>Ga0315296_10005262_pt1 | contig 10362 bp, 17 predicted proteins | sample YL17G14_18_MG_FD_203921 | JGI IMG/M metagenome (GOLD analysis project Ga0315296, IMG submission 203921) | Sediment microbial communities from Yellowstone Lake, YNP, Wyoming, USA - YL17G14_18 | ecosystem: Environmental > Aquatic > Freshwater > Lake > Sediment | place: USA: Wyoming | collected... | reverse complement strand
CCGTCCAATCATTACCGTCCTCCTCCTTTTGCCCATCGGGGCATAGGACAGGGACGGTTTGACTATTGGAGAATACGACGGGGTTTATATCACGATTAAAGCACATATATACGCCTGTTATAGAAATGCTATAAAAGTTAAGTCACAATTCTTTTATTGATACGCCACGGCTCGCTATTTATCGACTTCTCGAATATCTCGCCTCCATTTTTAAATATACCCAACCAGCGCCTTTTGATTTCTTTATTTATGTTTTCTGTTTTCTCGACTGTATGCCAGACATTTATATCATCTTTATTATATAATTTTGTGTGAATCATTGCTTCTCGGAAGTGTATAGGGCGCTCACTGGTTGTTATATACTCCGTCGGTTCGGGGTTTTCTCTTATCATGGCGAACAGGTCTGGATATTGTTTTCCTTCGTAGGTAATTGCTTTCTTTCGGGTAAATCCTCGTATTCGGGTTTTCTCGCCTATTTGATAGACTCCCGTTCTGATAACGACGGTTTCTCCTTCGGTCTCTTTATCCCATTCTCCAAGTTCTTTCGAGGTCTCGACGCGGTTTTTCCCTTCGAGTAACAGGCTATCGGTCGCCATAGCGATTACTCGCTTTTCGTGTCTCTTTGCCTCCTCGAATACTTTTATACGGGTGAGCGCTGTTATTTCCGACGCGTATATCGGGTTAAATAATTTCCCTGTCTTGACTTCTTCTTCCGATACTCTCTTCTCGTAAAAGGAGCCATAGAGCGCGTTCATCATCCTTTTAACAAGGTCGTATTTGTAATCCTTTTTGTCGAGGCGCTGTTTTTCTGCGTGGAGGCTTTCGATATATCGTTTAAACGGGTATCGTATCTCCGTCGGGAAATACTCCCATCCCCGTATTACCTCGATATCGGCATATTTTCGATAGGCAAGCACCTCTTCTTTAGTGAGGTAGGTTTTCCATCCCCATGCGGGGAAGGTAATCAGGCCGTTCTGGAGGATGTAGGCTATCGGGCATAGATGGTAAGGCATGACGAATACGCGGCACAAATAGAACCCGTAGTAAGCGTTTGGTGACATTATTTTCGTGTGTCTCCATTCCCCCCGCGAAACGTCGATGAGGTCTCGGATGACGAACGGGTAAGCGCTGTTAATATCGTATAGTTCGGCGTGGGGAAAATGCCCTCTCTTGACCGCCTCGAAGCGTCCCCCTTTGTAGGCATAGAACGCGAACTTGAGCGCCTCGTATGGTATTGCCCGTATTGAAGGGACGTATCCCTTCAGCCTCACAAGTTCTTTAGCGAGGGAGGCGCGGGAGATGTAACCTTTAGGGTTAAATGCAAACAGCGTCTTAACGTTGTCCTGTAATAACTCTCCGAGAAGCGCCGTATTTTGTGCGTCGCTGATACAGTAGGGGATAATTTCAGAGATGTGTTCATTCCATACGGCGATATCGTCGTTCATGGTATTGCGATATGGAAAGTCGGTTTTATGTAGACCGAGATATTTTTCGAGTGCTCCATCGAGGGTTAACTCGTAGAATTGAGCGAGGTCATAGAACAGCGACGTATTTTCATGTTTGTCTCGTATCGAGAGAAGTTTTTTCGGGATAGATTTTATTCGATAGGTAATATATTTTGTTACTCCCGTGTTTAATAGTTCAGTCATATTTTTATCGGGGAGCATGGCGAAAATAGCGTCGTTGTCGAATCCAAGATTATAGACGAATATGTGTTTACTCCTGAATTTCCTTCGAGTCAGAAACGATAGAATCGCGTCGATGGATGGGTCGAGGAGGTAGTCACCGTCGTTATCGGCTATCAGTTTAACCTTTCCTCCATACGTCTCCGTATCTATGGCGGCGATAGGATGGTTGGGGTGCCATTTCAGGTGTTCGGCGATTCGTCCTCTGAAAGTGAGCCGTTCGTAATCGAGCGCGTGGCGGTTTGCTAACGGCAAATTGTTTTCATATAATGATTCAATTCCGTCATACATTTATGATGTAAATGTTTGGCGGGGAGTCCTGACCCATAGCGCTGGCAATCATCACAATGGGCTTCTTTACATATACGGACGAGTTTTGAGCGAAGGTATCGCAACCTTCGGTTCTTTTTACTCTCTGGCATATTTGATACTCTTTCGGGTGCAAGCATATATACCTACGTGCCTGTCTCCTCGACCCATTCAGCCCAATTTGCGACTTCTTCGGCTAATTCGTCGGGGACTTCATATTCACCTTTATAGGCTGTCATTATTTCCCCTAATTTAGACCATGAAAGACCCGTCTTTGCCTGATACGGGGCGAGTGTATTCGTAAAGAATCTATCCGCTCTACCGAGCGCCTCGGCGCTCTTTGAGAGTGAAACCGTTTGTGCCCGTGCGTAATCTTCGAGCATATTCGTCCGTCGATAGGTGAGGCCTTCCCTGGTTAGCCTCGTTATCGTCTCGGTAGGGGACGAGCGGGTTCGCGCTGACTCCTTGAGTATGAACGTCGCCCGTTCTTTTTGCATTACGTCGAACGCTGTCGACAGTTTGTAAGTCGTTTTACTCTCCCTCCTCCGTGTTTAGCCTCTCGTGCTCTCTTTATGAATGGATACGCTCGGTCGAGCGCCTCACGGAGCGGTATCGTCGCCGTTCTATCGGTAGAAGAAGGCATACGAAAAACCTCTCCCTGCTTACGTTTTTCATATCTCGTCGTGAACACTGAATCCCTCCATTTTACGAGCGATTTTAAGGGGTCGCTATTAGGGTGTGATGGGGGGAGGTGAAATCCATAAGGGGATGACGTTCGCGCCTGTCTGATGGGCCGTGGCAAGCCCTGCAAGAAGCAATAGAAGAAGATACACCATTACAAGGAGGATGAGGCAGACTACTGCCCATCGGGGGACGGACATATCAGTACCCCTCAATAAGAACGGAGGCGATGTATCGGGGGGCGAGCACGGCTCCTAATCGCCATGCAGCGAGAAGCGAGAAGGCAAAGACCGAACCGAGAAGCGTCGCTATGACGAGCGCGATACAGACGCTTATCCAGAGTCGCTTCATGGTATCGGCGACACCTGACCGAGAAGGCGCCTTCGGTCGTATTCGTCGTGGTGAAATTCGCAGAGGAGAACATAGTCGTTGGGATTATCCTCGATATTTTTATATCGCTCCTGCCGTCCTCTGCCATGCCCGTTAAATCCGTTATTTCGACGGTGCGCGAATTGAAGGCCGTCAGAAGCCTTGCATCCCTGCCATTGACAGTGACCGTTGCGTTCTAATATCAGACGAGCACGCTGACGCCCGTAATATTCGCGTGCATATCCCGCTCGATTTGTCGGCATGTTTTTTCTCCGTGCAAAAAATATTATTGGAAGTAGGAAGGTGTGCCGCCCTCGATTTCCTCGGGGGTCACCTCTTTCGGGAAATATATTTCTGCAATTATCCCCGTTGTAGTATTCGTGTGCCCTCTCATCACCCCGACGGAAAGTTCAAGCTCTTTAAAACCTTGATATAATTCGTTACAGAGTGACGTAAGGCTTGAGGTCTCTCCCTCAAGGCTTACCCTTTGTGGCTTGAGAAGAAAGGCGACGCATACCGCCTCGCCTTCCCTCGCCATCTCGACGATTTTTCTAAGGCAGGTCATTATGGTTCTCACTCGAAATCATACCAGATTCGCAGGTATCCTTCTTTGTCGAACACGGCGACGACCTTATCACCGACGGCTGGGAGTTTGCCGTACGCCTTCTTATATTTTCGGAGTTTGAAGGTCTCGTTTTTCCATGACCTGACCCCTTTCGGCATGGAGAAAGGCTCGACGAACGTGGATTTATCCTCAAGTTCGCAGGTCATTTCGAGGATATCGCGGTCGGGGTTTTTCGCGTCTTCGCCGAATACCTCGAAGGCTTTTCGCGTCCCCATCGCGATAACGACGGCGGGGAAGCTCTCTCCCTCCGCGAGCGCTTCGGACTCTTCAAGCGTGGTTGTAAGGCTTTTCTGTTCGGTGTTGTTCTCGTTTGTTTTCGACATGGTTGTATCACTCCTTTTTCCATCCTGCAATGATGACAATGGCGCATCCCGAGGTTTCGAGTTTATTTTCGGTGCGTTTTACCCACCATCCACAATGTTCTTTCATACACCCCAGGGGGGGTCGGTGCATCGGGCATAATATAGAGTCGAACACGGTTTTCTCATCTCCTGATGTTTCGTATGGTTGTAGTCGACGTTAACCGTTCAAGGAGCCCGTCGATAGAAAAGGAGGATAATTTCTCCCTCTTGATATCGCGCTCCCTTTGAAAGTTCTCTTCTCGTGCGAGCCTCCCCGTTATTTTCGTGTATTCGCGGGTTCGAGACATTCGACGTTCACTCTGTTAGGACAGAAGATTTACGATTTTTGTAATCGACGGAGAAGAAGTTATTATCGTCGTTATCTTCTTATTCGGTGTCTCAAAAAGACCGAACGACAGGATGAGAATTTCCTCGGCATTGGGGAAGATACGACATACGACGGTTTTACGGAGGGATTTCCCTCTTCCCATCCATGCGTTTACGTTGATATATTCTCTTCTGCCATCCTTGCCCCTTGTCAGGGTGTATCTGACTTTTTTTGGTGTTGTCATGTTTCGTCTCTCCTGTGGAGGTCGGGGAAGCCTCTCTCCGACGGGTTTAGTTACGGTCTCTCCTTCCCGACCTCTCCCGCCGTCATCGAGGTTTTTCATAAGGACTCTCTTTCTCCTGTCAGATATTAAACCTTACCCCTCATATTCGGTTGGAATTATACGACGGAGAAAATAAGAACATTTTTATAATAATGTATTTTTATAATGGATAGCAGTATGAAAGTAACCGAACAATCGGAGACCGATACGTCCTTTAATCCCTCACGAAATCGTGGTAGGCATAGCTGGGAGTCCGATAAAACGCGGTGTACTGGTGTAGTGGCTGATAGGGTATAACCTGTCTAGAAATGTCCTTCTTGTGGTTCTAATAGGACACTGAAAAAAGGGGAAATTAGAGACCGAGAACAGGGAGAATCTTATCGAGGTTCAGGACTCCGTAGCGGACGAGAACGACGTAAACTCCCCATTTTGTTATCCATCCGATCATCTGAAAACTCTTATAATACCACCTGTCCTCACCCTTCGGACAGATATCGTCGGGGCATTCATGGAAGTTAGGGGGAAAGGTTGTCGAGAACCCATCGAAAAACCCTAACATCGAGGCATGAATCTCCTGATAATCGGAGAGAAATTCGTCGAAGGGAAACATGATTCAGAGTGTCCCCGCGTTTTCCCGCTGTCTCCACGCCGTCGGTGCGGGGTCTTTCGAGGTAGCGAGATAGGTTATTACGCCCTTGTCGCCACCGTGAACGTGCCCGTTTGAGAGCACGATAAGAGAGCGGCTTACCATCTTTCCGTCGGCAAAAACGATATCGCCAGCGCCGTATGCCGTGCCGTCGAGACCGTCGGCCATACCCGATACGTCGATGAGATATTTCATAAATTCACCTCTGTTTTTGCGTCTCTGACGGGGACGCTTCCGTTTTCTTCTCTTGCAGACTGAAGGCTCCTTTAGAGCCCGTCCGCAATCGCGCGTTCTCTACAGAGAACGCAGCGTTCTCCTCTTTCAGCGAGGTCGCCCTCTTGAACTTCTCAACCACGACGGATACTTTCATACGTCACGCCTCCGCCGCTTTCGTCGCTGCTTTTGCCGCTTTTACATACGCGGCTATCTCCTGAAGACGAGCGGCTCGTTTGAGCCTGCGAACCCATTTTTCCTGTTCACTCTGTGAGAGACCGAGTTTCGACATATTAGCGCCTGCTTGTGACTCGTCGATTATCCCCGCCAGGTATTCCGCTTTCATGACGTTATACTCCTCTGCTAATTCTGACCTGTAATTATTATAATCGGTCATGGATATAAGGAGAGCGCTTTCGTCGTCGTCATAGCCAAGGGCGACGAGGCTCGTCGCCGTCTCATCCTTTGATATTTCTCCGTCGGTATAGGCGAGCAATATCTGCGCTTGTGACAGGTCTTTTGTCTTTTCTTTCTTCTCCTGTGTTATCTCCTTGCACGTCCAGGTAGTGAGGTTTTCAGCGTGTTTGTCGTCGTATCCAAGGTCGAGGTAAGTCCGTTTTACCTCTTCACGGGTGATAACTCCGTCCTTGTAAAGTCGACGGGTATCGACGCGGGTATACGGCGAGTATGAAATACCGATGAGTTTATCCCGCCACCATGGTGCTATATCCGAGATTTCAAGAAGCGTTTTAAGTTCGTCAAGGGTAATCTCCCCCCTGTGGAGCATTTCATAACCCATCTGAACCGACGGCAATTCCCAGTGAGCGCGCCAGAAATGTTTCATCCACAGCGGCGGGAGACCACCTTTTTGAAGATACTCGGTTATCGCCGTTGGGTATTCCGCGTCATACTGGTATTTCGAGACGATATCTTCCTTGAACGTCTCGCGGACTCCGAACCGTATCAGGTCGAGAGGCGTGGGGAAAAAGAGTGTAGCGCTCTTTTGAGCGTCGATATATGCGTCTGAAAACCCATGCTTTCCGAGTATCGCGTCGGTCTCTACTTTCGGGAGAATCCCCCGCCGTTCGCACGTTATCGCCATGGATGGGTCAAGGAGCGACGGACGGACTTTCTGGTTTAACTCGTAAGCCAGGAGCGGCGACACGACGTTCGAAAGCATCATGCCGTATCCAAACCCTGTCATCTGCGAGAGTCCGCTCTCATGCATGTAGTCGGAGAGCACGATACCGATGTATTGAGCGTTTGTCGTCGGTATCAGGCTCCCGATGACCTTCAGCGCAGAGGCGAGTATCGACACGTCGGTAAGTATCATCATCTGCGTAAAGAGACGCTGCGTGATGATATCGCTCTCGTCAATCCGTATCCCCGCGACCGATTCAAACTGAACCTGCGCTACCTTCCCGACGACGACGTTCAGGATATCCCGCCCGATATCAGCGCTTCCTTCAGGGGAATGCTGCCATGACTCTTTCAGAGCCCTGACTCTTTCCTTAAGTTCGGGAGTTGACAGCATGTTCTCGTCAAGCGTCTTAAGCGCTACTTCCCGTTTCGTCTCTTCTATCGCGCCCTTGGCAAGAGTCTTAACGAGGTTTTCAGGAATTTTCATTATCCCGTCGAGAAACGAGCCGATGTAATTCCATAACAGGTCTCCGATTATGTTCGACATAAATTATCCCTCCCATTGTGTCATTTGCTCGACGATTCTCTCGAAAAGCCACCATAACGAGTCAGCGAAATACCCCGCCATGCCTCCGATAAGCGTTATGTTAACATCGATAAACCATACGATAAAACCCTTAAAAGACTCGACGTTATCGGCAAAAAAATCTATCGCCTTCGATATCAGGTATCCGAGCGACGACTCCACAGGCGCGGTAACACCCGAATAAAGCACGTATCCCGCGTCTGAAAGCCATTTTTGAAGGTGTCCCGACGTTATCCACGTCCATATATCGCGCCCGAACCCCTGACCGAGATGGTAAACGTATGCGCCGAGCGATTCTCCCGCCGATTCTATACGATTTATCGCCGTGGTTATCCATCCTGATATCGCCCCCGCCGCCGCATTTATCGATGACCACAGGGAATTTATCGACGAAATGCCTAACCTCGATATCTCCGTTGTCAGGGTATTGACCTGTGAAGCAAGGGAATTTACCGACGAGGTTAACCCCTCGTAGACATACGACCACAGGCTCCCAAGGGCATTCCCAAGATTATTTGCCGTCGATACAACGCTATCCGACCATGTCGACGCAAAGCCCGACGCGGTTGAAAGGTTGGCAAAGAACGACGCTATCCATGCGAAAGGATGGGAGAAATATCCCCCAAAAACGGGGACACCAGCGACCGAGTTTGAAACACTCTGAAAGTAGAGACGAAGACTCTCGAAGTATACCCTAAACCAGTCGAAGAACCACATAAGGCGATTACTTCTTTATCGTCTGGCCGATAAGCCCGTCGGGGATTTTCGCAGCGTCAATTACCGCCGCCGTGATGGTCTCGGTTGTCGCTCCCGTTTTCTCGACGGTTACGCTCCCCCGATACCCCTTATCGGTCAAGTAGTGCACTTCGAGCATGGCGACGCGCCTGTTAGGGGCGCGGAAATCCGTTGTTTCGACGATATTTTCAATTTTTACCGACATGTAACACCTCCTTGTCTGAGTATTCTATCTTCTTTCCAATATATATATCGGTAGGCATGCTGTCATACTTCCTGCCCAACCATCGTCACACGAAACCAATAACTGGCGCTGTCAGAATATCCCCGTAAATACTTCCCCGACGGAACAGGTATTACTACCTCTGCGGTAATTGATGAGCTTGCATCGACTGCCTGCACGGGCCAGTCAGTAGCAAACAGACCGCATAATACCTTCCCCGTCCCCGCTCCATCGTTATCATAACCTAAATACCAGATGGATTGACGGTATCCACTATAAAAAACAGTCCCAATATAATAGGTTTTACCCGCCGTAACTACAAATGGCTGTCCGAGGTTATCCGTGAAAGTTACCCCTGCTACAGGGCCGACGACAGCCCAAGCGGTGCGAAACCCGGCAGAAGTATCTGATTTTACTCCTCCCGCCCTGTAAATTGTCGTCATGTTACCAACCTCCCCATAACATCAAGTCCTCCAACGAGATACCGCTCGCATCGACGTATGCCTTTGTCGCTGCATCGCCATCGTCCGTCGGTGCAGCAAGCCCTTTTACCTGATGAGAATACATATCGAGGTAAGGTGTATCGGTATTGCCCTTGAAAAACGCAAGGGTAATAAAAGTATCTCCCGCTGCATTAGGCACCCCGATAAGAACATATCCCCCTTCAGGAGCGGCGTCTTTTCCAGCAAGAATTATGCGTCCTCCCGCACCCCCCGCCGTAGTCCCTCCGCGAAAGTCAAGGTAATCATCCAAAGCGTCCCGATACAGCGCAAGCCCCGTAAACGGTCGTGAACCGTCGACAGGCAGATAAAGTAAATGGTCATCGTCGGAAAGTCCGAGTAAAGCGCCGTGGTCGATAGAACCGATTAAGGCATATTGCGGATGGTCGTTCGCATCAAGCCCCGCGAGGTCGCCGTGGTCTCCTGCAAGGTCAGAAACGTTAATTCGTAATACCCGAAGTCTTCCGAGAGAATCGACTGCAAGGGTAATTTGCTCCCCCGCATATACCCCACGCATCACGGCGGCGGTTTGAAAATCCTCATGTCCGCTCGTCATATCAGTCCACCCACACGATTTCAGCATCGCCTGAAGAAGTAAGCGCTATCTGAACGGGAGCGCCATCATACTCCCCAAACAGTTCCACATACCCCAAAAAATCCTCGTGACCGCTCGCCATATCAACCCTCTGGAATAGTCTGTCCTATCAGGCTGTTAAGCGCCTCAAGAGACACGGCGGGTATCTCCATACCCATCTCTTCTGGTCGTTGCATGGCGAGACCGATGAGAAACGAGTGGTCAAACGTATCATCGAGATTCCATGCCCTCGCTTTCAGTTCGTAAGGACTCACGGTGACAGGCTGGTATTCGGTAAAGCCTATCGTCGTCTCGTTACCCCGATACGACCCTCCCACATTCAGTGGGTATAACTGGTGTTCGTGGTAAAGAAGTTGTAAATGTGCAAGACCGACGTGACCACGCGGTATGTAAATGAGAACGTTGGTAATAACACCGCGCGTAAGAATTAAACGCTCTGTATAAGGTATCGCCTCCGTGGTATCGTAAGGGACTGATACCTCAAAAAAGAAATGCATGGGAAGGTCAGACCTCCCCACACTCCTCGACGGTTACGAGGATAAGAACCGTGTTATGGCTCCCCTTTGTGTTCCATCCCTTCGCCGTTAGGATATACGGGTGTTCAAGAACGGGGATAGCGTCGAATACATCAATCGTCGTATCGTCTCCGATGATATATCCTTCGGGGTTCGAGGGAGCGATAGGATGTCCGTGGTATTCGAGACGCACGAAAGACGTATTATCCGCCGATGCATCGAAGTGAAACCCTATCCTCCGAATGACTCCCTTCGAGATAGTCAGGTTCTTTTTTTCAAGGGTCGCCTCGGTCGTGCTCTCTCCAAGTTCAAATACAAGCGCGTAGTTAACCATCTGACACCTCCCTACTCCTCCTGACAGGCGCGCCCGATTTCAGCCTCATTTTCAGGATGATACCGAAGGTGAAGGTCGATAAGACAATTCACCCGTTGGTATAGCCGTTGCGCCCTTCGGTCGACATACCACAGCGCAGGGTATATCCCCCCCGTGAGGAGGAGGAGAATACCCTCGAAGGTATCCATAACAGGCACCTTCAATAGCGCTTCAATTGTTGGAGGACGATTTTTGAACTACCAGATATCCCCGCA
>Ga0315296_10005261_pt1 | contig 10366 bp, 9 predicted proteins | sample YL17G14_18_MG_FD_203921 | JGI IMG/M metagenome (GOLD analysis project Ga0315296, IMG submission 203921) | Sediment microbial communities from Yellowstone Lake, YNP, Wyoming, USA - YL17G14_18 | ecosystem: Environmental > Aquatic > Freshwater > Lake > Sediment | place: USA: Wyoming | collected... | reverse complement strand
GTTTCCTGGCGAACACCGAACCCTTTCAAAATGTCGGTTTCAATCTTGCCCTTGTTGACCAAATGCGCAACTGCTTGCCGGAATTCCATTGCATTGTCGTCCCAAATACTGGTTCCATAATAGTGCTTGTAGGTCGAGGACATAGGATCAAGCACTCGAGGTGTCTCAACGCCAGTAGGCCACTTCTGATTGTTTATGTCGATTTCATAGTCTCCGATTTCAGCATAGGTTTTCATTACGATTTCAGTAGGTTTCGCTTGGTATTTCGCGACCCAATCAGATGACAGAGGCCAGTCAATTACGTCAATTTGGTCATTCTCAAGGGCTCCGAACTCTGCATCTGAGTTAAGGTATATTTTTACTAGCATATAGGGCGTTTTAGGTCCATAAGCGATTGGTGCTTTTACAGGCACGGCTGCTATTGTGACTATCGCAAGCAACATAGCAAGAGCTATTGATAGAGCTACTTTCGTATTGTTCAAGAATTTTTCCCTTCTCCCTTATTGTTTCGTCGAGCATATACTTTCGCCGAGAGCAATTTAAGAGTTTCCGTGTTGGTTTCTATATGTAAGTTCCATTGATTGACAGAAAAGAATGGAAAAGTCTTTGGCAGGTACGTAAAATGAGCACATTTGATGACAACGTGAAACTTTAAGTACCTCTCCAGATCCATGCTTTGAACAAGGCGACTTCACTTGGGATTTAGGACGTATGTGATAAAAAGACTGGCCTTTTGCGTGGTTCTGCTCTTTTGCGTTCTCGCCATCGACTTCGCCATTTTCGAATTGATGCCTGGAAATCCCATAGAATTTCTCGCAGCTTCAGGTCGACTGAGACCAGGTCAACCAGAAGAGATCTTCGCTCTATGGGGGTTCGATCAGCCTACCCATATCAAATTCGTCAAATACGTACAGAACATGTTGACGGGGCAGTTCGGATACTCTTTCCTTTCCAACTCGGCTGTTGGAAAGGAGTTGACTGGTCGGCTTTCCAATACCTTGCTTCTAGTTGGAACCTCCACGATTCTATCAATGATGATAGGAATTCTACTAGGAGTGGCGGCAGCGTACAAGAGAGGCGGGATCTTCGACAGCGCCTCAGTAATAAGCTCACTAACTCTGTACTCCCTGCCCTCTTTCTGGCTAGGTATGGTAGCCTTGCTTATCTTCTCATTCAGACTTCACTGGTTTCCCTCAGCAGGGTCAGTCCCAGCCGAGTGGGCTCGACAGTGGCCGACTCCTGCTTGGAGCGCCGTCATAGCAGGCACACAGATAGCCATACCAAGTCTAGAAGAAATCTCGGGACGAATATACCACCTTTTCCTGCCTGTCGCCGTGCTCACCGTATTCGCCTATGGAGGCTACCTTCTCCTAACGAGGGCAGTCATGCTGGAAACTCTCACGGAAGATTACGTAGTGACAGCAAGGGCAAAAGGACTTTCAGAAAGAACCGTCTTGTTCAAGCATGCACTCAAGAACGCTTCTTTGCCGTTGATAACGAACGTCGCATTGGCATTCGGTTTCCTACTCACTGGTGCGATAATCACTGAACAGGTGTTCACATACCCGGGACTGGGATTATGGATCTGGGACGCAATCTCGTTTGCAGATTATCCCGTGATGCAGGCGATCTTCTTTGTAATAGCCCTATGTGTCATCATAGCCAATTTTGTTGCAGATTTGGTTTACGGAATGATTGATCCGCGAGTCAAGTACGGGTGAGAGAACATGACTGTAACTAGAAAGGAAAAAGCGTACACTGGAATCAAAAGATTCTCTGGGTTCCTGAACAACTTCAGACGCAACAGAAGAGGATTGCTGGGTGTTGCAATTCTTGTTTTTTTTATATTGCTAGCGTCGCTTTCTCCATTCATGACACCATACAATCCGACAACCGACACATTTTTGGCAGGAGACTATTCAACCCCTTTCTGGCTACGATATCTGCCTGGAAACGAAGTCTACAGCGATAATTCCAACATGATGAGCCAACCAGGCTTTGACACGTCAGAGTCCCTTTCAAGAGACTGGAACTACACAACGACCTCAGCACAAATCTCCATTGCACACGACTCAACATGGGGAAATGAAAAGCCCGGATCAATTGCTATAACGTATACGAGACAAGCTGGAAGCTATACTGGAACGATAGCTGAGGCTCATCTGACAAGACATTTTTCCTATCTGTCATCTGGTCCGCCCAAGAGATTCCTGTGCACAGTATCATGGACAGCAGAGGAAGTTGAGAGTCTTTCTCAAGCAGAGTTGGCGCTCTTCCTCTATCGCGTAGAAGGCAATACATCCGAGCTAACGACCTATGCTATTTGGACCACTCGGATCCAAGAAAGTACCTCCATTTGGGAAAGCCCAGACCCGGCACTCGATTCCTACCATGGGGGTTTAAGACAGAGATTAGCAGATGTCACAACAGATCCCGCTTTGATGATCTTCCCAAAACCAGCCAACTACATTTATGACCTCAGAATAAGGTTCGCCGACTCCCCGACACCTGCGCGCATCCAAGCTACAATTCACCTCGACGACATCGACATAAAATATTGGGGAACATCCTTTGGTCTTCTTGGAACAGATTACAAGGGACGAGACATATTCACACAGCTCGCTTACGGCACCCGGATTTCACTATTCATCGGCTTGACTTCAGCGTTTCTATCGGTAATTGTCGGATTGAGCATGGGCCTGATCGCGGGGTACCTAGGCAGAGTTGTAGACGAAATCGTCATGAGATTCACAGACATGCTTCTTGTACTGCCAGAGCTGCCGCTTCTCATTGTTCTGATCGCGGTTCTCGGACCCTCAGTGTGGAACATCGTAATTCTAGTTGCATTGCTCGGCTGGATGGGCTTTGCCAGAACAGTGCGATCTCAAGTCCTGAGCCTCAAAGAAAGACCCTTCATTGAAGCAGCTAAAGCAATTGGAGCCGGGAAGTTCCACATAATGATCACGCACGTTCTTCCCAACGTAATGTCTCTAGTCTATGTCTCGCTTGCACTCGGAGTACCAGCTGCCATACTTTCAGAAGCAGCTTTGAGCTGGCTGGGGCTTTTCGATCCTAGCGTAGTATCTTGGGGGCGCATGCTTCACGACGCTCAATTCCAGCAAGGAATCGACAAATGGTGGTGGATACTTCCTCCGGGCCTTTGCATAGCCGCAGTGTCACTCTCATTTGTATTCCTAGGATACGCGCTCGATGAAATACTCAACCCCAAGCTCAGACAAAGACGATGACCGCAACCGATACCAGCAATCAAAGCCTCGGCGTTTAGGATGAAGGGAAAGATAAAAAATCTTCTCGTGATGCTCGGATGGACCGCCATGACAGCCACATTTGTACTGCAAGGACTATTTCAAGGACTGCAGAAGCCACTTCCCCTTCTAAACGTTGCGCTTCTAATTGTTGCCAGCATAATGGCAGGTTTGGTTCTTGTCGATGCTGAAGTAGTCCTTTACTGCTACCTTGGGATGATCCTGACGTCCACGGCGACGATATGGACAAGTCTGGCAATACCTGCCCTGCTAAATGTGGTGACTAGTCCTGCCGCTAAGGCAATTCTCTATGAAGGATCGATAGGCATCACTTTAAGAACAGCCCTTCTCTACTTGATGATACCGTGCTTCATTGGCTCGATCATTGGTGGCATCTTTGGCGAAAGATGGCGACTTCGGTATTCATGAGGTGTTATGATGTCGTCAAGAGAGAAAACGGTCACCGCAATTTTCTTCGCCGCAAGTATTGCCTCTGTCTTCTTTCTGGTCACAGGAACGGCAAATTACACGGAATTCTACAAAGCTGTAGGACAACTTGAAGCCAAAATCCTGAGCGTTGACCTTTCAATTAAAGAGAGACAAGTCGATCTGACTCTGGTTTTCTCCATGACAAATCCAACAAGCTACCGAGGCCTTGAACTGAGAGAAATATCCTATGCACTTCAGTACGAGGATGATGAAGCAAAGATTTCTCTTGTGACCGACACTTTGCTCTTCGCTACAAACCCCATCACAATTGACCCCTTCTGGAACAGAACCTTTGAGCGCCAACAGATACTCAATATCGACTCGTTGCCCCAGATTCAGAAACAAGCAACTCTGAGATTCATCGAACTGCACCGAACCCAGCAAGGGAGAATAAAATGGGTGCTCGATTGTACTGCCATCCTTCTCACCTTTGTCGACACAATAGACGTGCCAATGACGAATCAGTTCCAATCATAGAGGAGAATGGAGCATTTGACCTTTCAGATTTCAAGACGAATGTCATGTAAGTCTCAAAAAGGTTTATCTAGCCACGATATTCCTAAATTACTCTTCAAAATCGAAATATCAAAGCACAAGACTAATAATCTCAAGAAGGTAAATCAAGCATGCCACTTCTAGATGTTCAAGATCTAGCTACGTTTTATGACACTCTCAGAGGCCCCGTCAAGGCCGTAGATGGAGTCAGCTTTCAAGTAGAAAAAGGTGAAGCGCTTGGGCTGGCAGGAGAATCCGGATGCGGAAAATCGACGATTGCTCTTTCTGTATTAAAAATTCTACCCACGGGAGGCAGAATAGTTGGAGGCAAGATTCTATTCAAGGACGTCGATGTAGTACCACTGACAAGCGACGGAATGAGGAACCTTCGATGGAAGGAGATGTCAGTTGTTTTTCAAGGCGCCATGAACGCATTTAACCCAGTCTACAAGATAGGAGACCAAATCACCGAAGCAATCTTGAAACACGAGACTGACGTAAACAAGAAACAGGCGCAAGAAAGAGTCGCAAAACTGCTAGAAATGGTGGGAATAGAACCCTCAAGAGCCAAGCACTATCCCCACGAATACAGCGGAGGAATGAGACAGAGAGCACTGATAGCAATGGCCATCGCCTGCAACCCGGAGCTATTGATTGCAGACGAACCTGGGACAGCCCTAGACGTCATAGTACAAGCCCAAGTGCTGAAGCTACTACGCGAGTTGAAAGCTAAACTAAACCTAAGCATGATACTTATCAGTCATGACTTATCAATAATCGCTGAGACATGCGAGAAAAGCGCTATTATGTACGCAGGCAAAATCGCAGAATACGGAAGCATTGTTTCCATATTCAAAGAGCCGCTACATCCCTACACTCAAGGGTTACTAGGTGCGTTTCCAAGCATTAGGGCGGCTAAGAAACGAATGAAGGCCATACCTGGCTCACCACCTGATTTGCTCGATCCGCCCTCTGGATGTAGGTTCCATCCAAGATGCCCCTTTGCAATGGACGTGTGCAGAAAAAGCGAACCCAGACTGTCAGACGTTGGTGGAAAGAAAGACCATTATGTGGCATGTTATCTTGTTGAGAAATCCTGAGGAGAGGATGAATTGACACAGGACACAGTAATCGACGTTCAGAATCTCGTAAAATGGTTTCCAGTAAGAGGCGGTTTCTTCTCGTCCCTCATCTCCCGAAAGCAGCTTCATGTCCGAGCCGTCGACAACATCTCATTCGACATTAAAAAGGGCGAAATATTCGGCCTAGCTGGCGAAAGCGGCAGCGGAAAAACAACCACAGGCAGACTAGTGCTCAGACTCATCGAGCCTACAAGTGGCAAAATAGAGTTCGAAGGCAAGGACATAACAAAGATTCCAGAATCAGAGCTGAAACCACTTAGACGCAAAATGCAGATTGTCTTTCAAGACCCCTACGAATCCTTGAATCCACGAATGACTGTAAGTGACATCCTATCCGAGCCACTTCGAGTCCAAGGAATAGGCAACGAGTCAACAATGATGGAGAAAGTCCATAAAGCCTTGGAATCAATAGAACTAGTGCCCCCGGAGGAATTCGTCTTCAGGTATCCACATGAGCTCAGCGGCGGACAAAGGCAGAGAGTTGCAACGGGAAGGGCTTTCGTGCTGGATCCTACATTCATAGTTGCCGACGAACCAGTTTCAATGTTGGACGTATCTATTAGAGCAGAGATTCTGGATTTAATGATCGCGCTGGTAGAAAAAACCGAGGCTTCATTCTTATACATTACACACGACCTCGCCCTAGCCAGGCACATGTGCGACAGAATAGCTGTCATGTATCTAGGCAAGATAATGGAGAAAGGCGCAACAGACAACATGGTTTATCAGCCCTTGCACCCATACACAAGGGCACTGATTTCAGCAGTTCCTGAACCAGACCCTACGAACAAACGCAGCGATGTTGTCATCAAAGGAGAAATCCCGAGCCCCATCAATCCTCCTTCAGGTTGTAGATTTCACACAAGATGCCCAATTGCTGAGGACATATGCAAACAGAAGGAGCCTCCGCTTAACAACTACGGCAATGAACACTACGCCGCCTGTCACTTGATTGAAACCGCAAAATGGAAAAAATTCGCACCCTCAACTTGGGCGTAGCCAGATCACAGCTTTCTCAAGAACTCGCGAATTCTAGCCAAATAAACCATGAAAAGTGGTCTATCCGACATGAGTTGCCTAAAGATAACGAGGGCTGTCACTGCAGAAGCAAAGTTTGCCAGAACTGGCAGAATAATCGGCGGCAACTGAAAAGGCAACGGGCTTTCTATAATCTTGCCTTCAAAATATGACACTTGGGAATTGTCGCCTCTGTGAAACTCTCCCACACCTATGCTGACTCTCGCCTCGATCTTATGGCTACTATGCTTTGCCCAGATAAACTGAAATGAGTCCAACGGAGAGAAAGTAATGCTGGAGTTTTCTCCAATCTCAAGAAACAGATCAGCCTCAAAGACTCTTAATGAATCATAAAGTATCTCGACGCGAACCTTCTCAGGAAACTCACCGTGGTTCTCCACAGTAGCCCTCATGGACAAGGTTCCTACTCCTGTGGAATTCTCAAACGATACATCAAGGTTTGTTACTGCTACATCATGTGTCTGGACAATTGGCACAAGAGTTGGGTCGCCAACAAATGCCATCGCGTTGAACATTATCTGATAGCGCTGTTCCAACACGTATTGGCCTACGTTTTTCGTCATTAAATCGCTCAGCCACTGCTTGAAGGCTTCGCCAAGACTCTTTCCTTCATACAGAGATCTGAAAAAACCTTCAGTGGAAAACGAATAAATGTCATCCGTAGAGCCAAGTGCGGCCAAGCCCCAGCTTGTTGAAAGAACCACCGAGCCGGCCAAGTAATCCTGAGAAGTATATCGCCCCGCCGAGCACGTGAAGAACCAGTAGAAGAATACGCGAGGATCGATCTCTCTGTAATCCGCCGAATAAACCGTGCCCTCTGATACAATCGTGGTGTTCTGCTTAGCCCAAGCATAAAAGCTATGGTTACTAGCATTGCCGTGAGACATAACATATAGCCAATGGTATCCCTCTGCGTCTTTGAGAAAGCTCTTGTAGTCTGAGGTATTGGTTACCATTGGGTAGGCTACACAGGTATTGTCAGTTGTCACGTAGCTTAGAGAAGTCTCGGCTTCTTCCTTGTTATGAAGATCTTGATCATCTAGGTAGATAAGACCCCTCCACCAAGGAACAGCTAGCGAGCCAGCTCTATACTGGTGGTTTCTTCTGAAATAATCACTGAACACCGAAGGTTCAGATTGGGAGATCGTTGAAGCCTTGAGCCGCCCGACCCAAATCTCTGGCAATAGATCTCCTCCGCGTCCATCGTAGATTCCATCACTATCAAAATCAAACCAAGTACCATCTAAATCCATGTAATACATGTCTGTAGGGAACTTGTGATCGCCCACTTCAAACCATGCTTCAGCAACATCGCCTACGAGAACCGCTCCAACAAGTCCCCGGCTTTGAAACTGCTGCAGATGTAAGCGCAACCCAAGCGCACTGTCATCCAGAAGCTGACTGGACAGGGTCACATTTACAGAGAAACCTGCGATTTCCACATCCGCCACGTATTGATCCAATGAGAGCTTTATCAGGTCATAGATTGAAGAGTCAACAATAACCTTGACGAGAGGTTTCACGATTTCGCCTAATGTTGATGCAACACGTAAGTTCAAAGCTATAGAAGCAACAGAGATCAGTAAGAGCAGCAGAAAAACAGAACAAGAGCCTCTGGAATGCAACCTCATCATGTTGCTTGTCACTTGATAGGTATTAATAGTTTGCTTGAACAGAGCGCAATCAGCCCCATCCCAACGTAGTTTAAGAAGGTACGGAACACCGCGAACTGACTTCTTCTTCCGTGAAGCCAGACCCACAAAGCACTTGTCATATGTCTACTAGAGCGTGTTTTGATAGCGATGCGCACGCAGTTACGACCTCCCAGTTGAAGAAGGCGGACATAAGGAATGCATTCCTTCTCCTGAACAAGAACTAGCGGAGACAAGAATTAAAAGTGCTAACCACATGATGAAACAACCGAGGTCAAACACATGCAAGTTGGGAAAGTCACTCAGGCTAATTTGATGTCAACGTATTGCTGTATGCGTGGGACACCGCCTGGCAGTTCGTGGCCCAGTTATTGCCCAAATCGAGGCAGTGACTCAAGGCTAGTCTTGACACACATGTCGAAGTCGCGCACTGGCGAGACTCAGAAAAGCGACCAACACAAGATTGATCAATTCAAGACTTCGACGTTGTGGTAACATGACGGAGATGAGATGATGAAGGCCTTTATTTCAGTTGACTTGGAAGGCATGCCATACATCGTGATTCCTGGCCACTTGGCTCTGAAAGGAATACTGCATGACGAGGCACGCAGGATTGCCACGAAAATTGCTTTGACTGCTGCTGACGAATTGAGAAGGAACGGATTTGGTAAGGTCGTGATTGCTGACAGCCATGGACCTATGGTAAACCTACTCATTGACGATTTGCCTGACTATGTCGAAATTGTGAGAGGCTTCCCTCGCCAGTTAAGCATGGTTGCAGGAGTCGAAGGTTGTGACGTCGCAGTTTTCCTAGGCTATCATGCCAAGTTCGGAACAGCAAAATCCACATTTGATCACACTTACAGCGGAGGGACAATCAACAAAGTCGAGGTGAACGGAGTCACATCAAGCGAATTCCTTCTAAACGCCTACGTAGCCGGAGAACTAGGCGTGCCAGTGATAATGGTTGCTGGCGAAGCTCAACTCATAAAGGACGACGTCAAGCGCTATGCACCCTGGGCAGAAACCGTAGCTCTGAAGCACTCTTTAAGCAGGCTTGCAGCAAGAAGCCCCAGCATGAAAGTGCTCGACAAAGAACTTCGCGAAAGCGTAAAGAGAGCAGCAGCACGATACAGAAAGGGTAATACCCAAAAACTGACAGTAAAGGCGCCCGTGAAAACTCGGATAACTTTCATGACAAGTCTGTATGCTGATGCCGCTGAACTGCTGCCTATAGCCAAACGAATCGATGCGCTAAGAGTAGAATACGTGTCGGGCAGTATGGTTGAAGCATACAAGGTATTTGAGCTGTTAGTTATGGCTGCCAGCGGCTTGTTAAACATGCTGGAGACATTAAGGTAGCCTGCTTCTGCAAAAAGAACAGCTATGGACTCATCGGACCTAATCACTCTTGTTAACTTGAATCCGCGTGACTCGCGCGTATTCGAAAATAAACGCTTTGTATTGTTTAAATACTGGTTATTGCGTTTTATGATAGGCGTGAGGTTAGAGCAACAGCATGAGTTCGAAAACAACCGGCGAATTCGCAGCGCGCAGACTAATTGAGCGTAGGAAGCAGTTCCGTTGGAGCGACATGTACTACAAGCGCCGTATGCTGAGGCTTGACCTCAAGTCAGATCCTCTGGCGGGCGCGCCGATGGCCCGAGGAATAGTCCTCGAAAAAGTGGGCGTTGAAAGCAAGCAGCCTAACAGCGCGATCCGGAAGTGCGTCCGCACTCAGCTTATCAAGAATGGTAGAGTCATCACAGCATTCCTTCCTGGAGACGGCGCCCTTAACGTGGTTGATGAGCATGATGAAGTGGTTGTTGAAGGAATTGGCGGCTCACGTGGAGGAGCCATGGGCGACATCCCAGGAGTACGCTGGAAAGTAGTCACAATAAACGGCGTGTCACTAAAGCAGTTGGTGTTGGGCAAGAAGGAGAAACCCATGCGTTAGACAACGAGGGATAAGCTGGTTTGAGTAAGCAAGTAGTTGAAGAAACAAAACTCTTCGGCAAATGGCCGTTCAGCGGCATTGAAATTCAAGACCCGGGCCTGAAACGTTACATTTCACTCCTTCCAGTGTATACTCCTCACAGCATGGGCAAGCATGAACACGGACGGTTCCGAAAGGCTGAAGTCAGCATAGTTGAGCGCTTGGCTAACAATCTCATGAGACCTGGGAGAGCGTCCGGAAAGAAGGAAAGAGCCGTGAACGTTGTTAGAAACGCCTTCGAGATAATTAACCTGCGAACAGGGCAGAATCCGATCGCGGTGCTAGCTA
>Ga0315296_10005259_pt1 | contig 10367 bp, 16 predicted proteins | sample YL17G14_18_MG_FD_203921 | JGI IMG/M metagenome (GOLD analysis project Ga0315296, IMG submission 203921) | Sediment microbial communities from Yellowstone Lake, YNP, Wyoming, USA - YL17G14_18 | ecosystem: Environmental > Aquatic > Freshwater > Lake > Sediment | place: USA: Wyoming | collected... | reverse complement strand
ACCGACCTATAAGCGAGGTTTTCGACATTGGAGAGGAAGGCGCAAACCTCATTTTGAAGCGGTTAGCCAAAGAAGCGGGTTTAGCATTGACTGGGCGCGTTCACTTCCATAAGATTCGCGGTTGGGTAATGTCGGGATTGAGCAGGGCAGGTTTTGACGAGTTTCAGATCAAGTATGTTATTGGAAAGGCTATTCCATTAAGAGACATGACGTATCTTCAAACCCTTGAACAAGAGATAGAGGAACGATATCCAAAAGCCTTCCCGCAGTTCTTGAACATTAAGCCCTCGAAAATCGTCACAGTCGTTGATCAGAACCTCATTCAGCAGGTCCATAATAAGGACGCTGAGATCCAGGAGCTCAAGGCGAAGATAGCAGCGAAAGACCTGGAGTATGAGGGCCGGATGAAGGAACTCAAAGAACAGATCGAAGGACCGCACCTCAGATCAGTGATAGTCCAGGAGTTGGCTCGGCTTGGTTTAGCGACCAAGGTAGACGCTGACAGAAAGCTCATTCCTATAAAACCAGAAACTCCGAAAGCCCAATGAGAGCTCCCTCTTTTTTCAAGTTTGATGGACAGAAGTGAGACTTCTGCGCTGTTTCAGCTAGTTAGAATCGAAAAAATATGCGTTCTCCCTATGGAGTCATGACGTCATCATGCTTTGGTCTAAGATTCACCAGGTCTCTTCGATTGCGTAATGTCCCGTCTCCCCACAGTAAAGTTGAGCCCGGCCGTCTTACATTCAAAAAGCTTTATCGTACCAGTGGCGTTCATATTCATCTGCGAGCGCCCATAGTATTCCCAGAGTACCTTCCAAAGCTTGGATTTCCTAGGTATAGGTTCAACCTTTAACCCTAAGTCCTGAGCTTCTTTTATTCCTATTCGTTTCCCGTGCGATAGCCATCTTCTGTTGTCAGACAATGCTTCAGCGGCCGATTTGGCTTTTTGCAGATCGTCCTTTAACATATGCTGAGATAGCCATGTTTCCGCAAAAACCTTCGAGAAACTTATGGCTTTGCTAGCAACATCGATTATCGCTGGATCTAGCTTCTGAACTAAGGCTATTGCTATTCTCTGGTCAATTCCCTGCTGAAGCATTTGATGGACTTGAAGTACTCCGTCTATCAGTGACTGAGCGGGGACAAAAGTGAATTGCCCTCGCGGATCCACCATTCTGATTTGCGGATCGATTGGACCTATTTCTGAAAGGTACCCCATTAGGATATTATCGCTTGCAATCGCCCACATCGTTGCCGCACTTTTCGCTGAGTTTAATATGATTGCTCTCATTGTCTTGCAATGTTCCCGACACATTATTGCCAATTTCTCGGCGACATTGGCCTCACCGCCAGGGCTGTCAATGATGATATCCAGAACTTCGGTATCACCCACGCACTCAAACATATCATTCAAGAATATCGGATCGTTATGATCAATGAAGTTAGGTGAAGCATTTGGATTTGCTAGGTATGCAAGAATTCTAGTTTTGGTAATCTTCTCAGCCTTTTCCAAAAGCTTCCGTCGCGTCACATCTGCTTCGGTAATAAGCTGGGCCATTGTTCCTTTCTGCAAAATACGACCTCACTAGAAAACTGAGTAGTTCGTGATTATTGGTTCCTGAGATGAACCAGTTAATCGGTAGCTTGTCACACCGCATTCACGTGACAAGGTAACGATATCAGCGATCTCACGAAAGAGGTCTCCACTGTTCTCCTTCATCTCTTCCAAGAGCTTTTTTGCCCCTGCTTGCCTCTTTCTTTTCGTCTTCGCCATAACCATCCTTCCTTATTCTGTCCTACTTGCCTACATTACTATATCAACTTTGCTCCATCTAAACTTTACTAATGTGAAGTTCACTTTCCATATGAAACAGCCTTCGACCATCGCCTTATTCCGTACTGTAGGCTGCATCTTGGGGGTCGCACACGTGTGCGCTGCCCGAGTGACGTCTAGCGGACTTTCTTGGCGCTGTAGATATGGGCTTGTCCCACGTGTGACGCGAGTTCGAACACTAATTCAGCGAATTCCTGATCTGTTGTTATGACGACGCTCTGAGTACTCCAACCGCTCCCGTCCATGAGTTTGTGTTCTTCCCTGTACCGGCGCAGCTCACGGTAGAATTGTCTCCGATTGCTTTTTGCGGGCAAGTCGTATTCGACTATCCAGAAGTAGGTGTCCTCAGTCAAGGATTTCAGCTTTCCTCACCTGTCACACGTGTGCGGTCTGCTTGTCCCAGAGGTCTTTCGGAACCATGCCAGAATTGGCTGGGGTGTATGTGTGTTGTTTGTTGTGTGTGTGAGGCCCGCCCAGAAGCTGGTACCAGTGTTGAGTGTGTGGGGTGTGTGTGAGTGTGAGTATGTGAGCGTATGGTGAGCCTAGAAGATAGAAGACTAGAAGACTAGACCATACACACACTCATACACACTCACACCCCTTGCCCGACTTTCTTGATCTTGTCGTTCTCAGCATCCACTTCAAGCGGGTATAGCTTCTGCAGAAGGCTCAAGTACTCCAGAACTTTCGTTTCTGTCAACCCGGTCAGCAGCATCAGCTGGGCCACTGTTTTAGAGAGCGAGATCTCCCCAGATTCTTTGTTTTGGTGAAGTGCGGCTTGAACGGATCTTGCGATCTGCTCAAGCCTTTCTCGTCTTGTTTCGGCGCCGTCTCGCCTAACCATCGCAGTCACCTTGGACCGTCATTTTGAGACCTCCGTGGTTGAAACTGTTCGCAGCCTTCACTGTCGGCGACTCGGCCAACCTTGCCTTTCAGAAGACATACCCCCGCCCAGTTGATGCAGGCGCCACAAACAGTGGATTCTGTTTTGTTCTCGGCTAGGTTCTGACTCACTTTTTCGGCGAGCCCTCCTGCACGGCCGTTTTTTTCATCAACTTGTCCAGTTCGTCGATCCCTTCCATGTTTTCCTTCATCTTTTTATCGAGGAGCTCCAAAGCCGTCCAGCTCTCTTGAGGCATTTTTCCGCCCTTGTTTTTGTCCCTAATGTACCCTGCCACGAACATCAAGAGGAAATTTTGTGTGATAGTTTCTTGCGGCATGCTCAACACGAGGATCTTCGCTAAGCCTTGAAACTGTCGAGTCGTCTCCTTGGACCGTGCCCCGATGGAACTATAGATACTCGTCAGGCTTACATCACCAGAAAGCTTCTCTTTCAGCAGATTTCTGATGATGTTTGAAGTTGTTGTACCGGCGTCTTTGCAAAACTGTTCAATCTCAAAGACGAGCTCGTCTTCGACACTTGCGGATACCGTTCTCATTTCTATCCCTATATCTTATTTATCTAAGGACTAATCCTATAAGATTTGCGCTTCTTTAGCAATAAAACGAAAGCAATAAACCGCAATGGTAAAAGCAACACAGCACAGAAGCACATAGCACCAAAGCACCAAGAATTGAGGCACAATACTTTTATTCCGACCAACACTATAAGTCCTGTGAGGTAACTGTTTTGGTTAAAGAGACATCAGACCTTGAAGACCCTTCTAAGGTTCCTGAAAACCCTTCTGAACCCTTGGAAGACCCTAGGACCCTTGCTAAGAGGCTCCTTGCTGAGGGTTCGACCGTTGACGAGGTCGTCGCTGAAACTAACCTTTCAAAGCCTACCGTTTTGGGCTTTTTGGGCGCCGCGCGTAAGGCCGAGAAAAGGCTCGATAAGACTGAAGCTCTCCAGCCTGCTGGAAAATCAAACCAGGAAGAGGAGACTCTCGTGAACGATCTCCGAGACGAAGCCAAGCTGACAGGTGCAGCTCTAACCCTAGCGAGGAATCAAAATCGACTCAAGGCAGTGGCTCCAGGTCTTTATGATGCCCTTCATGGGAAGGAGACACAAGCGGAGTCTAGTCCGAGCAGGACACTAATAGATCTCGAGGTTTTGCGAGAAATCAAGGCTATGAGAGCACAAGACGAAGGGTCGCATAGAAACAATGGCGATTCCCAGAACACAGTAGAGCTTCAAAAACAAATCAACGCCCTGCGTGAGGAGTTGCACCAAAAAGACGTTCAAAATCTGAGGGATGAGACAACAGAATTGAAGCAAGAATTGAAGGAAATTAGATCGGAATTGAGGAGCTCAGCGGGTTCTAACTCGGATTTGGCCGTGGTTGTACGAGAGACGAGCAACTTGATTGGCAAGGCTTTGGAGTCTCCAGGCGTGTTGCGAAATTACTTGCTCCCGGATGGGAGCATTAACATCGGGAAAAAGGCCGATGCTCCTGCGCTATTGCATACACAAGTAGAAACTGGAAATGGAACTGTCGTCTCAGAGCTGCGCGGCCGTGGCCTTGTAACCAGGATCATTCAAAAGGAGGGTTCTTTATGACAGAAAATCAAGAGAAACTCGATGAACTTCTGACCAAAATCAAGAGCCTAAGTGGCAAGGTGAAAACAACGAGGGCTCAATTTGGTAATCCTCTGGTCGACCGCGTTCTTGAGAGGGTGGGCAGAATCTCGCAAAAGCTTCCTGCCGGGAATGGTCACGCTGTTAATCAGCAACCGCAGCAGCCCCAAAGCATGATCGCATGCCCAAAATGTAACCAGGTGCAAAATAGCCCAGCTTTAAATTACTGTCAAAGCTGCGGCCACGACTTTAGGGCTGAGGAGAGGCAAGCTAAGCGCCGAGAGGAAGAGGTCGAGAGGCTCGAGCGAAGTGCAAGACTTGGAGTGGTTTCCTAAGGACGGTTGAAGAATGTACAAACCAAAAAATCAAGAGCATGAAAAGCTCGGTGGAGGGCTTCTTAAAAGGGCGAACACTTGGGTCGGTGAGCGTTTGGGAATAGCATGCGATACCATTATCGACATTACTGATGCTGTCTGTGAGTCCGTCGGTCCAATTGAAAAGCATAGGCCAGGACTTATTCCGAAGTTTGTCGGAGGCCAGAAACAGCTTTTCAACAAGCGAAGAGTTTGTCGGGAGAATTTAATCGGGAGGTGAGAAATTGGATCCTGAGATTGTGGTAGTCGACAACGAGTCCGCGCGAATTGCAAGAAAAAGGAGGCTCGGTTATGGAGATATCCCAACTCCTTATGGTCTTCATCGACAATCGCACCTTGGCCCTTCTTTGAATTTGCCGGAGATTTTGACGATGCGGGATGATGTGGTTTCACGGCAGACGTTGGGTATTGTCGCTCAGATCATGAGCCAAAGACCTGCTCCCTTACGCGATCGCTTGATGATGATGGGCAGGAGGTGAATTGAAGAAAAATGCCAATAACCGCAACATTGCATCGTGACGGACGAACAATAGTCAAAGGCACTAACAGCATAGTATTGGCTGCCGGCGGTCAAGGACTGTACCTTGTCATCACGTTTCCAGAGTTGAGGAAAGTTGAGCAGCTGCTGCACGTGGAGTTCACTACGAACCCGAAGGTTTGGATTACCGCTGCAAGTCACCCGCAGGACAAGAACTATTCCGGAAACACCGTAGGCATAAGCATGTACCTAAACCCTGCTGCTGGGACAACACTGATGGTTGAAGCGATCTCTACAGGATTCTAGGGGTTCTAACATGTCTGACGACACTGTTTGCCCCGGTTGTGGGGCGCCCCTTAGAAGGCGCCTGCTAGGCATAGGCTTATATCAACATAAGAGTGGTGAATATGAATGCAAAAATCCAAGGTGTCCAGTCATCAAGGTGTATTGGAAAAACGGAAAGAAAATGATTGCCAGGGCATGTGACGTCCTTGGATAGACGTACTTTCAACGCTCTCAAACGCGAGATCTTGGAGCTCCTGAAAAAGGGAAGGGCTCCAACGAGCAAGGAAGTGGCCGCTTCACTTGGCACTCAGAGGGCGAACGCGTGTGATTGCTTGCTCCGTCTTAAGAGGCAGGGCCTTGTCGATCGAGAGCCCATTAGTAAAGGACGTCGTGGGCGCCCAAAATATGCTTATTCCATTAGTTCTCGTGGAAGGGACCGCTTGAAATTCTGGGCATCAAATTCAAAAGAATCTTTTCGAAGAAGTTCGTTTGTTCAGACCTGGCACTGAATTAATTCGTTTTATGTGAATAAAACGCAAAAGACCTTTTTCCAACCGTTCGACTGATTCGACTTCGCCTAGACGAGAGCTCCCAAGAGATTCTGGACTACAATAAGCGTGTCCAACGCATTTTGCATCGTTGGCATATGACCACCATGCACGTAGTCTTCACGGGCTTTTTTGCATCTTCTAAATTCCTCAGAATAAATGCCTATAGCGTTTGCTTTTTCTATAGTTCCTTCTCCTTTGCCGGGAAGGTTCAAACTTCTGTCAATGACACTCCATCCAAAAGATACTACTGAAGACCAGTTTCCTTGAGAGAATAGCTGGACTACTAGAGGAATATCTAGGCATAATGCCTTCACTTTGTCCAGGTTTTTGGAGCCCTGCATCCCAACTAGCGTCTTTTCGATTGATGCTTGGAACGATCTTGCATCGAGCTTTCTTCTACGGAGTAATTCCAATCTCCTAGAGTATGTTACAACCATAGCCGAAGATATCACTAGAGCGCTGACGGTGTATATTGACAGCAGTGCAGTCACTCTTCTTGAAGTGATCGCATCCAAGCCTAGTGCAGTGCTGAGGCTTTCTGGCTGTCTTAAGGAAGCAACACAGAATGGTGTAGCTAGAAGTGAAGTATAGAAGAGGAAGATTGCCATCCAAAGAGTGAACTGGAATTTGGTTTGAGCAAATCTGTAGATTAAGTACGTTGCTGCAAGATAGACTGGAACCAAGAATATCATATAGTCTCTTATCAAAACAAACTGGCCAACTGCAAAGATTCCTTGAAGCGGCGTGAACGACCAAGGCAAATCGTAGTAGGATTCACTGTGGGTCCACCATTTACCCTCAACTTCTTTAAGCCTCGGCCTGATCTCCTTTGGTATTCTCTTATGTTTTCGATATTCCAGGAAAATGAAACCGGGAGATCCAATTGCTATGATGACAACTCCTATCAGGAGCTCAGAATTGTTCTGCCTGTCGGCAGCTCCTATCATCATGACTGCCCCGAAAGAAACCACAATTGCTAGAAAGAGCTCCAATTTCCTCTCATTCATATATGATCTTAACCATGTCCAGTCTACTAGTATAAGACGAAAGAATTATATTTGCTGCAAGATATCGCATCTGTGTACGTTCGCAAGAGAAGGATTTGAACTTTCGGGCAACAGCCCGGCTTGCGGGTTCAATTGCTGTCGGGCCCAATCCAGATAGAAATGTGAATCACAATTAACAAACTTTTTCTGAGAAAATGGTATGACTTCTCAGAAAGGAAAGGAATCAACTTTTAACAGTCTCAAGCTCAACTCATAGATTGCCATATGATGACACACCAAATCAAGCTTGCAGACTAGACTAGATTTTTAAGCACTTGCCGACAAAGGCCTACCTGACGATGGATTATGTCGAAAACGCCTCACGAACTTGACCAAGCCGTTTTGGAGTCTGCACTGAAAGGAAAAACCCTTCTCGTCTACTGGTACTTAGTGCAACAACCCACACACACTGTCGGCGTTCGCGAGGTTCAGCGGGCTCTCCACTTTTCAAGCCCAAGCATAGCAGTGCATCACCTCGAAAAACTGCAGGACCTAGGTCTTGTTGAAAAGAAAGGCACAGGCGAATACGTGCTTGAGAAAGAAGTAAAAGTAGGAATTCTGTGTTTTTTCACGCGTGTAGGCCGTTTCCTCGTTCCTCGCTATCTGTTCTATTCTGTTCTGTTCTCGACGATGTTAACAGCTTACCTGACTCTATGCCTTGTGGCCGGAATATTCCCAAGCCTCTACGCTATGATGTTTGGGCTGATTGCGACGATTATTCTTTGGTTTGAAACCATGAGATTGTGGAGGGCCAAACCTGTATGAAGTTTCAACATAGTGTTCTAAAATGTAGAATTAAAAGACACTGCACCACCTACACCTTAAAGGGGCTAAGGGCATGAGGAAGGCACTGGTTTACTCTGTGGCCGCTGTGGTTCTTGGACTAGTGCTAACGTTGGTCCTGCCGCTTCCGCTTGCCGAGATCAGAAATGAAGAATTCGGCCAGATGGCACGAACCATGTCTGCAGAATCGTACAACCTTGAGCCTCTCGGCACGACGGTGTCGCTGTATTTGGTCACTGGCTTTGGGCTTCTGGCTCTGTGCCTAGTAATTGCGCTGACGGCATATGCGGTGCTTAGGCACAGGATCCTATCTTCGTGATAGCTACGATTCTTGGCGGGTCTGCTCTGGTTTTGGCACGGATGCGTTCTGAAACATAGCATTAAGCCCCGCGGTTTGGTATTAGCGCGCGCTAGGTATCTATCTGGCTCCCAGCCGCACGACCACGACCATCATCCACCGAATCCATATCGAGAACGGCGAACCCTGCTTGGCTGCCAGCGGCGAAATCTCAGGAACCGTTCTGAATCAGTTCTCTATGGACGAATACAACGGGTATCTTAGAATAGTTGCCATGTCAAGGATCACCGACTTCAATGGAGAGCTTTTCAAACTCGATCTTCAGAGCAGCATCTATGTGCTGGACATGAACCTAACCGTGATCGGCAAACTGCAAGGCCCTGCCAAGGGCGAAACAGTTCATTCTGCACGCCTCATGAGCGGCGTCTGCTACCTCGTCACGTCCAGAAAGGTTGACCCGTTCTTCGTCATAGGCCTCTCAGATCCATGGAATCCCGCGGTTCTCGGAGAACTGAAAATGGCAGGCTACTCAGACTACATGCACATGTATGACGAAAATCACGTGATAGGCGTGGGCAAGGAGACAGTCGCAGCCGAGCAAGGAGATTTCTCATGGTACCAAGGACTGAAAATATCGCTTTTCGATGTCACAAACATGTCCGACCTTGAGGAACTAGCGAGGTACATAATAGGCGATCGGGGAAGTGACTCGCCGGTCCTGAACGACCACAAGGCATTCCTGTTTGACGGAGAAAAGCATTTGCTCGCCATCCCAGTCTTGGTCGCAGAGATAACGAAAACGAATACTCAAACGATGTTCCTCAATACGTCATGGAGAAAACTGTCTGGCAGGGAGCCTACGTATTCACCGTCTCGCTAGCGGGTCAGGGGATCAAGTTGAAGGGCACCATTACGCACATTGAAAATGGCGACGTGAGCAACTACACGAGACATGTCAAACGTGTTTTGTACATCGGCGACGTACTCTACACAATCTCAGATAGCATGGTCAAGATGAACTCGTTGACTGACCTCAGTGACATTGGCGTACTAAGCCTTAACTAATGGAGGCGTCGCATTTGAACTTGAGTGAGCTCGTCAGATTGGTTGAAGACATGGCTGAGGTCGCAGTGACGGTGCTGTTGGCTTATGTAGCATATAAAGTGGCACTCTTGGTGGACTCACTCGGCCGCAGACTGAAAGAGGATAGAAGCTGTTAACAGGGTGATTGGTCCATGTCGCTGGCAAATTTGTTGTATTGGGCCCAATTGGGAAAAATGAAAGGAGAGGACAGAGCATTCTCAGAAACGGCTCAGAGAATGTTGAACGGCAAGTCGATCATGCTGGTGCAGGTTTGCCTCCGCTGCAAGAGAGAGTTCCCCTGCAACAAGAGACGCAGGCTTTGTCCGGTATGCGCAGGCATTCTCAGAACCAAGATTACTATCCTTAAAGCCTCGTAAGCCCCTTTGACTTCGATTGTTCTTTGCCTCAGGAAACCGTCAAAGACTCCAAGTCTCTAGGGTAATAGGTCAGCAGTTCTGCACCCTCTTCGGTCACCAGAACTGTGTCAGAATGCCGGAACCCAGCAAAGCCAGTTTCATAGATCCCTGGTTCACAGCTCACAATCATTCCTGGACGCAAGGGTTCGTCGTTGCCGATGTCCAGCCACGGCGGTTCATGCCCTTCCAAACCTAAGCCGTGCCCTGTGTGGTGTTTCACAAGATGCGCGTACCCTGCTTTCTTGAACACGTTGATTGTCGCTTTGTCAATGTCGCTGCACTTGGCGCCTCGCTTGAATGCTTGGAAAGCAGCTTCAATGGCTTCAACCATCACGTTGAAGTAGCGTCTCTGCTTTGGGGTTGGCTTGCCAAAGATCATGGTTCTTTCCAGTTCGCAGCTGTATCCGCCTATGTCCACGGCGACTTCACCTATGATCACGTCGCCTTTCCTGATGGTGCGTGGCGTGGCGGTTGAATGCGGTATGGCGCTCATTTCGCCTATCTGTCCTCTGAAGCCGGCGTTCACGGGGTAAGTGCTCCGCAGAGGAATGTACTCTGGTCCAAGAGTCTTCTTAATGATTGCAGATGCTTCCTGTGTTGCAGCCAGGGCAACTTCGGCATCCCACGGGCCTTCAGTAACGTACTCTTGCAGCAGTGTCTGTGCTAGGTTGGCCCATTTTGCGCTTTCTCTCATGAGCGCT
>Ga0315296_10005258_pt1 | contig 10371 bp, 10 predicted proteins | sample YL17G14_18_MG_FD_203921 | JGI IMG/M metagenome (GOLD analysis project Ga0315296, IMG submission 203921) | Sediment microbial communities from Yellowstone Lake, YNP, Wyoming, USA - YL17G14_18 | ecosystem: Environmental > Aquatic > Freshwater > Lake > Sediment | place: USA: Wyoming | collected... | reverse complement strand
CGCGAATCGCGGGGTCAGCCTGCCCGCCATAGCCGTCGCGGCGACGGCGGGGCGACCCCGCGCCCAGTGCACTCCTCCGTCGGCGTTGAGCAGGGAGTTGAACTGCGATACCCACTCTCCGCGAGCACACCCGCGCGAGGGGTCATTCTTGACCGCCGTTGCGACCGGTGCTACAATTCAATTGTGCAGCGCGCCCCGACTGGTCGGGGCCGCGCGTATTTTGAGGAACCGAATTGGGCAAGTGCAACGAGGTCTTGCGCGGCACCAGCGGCCCGATCAACCGCGTGCGCGCCGTGATCTTTGACCTGGATGGCGTCATTTACCGCGGCGAGCGCCTGCTGCCCCATGCGGCGGAGGCGGTGGCATGGGTGCGCGAACGCGGCCTGGGCGTGCGTTTCCTGACCAACAATTCCACCGTCACGCGCAACCAGTACTCGCGGCGCCTCGAGGCATTCGGCATTCCGACGCCGCCGGAACACGTCATGACCTCCGCCTACGCGACCGCCCTCTATCTCAAGTCGCGCGGGGAGGCGGGGGCCAAGGTGCTGGTGGTGGGCGAGGGCGGGCTGCGCGAGGAGATCGCAGCGACGGGGTTCACGGTGGTGCGGCCGCCGCGGGCTGAAGGCGCGCGCTATGTTGCAGTCGGGATGGATCGCGCATTCTGCTATGACATGCTGCGCGCGGCGATGCACGCGATCCTCGGTGGGGCGGAGTTCATCGCTTCCAACGCGGATCCCACCTTCCCGGTCGAGAACGGGCTGCTGCCCGGCGGGGGGACGATCGTGGCGGCGATCGAGACCGCGGTTGGTTTTCCGCCGGCGCTGATTGGCAAGCCATCGCCGCGGATGCTCGACCTGCTGCTGAAGGACCTTGGCTGCGCGCCCGGCGAGACCCTGATGGTGGGTGATCGCCTGGACACAGATGTCAAGGTTGGGCGCGCGGTGGGGGTGCGCACGGTGTTGGTATTGACAGGCATCAGCAGCGCAGAGGAGGCGCGCGCCGCGCCGGAGGAGATGCGCCCCGAGTGGGTGCTGGAGACACTGGCCGAGCTGCCGCCGCTGCTGGAGGAAGGCCGGGCATGATCCCACGCGCCTTGACCATCGCGGGCTCGGATTCGTGCGGGGGCGCGGGGTTGGAGGCGGACCTGAAGGTGTTCGCCGCGCTTGGGGTCTATGGCTCATGCGCGGTGACCGCGGTGACGGCGCAGAACAGCCGGGGGGTCATCAGCGCCTTGGGGCTGCCTGCCGACCTCGTCGCACAGCAGATAGACGCGGTGCTCGGCGATGTCGGCGCAGATGCGAGCAAGACTGGTATGCTTTCCTCAGCCCCGATCGTCGAGGTGGTCGCGGAGCGCCTGGCAGCTCACGGCGCGCGCAACCTGGTGGTGGATCCGGTGATCGCGGCCAAGGATGGGACGCGCCTGCTGTCCGATGACGGAGTGCGCGCGGTGCGCGAGAAGCTGCTGCCGCTGGCGACCCTGGTGACGCCGAATGCGCCGGAGGCAGAGGCGCTGACGGGTGAAGCGGTTGCGGGCCGCGAAGGGATGCTGCGGGCGGCGCGGGCGCTGGTTGACCTGGGGGCGAAGGCGGCGCTGGTCAAGGGGGGGCACCTGCCGGGCGCTGTGGTGGATGTTTTGTGGGACGGCCAGCAGCAAACGAGTTTCGAGAACTTGCGTCTTCCGGGCCCGCCGGTTCATGGGACTGGGTGCGTTCTGGCGGCGGCGATTGCGGCTTACCTGGCGCGCGGGGAGCGGCTGGCGGATGCGGTAGCCAAAGGGCGAGAGTTCCTCCAGCGCGCGCTCGCGGACACGTTTTCGACGGGCGGGAGCTTCCGGCTGTTCGCGCCGTTTGGGTCGCACAATGACTCCCAGCCGAGGGCGGCTGGGCCACAGAGTTGAAGCCCGTGCGTGTTTGCGCCAACCATCCCCGTCGCCCGGGCAAGTGGCTGTGCCAGGAATTCGATATCGCCTATTGCGATGAATGCTGCCGCTGCGCGCACAGCGAAGGGTACTGCAAATTCCGCCAACAGTGCGCGGTGCGGCACATTTGCGCCGAGGACGATGGAGCCCAGGCACTCTTGCCTGGGCCGCACGGGCAGGAGTGCCCGTGCTCCATTTCGCCTGGGCCGCGCGGGCAAGAGTGCCCGTGCTCCAGTCACGCGCCCGTGTCCGCCTCTGCGGGCCAGCGGCCCCCGCTGGCCAAAGTCGCCCGTGCCGCCTACCGTCGCAACCTGCCTCACCTGCAACTGGCGGATAAGACCTTCTTCGTCACCTTTGCCACCCACGGCCGGTGGCAGTTGCCGGAAAAGGTGAGGCGATCTGTGATTGAGCACTGCTTGCATGACAACGGCGTGAAGCTGATGGTACACGGCGTGGTGGTGATGCCGGATCATGTGCATATGATATTCACGCCGCTGAGGGACGACAGCGGCAACGTTTTCGGCCTGGCGGAGATCATGAGGGGGATCAAAGGCGCGTCCGCCCGCCACATCAACCGATTGCTCGGCCGCAGCGGGAAAGTGTGGCAGGAGGAATACTTCGACCGCATCCTGCGGTCGAACGAAAGCGCCCGCAGCAAGGTGGAGTACATCTGCGACAATCCCCTTCGCAAGGGATTGGTTCAAGGGGCGGATGATTATCCCTGGCTCTGGCGAGAGTGGGTGGAGGGGCAGGAATGAACACTGGAGCCCAGGCACTCTTGCCTGGGCCGCACGGGCAGGAGTGCCCGTGCTCCATTTCGCCTGGGCCGCGCGGGCAGGAGTGCCCGTGCTCCATTTCGCCTGGGCCGCGCGGGCAGGAGTGCCCGTGCTCCATTTCGCCTGGGCCGCACGGGCAGGAGTGCCCGTGCTCCATTTCGCCTGGGCCGCGCGGGCAGGAGTGCCCGTGCTCCATTTCGCCTCGCGGCTCTGCGACGCGGCTGCCAGGGGGCGGCCATGCGCCACGGAGGTCGTTCGCGCGGAAGGGGTCGCGCGGCGGGCCGCGAATAGGGCAGTAGTTGCATCTGCGGGGCGAAGCACAACGCGGCTTCAGGCGAAGCCGCGCCCCCTCCGCAGGGCACGTCTTCCCCAGGGGCGTGGGCAATGACCAAATTCATCTTTGTTACCGGCGGTGTGGTAAGTTCTATTGGCAAGGGCATCACCACCGCGTGCCTCGGGCGGCTGCTGCGCGATCGCGGCTATCGCGTCACGGTGCAGAAGATTGACCCCTACCTCAATGTTGACGCGGGCACCATGAACCCGCACCAGCACGGCGAGGTCTTCGTCACCGATGACGGCGCGGAGACGGATCTCGATCTCGGCCACTACGAGCGCTTCGTGGACCTGAGCCTGACGCGGCTGGCCAACGTCACCACCGGCCAGGTCTATGGCAATGTCATCGCCAAGGAGCGGCGGGGCGATTACCTGGGAAAGACGGTGCAGGTCATCCCCCACATCACCGACGAGATCAAGGAGCGCATCTTCGCGGCGGCGACGCACGACCAGGCCGAGATCGCGATCGTGGAGATCGGGGGCACGGTAGGCGACATCGAGGGCCTGCCATTCCTGGAGGCCATCCGCCAGATGAGGGCTGACGTGGGGCCGGGCAACAGCATGTACGTCCACGTCACGCTGATCCCGTTCGTCGGCCCCGCGGGCGAAAGCAAGACCAAGCCCACCCAGCACAGCGTGCGGGAGCTGCGCAGCATCGGGATTCACCCCGACCTTTTGATCTGCCGCTCCAAGATGCCGCTATCGGAGGAGATGCGCGAGAAGATCAGTCTGTTTTGCGATGTGCCGCGGTCGGCGGTGATTGAGGGGCTGGATACGGAATCGGTTTACGAGCTGCCGTTGATCTTCGAGCGCCAGGGCCTGGCGCGGCTGACGGAGGAGCGGCTCGCCCTGACCCCGCGCGAGCCGGATCACTCGGAATGGGAGCAAGTGGTGGAGCGGGTGCGCCACCCCAAGCGCTCGTGCACTATCGCGCTGGTGGGCAAGTACATGGTGGTGCAGGACGCTTACATCAGCGTGGTGGAGGCGATGAAGCACGGGGGCATCGCGGAGCAGACGGCGGTGACGGTGAAGCGGGTCAACGCCGAGGATATCATGGAGCAGGGCGCGGAGAAGCTGCTGTCCGAGGTGGATGGCATCGTCGTGCCCGGTGGCTTCGGCGGCCGCGGCATCGAGGGCAAGGTGGAGGCGGTGACCTATGCGCGCGAGAACGGCGTGCCCTTCCTGGGACTGTGTTTGGGATTGCACTGCGCGGTGGTGGAGTTCGCGCGCGGCTGCTGTGGCCGCGCTGAGGCCCACAGCGCGGAGTTCGAGCCGGACTCGCCGCACCTGGTGATTGATTTGCTGCCCGAGCAGAAGGGCATCTCTGATAAAGGCGCCACCATGCGCCTGGGCGCCATGCCCTGCAAGATCCTACCCGGGAGCCTGGCGCATCGCCTTTACGGCGAGACCCTGGTGTACGAACGCCATCGCCACCGCTACGAGGTCAACAACGACTACCGCCGGGAGCTGGTCGGCGAAGGCATGGTCATGAGCGGCACCTCTCCCGACGACCGGCTGGTGGAGATCATCGAGCTGCCGGATCACCCCTATTTCATCGCCACCCAGTTTCACCCCGAGTTCAAGTCGCGGCCCAACCGCGCGCACCCGCTGTTCCAGGGGCTGGTGCGGGCGGCGCTGGCGCGCAAGGAAGCGCGCGCCGCCGATCCCCGCGAGGTGGCGCGGTAGTTCTGCCGCGGAGGGGGAATATGAGACGCGCGTTCGCCGGTGCGATTCTGGCCGCCACTGTGCTCCTCGCATCCTGTCTCCACGGGTGGACGAAGGCGAAGCCTTCAACCGCCAAGCCCGTTCCCAAGGCAACCGCGCTGGTGTGCACGTTCGAACCCACTCATCGCGGTACCGCACCTGAGATCGCAGTAGTGGCCGGCCCGCTCGCGGGCAAAGGCTGGCTCCGCAGCGAGCGCGCGGGCGGGCTGATGCGAACGGGCGATCGGCTGTCCCTCTATGCCATGGAAACGGGGGCCATCGGCGCGCTGGTGGTGACCGGTCGCGCGGAGTGGGAACAGGATGGCACCTCGTACGGGCTCTTGTATGCGGTCCGCGAGGACATGCCGGCCGACAAGCGACAGCCCTATGACGCCGCCGTGCGGCGTCGCACCACGAAAGACGTCTGGCTGCGCACCCCCCACCTGCTGGCAGCCTGGAGCGCTTCGGGGTGCCAACCGCGCTGGGTCCGCGGCGAGACCGTCAAACCCGATGACGCCGCGTACCGCAGTATCATCTCCAACTGGCTGGCGAAGAGAGGCGCGCCCTGGGACGTCAGAGCGAGCGTCGAGGTGGACCAGATCGTGCGCGCTGACATCAATGGCGATGGGCGCGCCGAGGTCTTTCTATCGTTCCATACTCCGAATGCTGTCCAGGGATTCATGTCGCCCACGTGGCATGCGCGAGCAACCAAGCGTCACTTCTCGCACTTGGTGATGCGCTGGGCTCCTTCAAGGGGCGAGAGGGTATCCACGCTGGTCATAGATGATAACATCAACTCAGGCAAACGCGTGCATGGTTTCTGTGATCTCGACGGCGACGGGTGGGCGGAAATCGTGATTTCATCAGACCTGTTCGAGGGATACAAGGTGGACCTCCTGCACTGGCATCACGGCAGATTCGCCAGAATCATCGGCTGGGGCGCAGCGGACTGACCGGGGAACGCAGCCCCGCGTTCGACCGCATCCGCTGGCACCGCAAGCCACGTCCGGTTCTGTTCCCGCCGCGCCAGGGCGCAAAGGGGGATGACGGCATGAGACGGGGCTACATGTTCACCGGCATCGCTTGGACCGGCCGCGGCTGGCGAAGAGTGGACGGCTGCTCGGCCGGCGCGTAGCAGAGCTGATGATGACGACGATCCACCACGCCCTCGCACCAATCCCTTGGGTGGCAGAATCAGGTCGCCATCGCTTGACATGCCGTGCGGCCAGCGTTATAATATTGTTGTAACGGAGAAGCCGCGATGATAAAGCAACTACGAAAGGTCGGGAACAGCAGCGCCTTGATCCTCGACCGGGCGCTCATGGAGCTGATTGGGCTCGAGGAGAACGGCAAGGTGCAGCTCACCGTCAGCAACGGCTCCTTGGTTCTCACCCCGGCCAGCCCGAAAGCAATCACCCCCGAGCAACTCCAGGAAGGCCTGTCGCGGGTCATCGCCAAGCGGCGAAGCGCGTTGCGCCGGCTGGCGGGATGAGCGCCCCCCCGGCGTTTCTCACCGTCGAGCATGTGCTGGCGATTCACGCGCGACTCGTTGAGGACTTCGGCGGTGATTCCACGGTCCTCGACGTCGGCCTCCTGGAGTCGGCAGTCATGATGCCGTCGGCATCCTATGGCGGCGAGTTCCTGCACACGGATCTGCCGGCGATGGCGGCAGCATACTTGTTTCACCTCTGCAAGAATCATCCATTCCTTGACGGCAACAAGCGCACCGCGCTAACCGCGGCAGAGGTCTTCCTTGTCCTCAACGACCGGCGGCTCGAAGCGACCAACCGCGAGTTGGAGCAACTGACTTTCGGCGTGGCGCAGGGAGAGCTCAGCAAGGACGACGTGATCGCCTTCTTCCGCGAGCGTGTCGTCGCGGGCGACGAGTAGCATCGGCCCCGCCTTTGGCCCCTCATTTCCGCAGGAACGAGTGTTTCTCCGGCGTAATGACACTCCCATTGATGTGGTTCGGAGGTTTCGTCATGCAGTTTCGCAACCTCGGACGCACCGGCCTCAAGGTCACGGCAGTCGGGTTTGGCGGCATCCCCATCATGGGCGCCAACTGCCCGGTGGGGTGCGTCCCGGAAGATGAGGCGGTGCGGGTCGTGCGCTATGCCTTGGACAAGGGTATCAACTTCATAGACACGGCGAGGTCGTACAGCGACAGTGAACGCCGGATTGGCCTCGCCATTCGCGGCCGTTCCCCGCGGCCCTACATCGCCACCAAGACCTACATTGATCGCAAGGGGGAAAACCTGGAGCGGTTCTCGCGCGACATGGATGAGAGCCTGGCCGCGCTCGGGGTTGACTCGATTGACCTGTACCAGATCCACTACATTGACCAGGGGTTCGAGCTTGCCTTTGGGCCGCGCGGGGCGGTCGCGCAGATGCAGAAGGCCAAGGAGGAGGGCAAGATTCGCCACATCGGCGTGACCGCGCACGATCCCGATATGGCTGTCCGGGCGCTGGAGACGGGGGAGTTCGAGACGGTGCAGGTGCCCTACAATGTGGTCAAGGCCGAGGCGGCGCAGAAGCTTTTCCCCTATTGCCTGGAGCACAACATTGGGGTCATCTGTATGAAGCCGATCGCGGGCGGGGCGCTGGCGACGCCCCACGAGCTGCAGCAACACTTGGCGGGCAAGGATCTGCCCACGGCGACCAATGCGCTGCGGTTCGTGCTGTCGCAGCCGGCGGTGTCGGTGGCGATCCCGGGGATGGACTCGACGCTGGAGGTTGACGAGAACGCGGCGGTCGCGGCCGGGGAGGCCATCGAGCCCCTGAGCGGTAGTGAAATCGAGCGCATCCGCGAGCGGCTGGCGCTTCTGGGCGAGCAGTTCTGCCACAACTGCGCGTACTGTGATGCGGTGTGCTCGGCGGAGCTGCCGCTGTCGGAGATATTCAAGCTGGAGCGGTATTACAAGCTGTACGCGCTGCGCGACCTCGCTCAGCAGCGGTTCAAGGAACTGCACCGATCCGCTGACGAGTGCCTTGACTGCAAGAAGTGCGAGGAGAAGTGCCCCTATCGGGTGCCCATCCGCGAGCGGCTCAAGGAGGCGGCGCGGCTGCTGTCGGAGTCGTAGGGGCACGGCCCTTCGACTCCGCTCAGGATAAACATGCCGTGCCCCTACAATCGGCGTCCGTCGGCGTGTATCGGCGGTTTCATTGAAGGCTGCTGTTCGTCAGATGACGGCTGACGGAACCGCCGCCTTCTCAGCGCGGATTACGCCGCGTCAACCACCTCCGCTACCTCCACGACGTACATCTGGCGCGTGCCCTCGTGCGCCGAATCCATGCATACCTGTCGGCCGTCGCGGCTCCAGCGCGGGTGCAAGTCGCAGCGGATGGGGCCCTGCAATTCGGGCGGAGAGAAGAAGCGGCCAAGGTCCACGCGCCGATTCTCGTCAGGCCGGTAGAGCATGAGCCGGCGCATGTTCTCCTGGTCCGGATAGGTGTCAGTTAGGATCCACTCGCCGTCGGGGGAATAGGAGCAGTGGCCGTCAGCGGTCAGCACGCCCTCGCCGACGACCTCGAATTTGGTGCTCTGGTCGGTGAACAGGAAGAACCGATCACCCACTTCGCGGCGACGCGCCCAGGCCAGGATCTGCCGCTCGTCGCGCCAGTCGAAATGAGAGACCATCTCGTGGTCGGAGACGCAGAAGATGCCTGAGCCGTCGGGCGCCGCGGTGAACATGCGCGTGTAGCGGCCACCTGCGGCCCGCTGCCAGCGGTGGAGAAAAACGAAGCGGCTGTCATCGGGGTTGAAGAGCAGGTGATTGAACCAGTGGTGGCGGCGGGCCATGGTCTGGTCGCGAGCCAGGCCTGCCACCTGGGCGATAGATATGATGAGGCGGCTTTCCCCGGTCGCCAGGTCCATCTCGTAGATTCCATCATCGGCCGGTTGCGGATTGTCGCGCCAGGGATCGGCAAGCCCCGCATAGCCGTAGCCCGGGCGCAGGTCGGCGAGGCGTGCGAAATTGGGCGTTAGGGCGCGTGAGCCATCGCGACTGATGGCGTAGATCGGCCGGGGCAAGACGCGCACCTCGGCGTTGCGGATGTTCATGATGACGCTGATGAACCCGTCGTCGCGCCGGTCATTGAAGATGATGAGGCGGTCGGTCGCGCCGGGCAGCCATTGCAGCATCGCGCCCTGCTGCCAGTTCCATGCCGTCGTCTCGGCGAGGGGATAGAGAAGGCAGTCGGCCTCGAGGTCAATGACGCCGACTGTGGCGCGGTCATCGGGTCCCGGTTCGCGGTCCGCGAAGGGCGCCTCCAGCGCGAGCATGTAGCGCCCCGTGGCGTCCCACGGCGATTTGTCGTAGTACCCGAAGAAGTGGTGGCGCGGCCCGGTGGTGACCGCGCGCACGGGAACAGAACGGCTTTGGCCCATCATGTCACCCCGCGGCCCGGGAGTTGCCGTGCTTTGGTTAATCGCTCAATATGCCCGGCAGGTTGTGATGATAGAGGTTCCCCATGCGCGGCCGGCGTTCCTCTGGTGTTGGCAGTTGCAGTAGTGCTCGCTGTGACCGCCGTGCCTAGGTCGTGTGGCCCAAGCCGCAGCCGCCGGGGACCGCCGCGGCCTATCGTGTTCGATGCGTGCGCGCGCCCGCCGTGCGCTTGACACCCCTGGGGCGGCTTGTTAATATCCGCCCGTGTCGAGCCGCCAATCATTCGCCGCGTTCGGGCAGGAACTCTACCCCGAGGAGGCGGCGCAAGCCCTGCGCCTCGCGCTGGGGGCAAGCACGCGCGCCGAATTGCGCCAGCAGATCGTGGCCGCTCTCCCTCAGCCATCAGAGAAGACGCGCGCACGGATCGCCGATAAGCTCATTCAGCGGCTCATCCCCATCGAGCACCGGCAAATTGCCGTCTCGCCCTTCGTGCGCCTCGCCGCAAACATAGGCGACTCACAGGCGCGCACCGAGCTCATCTATTACCGCACCGCCCAGACCGATCGCATAATCGCGGCCATCGCCGCCGAGATCCTGTACCCCTATTTCATCCAGGGCCGCCCGCCCAAAGGCTTCTCCGCGGCCCAGTTTCGTCTCGCCAACACTGGCGCGCTCTTCGACTACGACAACGTCATCAGGGCGTCATTCATCAGCGCCTATGCCCGCAGCGCCTGGGGGTTTCGCAGCGAGCAGACGGTCACGCGGGCGCTGCGCATACTGCGCGAGGCGGGACTGATTGGGGCGCTGCCGGGCGTGCCCGGCGGGGCGCGCCAGGCTGCATTCGCGCTTTCACCCCACACCATGCGGCTGCCCACTTTCGCCTTCTGCCTGTACGAGGAGTTCGCATCGCGGCGCTCCCCCGCGCTGGCCCTGGATCAAGTCCAGAACGCCCGTTTCGCGCAGATGTTCGTCGTGCGGCCGGCGGATGTCACGGCGCTGGTCGAGGAAGCGCGGCGGCGCAAGCTGGTCGCGCGCAGCGGCGGGGCGGCGCCGCGCTACGGGCCGGCCATGGATGCCGATGCGCTGGTGGAGAAGCTGCTCGGAGCGGGGCGACCACCCGGGCGCACGGTCGCCCCGCCGTCGCCGTGACGGCTATGGCGGGCAAGCTGACCGCGCGCAGGTTTCGCGCCTTCAGGCGAAGGCGCGCCCAGTTCCCAGGCGATACCGGGCCAGGCGCGCCATTGTCGGGCAGGGT
>Ga0315296_10005257_pt1 | contig 10372 bp, 7 predicted proteins | sample YL17G14_18_MG_FD_203921 | JGI IMG/M metagenome (GOLD analysis project Ga0315296, IMG submission 203921) | Sediment microbial communities from Yellowstone Lake, YNP, Wyoming, USA - YL17G14_18 | ecosystem: Environmental > Aquatic > Freshwater > Lake > Sediment | place: USA: Wyoming | collected... | reverse complement strand
AACTATGTTTTGTTGGAAGTGTATGTCCGGGTTGGTTGAGCCTATTCTGACTTCTGGGTTTGCTGCCAAGTGAAAGACTGTTTCGAATCGGGTTTTTTCAAGTTTTGCGAGGTCTGCTGAATTCACTAGATCGCCTTTTATGAAGGTGAAGCTTGGGTTGTTAAGCCACCGCTCAATGTTTTTTAGCGTTCCGCTACTGAGGTTGTCGAGGACGCACACTTCAGCGTCTCTAGCCATCAATGCATCAACGAGGTGGCTTCCAATGAAGCCTGCTCCGCCAGTCACTAACACTTTTCCCAAGGTTTCCGACCCCCATCTGTCAAATATTTTTTATCCTTTTGCGTTGTTGTTGAGTTAACTATGTTCATGCTGCTTGATCTCTTTTACATAGTCCATGGCTCTTCTTATGCAGGCGTCCATGTTCATGTATTCAAATTCTGCGAATCTTCCCACTAAGTCAATTCCAACGTCGTTCATGTAATTCCTAATTATGTGCATATTTTTATCATAGTCAAGATCATTTATTGCATATGCATATTCCGTTCTTTTTGCTTTAGCGAAACAAATGTCTTTTTTATTTAGGATTTTGAGACTATGCAAATCATCCACGACCTTGGTTATTATTGCTTCGTCGTTCATTTTCCAAATTTCGCTTCCGATAGTGCAAGTGATTTCCGCTAGAGCTGATGATTTACTTTTGGGAGCGACGCATGGACTGTAGTTTGAGGGAAAACTCACTCTGTGCGGCAAAACGTTTTTGTCTGGAATATAAAGCCATGACAAATCATTGATTTTCGGCGTGTTCAAGCCGATCATGACGCTGATGAGTGAATTGTATTTGAGGTTTTTACTAGCTTTTTTGAGTTCCTTTGGAGCGCCCATTGCGTTTATTAGTTTTTGAATGGGGATTGTTGATATGATCTTGTCGCAGGTTTTTTCTTCTTTCCCATTTGAGATTATCCATTTTGCGTTTTCTTTTTTCAGTTTTTTGACTTCAAAATTCGTGGTTATGTGGTTTTTTATTTTTTTCTTTAACTGATTTGTTAATGTTTGGATTCCGCCTGTTTTGGGGTAGTAGAAATAGAGTTGATGGGTATATCCTTCGGTTTCTATTCCTAAGGATGATTTTATTATGTCTTCGATGGGGGGGTTGGGTATTCGTTCTACCCATTTTAAACCTGTTTTCGTTGATGGATGTTTCCAAATTTTTTCGTTGTATGGTATTAGGTATTTTTCTGCTATTCCCTTTCCGAACGTGTAATAGCACCATTCTTTGAGGTTACGCGGTTTTTTTGATTTTCCTTTCTCTTTTTCAATTATGCTTTGAATAAAATAATATAGGCATTCGAAGTTTTCTTCTTTGGGTAAACTGGCTAAATCGTTTTCAAAAGGATATTTCACATAGTGGCCTTTGTATAGTACTTTTGTGTTTCTTCTATTCCTTATCTTGTTATTTCCTAAGAGACTGAGCATGAAACCTAATATTTCTCTGTCTTTTGAGAAGATTACGTGAGAACCGCCATAATCAAAAGTGAAGCCGTCCTCACGCAAAGTCCTCATTAAGCCACCGCATTCTTTGTCTTTTTCCAAGATTTCAAATTTTGTCCCTTTCTGGTTCAGTTGGTAGCCTAAAGTTAGACCAGTTAAGCCAGCGCCAAGAATTGCTGTTTTCATTCTACTCACCCCTTTATTTCCCAATAGGGGGAATCAACTACTTCTCTATTCCTAATACAATCAGGCAACCCTTTTATTGCATCAATAACGCCCTTAATATAAGTTGTAATGTACCTATATCCCAACGAGCTAAGAAAGTAACCCAGATGCGTAAAAGTTTTTTTAATTAGCTTCTTCATAGATTCGTGCATCCAAAAGGTCCATAATCTATTCCTTACAAAAAAATAGAACCTTCTTTTAGTCATTCTTTGACTGCGATGGCCTTTGTGATATGTCTTAACTTCAGGGAAATATTTTATTTTATACCCCTTACTAAGAAGTTGAGCTGCTAACTCTTCCTCATTCCAATAAATAAAATATTCTTTTGGGTAATAACGGGTTTTTTCTAATGCTTCTCTTTTTATCATCGCTCCAGCACCGATGAAATTTCCACAATAAAACTCTTTATCCGCATTATTTTCTGAAGGCCACATTAAACCTAAGGGGTCAATTATTTTAGTTGCAATCATTGCAGTATCCTTTGGCTCAGTTTCAAACTTTTTAACTATTTTCTCTATCCAATCCGGGGATAGCATAACATCATCATCTAAAATGGCTATATATTCTCCAGTGGCATTTGCAAATCCAATATTAAATGTTTCACAAGCACCATAAGAAGAGTCGGGCATCACAATTAATTTGACCTCTGGAAATTCTTTTCTAACTATCTTTATTGAGCCATCCGTGGAATGATTATCTACAACAATGATTTCTATGTTTTTATATGTTTGATTTCTAATGGATTCCAAGCACTCCCTTAGATCATCTTTTCGGTTCCAGTTTACGATTACTACGGAAACTAATGGTTGCATCTCATGCCTTCACAATTTTATAAATATCGATCTCTATTGCGAAGCTATAAAATGGCTTTATTATATCAATAAAGCGTAGAACAGCATATGGGAACCAATCAAGTAATCTGTTTATGAGATAAATAACAAGCGGCAAATAACGATTTTTCTTTCTAATGTTTAGATAACCCGTCAAAGCTCCATGCATGCATGCTCCAGCGGTTCCTAAGAAAAATAACCCCAAAAGACCTTGATATGGGTTCACATGATAAGAATAATTATTATGTTTTGAAATAACTTTTTTGATTTCATTTAGCAGTAGGATAGCTACCTCATTGTGCTCTTTATACCAAACTGGGTATAACTTTAAAGAACTTATAAGCCTGCTCAAATACATTTATCCCAGATTTTTTAGGATTTTTGAGTGAACTTGAGAAAAAGTAAATATTACTTTCTTTTTAGCAGTTCTTATCATCTCATCTATAAATGCTTCTCTTTTAGGTTCAGGTATGTGTTCAAAGACGTCTGATGAGACAACATAATCAAACACTTTATTTTTAAAAGGTAAACTTGTTCCATCTGCTATCACTCTAATCTCACCCGTAAAAAGCTCAAAATCACTAATGGTAGGGCTTAAAAAAATTACTTTTCCGCCTTTTCTTTCTATCATTTTCCCTAAAATACCGGTTCCGCATCCCAAATCTAATATCCTATTCTCAGTAATATTGCTCGGTAACATGCATGCATGCATTAATGAGGAGAAGACGATTGCGCGGGTGGTTTTGCAAATAGTAGAATTGCATTTTAATAGTTGGATTGCTGGACAAATAAACCAGTAGTCGTGAAGAGTCAGAACCGTTGGGATGCCTTTTTCATTAGCGATTTTTATAAGTGATGCTGATAAACCTATCAAGTGTTGGAAATGAATGCAGTCTGGCTTTATCTTAATTAGCAATTCTCTGAATTTTTCCTCGACTTTTGCATCAAGATATGATGACTTAAAGTTGAAGAGTCTCATAATTCTTTCAGAGAAAGGAATATTCAGCTCATAAATGTTCAATCCATTTCTTTTAAGGTAATTTAAATCGTAACGGGACCCGCCATATGCAGGATATAGAACATAGACTTCACGCGTTTTACTGAGTTCCATGGATAGGCTATACGTATACATTTCCGTTCCCCCAAAATCCCCTGGAGGGAAGCTGTGAACAACTTGTAATATCCGCATCTTTATTCATCTCCGTATTCACGGGTGTCATTATTCTATTTTTTGGTAATTTGGTGCGATTTTACTTTTAAACCTTAACGCCACAATTTCTAGGTAATGTGTCTTGTAAATGGGCTCTATTAATACACCATAGCCAAAGGGGAACTCATTTACAGCTTAGTCAGATTGGACTTGCTATTACCTATTAGGCAATATGCTCCCAGGAGTCGTTCTGAGCGAAATAAGCTCCTTTTAGACAAAATGGACCAGAAACGGCACTCCTTTGACACGTATTACCTAAAAATTGCGGAGTTAAGGCTTAAAATTGAACCAATTTTGTCAAGACAAAGGTGAAATATGGTGATACTTTCAGCCTATGCAGAAGCCTATATTTGAAAATGATACCAGCGGCATAATTTACTTCAATTGTTCTTAAATAAGGTTCTGTAATATTTGCAAGTTTCTTTTCAGTAAATAGACTTGGATGCTCTTTTCCTTTATAAATCCACGATTTGCCAGCTAGTCTGAAAAGCACTCTCATTGGGAAATTGCAGTTAGGTGTTCGAATGAAAACATGGCCTTGTGATTTTATTAACCTCGCGCATTCTTTGAAGAAGGCGATTAACTCATTTTTGTCCTTCACATGCTCCATTACGTCAAAACAGAGGATAACATCTACGCTGTTATCTTCCAACGGAAGCGGCTCTCCACAACGTGCCCAGAACGCGTGATCATTTCCAACAATCCTTGCAGTGAGTTCCACAGCTTCTTTTGCACAATCTACGCCGTATAGATCATGATTCGGGTTTATTATTTTTAAGACCGATAGGTAATAACCATATGCACAACCATAATCTACAATTCTAAGGGGTTCTTTGTCCAAACTATTGTACTTTTGAACAAAAGCAAGCGTTTCAGTTATGGATGGTAAGTGTTTGATAATGGTTCCATATTCGTTTTTCCAGCTTTTTCTGTTTTCAACGTGGTATACCTTTGTGTTCGACATTTACTTTCTCTCCTCGCCTTGATACGAATGATCGGATCTTAACTGTTTCATACTTGAGTGTCTTAAACGATGTATTTGAATATACGCAATTATTATGGTACTAGCGATAATAAAAATTAAGCTGTAAGGTGACGTTAGAATATTCAACCATGGAATTTGCCATTCGTTCCATTGAATTTGCGCTTCTGGCGCAACAGGAACCCATTTTCCGGCAAACTCGATCTTTGAGAAGGTTATCATATCTTGCGACCCTAAGCTTGTTGTTAAAGTAACGTTACCGTTCAGTACCGTTGGGATGAAGAATATCGAAGCAGGCGCGTATTTGAGGTTACTAGAAAATAGTTGACCTGCAAGAGTGAAGGTAGGTTCTCGCGAAATAATTCTAAAAGATTCGCTCGTAGAGACATTTTGGAAAGTGACATTACATGGTCCATCAATAGCTACCCTTTGCAGTAACCCATTTTCATATAAGTCAAAATTTATAGTTGCATTTGGAGCAAGACCAATTGTCCAATTGAAATTCCCACCTACGTAGAAATTGACATAAAGCCCCTGATAGGGAGGTGACATCGAGATAAACGAAGCTGCAATCAGAGAACTTGAATCACCAACCATTTCTAAGTTCAAAGCCCTTCCGCCTTGGATCTGGGCGCTTTCATCGTTACGCGATAAGACTATTGATGTTGTATTAAATGGTTGACTCTCTTGAGGTTCAACGTAAGATCCGCTAAAAACAACGTTACCAGACATTTTTACTTCCCCAACAGCATACGAAGATACGTCCCAGATGTCGGTTTTCGAAGAGGAGAAGTTTTTAGAAATGTTCATCATGACAGCGCAAGGAAGCTGCCCGAGTTGCATAAACAATGCCGAAGCATTGGTTACATTTGAAGCTTGTATTGCATCAAAATAGGGTGAGCTCATAATATAGGTGATTGTCCCTTTTCCAAAATCCCTTCGGAAAGCAAAAGGAGACTCATTGGCTCCTTCGTTGGTGTAGTATGCGACGATACGTGTTTGATTATCAGCAGTTTCAACAAATGGAATAGTAATAGAAGGAAATGCTGCCGACATCGGATCGCCTAACCAATCACTCACACCGTTGACCATGCTCGTAGCACCTGAAGGTGATAGCGAGAGCAACTTAGCAAAAGTCCCATTGAATAGCCTACCGCCGAGAACGAAAAGATTCCCGCCGGACAACACCCAATCTAAATAGCTTGTAACGTTATATCCAAACAGCGGACTTCCGCCAAATTCAATAGATCTTAATTCATATGATGTGTTCGTATCGTAGGTCCTGAACAAAAGCTGGTCCAAAGAATCCGAAGGGAACATATCCGCTACATTGATAATAGTAGTTGTCCAGGAAGGAGAAGTGCCTAAACCCACAAACTTATACCCTGTGTTATTTCCGTGCAGTATGACATATACATTGGTTACATTATCAGTTCTCCATGGTATGGAAATATATCGATAAAGATTTGAATCCAAGTTGAGGTCGATCCAGTAATCATGAATACCCTGTGACTCCTCTGCACCCATTATTTTAACCCCTTCTCCATTCGTTTCAAATGTAGACCCAGTGGCATACCATTTTGTGTTAGAATGGTTGAGCACAAACACGTTTTCATCGATGTCTCCAGTCAAAACCACATTCCGTCGATCGACCAGCTGCAAGTTATCATACGGAGTAGCCAAGTCATAGGGTATTCCCGAAAGCGAAAACATGCTAGTTGAATAGAAATCCTCGACATCTATGCTTTTGGAATTAGAATATTGTTGGTTAACCAACAGTATATCTGCACCTTTAGTGTAGGCACTAACTGGAGGGACTTGATATATCTTGACAGCCTCATTTTCAAATACGACTGGAAGATATTTCAGAAGGATTTGTACAAGAGAGTCCGTCGGGATAAAAGGTTTATCTCTTTCAGCGATGTAAATGTACCCAACGTTGCTTTGATGAAGAAGATCAAATAGCATGGCAGGATCTGCCGTGTTTAGGAAGAGATTTGACGGAGGTAAACCTTTACCAAAGTCGCCTATCCAGCGCGGACTGGAAGCAAAATAAGACACCGCGGACGTTGAGACAAGCGTCACAGTTAATACTCTTGAATTAGGTTCCTGGTTAATTCGCAGCCAATTCAAGCCATTTAGCTCGTTGCTCGATAGCTGAGCCCCCAAAATAGGATTAAACGAAGCTACCAATTCTGTGTAATAGATGTTGGAAGGAATACTGGCACATATGAATAAGAAGACCAAGCCACAGGAAATAATCTGCTTGCGGATTATTCTGTTGGAAAAATGGGATCCAATCTTTGTAATAGCCTTAAGCAGGGCAAGTCCCGCAACGACAGAGACAGCTATCCATAAATAACGAGTAACGATACGCGTTTCTTCGAAAATAGGCCATACTCGCATTACTCCTGCAAGAACAAGTGATGTCAAGCCAATTGCTAAGAAGATTGCAAAATTGCTTATCCTTTTCTTTTTGTGATACAGGTAATACAGCCCAAATATTGCAAATAAACCTGGTACACCTAGTAACATTGGATATAGATACCAAGGTACTCTATTTGCAATTGAAGCAGAATATCCGTAACTTTGGAGTTGAACGTATTTTATTTGAAATTGAGGCAAGATTCCAACCCAAATAACGAAAGAGTAGACGTAAAGAAATGTTACGGCTATAAGCGTTCCAGTAACAAAGATCCAGAATCTCCTCGAGTTAAAAGTACGTCTTAACCATTGGCTACAGAAATTCACCACCCTGTTTCCAAAGAATTGACGTTGCTTCAAGAAGCTTAAGACTATTGGGAACAAAAATGGTCCAACCAAAAGGATAAGATTGTTACTATAGTATCTACTTGGTGCTAAAACATCGTAAAGCACAATTAAAAGTAAACTGGCAGCAAGTATGTATGGGATATGGACATATATTGCAATTGATTTAAACTTGCTGGATGGAATGATTAGCAGCAGAACAGTTAATAATAACAAGAAAAAAAGCATCTCGGGAAAATGGCTCAAATAACCAGCAGTTAAGCTGACAGTGCATAACACTCCTAACAAAAACTTGTTAGATCCATCTTTTGTCTTAACGCTTAGAACATAAATAAGTGCAAAAAGACAAACGAAAGAAAGCGATTCAGAGGCCGTCAAGTATCGGGGCATAAAGGTGCCCTGATCCATAGTCTTTCTTATTATAGCATCTAATACGTAACCCACCCGCGAATAATCCGGTAATCCCGACAGGCTTGGTCTTATCCACAGCCCATATATCCATCCAAGGCCCCCTCCTAAAAAGAATACGATGGTTGCCATTATTGGCACTTTCGCCCTGCTTCCTTTAAAGAAACCACGCACCATAAGAAAAAAAGATACAACAGAAAAAATGTTGATTATATGTAGAGCTTGGTATGCGTTTATTGAGGGTAGCCCTGACGACTCGTAAAACGCCGCTAAGTAGAAGAAAAAGAACGAAGGGAACTGCAAACCCGTTAGCCAATCGCCAACGTACATTCTGTATCCCATCCCGTAATAGTTCCAACTATCCATCCACTGCAGAGGACTTGAATTCAAAAGTCCAACTAAGATATTCGCGTAAACTAAGGCCATCACGGTAAGCAAAATTGCAGCTTGTGGAAGGTCAAATGTCAGGCTTTGTATCACGGTTCCTCCACGTTTCCTCCACATAATCAAGTAAGATAGGATTAACCCTAAATCCACAACATAGAATAAAATTGAATTCCCCTCCACTCTTCCAAATGCGAGTAAATCCACGAAGGCGACAACCGAAGTAACAAAAACGCTGAGCAGAAAAGAGAAAACCAAAACTTCTATCTTTGATGAACGCCATTTACCTATCAACTGAACAAACACATAGCCCCTCAGAAAAGTCGATAGTACGATTGCACTGACTCCACGAAGAATATTGCTCCAAGGTAAGTCTGACCACGATAATTGCAACTGAGTAAAACTTACGGAAGGAACCAGAACGACAATAGCCACCGTAAACAGGTATACCGTGACAACGATCCATTGTGTCGATATTCTGGGCAATTTCACTTTAACCGTTAATTCGAAGCCCGTTAAATACTTATAAATCAAGAATGCGAGAAGTGCAAAAAGCGGGGCGATAATGATCTTTGTAATTAATAGGTTCGGGACTATAAGAAGAAAAATCCCTACAAAACCGGCAACAGCAATACCCACTAGGTTATTTACGAAGTTATTGATTTTTGTCAGACAATAAAGCCTCTTTTATTGAAGGATTTTGGAAAATATAAGTCTTTGGAAACCAGCTTTGTCTATATTTCGTATATCTCTATCTTAGCCGGGTTCTTTACAACCCTAATCGACGTTATTGGTGGCGCATCAAGCTTAACGCAAGCAAAGTACTTGTTGACTAACTTTATCAAAACTGTCAGTAAATTTAGCGTGGTGGAATTCAATTTAATGGTGAGCAAGAGCTCCCCAGAGAACTTCCTGAAATACGACTGGGGAGCGCATTTTATCAGAGGCTGAAGCTGCTTCCTTCTCGATTCAATAGATCTGAATCTAGCCACAAACTGCAGGAGAGGTAGTAAAAGGCTGCCCATGTACCTGCCATCTCTGTTTACAAAAGCGTAGTAAAAACTCGTAATTGCGTTGAACATTAATAATATCGAGACAGTTTTTATGAAAACTCCTAAACCGAAAAACTTGTACAAATAAATTAGCTGATTCCTACGAAAAAGGAAGAGAATCTTAGGATCAAGATGCCCACCACTGGCACCTCGTTTATGGTAAACTACTGATGATGGAACGTAATAAGTCGTGTAGCCTAAAAAATGCAATCGAGCGCCAACCTCGGGATCGTCAAAGTACATAAAGAAATCTGGATCAAGCAAATATCCACACTTGCTTGCAATCTCCCTTAGTATCAGATACGCGGCACCAGGAGGATAGGGTATCGGTTCAATGTTGTTATACTTCCCACGATCAAGTTCTAAATAGCCTCTATCAGCTCCTTCTAGTAGTATGTTAATTCGGCCTCCAGCGCCATCTAGAATTTGCGGGTGATTCATTAGCAATTTCTTTGGCGCTGCACTTCCAGCATTCGGTTTTTCTAAGATTACCTTTACTAGTTCCTTCAGCCAGGTTCGCTCAACTGTTATATCGTTGTTTAGTATAGCCAAAAGCTTTCCTTTAGCATATTTCGCGCCAAAGTTCACTGCTCCAGTGTAACCATAGTTTTTGTTAAGTTGAGCAACTTTCACCGTTGGAAAGTTCTCTCTAACAAACTTTATGCTTCCATCACTAGAGCCGTTGTCTACAACTATGATCTCACAGCGAGGGTAATCGGTTTGGAGTAAGGATGGAAGGCATTGTTTCAAAAGCATCTTTCCGTTGTAGTTGACAATGATAACGCTCACGAGAGGGTAGTTCACGTTATCTTCACCTGTGCTTATATTACCTGTTTTTGATGTAATGAAAATAACCCCCAATCAAGGTGGACACAGAGAAAGGAGTCCGTCTGTACGCACATACCCGAGGGCTGTCTAAGAACGCAAGGAGCGGTGCAATAACCTTTGATGTGTTCAGCTTTTCTGACAATAAATGTTCGATATTAACCTTATACTTCGCAAGTATATCCCTATTATCTATTAG
>Ga0315296_10005256_pt1 | contig 10373 bp, 9 predicted proteins | sample YL17G14_18_MG_FD_203921 | JGI IMG/M metagenome (GOLD analysis project Ga0315296, IMG submission 203921) | Sediment microbial communities from Yellowstone Lake, YNP, Wyoming, USA - YL17G14_18 | ecosystem: Environmental > Aquatic > Freshwater > Lake > Sediment | place: USA: Wyoming | collected... | reverse complement strand
ATCGTCGGTGGCGAGTCCGGGCCGGGGGCGAGGCCCATCGAAGAAGAGTGGGTACTTGACGTCCGGGACCGATGCGTGGATGCTCACGTGTCCTTTTTCTTCAAGCAATGGGGTGGCTTTCGCAAGAGACGGGCGGGACGTATCCTTGAAGGTCGCACGTGGAATGAGATGCCGGCCCTGGGCCGGCTGTCACAGACCCCCCACTGGCGTGGGGGGCTTGCGTGATGAGATTGCCGAAGCCCCCGCAGAAGCCAATAGTGGGTTTTCCTTATACTCTACCCGTCGTTGTTGTTCCAACCGCTCTCGCAACACACGCACGAACTCGGATGGATGCCGTTGTTGCTCCTGCCAGGCTTCTTCCTGTTGCTGCTTCACAAGCGCCAGATACGCCTCCATCTTTTCCCGATTGGCTAAATAGTAGGTGATGAGGGTATTATATCTGGAATGTGGAGAGGGGCAAGGCCGGGCCGGTTTCCGTCGTGGGCCAGACCGGGTATAATGTCGTGGTTCTTCAAGTGATATTTCCAGGAAGGATCTGACCATGATTAAGGTCACCGACTCCTTCTTTATGGGCAACGATGCGGGTTGGTTCTGTGCCCGCTGCCCCACGCTCGTCATCAACCCAGAAGAAGTGCAAGAATTTCTGTCGTTCAGCCTCCCTCATTGGGACGTCGGCACCGAGTTTGCCGTAGCGGGCATCGTAAACGTGGACGCCGTCCCCGAAGAAAAACGCAGCCTGCCGCTGGGCGGCGACGACAACCCGGTTCCGTTGGTGAGATTCACCAGCGTCTCTCACCAGCGCGAGCCTGCCCAGGCTCCCTTACGGCACGTAGCCCCAACGTCGGAGGGCGACACGTTCGAGAAACAGTACGAGGACGTCCTGCAGAACATCGAGTTCAGCATCGTCAGGGTATACTATGCCCATCCCGAGATGACCGACTGGCAGGCGCTGGCCGCCGTCGAAGCGCTGCTCCGCGCCTATCAGGCCGAGGCAAAAGGCCGCCAGGCCGCGCCGCCACCCCCGGACCCGCTGGCCCAGGAAGTCTATACGTTGGCCAGGGTCACGTGCGAATGGCGGCTGGGGCGCGGGGCGCCATTCGAGAACGAACAGGGAGAGCCGGTGGAGGTCTCTCTGAAACCTGTGACGCTGGATGAGATGGTGGCCTGCCTGAAGCGCATCCGCAAGTCCATCAACCGCTGGAGTCGGGAAGGCGGCCGGCGGGGCTACCTCGCCTTCGTCAGCCAGTTCTTCCCCATGGGAGAGCCGGAATGAACCGCCCGCCCGCAGCCCCCGTCCCGGGGGCGTCCCGCCCTGTGTGCTCCCAGCCCTCGTTCCGGGGACGTCTTGGGCAAGATCGAATTGCCGCCGAGGAGGAGTAAGCACATGCCCGTCACGTACACAAACCGCCAAGGCGTCACGTATTACCTGTGCCAGACCGTCACCAAGACCGGCAAACCGCGCTACAGATTCACCCGTGAACCCGCCGGTGACCCCGTGGAGCACATCCCAGAAGGCTGGAGAATCAGCGAAAGCGTCAACGGCGTCGTCTCGCTGGTCAAGGACCGCCCTGTGCTGGTCCTGCCGGAGGAACTCGCGGCAGTCGAGGCGGCGGTGGGGCGCCATCCCAGGTCGCGCAACTATCGCGTGGCCGTCCAACGCGACCGCGTCGTCGTCTACGAACGGGTTGGGCCAGATGCGGAAGAATTGGCCGCCGACCTGGGGCGGGGAGGATGGCCGGTGGCCGCACTCGCTGACCGGTTCAGGGCCGTGCTGGAACCACACGCCCAATTCACGCCGGTGCTGCGCTTCATCCTGATAGACGCGGCGCAGCGTACCTTCTGCGTCGAGCGCTGGTGCTACCTGGGCGGCATTGACGATTGGATTCCCGTCGGCCCAACGGGACCGTTAGAGCGCCTGGCCCGCCAGTGGATCCCCAGATTGGGCACCGATGCGTTCTTCGAGGTGCTGTTCTGAACCTATCCTATTGCTCTCAGCTGTTGAAGTTCTCTTCAGCCGCCAGCCTCAGCATCATTTGTTGTCTTATGTCCTGCACGACAAGCCAACAAACGGTCGCTTGTACCGCGCGGGTCGAATCGAGCCTCATTCTGCAATCGTATCCAGCGTCACGCGAGTTCCGCCGACGCGCATGACACCAGCGATGAATCTCACGCGAAGGTAGCGACTGGAACCAATTCCATACACTTCGGTTCTCTCATTTTTGTGCTAATCTCTTCAACCCGATGCAACAGACTCGAGTGGTAATAGCGATAGCCACACTTGTTGCACACACCCACAGGCACGTTCTCCAGGATGACAAAGCCATCTCGGTGCTTGAACGCTTCTCGCTCTACCACCCGTTCCTGTACAGTACCGTCACAGTATTCGCATCTGTATCCGTACATCCTACCATTCCTCTCGTTCAGTGACCTCGTAAACCGTGATGATGAGATAGATATTTGTGATTTCGCCGTTCAGAATAGCGTTCTCAACGTCCAGGATGCTCAAACGATCCTCTGCCATCTCATCCACAGCGTGATGAGTAAAGTCGTACTCACCATAGATGATAGCGTTCCGTATCTGTTCGAGGGTTCGTGGTGGCTTCCTTCTCACATCTAATCCGTCTGTCCCTCAATTTTACGGCGGCGCAGCCCACTGAAAGGATCGAGTTGGCATATCCTGGGCCGGCTGTCACGTACCCCCCACTGCGTGGGGGGCTTGTGTGATGATTGTAAGGAGAGTAGCGGCGTATCTAAGGCGGATCCGGGTAAAAGTCCACCACCGCCTGTTCCCCGGCATAAGAAACCGCCGCCGCCCGGCCTTTCACCGCCTCGGGCACGAGCGTCACACCGGTCGTCTGCGCCACGTTCTGCTTCAGCGTCTCCAGCGGCAGCGCCAGCCCGATCAGCGTGCGCGTTCCGTCCAGGTAGAAGCGCACCACTGCCGGCCCGATGGCCCACTCCGCCTTCGCCGGATCCCACGTCCAGAAGTATGGCTCGTACTGCCCGGTGGCCGGGTTGTACGACACGCCGACGGCGGCGTCTGTCCCCAGGTCGGGGTTGATGCGGGCCTGGCCCGCCGGGCGGCCCGTGGCCGTGTTCCCGTCCACGTCCAGCACGAACAGGTAATCGGTGTATGCCGCAGGCTGGGCGGGGGCCGGCTCGTAGAGTGCAATCCACAAGAGCGCTTCTCCCGGCGTGGTCCAGTTGGCCAGTTCCGCCGGCACCCCGGCGGTCGGCTGGAGGTTCACTTGCAAAGCGCTCCCCACGCTCGCGGTGCGGATGTCCACGCCGGCCGGGGGAGCCTCGACGCGCGCGCCGTTTTCATAAGTCCCCACGTCCCCCTGGGGATCGGCCGGCGCGGCCGGTGTGGGTGCAGGTGTTGGTGTGGCGGTTGGGGTGGGGGCGGGAGTGGGAGACGGCCGCGCTGTGACGGTCGGCGTGCAGCCGACGACGTGCACGCTGGCCTGGGTGATTCGGTGCGACCCGCCTCCGCTGGCCATAATGATGGTATCGCCCAGCACGTCGCCGGCCGTGAAGACGCCCTGCTCGCTGATCGTGCCGCCCGTCGCGTCCCACGTGACCTCACCGCCGCCCTCGACCGCGAACTGGCGTTGCTCACCGGGGCACAGGCTGGCCTCGGCCGGACTGATGGCCAGCGGGGGTGCCACGGACAACGACCGCCCGCATGCCCGCAGGATGGTGACGACCGCCACGACTGCGACGAGCATGATCATGCCGATGGTGAACCAGAACAAGGTAACACGCGCTCGATCACTTAGCATGTGACCCAGTATACCACAGGCCGGGCTTGTGGTCAAAGCCCGGCTGGGGTGGGCCGTATCGGAGTCCCGAACTTGTTCGGGCTGTCGGCAAAGAGCCCCAACAAGTTGGGGACTCCGACTGGATCGGCTGGCGTTTGAGTCGAAAGTGGTATTGTGGTACAATGGTAGAGAAAATCAAAGATGGAGCCACAGGAGGATCGAGGGAACGGATGTCGGATAAGGAGAAAGACAAGACAGGGGATTGGTGGGACATGCTGAGCCGGCCATTGATCGCCAAGGGGTATGACGGCGTGGCGGAAGAAGAGTCCGATAGCAGCGACGTGCTCCAACTTCCCCAGCGTCTTCCCATTCTGCCGTTGCGGGGACTGGTCGTCTTTCCAATGACGGCCGTGCCGATTCGCGTCGGCCAGCCGCTTTCCGTCCGGTTGATTGACGACGCGGTGAGCGGCAAGCGGCTCATTGGGCTCGTGACCAGCCGTGACCCGGAACTGGAATTGCCCGGGCCGGACGACGTGTACTGGACCGGGACGGTGGCGGCCGTGCACCGGCTGTTCAAGTCGCCGGATGGCACGCTGACGCTGATCCTGCAGGGGTTAGTGCGCATCCGGGTGGACGAGTTTGTCAGCCAGTCGCCCTACCTGATGGCGCGCGTGTCGCTGGCCCCGGAGAAAACCGAGACCTCGCCCGAGGTCGAGGCGTTGCGACGGAACATCGTGGATGGCTTTCGCCGCCTGACCGAACTGGCGCCGGCAGTCCCCGAGGAAATGGCCACGCTGATCGTCAACCTGGAAGACCCCCTGCAACTCGTCTACGCGGTCGCCAACCAGATACGGATCATGGACCTGGCGGACGCGCAACAACTGCTCGAACTGGACAGCATCACCGAAAAGATGCGCATGTTGCTGGGGCTGCTGACGAAAGAAGTGGAAGTGCTCGAACTCGGGCGCAAGATCCAGAGCGAGGCCCAGTCGGAGATCGAAAAGACGCAGCGCGAGTACTACTTGCGCGAGCAACTCAAGGCCATCCGGCGGGAGTTGGGCGAGGCCGACGAGCAACAGATGGAGGCCGAAGAGTTCCGCGCCAAGATCGAAAAGGCCGGCATGCCCGAGGAAGCGGAGAAGGAGGCCCGCCGCGAACTGGAGCGGCTGTCCAAATTGCCCACCGCCGCCGCCGAGTACGGCGTCATTCGCACGTACCTGGATTGGCTGACCATGCTGCCCTGGAGCATCCAGACCGAGGACAACCTGGACATCGCACACGCCCGCCAGGTGCTCGACGAAGATCACTACGACCTGGAGGAGATCAAGGAGCGCATCTTGGAATACCTGTCGGTGCGCAAACTGCGGGAAGAGCGCAAGGAGGAGTTCGAGCAACAGGCGTCAACCGACCTCATCCGGCGTGAGCGGGAAGGCGTCATTCTCTGCTTCGTCGGCCCCCCCGGCACGGGCAAAACCAGCCTGGGCCAGTCCATTGCCCGGGCGCTGGGCCGCAAGTTCATCCGCCAGTCGCTGGGCGGCGTGCGCGACGAAGCGGAAATCCGCGGCCACCGCCGTACCTACATCGGCGCGCTGCCCGGCCGCATCATGCAGGCGCTGCGACGGGCCGAATCCAAGAATCCGGTCTTTATGCTCGACGAGGTGGACAAGTTAGGCACGGACTTCCGGGGTGACCCGTCCGCCGCCTTGCTCGAGGTACTGGACCCGGAGCAGAACCGCGAGTTCCGTGACCATTACCTGGACGTGCCGTTCGATCTCTCCCGCGTGATGTTTATCACGACCGCCAACCTGCTGGACCCGATCCCGCCCCCCCTGCGGGACCGCATGGAGACCCTGAAACTCTCGGGGTATATCGAGACGGAGAAAGTGCACATTGCCCAGGGCTATCTCATCCCCCGCCAACTGCGGGAGAACGGCCTCCGCCCCGCTGAACTCGGTTTCACCGGTGGCGCACTCCAGAAGATCATCCGCGATTACACTCGCGAGGCCGGTGTGCGCAACCTGGAGCGCGAGATCGGGCGCATCTGCCGCAAGGTGGTGACCCGCATCGCCGAAGGAAACGGCGAGCCGGTGCGGGCGACCGTGCGCGGCGTGCCCAGGTTCCTGGGGAAGCCCCATTTCTTCCCGGAGATCGCGCTGCGCACCCAGTTGCCGGGCGTCGCGACCGGCCTGGGCGTCACGATCGCGGGTGGCGAACTGATGTTCTTCGAGGCCACCCGCATGCCTGGCAGCAAAGGGTTTACCATCACGGGCCAGTTGGGGGAGGTGATGAAAGAGTCGGCCCAGGCGGCGCTCAGTTACGTGCGCTCCAAGGCCGACGAACTGGGCATCCCGGACGACGTGTTCAACAAAACCGACATCCATCTGCACGTGCCGGCCGGCGCGGTGCCCAAGGACGGCCCATCGGCCGGCGTCACCATCGCCACGGTGCTGGCCTCGCTGCTGACCGGCTGCAAGGTGCGCGACGACGTAGGCATGACAGGCGAGATCACGCTGCGCGGGCAGGTCTTGCCCGTCGGCGGTATCAAGGAAAAGGTGTTGGCCGCCCATCGGGCTGGCCTCAAGACCGTGATCCTGCCCAAACAGAACGCCAGGGACCTGGACGACGTGCCCCAGGAGGTGCGCAAGAGCCTCAAGTTCGTCCTGGCCGAGCGCGTGGGCGACGTATTCGAGGCCGCCTTGGTGCGGGATGGGCAGAAACGGCGTAGTTCTAACAAGAAGAAGGATAAAACGGAACAATGAATACAGTGATCGTAGTAGACGATGATCAGGTCTTCAGTGGCCTGCTCAAGACCGTGTTGGAGTTCGAAGGGTATCAGGCAGTCATTGTGCCCTGGCCGGACGACGTCCTGCCGACGGCGCGCCGGGTGCACCCGGCGCTCGTGCTGATGGACGTGCATACCGGGCGCGGAGACACACTCGGCGTGCTCAAGGAGTTGCGGGCAGATGCGGCATTGAAGGACGTGTTGGTCGTGATGACCTCGGGGATGGATCGTGCTCCAGAATGCCTGGCCAGCGGTGCCGATGCCTTTATCCTCAAACCGTTCAGCCCGACGGACTTGCTGAAAAAGGTTGGGGACCTGATTGCCGGACGAGATAAAGGTGGATGAGAGAATGGCCAGAAAGAAAAAAACACAGGCACGGCCGGAGTGGAGGCGGGTGGATCTGCATCTGCATACCCCCGCCTCTGCTTGTTACCTGGACCCCGATGTCTCTTACCTGAACATCGTGCGCCAGGCCGAGAGCAAAGGATTGGATATTATTGCCTTCACCGACCACAACACGGTGGCCGGCTATCGGGCGATGACCGAGGAGATTAGCCAACTGGAGTTGCTGGAGCATTTGGGGCGGCTGCGCCAGGATGAGCAGCAGCGGCTCAAGGAGTACCGCCGCCTCCAGGAAAAGGTGCTCGTGCTGCCGGGGTTCGAGTTCACCGCCACGTTGGGCTTTCACGTCCTCGGCATCTTTTCTCCCGATACCGACGTGCGCGAATTGGAGTTTATCCTGCGCCGCCTCAACGTGCCCCTGGACAAAATTGACGCGGGCAGCGGCGAGGTGGGCGCGACGACCGACGTGTTGACCGCCTACCGCTTCATTGACGAGGCCGGCGGGATTGCCATCGCCGCCCACGCCGATTCTGCCCACGGCGTGGCCATGCGGGGCCTGGGATTTGGCGGGCAGACGCGCATCGCCTACACGCAGGACCCCCACCTCCACGCACTGGAGGTCACCGACCTCGAGAAGAAAGGGCGGCACACCACCGTGCATTTCTTCGATGGCTCGCGCCCGGAGTATCCGCGCCGCATGCATTGCATCCAGGGCTCCGATGCCCACCGCCTCGTCCGCGACTCCAGGGACCTCAAGCATCTGGGCGTCGGTGAGCGCGTGACGGAGGTGCTGCTCCCGGAGGTCAATTTCGCTGCGCTCCGCGCACTCTTCCTGGCCAACGACTTTGCCCGCACGCGGCCCTACTGCGTGTCCAAAGCGCCCGTGGACTATATCCAGATGGCGCGTAGTGAGGGCCCCACGATCGTGCAGGATTTCCACGCGGGCTACACCCGCCGGGGCGGTCGCCTCTACGCCATCCTGTCCGACGTGAGTGCGTTTGCCAACACCAACGGGGGCACGCTCTACATAGGTGTCAGCCCCGACCCACAGGAGCGGCCGGCCGGCGTGAGCAACCCCTCGCGGGTCGTCAGGGCGTTGCAGGAGGAAATCGAGCGCCGCATCACGTCACCGCTCCCGGTCACGGTGGACGTGCAGGAGACACAGGGGGTGAAGATCGTGCGCATCGTCGTGCCCCGGGGTGACGATCCGCCGTACGCCGTGGACGACAACAAAATCTACGTGCGCAGCGAGGCGGAGACGAGCCTGGGCGTGCGCGACGAAATCGTCAACCTGATCAAGCGCGCGCAGCCTGGGCCGCTCGTCGAGCCGGCCGAGGAACCGGCCGGCCACGTCGAGCCGCCCCGCACCGGCGTCGAGATCGTCGAGACCCTGGAGCGCAAGGGCACCTTCTACCACATCATGCGCGACCTGCGCCAGGGCAACGTCGTCAAGAACGTGACGCGCAAGTCGGCGCGGCGGCTGTGGCACTATGCCATCACGCAGACCGAAGAGCACCCCGTAGACGCCAGCAAGGTCGAGTGGCACGGCGACATCGGCGTGCTCAAGCGCCGCGAGCACGCCGGCCGCGCGCGCTACGACCTGGTCCAGCGCGAAGACGACACGCTGCACGTCTACTACGGTGTGACCGAGGACGGCATCCACGGCGAGTGGGGGCGGCTGGTCGGGCTGGAAGTGGAAGAAGAACAATGAATCAATGAACAATGAACAATGGATCAATGAACAATGGATCAATGAACAATGGATCAATGAACAATGGATCAATGAACAATGAACAATAGTAAGCCCGCGTGAGATTACGAATTACGAATTACGAATTACGAATTACGCATCACGCGGTACTCAGGAGGGCCCAATGAAATCCCGCTATCGCTGGTTCGTCGTGTTCGTGTTCTTCATGTTCATGCTCCTGCACCAGGCCGACAAGTTGTTGATCGGGCCGCTGACCACGCCCATCATGGAGACGTTCCACATCAACGAGGCGCAGATGGGCGCGGTGTTCACCGGTGCACTCATCGTCGGCGCGGTCTTTTACCCGCTGTGGGGCTACCTGTACGACCGGTACGCACGCTCGAAGCTCCTGGCGTTGGCCTCCCTCATCTGGGGCTCGACCACCTGGATCAGTGCTATCGCGCCCACGTATCCCGCGTTTCTCGCCACGCGCGCCTCGACCGGCGTTGACGACTCCAGTTACCCCGGCCTGTATAGCCTGATCTCCGATTACTTCGGCCCGAGCGTGCGCGGCAAGATCTATGGCTTGCTGGAACTGGCGCAGCCGCTGGGCTACATGATGGGGTTGATCGTGGCCACGCAGTTGGTCGGTACGCTGGGCTGGCGCGGCGTGTTCTACGCCACCGGGTCGCTCGGCGTGCTCCTGTCTATCTTGATCTTCTTCGGTGTGCGCGAGGCCCCGCGCGGCAAGAGCGAGCCGGAACTGGAGGGGCTGGAGCAGATCCGCATCTACCGCTTCAATGCGAAGACGGCGCTCGGCCTGTTCCGTAAGCGCAGCCTCTTGCTCCTGTTCGCGCAGGGCTTTGCTGGTGTCTTCCCCTGGAACGTCATCACCTACTGGTTCTTCCGCTACCTGGAGACGGAGCGGCACTATTCCTCGGACGCCGTGCTGATGACCATGGCTCCGGCCGTGCTCGTGTTGGCGTCGGGGTACTTTGTGGGCGGCGCGGTGGGCGACTACTTCTTCAAGCGCACCCCGCGCGGCCGCCTGCTCGTGTGCATGGTCGCGGTGTTGACCGGCGCCATCCTGCTGATGATCACCATGAACGTCCCGCTGGCGAACCAGGGGCTGTTCCTGGTGATGCTCATGGTCACCGCGCTGTTCATCCCTTTCGCCGCGCCCAACGTCGTCTCCACCGTCTACGACATCACGCTGCCGGAGGTGCGCAGCACGGCGCTGGCCATCCAGTACTTTATCGAGAGCGCCGGTGCGGCGCTGGCGCCCCTGATTGCCGGCCTGATCGCCGTGCGCTCGTCGCTGCACAATGCGATCCTGATTATCTGCGTCTCGACGTGGGTGGTCTGCTCGATCTTCTTCGCCTTCGCCGCCTACCTGGTCCCGCGCGACATCGCCACGCTGCGCAGCCAGATGCGCGAGCGGGCAGAGTTGGAGCGGGCAGGCGGTTCGTAGCGCGCGCCTCACCGCCACGTGACTACGTCATTCCGAGGAGCGTTAGCGACGAGGAATCTCGCCCACCAGGCATTTGTGCTATAATTGGCATCAGACTGGTGCAATAAGAGGGTGTCCTATGCAAGAGACGATTACGATTACTTTGCCTGAAGAGACCAAATTGGTGTTAGATGACGTGCGGCGTAAGGAAGGTCTCTCGCTCAGCGAACTGGTTAGCGAGGCCATCAAAGAGTACCTTTTCTTCCGTCGTTTCCGGCTGCTGCGCGAGCGGGTGATTCCAAAGGCGCAAGCGCAAGGCATTTACACCGATCAGGACGTCTTCGAGCG
>Ga0315296_10005255_pt1 | contig 10378 bp, 7 predicted proteins | sample YL17G14_18_MG_FD_203921 | JGI IMG/M metagenome (GOLD analysis project Ga0315296, IMG submission 203921) | Sediment microbial communities from Yellowstone Lake, YNP, Wyoming, USA - YL17G14_18 | ecosystem: Environmental > Aquatic > Freshwater > Lake > Sediment | place: USA: Wyoming | collected... | reverse complement strand
GCCGGCCGTCGTTGCCACCACGGGCACCCCGCAGGCCATGGCCTCGGCCGCCGGCAGGCCGAACCCCTCATACAGCGACGGCGACACCACCAACTGCGAGCGGTTGTAGAGCCGCACCAACTCCTCCCGGGAAACGCGCCCTGAGAAGGTCACCTGGTCCTCCAGCCCCAGCTCCGTCGCCAGCCGCGGCGCCAGCTCAAGGGCCTGCCGGGGCCGGTCCACCAGGGTGAGGTGGAAGTCCAGCCTCCCTTTCAAAAAATGCAGCGCCTCCAGCAGGTAGCGGGCCCCTTTGTTGCGGTCCTCGGAGTTGCCCACGTAGAGGAGGCTCCCTGGCTCCTTCTCCACGCCTTCCAGGGGTCGATAAGTCTCGGCGTCCACGCCGTCGTGGATAGCGGCGATCTTCTCCAACGGCAGGCGGAAGGCCTTTCCTACCGAGGTCGCTGAGTTGAGGGAGCCGGTGATGATGCGGTCCAGCCGCCGTGCCACCAGCTCCTGCATCCAGAACGGATAGAAGGCGATGCGGCGCACCTTCTCCCGCACCGTGCGGGCCTGGAGGACAGCGTTGCGCCGGTCGATGGCCAGGGGGTGGTGGATGTTGGCCACCACCGGCAGGCCCAGCGCGCGGATAAGCAGCGTGCCGTAGCCCAGCACCTGTACGTCGTGTACGACGTCGAAGTGGAGGCGGGCCGCAAGCTTGCGGAAGGTCTGGTAGGCGCGAAAGCTGAAGGCGAACATGACCGAGAACATGCCCATGCGGCTGGTAGCCAGCTCGTAGAAGTTGAGGGGCTGGAAGAACTCCAGGGGGTCGCGGCCGTAGAACCAGAAGCGACCCGTCTCCAGGAGGCGGTAGACGCTGAAGGTCTTCACCCGGTGGACGATGACGTCGGGCGCCGTATCCGGCCACGGGGGCCCGACGATGACGTGCACCTCGTGGCCGAGGGCGGCCAGCTCGCGGGTGACGTTGGACAGGTAGACGCCCTGCCCGCCCGAGTACATGTTGCCCTGGTGGAGAAGGAAGCAGACGCGCACTAGGGCCGCACCTTGTAGCTGCGGGAGCGAGAACAGGCCGATGTAGGCGAGCCCGCCCCGAACGTCTCCGAAGGCCAGCCTTCAGGCTGGCAAGGTGGCTCGGAAGCCAGGCTGAAGCCTGGCCTTCGGGAATTCATTGAGCGTCCTCGCCGCTTCTCGCCCGCACCTGGTCGTGTAGGCGGTTGGGAAGCCCCGCTCGAGCCTGGCCTTCGGGGGTTCATTGGGCGCCGCTCGCCGCTTCTTGCCGCACCTCTTCGTAGAGGGCCACTGTCTGGCGGGCCGTCTCCGCCCAGGTGAAGCGCCTCATTGCGCGGCGGCGGCCGGCTTCCCCCATGCGTTGGCAGAGCTCGGGGTCCTCCAGCAACGTGCGGATGGCCTCCGCCAGGGCGTCGGGGTCGGCGGGCGGCACCAGGGCGCCCGTCAGGCCGTCGGCCACCACCTCTGGGAAAGCGCCGGCGCTCGTCGCCACCACCGCCGTCCCGCAGGACATCGCCTCGGCCGCCGGCAGCCCGAAGCCCTCGTACAGCGAGGGCGACACCAGCACCAGCGAGCGGCTGTACAGGCGCACCAGCTCCTCGGTGGAGACGCGCCCGGTGTAGCTCACGTCATTCCCCAGGCCGTAGCGACGCACCAGGGGCGGCACCACCTTCAGGTCCTCAGGCTTGCGATCCACCAGCGTCAGGTGGAAGGGCACCCGCCCCCGCAGGCGGCCCAGGGCGGCGATGAGGTGGGGCGCCCCCTTGTTTAGGTCCTCGGAGTTGCCCACGAAGAGGAGGCTGCCCGGCTCCTTCTCCACACCCTCGACGGGGCGGAAGGTCTCCACGTCCACGCCGTCCAGGATGGGCCGCACGTGTTCGCTGGGCAGGCCCAGGAGCTCCACGATGGAGCGAGCCGAGTTCTGGGAGCCGGTGATGATGCGGTCGACGCGGGCTGCCACCAGGCGCTGCATGTACCAGGGATACCAGAGCCAGGCGCCGACACGGTGACGCAGGGTCCGTGCCCGGGCTAGGGCGTTGCGCCGGTCGATGGCCAGAGGGTGGTGAATATTGGCCACCACCGGCAGGCTACGCCCGTCTGAGCCCAACTCCTTCATGAGCAGGATGCCATAGGCCAGCGTCTGATTGTCGTGGACCAGGTCGAAGGGCGCCTGGCGGGAGAGTTCGCGCAGCTTGACATAAGCCCGCAGGCTGAACATGAGGAATAGAGAGGTCAGCGTGAACCGCGTCGTCACGAACTCGTAGAAGTTGACGGGGTGAAAGAAGGCCAGGGGGCTGGTGCGGAAGCGGAACTCGTCGATGCCGTCCAGGAAGCTCCAGAAACTGAAGGTCTTCAGCCGGTGCAGGTGGACGCCTTCGACCACCTCCGGGTAGGGCCGGCCGGCGATGACGTGCACCTCGTGCCCCAGACGCACCAGCTCTCGGGTCAGGTGGTGCAGGTAGACGCCCTGCCCGCCCGAGTACATATTCCCCTGGTACATGATGAAGCAGACGCGCATCTAGGCTCTCTGCACCGGCTTCCGCCCGTAGAAGACTATGCTCTTGGGGAGGAGATAGTTGGCCGCCTCCTCCAGGCGGTGGAAGAACTTCGAATCGCGGACGCGCCGCGAGTCCAGGAACTTGCGGAAGGACTCCACCCAGGGACGGGGCTTCCAGCAGTGGTCGTCGGGGCCGATACGTGCCAACCAGTACAACGTCTCGAAGGAGTGCCGGAATCGGATGGCATAGAGACGCAGGCCGGCGTCCTTGAGCTTACTGGCGATCTCCCAGCGGCTATAGATGTGCACGTGGCCCGCGGGCGTGTTCCGGTACTGCCACGAGAGACGCCAGAAGATGGACTCCGAGAGCTGGTCGGGCACGCTGACGGCGACGGTGCCACCCGGCCTGAGGACGCGCACGATCTCCCGGATGGTGGCGCGGTCATCGGGGATGTGCTCGAGCACCTCTGTGCAGAGGATACGGTCGAAGGAGCAGTCGGCGAAGGGGAGCCGGTCGCCCCAGCCCAGCATAAGGGTAGCACTGGCCTTGACCACGCCCCAGGAATCGATAAGGTTCACGTACCTGCCAGCCAGGGCCAGGCTCTCCAGGTCCGAGTCCAAGCCCACCACCCGGCAGGAGCGCAGACAGGCGGCCAGCACGTGTCGACCGGTGCCGCTGCCCATGTCCAGGACGAGATCGCCGTCCCGCAGCCGCAGGAGGTCGAGGTCCACAGCCTCCAAGCGGTGGATCATGTTGCCTCTCGCCTCCGGCGACGGGTCGCTGGCCTTTCCGCCGGTCGCACCCGGCGGTGGCCGTCGTTCGAAAGAGGCTTTGTGCCGTAGAGGATGGTGTCCTTGCCCATGACCAGGTCCAGCACCGCCTCGACGTATTCCAGGGGGCGCAGCCGCCGCCGGTTGTGGTACCAGTTGATGAAGCGGGTCAGGAAGCGCGTCAGCGGGAAGTAGTCGTTGTCCTTGCCGAAGGCACAGCGCACGAACCAGTAGAGCGTCTGGAATGAGTGGCGCCGTCGCTGGAGGCGCAGCCGCAGGCTGTGCTCCTCCAGGGTATGCCACATCTCCCCCGGCCGGTAGATGCGTATGTGGCCGCCGGGCGTGTGCCAGTACTCCCAGGAGATGGCCCAGAAGACCACCTCCGGCCAGTAGCTGGGCACGCTGACGGCAATATCGCCGCCCGGCCGCAGCACCCGCACGAGCTCCCGCACGCCAGCCCGATCGTCGCCGATGTGTTCCAGCACCTCTGTGCACACCACCTTTTCGAAAGCGCCGTCGCGGAAGGGCAGGTGCTCGGCATCGGCGATGACGAAGTCGGCGTGGCCGGGCGCGATCTTGCGACGCTGGAGGTCGGCCAGCATGTAGCGGGCGACCCGCAGGTCCTGGCGGCTCAGGTCCACCCCCACGACCCGGCAGGGCCAGCGGCAGGCCTCCACGGTGTGGCGCCCGCTGCCGCAGCCCAGGTCCAGCACCCGCTCTCCTGGCTGGATCAGGAAGTGCCGGCGGAAATCTATGTTGACGATGTTGTCCGGCGTGGTTCCCTCACTCCTGTCTAGCAAGCCGCCGAAAAAGTCGCCGCTCGCCCTTCGACCCTTCGGCTTCGCTCAGGGCAGGCAGGCTGAGGGTGAGCGGTTCTCGGATTCCGCTCGTGGTGAGCCTGTCGAACCACGAGCGGCCCACTTGGGTTTATCAGCATCCGTCTAGGCTCCGGCCGGCTGTCCTCCATCGGAGGAGGCGGCGGTCGCCGGCGTCGGCGTCGCTGGTCGCCGCCCGCGGCAGACCTCCTCGTACACGGCGAGGGTCTGCTGGGCGGCGCGCCGCCAGTCGAAGCGCTCCCGGATGGCCCGACAGCCGTTCTCGCCCAGCTTGCGCCGCAGGCCGGGGCTCCCGTGCAGCATGCGGATGGCTTTGGCCAGGGCGGCGGCGTCGGCCGGGGGCACCAGCCAGCCCGTCGCGCCGTGGTCGATCACCTCCGGGAAGGCCGGCGCCGTGGTGGCGATGACGGCCCTCCCGCAGGACATCGCCTCGGCCGCCGGCAGCCCAAAGCCCTCATACAGCGAGGGCGAGACCACCATCTCCGCCCGGTTGTAGAGACGGACCAGCTCCTCCGTCGGGACGCGCCCGGCGAAGCTGACCCGCGCCTGCAGGCCGTACTCCCGCACCAGCCGCGGCACGAGCTTCAGGTTGCTCTTCTTCTGGTCCACCAGGGTGAGGTGGAAGTCCATCTCGTCCCGCAGCAGGCGGAGGGCCTCCATCAGGTAGCGCCCGCCCTTGTTGCGGTCCTCTGAGTTGCCGACGTAAAGGATGGACCCCGGCTCCTCCTCCACGTCAGGGAGGGGGCGGAAGGTCTCGTGGTCGATGCCGTTGTGGACGACGCGCAGCTTCTCGCGGGGGACGCGGAAGGCGCGCTCCACGGCCGCCGCCGAGGCGTGGGAGACGGTGATCACGCGGTCCAGGCGGCGGGTCGCCACCTCCTGCATGATCCAGGGGTACCAGAGGAGGCGCCGCGCCTTCTCGTAGAGGCTGGCCGACTGGGCGAGGCTGTTGCGCAGGTCCACGGAGAGCGGGTGGTGGACGGTGCCCACCACCGGGTACCCCGAGGCCTGCATCAGGAGGGTGCCATAGCTCAGGGTCTGGTTGTCGTGGATGATGTCGAAGCGGTGATGGCGGGCCAGTTCGTTCAGCTTCACGTAGGCCCGCACGCTGAAGCTCAGCAGCAGCGACGACAGGGCGATGCGGGTGGAGATCAGCTCGTAGAGGTTCACCGGGTGGAAGTGAGTGAGTGGGTGGCGCTCGAAGAGGAAGTTGCGCTTGTAGTGGTGGTAGCTCCAGAAGCTGTGCGTCTCCAGGTCGTGGCCGACCACCCCATCGGCAAGGCTTGGGTAGGGTGGCCCGGCGATGACGTGCACCTCGTGTCCCAGGCGCGCCAGCTCGCGGGTCAGGTAGTAGAGGTATATCCCCTGACCGCCGGAGAACATGTTCCCCTGGTACATGAGAAAGCAGATCTTCATGATGAGAGGCGCCCGCCGAACGCGTGGGCCGTCGGCGGCGGGCGAGAGCCATGTTACAGGAGGGAACGAGAGGCGTCCAGCGAATGCCTCACGTACCGTAGGCCAGGCACCTGATGTTGAGCCCGATGGTGGCCCCGAAGACGCGCAGCCGGTAGCCGCCATCCCCATCGAGCCACACTTGGACCTGCCGGCCGCGGTACTCGCCCCCCTGGGTGAACAGGCGGTCCGCCAGGCCGTCGACGCCCTCGCTGCCGCCGTTGAAGAGGTCGACGCCGCCCCGGCCGGCGTCCCCGTAGTCGGCGGGCGAGAGCTCCCTCACCTCCACGCAGAGCAGCAGCGAGCGGGCCTCGACAGGCACCTCGAAGTCGGCGCGGGCGTTGGCGTGATACTCGCCCGGGGTGAAGGCGGCGTCGACGGCCCATCCGACACGGCTGCGGCGTTCCCAGCGGATCATCTCTTCCTCCTCGTTTGGCGGCAGCGCCACGGCGGCGATGGCCTCCCACAGTCCGCCACAGGCGGACCGCTCGGTCTCGATGTGCTCGAAGCTCCACCAGGAGAGCATGCGCGCCCCCCGGCGGATGGCCTCCGCCGCCCAGCGCCGCAGTTCGTCCGGCGTGACGGTGCCGTAGGCTCCCCCTGCCGGCGCGATGGGGAGCGAGAGGAGCCCTTCGCGGGCGAAGGCGTCGTAGGAGAGGGCCAGGGCGCGCTCGGGGGAGACGCCCATGGCGTTGTGGTAGGCCTGGGGCAGGACGGCCTGGCAGTGGCGCTGGAAGACGGCGTAGGGCAGTCCGCGGTGGTAGTCGGGCTGGGGCAGCGGCGCGTAGGCGAGGGGGAAGTCAGGCCCGACGGCCGACCGCACCGCCTGGAGGTAGCGCTCGGCGGTGGCGAAGGGGTCGGACGGCTGGCGCTCGTACTCCGCCTCCACGTCCACCACGTACGCGTCCGGCCCGCGGTACGACGGCGACGGCCGCTCGCCGATGAAGCGGACGGCCATGGCCGCCTCCTCGGCCCAGGTGTACTTCAGGTCGCCATAGATGACGGTGGGCCGGTCGCAGCCGTAGACGTAGCCCCAGCAGCCGGCGCGAAGGCCCTCCTGCTGGAGGGCGTGGACGATCTCCCACACCGGTTGCCCCTGGTCGAAGGGGTGGCCGCCGTCGTCGCTCTTGACGAGGGCGCCGGCGCAGCCCGCCTGGTGGAGCCGCTGCGCCACCCGCGCCGGGTCGCCGCCCAGGCAGCGGCGCCAGTTCCACACCCACACCCACTTGCCGGAGAAGACCGCCACCACGGCCAATGCCACTCGATACTACCCAAGGCCAGGCCTATGGCCATGAAAGAAATAGCAAGACGTTGCCCTTGGTCGTAGGGGCGCCTCTCGCAGGCGCCCTGGGCGGGGCAGGGGCGAGCCCTGCCCCTACGTCTCTCGCCAATGATTTGTGGAAGGCCGTAAGCTTGGCCTTCAGGACGAAAGGGCCGCCACCTGTGAAGGCTACCGTGCTAGGTGTGCAGTCCCAAGCGGCGGGTGGCACCGGCTGAGCAAGAGGGTGGTACAATGCTGGCGACGCCGCCGCTACGAGGCAACAACAATGGAGATTTCCGCACCGTCCGATCTTTTCGCCACCTTGGCCACTGGAGGGCCGGACGCGGTTCTGGGAACGCCGGAGTCCAGTTGGTTGGATTTCAAGGGAGCCCCCTATCGCCTGGACGAGGATGACGAGAAACTGGAGCTAGCCAAAGATGTCACGGCCCTTGCGAACAGCGGAGGGGGCGTCATCCTGGTTGGCTACAAGACACGGAAGGAACCGTCCACGGCACGAGAAATAGCGGATGCGGTTTCGCCCGTCCGCGCCGATCTTGTCGATTTCGACCGCTATCAAAAGGTGGTGGAGGACTGGACTTTTCCGCCCATCCGAGGCGTGAATCTTCGCTGGTGGGGCTCGGAAGAAAACCAACAACGGGTCTTCTCCGTCGAGGTTCCGGCCGCTGGCGACTCACTACCGCTTCTCGTACGTCGCGCCAGGGAGGAAGGCTGGACCCGCCAGTTGCTGTTCGGCATTTTCCAGCGCTCGGGTGACCGCGTCAGTCGTATGACAGAGGGGGAAATCCACAGCTGGATTCAGTCGGGGAAGGTTGCGCAGCGCAGCGAATCGGCCGTATCTCTGCTTCAAGCGACTGTGCCGACAGGCCCCTCAGTGCAGGAGCGCCTGGACCGGCGGTCGGTGGACACGCGAGACGCGGGCCTTGAGAACCAGCGACGCTATTTGTTGCAGGCGTGGCCCTTGTCTAACACCGAAGTGGAGGAACTTCACGCACGAGGCGCCACAGGACTCCGCTCCATCCTCTCCCGCCCAGATCAAATCCGATCGGGAGGCTTCGGCCTGGGAACAGGGATTGAACCTTCGCTGCTTCCCGGCGGTGGGTTGAGGGTGCTGGATGAGGGACGCCAGTCACTAAGCCTCGAGCGCAATGGCCTGCTAACTCTAGTAATCACTGCGGGCTCTGAGTTCTTGGCTTGGGCGGATGAAAAGCGTGGGAGAAAGCACAGCATCAACCCGCTGGCGCTCGTTGAGTGTACGCTGGAGTTTGTGCGGCTGTTCATCCGCCAGGTTCTTCCGCGCTGTGAACCGCCCGTGGCGAGATGGCGCCTGGCGGGTGGTATGGCTGACCTGTACCAGGACAACAACCCGTCGTCGCTCGCCCCAGGTGCGCGCCAGCAATTCGCCCACGAGTCCCAAGCGGCCGCCACCAGTGATTTCGAATTCGAGCTGATGGAATTCGGCGACGAGCCGCCCAGCGTCGTGGCCTTCAAGGTTCTGCGGGAAATCTATGCGCAGTTCGGCATCGCCCAATCGGACATCCCATATGTCGAGGACGGCAAGGTGAGCGAGCGACTTATCAAAGAGGCGGGATAGCGGCACCTCTGGCGGTCGGCCCCTAAGACCCATCTTCGGAGGTCTGGGTACCCCCTCTCACGCCCCCCAGTACGCCAGCAGGCCCGGCGCGTCCTCGGTGACGAGGGCGTCCACGCTGGCAGAGCGGGCGCCGTCCCAGGACTCAGGCTCGTCGGGGGCCAAGGTGTAGACCTCCAGGCCCATGTCGTGGCAGGTGGCCACCACTTCGGGCGTGATGTCCTCCCACGCTAGGGAGACGGCGCGGGCGCCGATGGCGACGGCCTCAGGCAGGAAGCGGTCCGCCGGCCAGGTGGCGAAGCAGTCGCTCAGGTAGGCGCCGGGGATCGCCGGCGCCAGGTCGCGGAAGGTCCGCACCACCGAGTTGACGAACGACCAGACCCATACCCACTCTACGGCCCCGCAGGCGCGGATGACCTCCAGGACGGCCCTCTCGATGCCGGGCGGCTTCACCTCGATGCAGAGGAGGCATCGACCGCGGGTAGCCGTCAGCACCTCCTCCAGGGTGGGGACCCGCTCGTTCGAGAGGTCGGCGCCGTCGCCGGCGCGCATCCGCAGCGACCGCACCTGGGCCAGCGTGAGGTCGGCCACCAGGCCGTGGCCGTCGGTGGTCCGGTCGACCTCGTGGTCGTGCATCACGATCGGGACGCCGTCGGCGGTGCAGTGGACGTCGATCTCCACGCCCTCGAGGGGGTGCTCCAGGGCGGCGAGCACCGCTGCCAGGGAGTTTTCGGGGGCCTCTCCCCAGTGGCCGCGATGAGCGATGACAAGAGGCCGGTGCGCCGGGCGGCGCATGGGGGCGGGCAGAGGCACGTATGGGGGCTTGCTCATGGCACTTTCGGCAAAGATAGCAGCCGTATCCCCCAGGAGCAACGAGTTGCGGGCATAGGCGCTCTGGTCTACTATAACTGGCGCTGTGGCGGAGACTCGTTCCCACGGTCCCAGAGAGATGAAGGGGCTCGTCCTGAGCGGCGGCAAGGGCAGCCGGCTGCGTCCTTTCACCTACACCGGCGCCAAGCAACTGGTGCCCATCGCCAACAAGCCCATCCTCTTCTACGCCCTGGAGCAGCTCGTCGAGTGCGGCATCTGTGACATCGGCGTCGTCGTGGGCGAGACGGCGGACCAGGTGCGGGCGGCGGTCGGCGACGGCTCCCGTTTCGGGGCGCGGGTGAAGTACATCCCGCAGGAGGCTCCCCTGGGCATCGCCCACGCCATCAAGGTCTCGCGCCCCTTCCTGGGCGACGGCCCCTTCGTGGTCTTCCTGGGCGACAACTTCATCAAAGGGGGCGTTGTCCCCTATGTGGAGCGCTTCCGTCGCGACGGCCCCGACTGCCAGGTGCTGCTGAAGAAGGTGCCGAATCCCCGCGACTTCGGCATCGCCCAGTTTGAGGACGGCCGCCTGGCGCGGGTGGTGGAGAAGCCGTCGCAGCCGCCCAGCGACCTGGCCGTCATCGGCATCTACATGTTCGACTCCCCCGTCTTCGAGGCCGTCGAGACGATCCGGCCCTCGGCCCGAGGGGAACTGGAGATCACCGACACCATCCAGTACCTCATCGACCACGGCTACGGCGTCCGGGCTGAGGTCGTGGAGGACTGCTGGATCGACACTGGCAAGATGGATGACCTGCTGGCCGCCAACCGGGCCATCCTGGAGACCCTGGCGCCCCGCTCGGCGGGCAGTATCGATGCGGCCTCGCGCCTGGAGGGGGCCGTCGTCCTCGAGGAGGGCTGCCGGGTAGAGGGCAGCGTCATTGAGGGGCCGGCCATCATCGGCGAGAGGACCCGCATCATCAACTCCCGGGTGGGACCCTTCACCTCGATCTACCACGACTCCCTGGTGCGCGACAGCCACCTGGAGGGGAGCGTGGTGCTGGAGAACACCGTCATCGAGGGGCTGGGCGCCCCGGTGCGCGACAGCCTCATCGGGCGCAACGTGGAGCTGCGTG
>Ga0315296_10005254_pt1 | contig 10379 bp, 18 predicted proteins | sample YL17G14_18_MG_FD_203921 | JGI IMG/M metagenome (GOLD analysis project Ga0315296, IMG submission 203921) | Sediment microbial communities from Yellowstone Lake, YNP, Wyoming, USA - YL17G14_18 | ecosystem: Environmental > Aquatic > Freshwater > Lake > Sediment | place: USA: Wyoming | collected... | reverse complement strand
CGTCCGGCCGCAGTAGACCGTAACCTTCAAGCCGGCCCGCAATAGCACGTTGATCGCGTGCTTCGTACCCGAGCCAAACTGACCAATCGTACCATCCACGCCGCAGCCGCGAGTCGTGCTCACGCCAAGCAAGGTAAAGCCCTCAGTCGGAGCCACGCCGGGGTTCTGAATCATCAACATCGTTCAGACCTTTCAGTTGGTGGTTGACTCTTGAACTCTACATGAATCATACCACACGTCTCAGGAAAGTCAAGTCGATTTCACAAATGAACGTGTAAACATCCCGATTCTAGCCGTTATTATCGGCAGAACCGCTCCACAACCTTATCCCACTGGCTCGATACCGTCTCCAGTTGCCGACGAGCCTCTTCCTGCCGGCCAACCGACTCCTCCCACACGTCCATATCCAGAAGCGACTCCACTTCATCGCGGATCAAGTCCACAATCACGCGCGGCTCCAAGGCGTCCAATTCCCAACTCTCTTCTCCATGCAAGGCCCGGTAGGTTTCATACCGAGCATCCGTAGTCTTCGCCGGGTTCGGCGGCGGGTTATAGTTCTCCACCTGGTCGAAGTTCAGGGCGATGCGCCGCACCTCAACCTCAGACTCGAAAAGTCGCAGCCGATCTTGAATATCGCGCGTCATGTCGATGCCGGATGGGTCGTGATCCCCGAGATGAATGATAAACGTGCGTTTGCCCTCATCCTCGCACCCAATCAATCGTTGTGCGGCAGCCCACATTTCACTCTGACTGGTGTAGCCACGGCAGGCGAAGTAGGGGGTGTCCAATTCCGTGCAGATGCCCTCCAACACGCCCACCAAAGCATCCTTCTCAACCCAGACTTCACAGTAGTTGTCTTGATCGGCCCACAAGTCGAAACGAAATTGCCGGGCGCACGCCCCAACAATCTCGTTGGGTGACGACCAATGCGAGTTGCACCGCATATTGCGCGTGCGGTCTTCAATCGCGTTCCAGTCAATCATCCCGGCCAGGCGGCCGTCATTGATGACCTCACCGAGTTGCTTATAGGATCGCATCGTATTCGGAATCAAATCGCGGCTGACAAACTGATAGTACAGTTGTCGAAGCGTCAGCTTGAATCCTTGAGCCGTGTACGCCGTAATGATGCTGTTCGCTTGTGAGATGCGCACCAGCGACAGGTGATGAAAGTTCTTCGGTGTGTAACAGACTTTAGGCATTGGAGTCTTCCTCGCCATCTTCCCAGGATGTTTGATCCAAGTAGCCGACAATTTCCTGCATCGTAGCCCGTGTTTTCACCCACAACTCACGAAGATGCGGGTCCGCAATCTTGTCCGCCCGGATGTAGCTGTAAATGCAAAAGCCAAGTCCCTCGTAGCTTACTTGTGCCTTAATTGCTCCCACAGACATGGGGCCTTGTGGCAAATCAGACGGCGGGCAAAGTGGTGGCAATCCTTTCGGTCGATCCCATATCCAAGTACCAGGTTCAGGATACGGAAACTCGTGAGTGCCTTTCTTGCGTCGTCCGGCCACAGGTTCAGGGACGTGCTTCCCACTGCGCTTACAGTCAAAGTCATGGCCGCAAGTGCATGTAAGCCGGCGAACACCGTGCTTCACGTTGCATTTTGGACAGACTTTATGAGGCATCAGACTACTTTCTCAGAGTCTTGGCTTCTTCCCGAGCCAATTCCAAAAACGCTTCCCTCTCGTTCCCGTCGATCTTGACCAACCATTGGCTCGTCAGGTTGCAATTGAACTCAATCCCGAGAGCCTGGGCAGCCTTCACGACGCCGTACTTGGCGGCGTCCACATCTTTACACACGTCAGTCGGTCGGATAATCATGCGTGCGACTCCAAAGCAAGTTCAGCCGAGTACAGTGCGAACTTTCGACTGTAATCAACATGACCAGCGGCGCAATTCTCCATCCGCATTACTTCGTGTATGGTTACTCCAGGGCGACCGCGCTGCAAACGAACGGCATTGATCGCTTGCAACATAACCTCTCGCTCGTAAATCACCCACTCCAACTCGTCACCAATCCATTCTGACTTCTGAGGCCGGAGTTCCTGTGCCCTACTCAATACACGAAGCATCTGATCCATGAGTTGTAGAAGCATCATAGCCCACCCCCGGCCTTTCGACGACGAACCTCGCCGATGCTCACGCCGAGTTTTTCGGCGATCTGCTTCACGCTAAGACCAAAGAACTCATGCCCCGGAGGAACATTACTCGGCGTCGTTGCATCCTTAATAACCTGCTGTTGCTTCTCTTCAGCACGGTGGTAGGCCGAGTGATACTGCTGAAATGCCGCGCATCCCGGTCCTTTGTTGCCCCAAACAGGACATCCATCGCAAGGATTCTTCTTTGTTGCCACCATCAATCCGTAAAACAGCGGCTCCATCTCTCGGTTCTCAGCCTGAAAGCAGCCGGCATCCATGAGTTGCTGAAAGGTGCCAATAAGCTGGCCCTGCGGGTCGATGTAGCGACCCCGATAGGGGCCGCTCTCATGCTTAGGAAATTGAACGCTCATTCCTCGCCACCTTCCTCATCTTCCTCGGGTTCATCGGCCACCATCTTCTCGCCGCAGGGACAAGTCGGCACGCCGACCTCCAGCCACTTCTTCGTCGTGCGACAAGTGTACCCACACTTGGGACACTCAATCTTGAGCATCCGCGTGGTCTGTTTCTTCGGGCCGCCAATCTTCGTCAACTTCGCGTGCGGATAGGGGCCGATCTCGTCGATCAACTTCTGCAAATGAATCATCAACTCCGGCCCGGCCACTGTCTGCGTCGGCTTGCCTTCCAAGCCGACAGCCTTCATCACCCGGCGAAACGGCTTCTTGTGTCCGCAGTCCGTACCCACGGCCGCATGGCACAACTCATGCACCTGAGTGGCCGCCACTTCCTTCGCGTCGTCCAACAGCGGACTAATGAACGTCTCAAAATGCTTGTCGCCCGAACTCTCGCACGACCAGCACTCACCGATGCGCTTCACCTTCGTGGCGAGGGCTCCCTTCGACGGGAAGCCGCACGACGCCCTAATCTTCTCTGGCAACGGATGGCCTGCATTCTCAAAGTAAGAACGCAGCTTGCGAGTCAGTTCCAAGAGCCAGTCTTCACGAGTCATGTTCATTCTCCACAGCGTTGTTTGTAGTTGTCCCGCTCGCGGCGGGTGGCTTCCAGATCGAACACCAGATACTTCATGTCCAGCCGCAACTGGCCCAAAGCATCTTGAATTAGAGTCAGTATCTTCGTGCGCCGGCGATGACTGTCAATGACAGCCTGCATCTTTGATCCAACAATCACGGAGTACGGCGCAGGCAAAGTCGCCACCGTGGCCGCCAGGTTACGAAGTTCAGAACTCAGGTTGGGTGCTTGATCGTTCATTCTACTCAATCCTACCACAGATTCCAGGAAAGTCAAGCCTTTACAGGGCAATTTCCCTCCGATTCAGCACTTTAATGCCGTCAGATTCCATAAAATCGGCAATCTCGTTCGCCAACAGCAGACGCGCTTCCTCCACGTCATCGCCAGATTCAATGTCACCGTCGCTCTCGTAGCCGGCAAACTCGATATAGCCGGCACTCCTGTCAGCGTTAATCTGCACCGCCCTCAGCAAGTCGGCAAAGTCCACTTCGGCCGAGACCACGCGCTGCGTGATCTCAACATCCGTGATTACCAGCTTATCGCCAACTCGTTCAAGATGTCGCTTGTTCAGATTCATGCAACAACTCATGCAACATGCACGCCTTTCTTACGTAGTCGGCGAGCCATCCGCTCCGCGATGGCCTGCACACCGATCTCATAGCCGTCCGTCTTCTCTTTACCCTCTTCCTTCAGAGCAAGATCAACTTCCTCTCGGGCCGCCGCTAGCAACGTGGCGAACTCGACCTGAAGAGGGAAAATCTGCGCCTTGACGCACACATCCATGACCACAACCCCTTTAGGCGTGCGGACAATATGCCGGTCGAATGCGCGATGAATCGGTTTCGGTTTGGTGCCCTTGGGTGGTCGGAAGATCAGCGCCCGAGATTTAACCTCGGTCGCAATAACCATCCGGCCAATTGGAAAGGACACGAGACTCACTGCTGTCTGACTGGTGTGTTCCATGCTTCTCCTCGCAATCTTTGGCCGCAATGTCCATGTCATGTTCCTGCCGAGCGTGCTTCTCCAGCTTGTTCGGCTTCTTGAATGACTCATGGCACACTGGACAACGAAACAAACGATCTTTCATGCTCGTACCCTCTTAGGTTTTGGCAGCCCCTCAGCAACACGCTTGAGTTCGGTTTGCGGGCAGCCATTGAACTCGCTATGCTTCACCACAGTTCCCGTGATGTCCAGAATATCGTCAACTTGCCACTTGATTTCCTTCGCGGCCCACCAGATTAAGATGTTGCCGTCCGGTGTCTCGAACTTGACTAGCGTGCGGACCCCGTACTGGCCGTCAATGTAGTGTAATTTCTTTACAACTACTTTGGTAAAGCCCATCCGCTCATCAATGATACCAACGTGCTTCCTCTCCGCGTCCCGCCGCCACTCGTTTTGCAATTCAGCGACGCGCTCGCAATTCCGTAGATACGCGGCAATTGCCGAGCCAACAATGCCCATCGTGGACAGTTTCACATACTCCATCCGGCACGCCACACCGAGATTATAGATGTAATCATTGCCGCCTTGCTGACTCCGTGCCCAATCAAGGGTTTGCGAAGCAAGCACTTCATCCCGTTCCTCTGCGTGCAAGTCACACTCATCTACTAGCTCGCGGGTGTAGCGGTCGTGACAGGTGCAAACCTGCCAGGCGATGCTCGACGTAGACCGCAGTGGCTTGAACTCAGTGCTCTCTTCGCGGGCCTTCTTGTTGCTCACCCAACCCAGCCGGCGAATGATAATGGCCGTCGCACCGAGAAACTCCTGAATCGGGACCACACGCTCGCCGCGCGAATCATGGAATCCCTCATCCCCGGCGTCATTCAACAAGTCGGCAATGGACATCCGCCACTCGGCCTGGGCCACCAGGTTATCGACACTAACATGCCCGAGAAAGTCCGCAATACACGACCGGCCAACCTGAACATGGCGACCATCTTCATGCCGCAACACGAACACTTCCTTGCGCCGGCGGTCGGTCTTGCAATGGTCGCATGACGAATCAGTGTCCCGATAATGCTCCGGGCACGTCTCGCCAGGCACAGTACGAACCAGATTCTCTCCCGAATCCAGCATCTCAATGGCCGCGATCAGCTTCCAACCGTTCAACTTGGGGCTCTCACCAACCGGCTCAACTTCCAGCATAGCCCGCTTGTACTTGACACCCGATTGCCCACGAACTTCAATCTCAAACTCGCGGAGAATCGTGATGCCCACCGGCAGGCAACCCAGCTTCTCGGCCCGCTTGTTAAGAGCGGCCAGCCGAGTGTTGAGGGCGTCCAAGTTGAACTTTGGAATCTCGTAGCTCATCGGATCACTTCGCTTTCGGTGCCCTTGGGGGCCTGGGTGCCGCCTTCGGAGTGGCCTTCGGAGCGGCCTTCGGAGCGGCCTTCTTAACCTCGGGCTTCTCACTCTTCGTCTCCGACTCCACCGGCCGAAGCAGCACGTCGGCGTTTGTGGCCGACCGCCAGAACACTTCCAGCACCTTCGCCGGCCCGGCCTTAGTGCTGATGATGTCGCCCAGCTTAGGCGTCACGCCATGCACCTCGGGCGTCTTCGGGGACTTCTGATACCGATACGTGTACCGAATCGGTTTCTGCGGCTTGCGCTCGCTGCGCTCTTCACGGTCGTAACTCATCGAAGGTCTCCAGAACAGGTTGACTTGAACTCTACCTGAATCATACCACACAATTCAGAAGAGTCAAGCGTTTACAGGTTGAAATCTACCTTTTCCAGGCGTTGTCTGCGTCAAAATCGGTGCATCCGGCACCTTAAACACCTCCACCTTGACAAGATAGCCGGGGTCCGTATAGAACCCAAGCATGAAGATGCCCACCTCCTCCACCGTCGTGCGCTTTACATTGGATGACGAGCACCGCAAGCCATGAATCGGCTTGGACCAAACCTCCTGCCCACGGTCAGTCACGCCGCGAGCCACGTAATAAGCGTCTTCAAGAATCATACCGGCTCCCCGTCAATCGCTATTACTCTCCGACACTCATAAGTGTCAAAAGCGTAGCCCAACTCGCACGGAAAGATGCACCCATTCCCGATCTCCCGCGCAGTGAACAGATGCGGCCCGGTGTTGCGCCCGGCCACATAGGTATCGCCGGCCTTGATCTCTTCATCGCTCATCGTGAGCACCAGGCCCTCGAATTGAAACGTGTCGCCCTTCAGCCAAGGTCGGTTCATGTCACCTCACGTCCAAAGACAGCCGCGCACACTGATTAGCTTATGCAGCATGGCGCTGTCTTCATCATAATTGTCGTGATCCGAGTCGGCCTTATCAGCCACCTTACGATGCTGCCACCAGGCGTAGAGTTCTCGAATCGTGATCCAGGCAGCTTCGCGCTCGCGGGCATACTCCGCACCACACTCTGCATACACAGCGAGTACGTCGCCCGCAAACTCCCAAGGCTGCTCCTGCTTCACGAAGTCTTCCAAGAGTTGAAAGGCAGCGAAAAGCAGAAGGTAATCACGGTCGCACCAGGTTGGCGGTAAGGCCCGACAGATCACCACATTATACCGATGCCAAAGTCGGCAACGAAGCCAGTACCAAGCATCATGGAGACGGCGAAGAAGATTGCGGAACCAGTGTCGGGGCCAATATCGTTTGTTACTCATGCTTTCCTCTCAGACCAGAAGAAGTATTCATCGTTAATTGGAGCGGCCGTCAAATCGGCCGTCGTGAGTCGCCGGCCAATACGAATCTCAAGACAGGCGGCGTGTGCCACCTCGCGCGGATGCAAACCCGCCAGAGCCCAGAGTTCGTTGTGGACCATGTAGGAATCCAAGTGGGCCTTGCCACAGATGGCACAGGATCGAGACTTAGCAACCTGATGGCTTGTTGACTTCACGTTTTGCCCAGGCGGCAAAGGATGAAAGATACAAGATGCGCTGTTCACCACGTTGTTCATACAGCACTCCCGGTTCATTCGGCGGTTGGGTTCCCCACTCACCAAGCCAATGATTGGGACGGTGTTCATCGCCAATCGCCAAGACAGTCCGTGTCGTCCTACCGGCTCCACGATTCACGTAGGTCTTACCAACCTGAATGTCTTTCGGACTCACGGTTTTACCCTTCTCAGCTTCGGAGGATAGTGCTCTACATTATGCAGCGGATCGCCCAGACCCTTCTCGCACATGGCAATACTCTCCCGCATCGAGTCCATCACCTTGAGTTTCCGCAGTGGATACTCGACTACCCGCAACGGGCCAATCCAGTGCGGACTCATTGACACACCCACTCTGGACACTCTGCGCCAAGGGATAGCTTTCGTCCCTTTACGCAGTTTGGTCTTCCACCACTTCGTTACACCTCTTTCCGTGAACGGGTTATCGTCATCGTGGGTGTAGCCACCGCCGGATCGGTTGGACAAACACGCATCTCGCGGGTATCGCCACTCGAATCGACCGTGCGCCCGCCAGGCAACGTGTGCGCCCCAGGTGCCTTCATTGCAATTGTCCGTCGCGCATCTCTCTTCACAGAGATCAGAATGCCAGTCCACGTTGTAGACCTCATCGCATCCCGAGGCGTCAAGGTCATCCAGAAGATGATGATGCGTCATCGCTACCAGGATCGGCAATTGCAGAGAGAATACGCGCTCGAAAAACTCCCGGCAGTCCTTTGGACTCTCATCCGCTCGCCAGTAATCCAGGTCAATGGAGAGATAGACTGGTGAAAACATCTCAACTCCTCACCAAACAAAAAAGAAAATAACCTACAGGCACCCAGAATGGCGCTGTCAACACACTCATCATCAGCGCACCAACCCAATCCAGCGGCCGGTGCTCTTCCAGTCGCATGACGCCGTAATTGGCTCGGGGATTGTAGCCAGACTTCCGCCACGTCTCAGGGCACGGATCATTCTGCCAGTCTTGGTAATTGCTCATCTCTGACCTTTCTACCACAATCATATCCCATAATCCTGATTTGTCAAGTCAGAATCTCGCTGTTCACTCAAAATCGGTGTTTCACTCAGCAGTGAAAGTACCGATTGTAGTGAAAGTCCCAGGTCTGACGTGTCCCGGCCGCAGTTCCGTAGCACACGAATCTTGTTCTGCAAGCGCCATTTTCGACCGAGTAAACGCTTACGCTTCCGATTTCGACAACTCCACCGATTAGCACGTTCACGCTCGCGCGCTCGTTGCTCAGGCGTTTGCTTCAATGATGGCTGCTCAGATATTGGCCTGGACATCGCACCCGTATCTCCGAATTACCCTGCTCAACGTCGCCTGATTCCAGGGATTCCCAGGTTGACCGGGCTTAGACGGCCGGGTTCGATGCCCCAGGGCATTCAGATGCTCGACAATCTCCTGTTGCGACATCCCCTTTTCGCGCAACTCCCGGAGTGTCGGGACGATGGCGCTGTAGTAGTGGTCCATCTTCTTTGCCACCGCCGGGCCGATGAATTGCCGGGCATTCTCCGGCCGGCGGAGGTATTCTTTGCCGTCCCAATGCCCAGGTCTGGCACTCCCAAGTGGGACACCGCGAGCCTTCAGCCGCGCCAGCGCGGCCTTGGTGCGCTCGGAAATCAGCCGTGCCTCCTCTTCCGCCACGGCCGCCAAAATGTGAATGGTGAGCCGGTTGGCGGTCGGAATGTCGCAACAGATGAAGTTCAGACCGCTCTCCATCAAGGCGGCCGTAAAGGCGACGTTACGGGCCAGGCGGTCCAACTTGGCGATCACCAGGATGCAATTCGCCGAGCGACAGAAGGCAATTGCCTCTTTCAAGACGGGTCTTTCTGAGGATTTCCCCGCCTTCGCTGCGCCTTCTATCTCGGTGAACTCGCGGACTACCGTGCCCTCTTCTCGCTCGACCAGGGCATTGGCGCGGAGTTGTTGGTCTTCCAGCCCGAGGCCGGAGACCTCTTGCTTCTTGGTGCTGACCCGATAGTAATTGCAGTAGCGCTTCATTGGATTCTCCTCTCAGGTGTCTCTCAGGTGTCTCTCAGGTGTCTCTCAGGTGTCTCTCAGGTGTCTCTCAGGTGTCTCTCAGGTGTCTCTCAGGTGTAGTCGCATCTACCTGAATCCTACCTCCATAAATCACGGTTGTCAACTCGAAATCGAGTCGAAATCCGGGCCGGTACGCCGGAATCCCGGCGGCACGACCCCGATAATCTGCGCCCTGAATCCTCCCTGAATCCTCCCTGAATCCTCCCGGACCCTCGGGGCACCACCCAATAGCGGGAGTTTACACGGTGCCCACCCGCGAGACACTGTGTTGCACTGCCACACTGACGATTGGCAGGGCAATTCCACTAATTCAGACACTAATTCCACAGTTTCTCGCGGGTAATTCCACCAATTCAGAGGGACGCGGCAGGTGTTAGGGTGTGTTAGGGTGCCATTTTGGCACCCTATCAGTCCGAAGTCCTTTGTTCCCAAGGACTTGCAACGCGACTGTTAGGGTGTTAGGGGTGTTAGGGTCACTTGGTCCGGTGGCGCTTATATGCGCTTTTGCGCTATTTGCGCTATTTGCGCTTGAATTACCGTAATTCGATGTACCTGCTTACGGCGATAGTAGAGATGACCCTAACACCCCTAACACCCTAACAGTCCCCTCCTCAACCTGTTGCCGCTTCAGCACTTAGCTGCTGTTAGGGTGACTGTTAGGGTAGACTGCCGACCCTAACACCTCTGTTTACATGCTTAAACCCTCCTGGACGCCCGAAATCGCGGACCCCAGGGCGTTTTGGCGTGTAAACAGCCCTTGGGCAGGGTGCCGCGTCAGACCTCTCCCGGCCGGCGCAACGCCAGATGGAGGAGCCCCCTGGTTCGGCCGGTCGTGCCGGTTCTGCCGGTTGTGTCGTTTTTGACCCCTGCCGGGGTCGTGCCGGCGATGCCGGTGCTTTGCACCCGCAAGAATCCTATCTCTTGATACAATCAGCACTTATAGCAAGAGAATCATAGCTGTTATTGTCCAACGTCAAGGCCGAATATGCCGAATATGCCGATTGTGCGGCCGAGCGGGTGGTGTCCTGCGGGTTGCAACGGTTATCCCCGCTGTCGGGGTAGTGCCTAAAAAGTAGGCAATGCCGGATGCACCGACAGTATCAGTCGTGCTTATAGTAACCGTTGCGCACTATAACGTAACCATGCGTGCCGGAACGGTTCTTCCGTGTACCCCGTTGGTAGGGATTGTGCAGTGCATAGCGCATGTACCGTATATGGCGCAAGTACCGACCCGCCAGCTACTTAGTTCCAATGGTAATGCTTGCATCATCTATAGCACATTGCACGGCTTATCATTA
>Ga0315296_10005253_pt1 | contig 10379 bp, 23 predicted proteins | sample YL17G14_18_MG_FD_203921 | JGI IMG/M metagenome (GOLD analysis project Ga0315296, IMG submission 203921) | Sediment microbial communities from Yellowstone Lake, YNP, Wyoming, USA - YL17G14_18 | ecosystem: Environmental > Aquatic > Freshwater > Lake > Sediment | place: USA: Wyoming | collected... | reverse complement strand
TTATCATACAAGGCGCCAGAGGACAAAAAGTCGCACGCGCGCCCAAAAGTACAAAACCGCACGCGCGATTGCAATAGCCCGAACAGGATTAGCCCGAACTTGCGGGCACCGGCGAACTTGACGAACTTTATGAAATCGCACGTGAGCGAATTTGATCGGCATTATAAAATCAACCAACCGAACTAGACGAACTTTGAAAGGAGAGTGTTAAATGATTACACCGTGGGGCAATTCAGATTATAAATTCGATATAGAGGACGGACTATCCTGGGTGAGCACACCATCACACGGCGGCTTTATGGCCAGTGTTAAATGGGCCGAAAAGAATCTCACCCAAGAGGCAAGAGACGAGGGCGAGAAATTCGGTTTATTCTACGCCTTTGAGGAAGATTGCGCTTATGCGGTTGTGGTATGTGAGGCACCACGTCCGAGCATGGAGAAGCTATATCTTGATGTGCCGCTATCTAAATTGGTAGAGAATGCCCGCCATACGATCGCCAATTGGTTTCCCATTTATGCGATCAAGCGGAACCTTGAATATAACCGTGAGAGAGCCGAAGAATTAGCCAACGCGCCTTGGTATTTTCCTCACCAAATCGAATTGATTAAATTATTGGCTTTGACCGCATAATTATGTAATTACGTAATTACAAGCCCGCCCGTGGGCGTATACGCGGGCGGTGGAGGTGCCAAATGACCGACAACGAGAAAGTTTACAGTCTCGAATACAACAGCATATATAGTTCAGGTACTATGCTATTCCATAGTATTAATACCGCAACGTATTGGACTGAGAGTTTTTTGCGCTCCGGTAATGTACATATAACCTTGCGCAAATTATGCAAGCGGCACGCGGCTATGAACAATAGCCTGAAATTTGGTAAGTGTTGCAAAATCCTACGTCAAGAATAATAATAGAGGAGGTGACAAATGACCGAATATGTACCAATGGAGGATGAAAGCTACCACAATGCGGTTGTCGCAAGCATACGACGGCATGTGTTCTGCCAGAAGTTAGGCAAGATACATGCCGTCGTCGCGCACGTTGAGCAGAGCGAGCTTGACGATCTGATTGCGGTCATGCGCGAACATGAGGCATTTAAGCATTCGATAATCGGCAACGGGATTTGGGGTATGCCCGAACAGAATAGCAATAAGTGGAATCTTGAGTTTACACCACCATCCGGGCGAACTTTAGCCCGAATAGGCGGCGAACTTATGGATGACACCCACGCAAGACCGTGGGACTACTGCGGGTTCAGTATGCTGTTCCACCCGTCGAACAAAGAACACTGTAGGATTTTACTGCGACAGTCGAACTTCGGGCAACTGCTTGGATTGCCCGTGGCGCATGGCGTTTTCGGACATTAGAAAGGACGGTGTAATATGTGCAAGGGTTTCGGATTGATTGTAAGCAAAGAGTTAAAACTATACTTCCAAGAACCGGACAATTATGGCGATTGTTGCCACTCGGATATCCTGTACGCCCTTGGTTGGAAGGATAATGAGGATCAGTTTATACGCCCATTCGTCAGAGTCCAGTTTGACATTTGGATTGCGGCGAACTTCGAGTTCGACGAGGACGATACATTGCCGGGATGGGCAGAGGAATATAGGGATAAGATACGGATTATTTGTATCGAAAAACTTGCTCAATGCAAACCCGCATACCTTGAATATAGGGATGTCAAAGATATGGCTTTAGAGAAGTATAATAAAAAGATGGATGGGTATTGGAAAGTTCATCATGTGAATTGTGACGATTACGATGACTATAGAAATACGGCTTTTGCGGAATATTGCGTGGTGGCCGATACGGCAAAGTGTGCATTAGTGACTGCGCTTGCCGCGATTGATGGTTATGTAACTTGCAAACCCGACGAACAACCATAAGAGAGTGAGGTAATAAATGATTAACTATGCGGTTTTCGGTCACAATGTTATCGAAAGCGCACCGTGGATCGTGTTCGTGTGCGCGCTAATACTGGCGGCGTTTTGGCTGGACGATTGGCTACAACGCCACGGTATAAAGTAGGCATATTATGGAATGTTTATGCCTAATATTACTATCTTTAGCCGTTTGCGCGATTGCCAGAACACGCGTTAATAGTGGCCGCAAGCCACTGCTAACCTTATTCGGCAAGTCAAGGCGTGGCGGGCGCAAGCGTGGTTTATTCAGCACAGCCAAAGATAAGCCATACCGCAAACTAAAAAGCATAAAGCCGAGGCGAAAGTGATTAAATGATTAACGTAACCGATAAAATACTGCACAGCCGCAGGGTGCGCGGTAAGGACTGCACCCTGATTAAGCTGGCAAGCGGCGTTATCGCCGTAAAACGCGGGCTTGAGATTTTGTACTATGGTGAACAAGGCGAGCTTATCGCGCCGAACAGGATAAGCGAACAGGATATAGATGAGGCGCGAACACGGTTATACAAAAACATAAATAAGAAAGGATGGTAACTATGAAATTCAATAACAAACATAAATGCTCATTAATGCATGAGCGAGAAAATATCAATTTAATAAATGCCGCCGTTGCGCTTGACAATATAAGTATCCATCATCTTGTGCAATTCACGCCATTGCAGGCACGCCGCTTTGCGTCGCTTGCTGAACCTCATGGTGTAACGGGTAGGCATTTGCGGTGGATAATTCGACAGGTTGACCGCCGTATCCCGCCTATGGATTATGGTAAAGACAATCCTAATACTGGATATCCACACCATTGGTACGAGATCGGGAAAGAATTAAGCCGTGTCCTATATCTTCATGTCGTTAATTGTTATTTACCAGACGACTTTGATTATATAGGATTCACCAAGAGAATTAAGGAATTAACATTTAGTGCAGACGAATCTTGGGAAATAATACCGGGCATAACCCACTACGTTTACCGCGTGTGGTGGGATTGATAAAAGGTAGGTGAGCTATGACAACCGAGACAACGATGAGCGCATTGATCGACGCGTGGGTAAAAGGCGGACAGGTTGACCCATTCCATGCCGCCGCATTCGCGCTCAGGTGCATCGATTTATTCGAGCGCGCAGATTGTGACGAGATGACATTCGAGATCGGTAACCGCACCGTTAAGGTGCGCAGGACTTGGCCAAAGTTGACAAGCGAACAGGTACAACCTGCCAGGTTAGAGGAATAACAAAAAGGCGGTGAGATATGGAAAATAATACAAAAACAACTAAAATGGGCGACCGTTATCTAATCGACAATAAACTTGAACCATCACAAGTTACGACTATTATATTAAGGTGTATTGATGAATTCATGCACTCGAATGCCGATTTTTTGTACATTGAAAGCAACAACCTTAATATTATCGTTCGACGAAATTCACAGAAAACCGAAAGGCGGTGAGATATGGAAAGAGATAAACTTATCCAAAAGTATGAGGACATTGCAAAGTATCTGCGCAACTCGGATTGGATTGTTGGCACACCTACCTGGCGGTGGGAAGTCTCGTTGTTGAACAGTGAACCCGTATTTCATGCACGCGCTTGGGTGGATGGTATAAATATCGCCTTCACAATAATCAGAGTGGAGGGCAAGAAAAACATTGCCGTTGCGAAAGGCGATTATGGCGATTTGATGCGGTATCTAGCGCATGGCGAGGGTGTTATTTGGAGTGCGGTTGATCTGGACGATGACGCGGCGGGGATTGCCTATAAATTGGAGGAAAACTTTATTAGACGGTTACGCATAAAGTTTGTTGTATTGGAATCCCGCAAAGAGTTACAAGATAAGACGAATAGCGAACAAAGGGCGATTGCGGACGATCTGGTTACGTCTTGCCACCTGGTATTACATGACATACACGATCCCAATAGCTTTGTAATCCGCCAAAGCAAAGCCGGTGAGGGACTATACATCACCGGCGAGGTGCGCTCGGATTGCACCAAGCTGGAACTGACACTCAGCCACGAGGCGGCTAAAGAGGTGCTGATTTTTCTCGAAGGATTGACCGGCAATGCCGAGAAAGCGAGGTGACGTATGGCAGGCGATTACATGACACAGGATTATAAAAATGTAGCATTTGCGTTAAAGGAACTATTGGGTACTATTTGGGAAAAAGATTATAAAGCCATTCGCACATGGAACGAATGTGTCATAGCCGTGGTAAACGGTTTATCTACCGATAATCCCCGGTTCGCCAGGGACAGGTTTTTTAATCTGTGTAGTGTTAATACAATTCCCGTGGGCAGGAGGTGACAAATGACCGATAAAACAGTTTACAAAGTTGTGCGCATAAAGAACGGTAAGAAATATTCGGCGATAATGGAAATAAACCCATTCAGGCGGGAATATAAAGTGGGACACAAAACTAAACCGCCCAGGAAATGCCCTGAGGCGTGGTTGTTGGCATTCGATAACATTCGGGATGCGTTTGAGTTTGTTGATTTTATGTTCAATGATTATCATGCAATCTATGAGGCGGTAGCGTCTGAAACTAAACCATGTAATGAGTTACCGCGAGGTTTAATCTCTAAAGAATTGATAAGTTACTGGACATCTATTACCGATTTTGCCAATCAATTGATACGTGTACGCTTGGGTTCTGTTTTTTGTAAAGATATAACATTAACCAGGATGGTCTGGCCGAAATATGAACGCTAAAGGAGGTAATATGAACACAGATATAAACGTAAGAGATGAGGCTATGGACATTAATGAGATTGACGTTTTTTGTCGGGACGTGAAGATTGCCTATAAACACGGTCGCATCGGCGAGTCGGAGGAATATTTTGAGTTCCATGAAAACGGTAATCTGGTGGGGCGAATTTTATACATAGCGCAGAAATCGGGTGGCACGTGGTTTGTTTATCGCATAGAACCCGGCAAGAATGGGCAGGTTGAAACATTGGGCGGTTATAACGACATGAAATCCGCAGTGAGATTTGCGGCCACATCATGTTCGCTTGGAAAGTGAACGAATAAAGGAGGCAATATATGTGCCCGCTAATCAAAATTAAGCAAGGTGTACCATTGAAAATGGACGCTGGCGACAATTCCACATTCGAGGAATGGCTTATCCGGATCGATGCGATACTATTACATGCCAGAGGTTTATCATACAAAGACTTACCGGACGGCAATCTCCGAGATTGGTATGAGGCAAGATTGCGCCCCATCCGTGCCGCTAACAAACTACTCAAACTGGCAATCGAATAATCTACTACGGAAAGGAAGGTGATAATGATTACAAATACCGAAGGAACATTAAACTCATATATACAAAAGAGAAGGAATAAGAGCATGGGCAATAAACCCGCTTTTGAGGAATACTACGAGGGTGATTTCGAGGTGGTTGCGGCCTCGCAAGACGCACTATTATATATCCGAGATCACCACCAGGCACTAGCGTTTGCATGGCCTACCGATGATCCAGGTTGGGATCCGCTACTGGTGGACGCGACAACGGCTAATGCTTTGATAACCATATATTACGCGTTGTCAGTCAATGGACAAGAGAAGTTTGTCCGTATGCTAACAAACAACCGGCTGGACTTTACCATCCTGGTTGACTTCACTTGGAGTCACGTCAAATAACGGGAAGGAGGACAATTATGAAAAATAAATTCAATACCGGTCAGATTGTAGCAACTCCAGGTGCTTTAAGACTGGAAGAGGATGGATGCGATCTTGTAGATTATCTTAACCGTCATCTTAGCGGCGATTGGGGTAACTTATGCAAAGAGGATACGGCGGAGAATGACTTATCACTGACAGAAGGAAACCGATTGTTATCCTCATACAACACACCCTACGGCAAACTCTGGATAATAACGGAAGCCGACCGTAGCGCTACTACATTTCTAACACCGTCAGAATACTAAAGTAGTATACCAGCACCACAAATAGCCGGGTGGCAGCCGCCATCTGGCTATTTTTTTGCCCACTCATAAGGTTGTCCAATGCCTGACATTGGCACATTAAGGCATTATTTAGTCGATGGGATTATCTAAGACACAAAGCATAGAGTCTTGAGTCCCGATTAGACTTTTTAAGGCATATATACCTTGACTCAAGGTATTATTTATCGCTTGCAGTTTTATCATTATATAATTTAATTATTTGTTCATTATCAATATTTAACTTAACATTTCTTTGTACTACTTCATCTTTAGTTCTATTTAGATCGTCATCATTAAATATCTTATCTCGTTTATGAGAATTGCAAATTATACAAGATGTAACCAAATTCATCGCAATATCTTTGCCGCCTTTACTACTAGGATATATGTGATCTAAACTTAATTTAATTCCATCCTCAATAGATGATTTACCACAATATATACATTTAAAATTGTCTCTTTCGTATAACAATAAATATCCTTTTTCAATAGATAATTTTCTGCATTCCTTACTACAATAATAAATATTTCTACAACTTTTAGGGGTAAATTCCTTACCACAATTAATACAGAATAATTTGTCATAATGTTTGCGTTTATTTTGATATTCCTCTCTACATTCATGACTACAATACGCCGTAAGATGGATTTTTGGTATAAATTCCTTACCGCAATTTTTACACCATTTAGGACGGACTTTATATCCTTTATTTTTGTAATATTCAATAATACATTCTTTAGTGCAATATTTTTGGCGGTCGGTTTTTAGTGGTGTAAATTCCTTCCCACAATTGACACAATTTTTACTCTTGTGAATTTTGTCTTTTTGTTTTTTTAAATATTCGACTCTGCAATTTTCAGAACAGTATTTTTGATTTGTAAATGGGAATATAAATTCGTTATCACAATTCTTACAACGTGACAATTCGACTTTGTGGAATAATATTTCATACGCGCGTGGTTTTCTTTTAGACATATTATCCTCCAATAAAAATTGCTACCTAAGTCGGTAGCAATCGAGGCTGATATAATTGATTTCAGTCTACAGGCCGCTGATACCGGCTTAGAGGCGAGAATCGCGTAGGTGACAATATCACTTGCGCGATTCGTTTTATTTACAATTATTATATCAGATAATATGAATAGTAGTTAAAGCATTGCCGGTTGCACACCATTATGCAACCGGCACAGGAGAGAGAGGAAACAGAAATGGATGGACACTTACTCAGTAAGCAACACTATTTTATCATCGTATCGCCGCCGATGCAAGATACAATCCGTGGCATATGCTTGCGTATTGTAGCAATGGCCTCGGTAGTCTCACTGATAACTTCGGCTGGCAATCCGAATGCCCTAGCTAAGCAGTATTCGGCGGTGGCGATAATATCGCTGAAAGCCGACAATGATTGCATGATATCCTGTGGCAATCGGGCAGGTAAATCATGCGAGGCTTCACAGGTATTATACGGTGGCGTTGGCGCAACTACCCAAGCGGTTCCCGGCATCGCCGCGTCAAAATCTATATCATTATCGCCCGAACTTGATGGTATTACGCCCGAACAGGATTGATACTTGCGGCGAACTTTGTCCGCACCGATGCCCGGATATAGCTGGGCGAACTTGAGGAACTTGCGCCAATCGTCCCCGAACTGGCGTGCCATAATGAACAAACTAAAATCCAGCATGTCGAACTCTGCCCGAACTGGATACGGGTAAAATGCGGCGGCCTCAGCGTAGTATCGTACCGTGCGCCCTGACCTGCCGCAGAACGAGCCGACCGCATCGAATACCTGCTGTTGGGTAACTTTGAATCCGACTTTTGCCGCCCGAACTACGTCCTCATTTGCCATATCCCCAATGTCAAAATATCCTATAGTAAACAAATCGCGCCAAGCAAGCAACTTGTGTTGGTGTTCCGCTGGCACGATATCATTGGGCGTGTAATATGGTTGTGAGGCAATTGGTTGTTGGGCAAGCTTGAATGGAGTAGATAATATATCGACATGATCGGTAAGGATAGTCATATGGTTGTCCTTGTTATCGTATGATTAAAAGTGCAAGTAAACGCAGGATTTATTTACACTTTGCATTAAAGACAGTGATGACTATTCTACCATAACAGTATCGGTGTTGTCGCTAATCCCAAACGTAACCGTGTAATTTTTAAGGTACGGCATAAGCAACTCCTGTGCCTCCTGGAATGTGAAATCCGGGAATATCGCCATGCCGAACTTATCGTAAAAGTATTGCAGTATCAGTTGTTCGTCGTGATCTAATAGCGGATATCCACGCCGAACACGTTGATAGTGTTTCGGGCATAACCCGTGTGTCTTGGGCAGTCTTGGATTTGAGTCGCACCACCATAACCGGCATGGCTTTGGCGTTATATGATACCAATACGGTAATGGTGTCTCTATGTATTCTTTACTCGGTAACATCTTTTATATCTCCATATCACTTTCTATCATAGCACCCACGACACGGATATCGAACTTGCCGTCGCCGGTAGTCTGAAATATCGCATCCTGGATACGAGTTTTCAAGTATTGTCTACCAATCCTTGAACTAAATGTGCGCCTGATCTTCTTCATCTTGTCGGGCACATAGTCGGGTATCTCTAATGTAACGATTATTCGCATCATTATTGTTGTCCTTTATTCATCCGATTCTTCATCGTCATCGGATTCGCTGAGGGCATTTCCTGTACCACCACAGTCGGGGCATGGATACCACACCTGTTCATAATCGGCCAAACCTTCTAGTTCCATATTCCCCGCATCCATCGCTTGTTCATGAGTAGTAATATGAACAATGGTATCCGATACTGCACCACTACCAACACATGTGGGGCATTGGGGCATTGATACTATTTCTACCCATTCCGGTACACTAAACATTTTCATTTACTCCTTTTATTCCTAAATATTTCGATATCTCGTCGATTGCCTCAACCGCTGAATGGACAATCAAAACCTGGTTGCCTTGCGCGAGTAACATTTCTATTACTTCACTTTGTATTTTATTTGGTTTATTCCGGCCAACTTTTAATTCCAAATATAAGGCATTATATCCTTGCCGTGCGCAAGGTAGGCATAAATCGGGGATACCGGGACGGAGGCCCTCTTTTTTTAGAAATATGGCCTGATAACAAAATCGTTTGCCTTTTCGATCACGCGTATATGGAAGTCTTGCACCATTGATAATCGCGAATAGAAGTCTCAACTCGATTATATCGTCTTGCCGTTGACGTGCCCAATCAACAATTGCGCATTGTTCCGCGTGTTCAGGATGCAACATTATTGTTTTGAACACTCAGAGAGTGGCGCATATTCGGTTGTTACCTTGATGATTTGATCGTCCAGAATCGGACGGCCAATATCATCCGACGTAATATAGGATACACTACGCGTCAAATCCAAACCATGAAAATAGTTGGCGAGACAAGCAACCACATCATGTTTATCATTTGCGATGCGCTTCAATTCTATAAAAGCAACATTATTCTCAAGAGGCCCACCTTCACTGGTATAACCACACATTTCAAGTTGCTCTACAATTGCCGACAAATTAGCTTTTGGAAATTCTGCAATTTTCTCCACTTTTTATTCTCCTTTATGTTCAAATGCGTTTTCTGCCAATTTTTGTTTCCACCACTCCGGCAGGCCCGCAGTCACGCCCCGCCGTATATGTTGCCAATAGTGTTTGAACAGGGTATCTTTTATCTCGTCCTCACACTCGTCCAATATATCCTCTGGCACCGCCAGAATAAGCTTACCGATATCACGCGGCGATCCTTCCAATATACCTAGTTCCGTAAGGTGTTGCACGGCCTTTTGCCAGCGCGCCTCCGTCTTGTACTTATCTATCAACTGCTGTTCGATATCCTTGCCGGTTGGATTAGATTTGCGCCACTCAGCACTATGCACTTCCTTGAATGCCTCGGAGACATACTTACCCATCGCCACTTTTTTCTCTAAGGTAAATAACTTATAATTTTTGACAACAATCCCTTCTATCTTTGTGCCACCCAGTATGGACTCGGTTTGTAGCAAGTCATTAAACATGTTCATGCTATCTATCTTGCCACGGAATAGTACCGGCACACATTCGAGTCCGATATCCTTCGCCGCCTTTGCCTTATTCCTTGGTGACAAATATCGCTCACCGCCGATTGCCACATCATATAATATCAGGTTATGGTTTGGCACTCGCGAATAACTTAATGTGTTGTGATGCGGCTTGGACAGGTATTCACAGCGGTAAATCCAATCCGGGTGTAACTTGTCCTGTATCAATCTGACATTCTCAACGGCTTGGACAAACATCTTCTCCGGCGCATCGGGTATCAGTTGCTTACCTTTGCTACGGAACTCCAACTCACCGTCAATCAAGCCGAATGAAAAACTAGAACCATCGATTTTCTCCTCCACAAGAACGGGGCCGGAGAACAATCCCTCGATGGCTTTATGCCCGATTGCGAAAACGGTCGGATAACTATTTATCATTTGTGTT
>Ga0315296_10005252_pt1 | contig 10381 bp, 4 predicted proteins | sample YL17G14_18_MG_FD_203921 | JGI IMG/M metagenome (GOLD analysis project Ga0315296, IMG submission 203921) | Sediment microbial communities from Yellowstone Lake, YNP, Wyoming, USA - YL17G14_18 | ecosystem: Environmental > Aquatic > Freshwater > Lake > Sediment | place: USA: Wyoming | collected... | reverse complement strand
CTCAACGCCGACGGAGGAGTGCACTGGGCGCGGGGTCGCCTGACCCCGCGATTCGCGGCTTCAGCGAAGCCGCGCCCGGTTCTAGCGCGCGGCTCCGTCCCGCACCCACTGAAAACGAACACACCCCTCGAGGCTGATCGCGGCGCGGCGATTTCGCGATCCCCGTAGAGGTGCGCGCGAAGCGAATGACGAAATCTGCGCAGTTCACGGCCGCATCGGCGTTACCGGGGCTGGTGCGCTGCGAGGCATTGGCGTTCCTGCGGTCATGCTTCAAGGAACAGAGGATAACCATATGGTCACCGCGCTCAGGGTCGGCGCGCCATACTGGCTGGACGAGGGCGCCCTGGAGCGGCTCCTTTCCTGGCTCGCAAATGCGCCCGGAACCTTCGATGAGCTCGCCTTTTTCACTTCCGAGACCCACCCCCCGCTGCCGCTTGAGATGATCCAGGCTCGCGCCGAGCGCCTGGGGCCGGTGATGGCCCAGGCCCGGGCCCGCGGCTACCGGGCTGGCATCAATCTGCTCGCCACTCTGGGCCACCACGAGGAGAACCTGCCGGGATCGCTCGATGAGCCCTGGCAAAGGCTGCGCGATCCGGAGGGGCGTGAGTGCAAGGGGTGTTACTGCCCCGAGGACCCAGCATACATGGCCTATGTCCGCGCCATGTTCTGCGCGCTGGCGCAGGCGGGGCCGGATTTTCTCTGGATTGACGATGACGTTCGCCTGATGGGGCACGCGCCGATCATCGCCTCATGCTTCTGCGAGCGCTGCGTCGAGCGATTCGCTTCCGAAAGCGGCAGGTCATTCACTCGCGAAACACTCGTCGCTGCACTTGAGGGGCCACCAGTCGCCGACCCCTTCGGCGGGCTCAGGGCAGGCCGCCTGGCGCTGCGCCGGGCCTGGCTGGAGCACAACCGCGAACTCATCAACCGCTTGTTCAAGCTCATCGAAGAGACCGTGCACGCCTCCCGCCCCGGCCTGGAATTGGGCTTCATGACCGGCGATCGTTTCTACGAAGGATATGCTTTCAAGCGCTGGGCCGAGACACTCTCGGGCCCCGCTAAGGCGCCCGTGCGCTGGCGCCCGGGAGGAGGCTTCTACTCCGACGAGACCCTGATGGGCCTGGTGGGCAAAGCCCACGACCTCGGCCGCCAGGCTGCCGCGCTGCCGAAGACGGTGACCGTCGTTCAGTCAGAGCTGGAGAACTTCCCATATCATCTGCTGCGCAAGAGCGCGCACACTACGGTCGTCGAGAGCGCCGCGCACATGGCGGCGGGCGCCAGCGGCGTCGCCTTCAATATCCTCCCTCAGGATCCGACGGCGCTCGATGAAATGCGCCCCATCCTGGAGCGGGTGGCCGCAGAGCGCCCGTTTTTCGACCGCTTGCACGCCGAGCTGGGCCGATCGCTCACCCTCGGCGTGTGGCCCGCATGGAACGAGGAGCTGTGGACGATAAACGGGGACCCGGGTTCGTGGTTCCGGCACGGCGTGTGCTTGGAGTATCTTGGCGCGCCTTACGCTCTGGGCGAGATCGGGCTGCCGTTGTGCTACCACCGGGCGGGAGCGGCGGTGACTGCGCTCTCCGGGCGCATGCCTCTCGCTTTCAGCCGCGAGGAAGTCGAGGCTTTCCTGTGCGGCGGGGTGCTGCTGGATGTGGGCGCGCTCGAGACGTTGTGGGATATGGGGCTCGGCGAGCTGACCGGGGTGCGGTCGGGGGCCTCGTTCCCGGTGGATGCTATCGAGCTGTTCACCGAACACCCGCTGAACAATCGCGATCTGGGCATGACCCGCAATTGCCGCCAGTCATTCTGGCCCCAGGATGCGCGAACCCTCATTCCCTGCGCGCCGGGAGTGCAGGTATTATCGCGCCTTACCGACTATCGCGGCAATGACCCTCGTGCTACGCAGCGAGGCGGCCTCGCCGCTTCGCAGAGTAGCATCGGAGAGTGTCTCTCCATTTTCGAGAACCCGCAGGGAGGGCGCGTCGCCGTCGCCGGCTATTATCCCTGGTCAATGATCACCAGCGGCGCCAAGGTCTGGCAATACCGCGCCCTGGCTCGCTGGCTGAGCCGCGACCGGCTACCGGCGGCGGTGGAGAGCCTGGCGAAGGTGTCGCTATGGGTGCGTGAGGGAGCGAACGACCGGCGTGCGGCGGTGATGCTTAACGCGTCCCTTGATGCTCAAGCCGAGGTCGCGTTGTGGCTGCGCATGTCCTCGGGGCAAGTCGAGCATGTGCAGATGAGCGGCGCGTCGCACTCGATTTCTGCGCAGCCTTCGCCGTCGCCAGCATACCAGCGGGTGGTGCTGTCCGATGTCGCGCCGTGGAGCGTGCACCTGCTGCTGTTCGAGGCCTCGCCCGGAGCGTGACCCTCGACAGAGGGTGCCGTTGTCCCGTAAGATCAGGTCAAAGCGAAAGGGCCGAAGCGCAGGCCTGCCGTACGAGCTCGTGCTTCCGCCTTCGCGGGCGACGAAGTTCCGCTTCGGCGGACGAAGGCGTCGTAGCGAAGTGGCGAAGCTACCTGGCTACTTCGCAGAGTAGCATCAGCGGAGGGAATGCAGCGCGAATATGGTGCGATCTGACAACGCGGTACGCTGTGCGCGGCTATCTGAAAAGGCTATGGCGTTGCGAATAATCGCCGCCCTCGCCCTCGCCCTGGCGCTCAGCGCCCACCCTTTATGCGCGGCGCCCGCGATTACCGGCGATTCATCCGCGCAGCGACCGCCGCCGCAAAGCGCGGTACGTCCCCCCGAGGTGATATTGATGGCTCAACCGCCGACGTATGCAGAATCGGAGAAACCCAAGGAGACCCCACAGGGGGTATCTGGCCGCGAGGGCATGCCCCCCAGCCCCGGCATCACCTTTGGCCCCCCACCGGCGCATCCGCCGCTGACCGCGCGCCAGGAGTGGTTCAAGAATCTGAAGTTCGGCATGTTTATTCATTGGGGTTTGGATTCGGTCCTCGCCAACCATCCGGGGGCGACCGCCGAGGCCTACCGCGACATCAACTGGGATGCCTCCCGCCTGGGTCCCGAGCTGGCGAAAATGGGGGAGTCGTTTGATGCCAAGGCCTGGGTGGACCTGGCGGAACGCTCCGGGCAGCGCTACCTCGCCTTCACCACCAAGCATCACATCGGCTTCGCCAACTTCGCCTCTCGCCACAGCGACTACAACTCGGCGGTGACTTCTCCCAGGCGCGACTTCGTGCGCCTGGTGGCGGATGAATGCCATCGCCGCGGGATGCCTTTCGTCGCCTACCTGTCCCTGCCCGATATGAAGCATCCGGACTGCCGGCCGCTGGACAAGCCCGCCTGGGATCGCTACCTCAAGTTCCTCATGGGGCAGATCGAGGAACTGGCGACCAACTACGGCCCCATCGCAGCGTTCTGGCTCGATCCCGGGCCGTGGAATGGGCCGAGCTACCATTACCCGGTGGCCGAGATTCAGCAGGAGGTGCGCCGCCGCTGGCCGGATACCCTGTGCTTCGATTGGGATGAATCCGAGCAGAGCTACGCCAGCCGCGCCTACCTCAGCCCCGAGGGCATGGTCATGGCCTACGAAATATACCCACAGGTCAGCGGCCCCCAGCCCGACGCCTGGCCCTTCGAGGTTTGCGACACGCTGAACAATACCTGGTTCTACAACCCCGATGACCGTAACTACAAGGATGCGCCAACCCTGATTCGCCGCCTGGTGGAGATCGTGGGCCGCGGCGGAAACTACCTTCTAAATATGGGGCCCCTCCCTTCGGGTGCCATCAATCTTGATGATGCGAGGCGCCTGGAAGCGATGGGGGAGTGGCTGCGACGAAACGGCGAGGCGATCTATGATACTCGCCCGCTCGGCATCTCCGCCCAGCCCTGGGGCTGGCCGCTAATCAAGAGAGACCGCATCTACCTGCATATCCTCAACTGGCCGGGGGAGCGATTGACGCTGCCGGGGGTCAAACGGCCCGTCACCTCCGCGCGGTGGCTAAACGGCGAGCCGCTGCGATTTGAGGCGGGGCCGGACGCCTCCGTCCGCCGAAGCGGAACTACGTCGCCCGCGAAGGCGGATGACATTACCTTGCATCTGCCGGCGGCAGCGCCCGATGCCGTGGACTCTATCGCCGTGCTCGGGCTAGGGGCGGCGTCGGTCCCTAGGCGGGCCAGGCCCGCCGGGATGGCGGCGGCTCTTGGCCGCCTAGCCACAGAGGAGCCATCAGCGGGCGTTGTCGGCGTCGGCGTCCCGGGGCTGGCGAAGACCGGGGCGGTTTACGCCGATGTCTGTGAAGGCACGCCCATCGTGTGGCAGGGGCGGCTGCTTTTGCTCCTCAACTTTCGCCCCATCGAAGCCAATAACCCCCATGAGCACTACCTGCAATTGCGCGATGCCGTGGCTAGGTCGGACGCGACCGCCACCCCGGCCCTGTCGGGCTTAGGGGCCGACAATCGCGTCCTCTCCACATTCGCTCGCGGCTATTCGCTCGCCTCGGCGTTTGCGTGGGAAGGCACACTGCATGTGTACGCCGCGCGGCTCGCGGAAGTCCCTAGGCCCCGACCTGGTCGGGGCCGGGATGGCGGCCCGATTCCATCGGGCCTAGCCAGCGGATGGCATGATGTCACCGAGTTCAAGACCCGCGACCTGGCGCACTGGTCGAAGCCGCGCGTGGTCATACGCGAGAACCCCGACGAACAGCTATTCAATCAGTCTGTCTGCCGCGTGACTTACGAGACCGCGGCTAGGCCTAAAGGCCGCCGTGGCGGTCGCCAGGGGCGACTTAGCCACTTTGTCATGGCCTATGAGAGCAATGATCCGCGCTGGCCCGCCTTCACCATCAAGTTTGCCGAATCGGCGGACCTGGTGAACTGGAGGGTCATCCCCGCTCGTGCTACGCAGCGAGGCGGCCTCGCCGCTTCGCAGAGTTGCAACCGTATTTTCGGGAGCGACCGCTACACCGCGTGCCCGTGGCTGACTTACCTCGACGGGTATTACTACATGCTCTACCTGGAGCACCGCGAGCCGCGCTGGTGGTTTGAGACCTTCCTGACGCGCTCCACGGACCTGGCAAACTGGGAGCCGAGCCCGCGCAATCCCATCCTTTCGCCCGGGCCGGGCGAGGACTGTAATACCTCGGACCCCGATGTGACCGAGTTCGAGGGGCGGGTGCTGCTCTATTACTCGTATGGTGACCAGCGAACCTGGTCGCGTTTGACGCGCGCCGAGTTTCCGGGCACCCTGCGAGATTTCTTCGCCGCGTGCTATCCGAATCGGTGACGACGGCTAGGCCTAAAGGCCGCCGTGGCGGTCGCCGCCGGCGACTTAGCCACCGGGACGCCGCCATCCGCGGGTTACCCAGCCCCTAAGCCTTGCAGGCCGGGGTGGCGGCCCGCAGGGCCTAGCCACAAGACCGGCCCCGGGCGGTGCGGCTGCGGCGATCGGGGAGCGCCGATTCATTGCGCGCTCGTGCTTCGTAGCGAAGGCTCCTTCGCCCTGCGTAGCTGGGCTACGACGCCTTCGTCCGCCGAAGCGGAACTACGTCGCCCGCGAAGGCGGAAGCCCGCGGAGCAGGGAGCTCCGCCACTTCGCAGAGTAGCAATTGTGAGACTGAACCCATGTTGAATGAAGCTAACGCAGGCAGAGTTGTTCGATGCGTAGCCATGCTGTTTGTGAGCATGGGCATGGCTTGCGCTGCGCCCGCCGCCAACGGAGGGAACGGCACCGTGAAAACTCAGGGCGTGTTCTGCACCGCCGCGATGTTGGAAAAAGCCAGGACTAATGCTACTCTGCGAAGTAGCGAACCTACTTCGCTACGAAGCACGAGCGTCGGCCGCTACCCCTGGGCCGCCGAAATGGCTAAGTCCGACTTGTCGGACCGCCATGGCGGCCCGAAGGGTCTAGCCATCCAGAAGCAAATCATCGCCAACGCCGAGCCGTGGATGAAGTTCTCGGATGAAGAACTCTGGAACCTCATGTTCGGCAACACCATTACCCGCTCGTGGATGGTGTGGTCGAACGGCTATTGCCCGGCATGCAAGCAGGGCGTGCCCATGTACACCTGGGAGATTGACGCCCTGGGCCGGCCCTGGAAAGTGCGCTGCCCGCACTGCAAGGAGCTGTTCCCCAAAAACGATTTCTACCAGTTTTACCTCTCCGGCCTCGATGAGCACGGTGTCTTCGACCCGAAGCGCGCCGACCGCAAGCTGCTCGCCCCCGATGATTCGCAGGCAGGAGTGCCTGCGCTCCATGATGATCCGCTGCATGCCTTCGGCGTGGATGATGGCGAGGGGTATGTCGAGGGCGGCAATGCTACTCTGCGAAGCAGCGGTTCCCGCCTTCGCAGCCGAACCTGCTTCGGCGGAGCCGGCTCGCTGCGAAGCGCGAGCCGCTGGCGCTTCATCGGCGCCTATCTTATCTATGGTCAATGGAAGCAGGCGGTGGTCGGCGGCGTCCATAACCTGGCGGCGGCCTATGTGGTTACCGGCGACCCCGTTTACGCGCACAAGGCGGGGGTGCTGCTCGACCGCGTGGCCGACCTTTACCCCACCTTCGACTTTGGCAAGGAAGGCATGGTGTACGAGGTGCAAGGCGCGGCCGGCTACGTCTCGACCTGGCACGACGCCTGCGCCGAAACCCGCGACCTGGTTTTGTCCTACGATCAGGTCTTCGACGCCTTGCAGCGCGACGCCGAACTGGTCGTTTTTCTCGGCGGCCAAGCGAAGCGCTATAACCTCGACAACCCTAAGGCATCATGGGCGGACATTGAGCGCAATATCGAGGATCGCATCCTGCGCGACGCGGTGCAGAGCCGCCGCAAGATCGAGTCCAACTACCCGCAGACGGACATCACCATCGCCATGATCCACACCGTGCTCGGCTGGCCCCAGAACCGGGAGAAGGTATATGAGACCCTGGACGCGATCCTGGATAAAGCCACGGCCGTGGATGGGGTTACCGGCGAAAAGGGCCTCGCTGGCTATGCCGCCTATGCGGTGGCCGGCACGGCGCTGTTGCTGGAGCAGTACGCGCGGATGGACTCCACTTTTCTGCCTCAGATGTTCCAGCGCCATCCTCGGCTGCGCGACATGTTCCGCTTCCACATTGACACCCATTGCCTTGAGAGGTACTACCCCACCTGCGGCGACTCCGGCGCCTTCGCCCACCCGACGGAGCAATATGCGGGCGTCTATTTTTCCAAGAGCCCCGGGCTTGCGCCCTCGATGTACACGTTCCTGTGGCGGATGTGTCAGCTCACCGGCGACCCTGCCTTCGCCCAAGTGCTCTATCGAGCGAATGGCGAAACGGTGGAGGGCTTGCCCTATGACCTTTTCGCCGATGCCCCGGCGGAGCTACAGAAAGGCGTCGGGGACATTATTGTCCGCGAAGGCGCGGCGTCGAAGGTAGGCAGCGTGAACAAGCAGCAATGGCGCCTGGGCATCCTGCGCTCGGGTCGCGGCGCCGACGCGCGCGCCTTGTGGCTGGATTACGATTCCGGCGGCGGCCACAGCCATGCCGACGGTATGAACCTGGGGCTCTTTGCCAAGGGGCTTGATCTGCTTCCCGATTTCGGCTATCCCCCAGTCAACTACGGCGGCTGGGGTGCGCCGCGGGCCGTGTGGTACACGATGACGGCGGCGCACAACACCGTCTGCGTGGACGGCGAGAACCTGCACCCGGCCGCCGGCCAGACCACCCTCTGGGCCGACGGCGAGTCGCCGACGCGCCAAAGCCGGGACTCCGCCACGGCTGCGTCCGGCGGGCGCTATGGCGACGGCGCGCGCTTTCGCGCCATTCGCGCGTCGTGCCCCGAACTCATCGGCGGCAAGCAGTTCGAGCGCACCGCGGCCATGATTGACATCTCGGACCGCGACTTCTATGTCGTGGACGTTTTCCGCGTTATCGGCGGCGCAGATCACGCCAAGCTGACCTACAGCCACTTCGGGCAGATCAGCACTGAGGGCCTCTCCCTTCAGCCCGGCGCCGATTACGGACATGGGACCCAGACCCGCAACTTCATGGCTGACGCGGCGCCCGCCCCCGGTTGGAGCGCGGACTGGACCATCGAGGATCGCCGCCACCTGCTTCCTGTGGCTAGGCGGCCAAGAGCCGCCGCCATCCCGGCGGGCCTGGCCCGCCTAGGGACGGGGGCTCAGGTCCATCTTCGCTGCACCGACCTCACCGTGGGCGCGCAGGCTCTCACTGGCGAAGCGTGGATTGCGATGGGCGGTTACAGCGCCAATGACGAGGCCTGGATACCGCTGGTCATGGTGCGCCGCCAGGGGCAGGCGCCTCTGGCCTCGACCTTCGTCACCCTCATCGAGCCCTATGACGAAGCATCGAACATCTCAGGCATACGGCGACTGCCCTTGGAGACCACCAAGGGCGAGCGGTTCCCCGACCCCAATGTCGCGGTCGAGGTGGCGCTCGCGGATGGGCGTCGCGATCTCATCGTGGCCGCGGATGTCGAGAACCCGCTCGGCATGATCCCTTCGCGCGCGCAGCACAGAGTTCTGGTGCAGCGAGAGTGGGGGCTGCGGCTGGACGGTGAATTGGCCGTCGTGCGCTGGGACCAGTCGGCGAAGGTGCAGCGGATCGTGTTGTGCAAGGGCAGCTCTCTGAGCGTCGGCGACATCGTTCTGAAGTTGAAAAGCGATACCGATTTCATCGAGGTGGCCTTTAGCCGCGGCCGCGCCCTCGTCATCTCGGGCAACCGCGAGGCGGTGCAAGCGATAACCATTGCCGGCAAGGACATCTGGCGCCGCTGAAGGGCGATAACGGGAAGGCCTCGACAGACGGGTGTGAGCGAGTTCTGTTGGTCTGCGGTAGCGTATCCGTATGGAGCACAGCCGCCCTCGGCTGTGTCCGTCCAGTTTGGCAGGCGAGGCGCCTGCCGCTCCATGGCTCGGCGACCGGCATCTGGCTGCGGGCGAGACCAACACTCGGAGTTCACACCTCGACAGACCCTGTCGTTGAGAGCGAGCGCAGGGAGCAAAGAGTTGTCACGACTTGTCCCTTCGGCTCTGCTAGGGCAGGTTCTGAGGCAGCCGAAGGGCTGGGAATAAGAACAATGGCCATGACCCCACGCGAAAGCTTCTTGCGCTGCATGAGATTCCAGCCGGTCTCCCGCGTCCCCAACTTCGAGCTGGGCTACTGGGGGCAGACCGTCGAGCGCTGGATCGCGGAGGGCATGCCGCCCGAGGAGGCCGACCGCGGTGGCTTCTACGGCCACAGCTTCTTCGGCATAGATGACCGGCCGTTTCTGCCCGTCAATCTCGGGCCGCTGCCGGCCCTGGGCCCCGAGATCCTCGAGGACACCGATCGCTATCTCCTTTGCCGCGACGAGGACGGGGCCTTGCGCAGAGCCCTGAAGGAAGGCACCGTTCGCGGCACCCGGCCCTCGATGGATCAGTTCATCTCCTTCGCCGTGCAAAAGCCCCAGGATTTCGAGCGGCTGAAACCCCACTTCGACCCTCGTACCGCTGGCCGCTATCCACCTGACTTCCACGCCCTGGTCGCGCAGTGGCGGCACCGCAACTCCCCCCTTTGCGCGGTGCCCAACGGCGCCTTCGGGCTTTATAGTCATCTCCGCCGCTACCTGGGCACCGAAGGCCTCTCCTACGCCTGGTACGACCATCCGCATCTGGTCCACGACATGCTTGAGTTTTTTACCGACTTCCTGATCGAGACCCTGCGCCCGGGCCTTGCGGCCATTCCATGCGACTACTTCAATCTCTTCGAGGATTTCGCATTCAAGACCGGGCCGCTGCTCTCCCCCCGCATCTTCCGCGAGTTCCTGATGCCCCGCTATCGCCGCATCATCGAGTTCGTCCGCGCTCACGCCATAGATATCATCTGGTTTGATAGCGACGGCAACTTCGAGCCCCTGATTCCACTGCTCATCGAGGTGGGCGTCACCTGCATCTGGCCCCTGGAGGTCGCAGCCGGCAACGACCCCCGCGAAACCCGGCGCCGCTTCGGCCGTGCCCTCGCCCTCAGCGGAGGCATAGACACGCGCGCGCTCGCCCGAGACAAGGCCGCCATCCGCGCCGAGCTTGAGGCCAAGATCCCGCCGCTGCTCGCCGATGGCGGCTACCTGCCGACGCTCGATCATGCCGTGCCCCCCGACATCTCCTATGACAACTGGCGCTACTACCTGGAGCTGAAGTCAAAGATGCTGGAATCATCGCCGACCTGAGTGGGAGCGAGCCGATCAGGCTACTTCGCCCTGCGTCTCGTGCTTCGCAGCGAAGCGCCGCTTCGCAGAGTAGCAAGCTGGGCTACGACGCCTTCGTCCGCCGAAGCGGAACTACGTCGCCCGCGAAGGCGGAAGCCCGCGAAGCAGGGAGAGGCTGTTGCACAATCGGCCCAGGCGCAACTGAAGGCGCATTCGCGGGGCCGAGATTCCA
>Ga0315296_10005250_pt1 | contig 10382 bp, 12 predicted proteins | sample YL17G14_18_MG_FD_203921 | JGI IMG/M metagenome (GOLD analysis project Ga0315296, IMG submission 203921) | Sediment microbial communities from Yellowstone Lake, YNP, Wyoming, USA - YL17G14_18 | ecosystem: Environmental > Aquatic > Freshwater > Lake > Sediment | place: USA: Wyoming | collected... | reverse complement strand
CTCCTCGGCCAAAGGCACGAACAACGGGCAGGCCTGGCCGTAGACCAGAGCCCTGGGCTTGGCCTCGCGGATGGCCCGCTCGTAGGCCCCGCTGGCGATTGTCCCGGAGGTCCCGATGACCCCGATGCGGTTGTTCCTCGTGGCCCGGGCCGCCGCCGCGGCCCCGGGGGCGATCACCCCGATGAAGGGCATGGGGAATCTTTTTTCCAATTCGTCCAGGGCATGGGCCGAGGAGGTATTGCAGGCCGCGACGACCATCTTCACCTTGTGCTCGAGAAGGAACTCCACGTTCTGGATGGAGAACTTGATGACCGTCTCCTTGGACTTGGAGCCGTAGGGCAGCCTCGCCGTGTCCCCGAAGTATACGATGCGCTCCCGGGGCAGGGCCTTGAACAGCGCCCGCACCACGGTCAGGCCGCCGATCCCGGAGTCGAACACGCCGATCGCTTGTTCCCGCTCGGTGCTCACTGCATCCGTCTCTCGTAGGTCTTCTTGAAACGGGACACGCCCTCAGCGATGGCTCTCGCGATCCTGTCCTGTCCGGATGCGGAGCTCAGCAGCTTCGCCTCCGCGGGATTGGAGATGAACGCGGTCTCCACCAGGACCGCCGGCATGTAGGCTCCGCGCAGGACGTAGAACCCGGCCTGGTTCACCCCGCGGTTCTCCACCGGGACCCACTTGCCCATCGCGTCCTGGATCTCCCCGGCCAACTGCTCGGACTCCTGCAGGTATTCGTTCTGGGCCATGTCCCAGAGGATGAACTGCACGTCGTCGAAATTCTTGAGTCCGGTGTCTGGCTGCTCGAAACGGATGGCGGCGTTCTCCATGGCTTCCACAGCCCGGGCCTCGTCGGTCCGGGCGAGGGACAGGAAGTAGGTCTCGCTCCCCCCGCCCACGGCTCCCTTCTTTCTCTTCCTGGGCGCGGCGTTGCAGTGGATGGAGAGAAACAGGCTCGCGCCCACCCGGTTGGCAACCTTCGTTCTCTCCCGGAGAGGGATGAAGGTGTCGTCCTCCCGGGTGAGGATCACCCGGAGCCCCAGGGTCTGCTCGAGAAGGGTCTTGACCCGCAGGGCCAAAGCGAGGTTGATCTCCTTCTCCTGGAGCTTCTGGGGTCCGAGGGCCCCGGGGTCCTCGCCCCCGTGCCCGGCATCCACCACCACGGTCGTGATCCGGGTGAGCTTTTTCCTTCCCTCCGGCCCCCCCGGCCCCTTGGGCTCCTCGCTGTAGAGGTATAGCTCCTGCCTGGCCGCGTCCCACCCGGCCTCGGGCCCGAGCATTCCCACGAAGAGCCGTGGCAGGGAGGAAACCGGGACGAGGAGCCGGCCCCCCTGATATCGGCAGGGCTCTTTGAGATTGACACTCTGCCCGTCCAGGGAGGCCACCGGCGAATCCAGGGTAAGGACGGCCTCGTGCCCGCATAGGGTGATGGTCACCCGCCGGCCTTCCCGGTCCCAGTCTCCCTCGCCTCCCAGGGCCTCGAGCAGGGTGGAGAGAAAAAGATAATCCTCTCCTCCGGAGCGCACCAGGGCGAGGCTCAAGGGTGCTGCGTCCTTGGCCAGGTAGAGCCCAACCTGCCCGGACCGGGCTCTCCATCCCGAGCCGGCCGAGAGGAGCATCAGGACGAGCAGAAAGCCGTGAAGGGACCTATCCCTTCTGGGTCTCACGCAGGACCCTTTCCACGTCCCGGCGGGCATCCCGCTCGGCGATCGCCCGCCGCTTATCGTACTGCGCCTTCCCCTTGGTCAGGCCCAGTTCCACCTTGGCCCTGCCGCGGGCGAAATAGATGGAGAGCGGGATCAGGGTCAGGCCCTTCTGCTGGACCTTTCCCAGGAGCCTTGCGATCTCAGCGCGGTGCAGGAGGAGCCTCCTCGGTCTGACGGGGTCCGGGGCATAGCGCCCGGCCTGAGTATAGGGGCTGATGAAGAGGTTACGGAGCCAGACCTCCCCTTTCTGGATCTCGGCGTAGGCGTCCTTGAAGCTCACCTCGCGGGCCCGCAGGGACTTGACCTCGCTACCGACGAGGGCGACCCCGGCCTCGAGCCGCTCCAGGACGAAGTAATCGGCCAAAGCCCGGCGATTGGTGCCGACGACCCTTCGCTCGGGCTTCATCCCTCTTCAGCGCAACGCCCCGATCGTTCACGATCGGGGCTCGGTCGCGCCCCAAGAGGACCGCTCTCTCGTTTCCCCCCACCCAGGGTCAGGAGCCTCCGCCCCCCGGGCCCCCGGCCTTGCTCTCCATATCCTTGGCCTCCTGACGGCGCTTCTCGATGCGCTGGGCCAGCTCGATTTCCTCCCTCCGGCGGGATTCGATGCGCCGGTCCAGGTCCAGGACCTTTTTCCGGATCTCTTCGATCTTCGCGGCCAGGGCCGCCTCCTCCCGGCGCTTGGCTTCGATGCGCTGGGCCAGTTCGCTCTCCTGTCTGGCCAAGTCCTCGGCCTTTGGGGAAGGGACGCCCTCAGCCCCGGCTCCCTTCTTCTTGAGCTCCTCCACGCGGGAGGCGGAGGCGGCTTCCTCGTTCTTCAGGCTTTCCACCCGCTTGACGAGGTCGGCCTCGGTCTTCTTCACGGCCTCGATCCGCTTGAGAAGCTCGGCTTCCTCCTTATTCTTGATCTCCAGCCGTTTGACCACTTCGCTTTCTTTCTCCAGGAGATGCTTCGGCTTGGGCGCCGAGGCCATTTCCGAGGTCGTCTTCTTGAGGTTCTCGATGCGCGAGACAAGGAGCTGCTCCTCGCGCTTCTTGGCCTCCACCCGCTTGCTCACCTCGGACTCCTCCTTCATGAGGGCGGGGCTGGCTCCCTCCCCACTCTCCACCCGCTCGATCTCGCGCTGATGTAGCTCCAAACGACGGACCAGCTCCAGCTCCTCGTCCTTCAGGGACTCGATCCTCTCGGTGAGCTTGGCCGCCTCCTCCTTCTTGGTCTCGACCTCCTGGACGACCCTGGGGTCCGCCCCCGCTCCGCGCGCCAGGCTCATTGGGGCCGGCTCCCCTTCGGCGAGGGGCAGGGTGGCCACGATGGTCATCGTCCCGGCGGCTCCGATCAGAAACAGGATGGCCGCGGCCACCAGGATCCAGTTGCCCACCCGCTGGCTATCCTCATAGGCCTTGCCCAAGGACACCTCTCCGAAGATCACGCCGATCCGGCGCGATTTCAGGATCACCGGGACGGCCATGTTGTAGACCCAGCCCTTGGCCTGGCTGGAGTAGCGACGGGCTCCCTCTTTGTCCAAGCCCTTCTGGTCCACCGGGGAGACGTACTTTTTGCCGACCTCTGCCTGGTTGAAGCTCGCCCAGATGGTCTGGCCCTCGTCGGTGATCTCGCAGTCCGTGAACTCCTGCCGCTCCGAGCGGAGGGTTTCCAAGACCTTCTTTAAGATGAGCTTCTTCTCCTCCGGATCTTCGCTCACCAGCCCGTCGATGGCGTTGCGGGCCACCTGCTCGCTGAGCGTCAATCCCCGCTGGCCGATCTGGTCCGCGACCATGGACTCCACCTGCTTGGGCAGGGAAAGGTAGGCCGCGCCCATGCCGCAGATCAGGAAGACGAACAGCCAGAGCGTGATGATCAAACTCAGACGATTCCGATCCTTGCGCGTATTCATCATCTCTCCTCCCAGCGACTATTTTTTTAAGAGAACAGGGGAATGGGTTTGAATGCCGTCACATCGATCAAGCCCTGGTCCGTCAGCTTGAGCTTGGGGATCGGGGACAGGGCCAGAAAGGACAGGCTCATGAAGGGGTCCTCAACCTTACAGCCCAGCTCCGAACGGGCAGCCTCCCGCAGGCGGGCGACCCGACCCGCGACCTCGGAAAGGGGCCGGTCGGAGATCAGCCCCGCGATGGGCAGCGGCAGGGAGGCAAGGACCTTCCCATCTCTGACCGCAACCTGGCCGCCTCCAAGCGAGCAGACCTCTTTCGACGCCGCCATCATCTCCTCGTCAGTGACGCCGACGACCAGGAGGTTGTGCGCATCGTGAGCCACCGAGGAAGCCAGGGCCCCGGCTCTCAGCCCGAACCCGGTGACGAACCCCAGCCCCATCCGGGTCCGGCCGGTATGGCGCTCGATCACCGCCATCTTGAGCATGTCTCTTCCCGGGTCCGAGACGGCGTACCCCTCCGCAACCTTTGCCTCCATCCGTTCATGCTCGGTCGTTATCTGGTGGGGGACGAGCCCGATGACGTTCGCCACCTTACCCTGGGGCTTGATTTTGAAATCCACTTGGCCCCAATCGATGCGCATGGACCCCTTGATCCTCTGGGAGGAGGGGTGGGTCCTGGCCACCATCCTTCCGTCCTCGGCTACGACCCGGCCGGCCTTCATGACCCACCGGACGTTCAGGGAATCCAAGCCGTCCAGGGCGACCAGATCAGCCTGATACCCCGGCGCGATCGCCCCCAGATCCCGGAGGCCGAAGTAGCGGGCAGGATTCAGGGCCGCCAAACGCAGCGCAAGGATCGGGTCCAGCCCGGACCGCACGGCCTCCCTGACGAGGAAGTTGAGGTGCCCTTCGGTGAGGATGTCGTCCGGATGTCGGTCATCCGTGACCAGGAGAAACCGGTCGGCGTTCCTCTCGGAGACCAGGGGAATCAAGTCCTTCAGGTTCTTGGCGGCGGTCCCCTCCCGGATCATGACGGTCATCCCGGCCCGGAGCTTTTCAACAGCCTCCGGGGCCGAGGTGCATTCGTGGTCCGAGCGGATGCCGGCGCAGATATACCCGTTGAGGTCGAAACCGCTCAAGCCCGGACAGTGACCGTCGATCGGCCTTCCCCGCGCGGCCCTGAGCTTGGCGAGAACCCCTTTGTCGGAATGCAGGACTCCGGGATAGTTCATCATCTCGCCCAGCCCAAGCACCCGGGGGTGGGAGAAGAAAGGCTGCAGGTCCTTGGCCGAAAGCCTCGCCCCGGATGTCTCCAGGGGGGTCGCCGGGACACAAGAAGGCAGCATGAAGTAGACGTCCAAGAGGCAACCCTCGCTGGAGCGGAGGAGGTACCGTATCCCTTCCCGGCCCAACACGTTGGCGATCTCATGGGGATCGGCGACCACGGTCGTCGTCCCCAGGGGGAGCACGGCCCGGGCGAACTCCGGGACCGTGAGCATGCTGCTCTCCAGGTGGACGTGCCCGTCGATGAACCCCGGAGAGAGATAGGCCCCCTTGAGGTCCAGGGTCTTCTTCGCCTGATACTTCCCGAGCCCGGCGATCCGGTCTTTGAAGATGGCCACGTCCGTGGAGAGGATCTCCCCGGAGAAGAGATTGACGACCCTTGCTCCCCGAAGCAGGAGGTCGGCCTCCCTTTTTCCCCGGGCCACCGGGATGAGGTCCTCGATCCTCACGGTTGGACCTTCACGTAAGCGACGTAGGGCAGGTTGCGATACCGTTCGTTGTGGTCGATCCCATAGCCGACCACGAAGCGGTCCGCGATGGCGAAGCCGACGTAATCGGCCCCCAAGGGGATCTCCCTCCGCGATGGCTTATCCAAGAGACAACAAACCTTGAGGCTCCTGGGCCGACGGGCGAGCAGCATCTTCTTGAGAAAATGGAGGGTCAACCCGGTGTCGATGATGTCCTCGACCAGCACGACGTCCTGGCCTGCGATCGGCAGGGATAGGTCGAGAAGCAGCCGGACCTCGCCTTGGCTCTTGGCCCCGCGGTAGCTCGAGACCATGAGGAAGTCGCAGAAGACCGGGACCGATAGCCGACGGAGGAGATCGGCCATGAACACGTAGGAGCCCTTCAAGACGCCGATCGCGACGAGCCCTCGGGGATGATCCCGGGAGATCCTCCGGGCCAGCTGGCCTACCCTCTTTTGGATCTCCGGCGCCGAGATCAGCGGGATGGGCTTTCTATCCATGCCGTCCGAAAGCCCCCGAAGGGTGCAGGGTTAAAACCGGATCTCGAAGCGTTTGAGCTCCCCTCGGCCCTGGGCCCACCGGGCCTCGACCCCGGAGACGTGCGCCCCCAAGGGACCTCTCCTCAGGGTGGCGAGCAGATCTTCGAGAAGACCTTGAGTTCCCTCGGCCACGACCTCCACGCTGCCGTCGCTCCGATTGCGAACGTAACCTGAAAGGCCCAGGGAGAAAGCCTCCTGCTCCACGAAGGAACGAAACCCGACCCCCTGCACCACGCCCCGGACGACGGCCTCAAGCCTTGCCTCTTGGCTCATGCCTCTCCCGTTTCTCGGCGAGTTCGATCGCCTTGTCCACGGCCTCCTTGGGCCACCGGGCGTGGACCATCCGGGGATTGACCTTCCAGGTCGAAAGCCCAACCAGCGGCACGTCCAACTGGGAGGCATAGGCGATCTCCGAGAGCGTGCCGTATTTCCCGTCCACCGCGATCACGGCGCTGGCCGTGTGCACGATGATGATGTTCCGGGCCAGGCCCATGCCCGTGGCGATGGGGTAGTCCACATAGGAGTTCGCGTCCTCTATCCGGGACATGGGCAGGATCCCGATCGTCACGCCTCCCGCTGACTTGGCTCCCTTGCAGGCCGCCTCCATAACCCCGCCCAGGCCGCCGCAGATCAGGGCGTGGCCGCGTTGGGCGATCTCCCGACCCACCTCCTCGGCCAAGGCCCGAGCCCTCTGACTGCAAGAGGAGCCCCCGATGACGCCGATGATCATTGAATTTATTGTTGGTCGGGATGATCCCGATGAAATCGAGATGATCCCTCCTTCAAAATTTGGTCGGGGCGACTGGATTCGAACCAGCGACCCCTAGCCCCCCATGCTAGTGCGCTACCAGACTGCGCTACGCCCCGACCCTCGTATTCGAACCTTACCTTGGGACCGACTTATCCTGACGGACAGCCCCTCGCGCCCGGGCCTCCTTGACCTTCTCCCTGACCTCCAGAAGGTAGCTGAACGTCGGCTCCCATTTCGTGGTGTGCTTGACGTCCACCACATTCACCGGAGCCATATGCTTGGGCTCAAACAGCTCCGGGGGGCGGATCTCCCAGCGGTCGCCGGCGAAGACGTCCCGGACCGGTTGGACCTGGTCCGTGGCGATCCGCACCGACTGGGCTTCGGCGCTCCCCGAGCAGCGGGCCGCGAGATTGACCACCTGCCCCATGGCCGAAACCGTGGCCGTCTCCTCGGTGCCCACCAGGGCGATGGCGAACTCTCCGGAGGCGATGCCGATCTTGGGATTGAAACCATAGAGGTCGTGGGCCAGGAGCGCGCTCGCCGTCTGCATCGCGGCCACCATGGGCAGGTTCCTGGCCCCGGCCTGGGGGAACACGACCATGACCTCGTCCCCGATGAACTTGTCCACGATGCCGCCGTAGAGCCGTCCGGCCTCGCGCTCGAACCAGGCGAAGAAGTGGTTCACCAGGTACGCGCACTCCGCGGGGGTGAGCTGGCCGGCCAGCTTGCTGTACCCCGGCAGGTCGGCGAACAGGATCGCCCCGTAGGTCTCGAAGGCCGCCATCGGAAAGCGCACGGGCTGGCGCGGCGAGCCGTCCGAGAAGGTGATCGAGCGTTCCGGCCCGAAACGCTTGAGATATTCGAGAAGCTGGTTGGCTCCTAACATTGTTCCGTCGTCCGACCTTCAAACGGGCAGGGGCGGTTCCGATAATAACATCGGGACGACCTCGCGGATTTTCCCTGGTCGGGGCGGGAGGATTTGAACCTCCGACTCCATGGTCCCGAACCATGTGCGCTACCGGGCTGCGCTACGCCCCGACACAAAAACAAGACTGTCACCTCTCCGGACTCCATCCCTGCTTGCCGATCAGAGGCACAAAGGTGCATCCGCAGAGGGAATTTCGGACCTCTTTCCCGTTCCTCTTCTCGACCAGGGTGAGGACTTGGGAATGGGTGTCTCCCAGAGGAATGACCAGCTTCCCGCCCTCCTTCAATTGCTCGAACAGCGAGGGAGGAACGTTGGGAGAGCCTGCCGTAACCAGGATCCGATCGAAGGGAGAATACTCCTTCCACCCCAGGGTCCCGTCCCCCACCTTCACCAGCACATGGGCGTACCCCAGGCGGTCCAGGAGGGCCCTCGCCTGCTTGGCCAGAAGCTCGATTCGCTCCACGGAGAAGACCCCTTTGACGAGCTCGGCCAGGACCGCGGTCTGGTACCCCGAGCCCGTGCCGACCTCCAGGACCCTTTCCCCTCCCCCCAGGTCCAGGGCCTCGGTCATCAGGGCGACCATGTAGGGCTGGGAGATGGTCTGGCCCTCGCCCACGGGCAGGGGATAGTCGTCGTAGGCCCTCTCCTTCAGGGCGCCCTGCACGAACTCGTGCCGCGGGACCTTGAGCAGGGCCGCGAGGACCCGTTCCTCCCGCACCCCGCGCGCCCGGCACTGCAGGTCGACCATCGCCTTGCGGCTAAGCTCGTAGTTCACGGAACAGGGGCTTCTCCCAGGTCATGAGTCTCTGCACCGCGGCGTGATGCGTCAGGTCCAGGTGAAACGGGGTGACCGAGATCATATCCTCCTCGATGGCCGCGAAATCCGTCTCCGGCTCCCGCTTCCAGCCCGGGTCCTCTCCGTCTATGGAGTAGAATGTTCGGCCCTGCGGGTCGGTCCGCTTCACGACCACGTCGCGGTAGATGCGCTTGCCCAGGCGCGTGAAGCGCACTCCGCGGATTCGGCGGCGCGGCAGGTTCGGGACGTTCACGTTCAGAAGGGTGTTCCGGGGAAGCCCGCGCCTCAGGACCTGCGTGGCAAGGATTCCGAGGAATTTCGCCGCCCCCTGGAACCGGGATCTCCGCCAGTCGGTCACCGAGCAGGCGATGGAGGGGATCCCCAGAAGCGTACCCTCCATGGCCGCGGCAACGGTCCCGGAGTAGGTCACGTCGTCCCCTAGGTTCGGGCCGTGGTTGATTCCCGAGACCACCAGGTCCGGCTTGCGCGGGAGGAGGCCCCGCACGGCCAGCATCACGCAGTCCGTGGGGGTCCCGTCCACGCTCACCGTATCGGCATCCCTCCAGACCACCTCCAGGGGCTTGCGCAGGGAGAAGGAGTGGCTCGCCCCGCTCCGCTCGGACCGGGGAGCGAACACCACCACCCTGGCCGCCCCGGCCAGGGACCGGCGTGCGGCCCGCAGGCCCTCGGCATCGATCCCGTCGTCGTTGGTCAGGAGGATGAGCTTACGCTTGTCAAAGACCTGCGCCAACCTATCTCCACAGCCCGGCTAAGGCAACGCCCACGAAACGCAGCGTGTCCCTCAAAGGACGGATGTAGCTTACCTCCCCGGCGTAGCGGACCTGGATGGGCACCGCTCCGATCGCGAACCCCGTCCTCCCGGCCTTGATCAAGAACTCGGATTCCGCCTGGTATCTCCGGGTCCGAAGCGGGATGTGTCTCACCGCCTCTGCCGAGACGAGCCGGTATCCCGACTGGCTGTCCTCGACCTTTCGGCCGGAAACGATGGAAACCACGACCGAGGTGATGCGGTTCACCGCCCGGCGGAGGGGGGGCATCGCCGAAAGCGTTCCCCAGCGCGAGCCGACCAGGATGTCGCCCTCTCCGCGGCTCCAGGCCTCCAGGAACCTCGGGATCTCGCGGGGGTCGTGTTGCCCGTCCGCGTCCAGGGTCAGGACCGCCTCGCAGCCCAGGGACAGGGCTTCTCTGAAGCCCGTCTGGTGGGCGGCTCCCTTCCCCAAGTTCCGCGCATGGGAGAGGACCCGCACGCCCTTCGCCCTGGCTTCCTCAGCCGTCCCGTCCCGGGAGCCGTCGTCCACCACGACCGTGGCCTGGGCCGGGATGAAAGCAGCGATTCCGTCGAGCACCCTGCCGATGCGCCCCCCGGCCTGATAAGCCGGGATCACCGCGCAGACCCGCATCCGTCCCCCCGTTTATCCGGGGAGAAATATATTATAGCACAGCACCTTAACAAAATCAAGGGGCTCCCTAAAAATCTTCCTCGGCCCCTCCGGCCAGGGCCTTGCCCAGGATGTCAGAGACCTCCCTCAGGCCTTTGCGCACCTCCTCCAGGCTCGTCTGGCGGGCGGCCTGCTCGAAGGGGATGTCCATCTGGTGGAGCTCGGCGTGGTCCATGTCCTGGAGCTTCTTGCGCGCCCCCTCGATCGTGAAGCGATCCTCGTACAGGAGCTTTTTGATCATCATCACCAGCCTGATGTCGCGCTCCCGGTAGGCCCGCCGTCCCCCCCGCATGGCCTTGGGCTTGAGCTGGCCGAACTCCGTCTCCCAGTAGCGCAGGACGTAGGGCTTTACCTTGGCCAGGGAGGCCACGTCGCTGATCGAATAATAGATCTTCTTGGGCTTCACGGCTCACCTCCCCCTTTCAGGGCCTGCCCTGCTTGCCCTCGGACTTTCGGGGAACTCGATTCAGGGCCAGCACGGCGTAATGTCGCCCGGCGATCCTCCGGTCCCGCCGGTAGGAATGAAAACGTCGCGGTTCGCAACACGTGCAATGCGGGGAAA
>Ga0315296_10005249_pt1 | contig 10382 bp, 10 predicted proteins | sample YL17G14_18_MG_FD_203921 | JGI IMG/M metagenome (GOLD analysis project Ga0315296, IMG submission 203921) | Sediment microbial communities from Yellowstone Lake, YNP, Wyoming, USA - YL17G14_18 | ecosystem: Environmental > Aquatic > Freshwater > Lake > Sediment | place: USA: Wyoming | collected... | reverse complement strand
AGCGGGCTCGGCGGCGGGCCGGCCTGCCGCTGCGTTACTCGCAAGGGTACCACCCACACCCCCGCCTTTCGCTGGCCCTGCCCCTGGCTGTGGGCATGACGGCAGCGGCGGAATGGCTTGAGATAGAGACGCAGTTCCCAGTCCGGCCGGAGGAAATCGAGCAGCGCTTGCCCTCCCAACTCCCGATCGGAACCACACTTCACGAGGTCAGGGAAGCCCCCTGGCAGGTTCCTTCCCTGGCCGCGCAATTGCAGGGGGCCGAATACGAGGTAGCGGTCCGCTCTTCCCTCTCCCTGGAGGAGGTCCAGGAAAAGGTGGGGCGGTTCCTGGCGACGGAGACCTGGCCGCTAGAGGAGCAACGGAAAGGGAAAGCACGGACGAGCGACCTGCGAAAAGGGGTAGAGGAACTGGAGGTGGGAGAGTGGGCAGCCGGGAGTGGCCAATTGCGCATGGTGCTGCACCACAACGCCGGGGCCCATGCGCGACCCGACGCGCTCGTGCAGGCGCTGGGTCTCGGATCCCGAACGATGGTCCACCGAAGACGGCTACTGTTCGGAAGTTCTACGGATTCGTGCCTGGGCAACTGATGGAGCCTGTGGTGTTTGGTATAGCCGCGGACTGTTAGATAGCCACGCACGAATCAATGAAAAGGGAAGTGCAGTGTGCCAATGAGCGATCAGGCCAAGATCTTGGTCGTGGACGACGAGGAGTCGATCTGCGAACTATGTGTCCGAACCCTCCGCCGCTATGGCTACGACGCGACCTCGACCGCCAGCTCCCACCAGGCGCTGGAGATGCTGCGGCAACAGGGCTTTGACCTGCTGCTATTGGACGTCCGTATGCCGGAGATGGACGGTCTGGAAGTCATGCGGCAGGTACGCGAGTTCACCCCCGACATGGCCATCGTGGTCATGACCGGATACGCTTCGGTGGAGGCGGCGATCGAGGCGGTCAAGCAGGGAGCAGCCGACTTTTTGCCCAAGCCGTTTCAACTGGATAACCTGCGCCTGGCCGTCTCTGGAGCACTGGCCAAGCGCGAGCTGAACCGGGAACAGGCCCGCTCCCAGGCTCTGATCCACCTGGCTCAGGCCAGCGAGAAACTGGCCTCTTCCCTCGATGCCAACGAGCTGATCCAGGCCGCCCTCCAGGCGGCGATGGATGAGACCGGAGCCTGGCGAGGCTCGGTCATGCTCTACGAAGCGGAGGGGCAGACGCTGCGCCTCTCCAAGGCCGTGGGGCTGCCGAGCGAGGTAGCGGTAGGGAGTTCCATCCGGGTCAACGAAGGAGTCGCCGGCCAGGTCTGCACTTCCGGCGAGGCCCTGCTGGTGGAGGATGCCCAGAACGATCCGCGGTTGGCCGAACTGCCTCGGCTCTACCAGGAGCAGTATCATAACCCCTCCTTCCTCTCCGTGCCGCTCCGCAGCGGAGAGCGGGTGCTGGGCGTGCTCAACCTCAGCGAGAAGGCCGGAGGCCTTTCTTTCCAGGCGAGCGACCTGGAGGTGGCCGGCCTGCTCTGCAATCAACTGGCGATCGCCCTGGAGAAGGCCCGTCTCTTTGGCGAGATCCAGGAATCCTATCGGCGGCTGCAAGAAGTGGACCGCCTGAAGAGCGAGTTCCTCAACATCGCCGCCCACGAACTGCGTACACCACTCTCGGTGATCCTGGGCTACGCCCTGATGTTGCGGGATGAACTCCAGGGAATGTCGCGGGAGCACATCGCCGCGGTCCTGGATAGCGCCTTGCAGTTGACCCGCCTGGTCGACGACATGACCAACCTCCGCTACCTCGAGGCAGGGGAAATGCGCCTGGCCTCGCACAGCCTCTACCTGCAGGACATCCTCCCCGAGGTGGTGGCGCGGTTCGATCAGATGGCCCAGAACAAGGGACAGGAACTCTGCTGCGAGATTCCCGAGGACCTGCCCGCGGTGTGGGCCGATCAAGAGAAGGTTGCCCTGGCGGTGAACAACCTGCTCTCCAACGCGACCAAATTCACTCCCGCGGGAGGGAGGATCCGCGTCTGGGCCCAACCGGGCGAGAATGAGGTCACGGTCGCCGTGGAAGACAGCGGCCGGGGCATCCCAAAGGAGGAATGGGAGCACATCTTCGAACCGTTCTACCAGGTGGAGGATTCCCTGCGGCGGGAGCATGGTGGGATGGGCCTGGGACTTTCGATTGCCCGGGAACTGGTGTTGCTCCATCGCGGACGCATTTGGGTGGAAAGCGAGGTGGGACAGGGAAGTACCTTCTACTTCACCCTGCCCCGTGCCGGCGTAGAACGATCCTGGTGAGGAGGCGCTATGGCCAAACGCGTGCTGGTGGTGGCCGGCCGCGAAGGCGTTGCCCCAGCCCTGCAGACTCAGATTGAGATTTGGGGAGGGGCCCTCGACTTTGCCCTGGCCACTTCGGCCAACGAGGCCCTCTGGGAAGTGCGCGGCTCACCCTATGACCTGGTCCTGGCTCCCTGGCAACTCCCGGAAATGACCGGACTGGAGTTTGCCGAGGTGGTGCAGGCCCTTTCACCAGCCACCAGGCTGATCCTGATCGGGGTACCCGTGACGCCGGCCCTGCAGAACCAGGCCAAATCCCTCGGCGTCTACGCCCTGCTGGCCCAGGCCACGCCCCAGGAAATCGCCGGGTTCATCGGCCGAGCCCTGGAGATCCCCCTGCCGCAGCCTCGCCCGGCCCCTCTCCCAAGACCCACGCCTCCCCCGGCGAGGGAAACGCCCACAGCGGCCCCTGCGCCTCCCGCCAAAGGAGAGGCACCCCCGCCGGCCGCTCCGGCCCAGCCCAAGGCCCCAACTGCCGCCGCGCCCGCCGCAGCGGCCCGGCCCAAAGCTCCGCCGACGGCTCCCCCAGCCCCCCGGGTCACCTTGACCCCGGCCCAGCAGCAGGGCGCCCGCCAGTCGCTCCAGGACCTGCTCGTGTCCATTGGTCCCCAGGTGGCTTTTCTCATCAGCACTGCCGGCGACCTGCTGGCCTCCGAGGGATCGGCCGGAGATTTGGACCTGGTTGCCCTGGCCGCCCGGGCGGTCCCTTCGCTGGCCGGCAGCGACGGTCTGGCCCGCGCCCTGGGGGACGATCTTCTCTCCAGCCTCTACCTCTTCACCGGCTCACGCTACGACCTCTATGCCTTCACGGTCACCCGAACCATCATGCTCCTGTTCATCTTCGACAAAACGGTCGTGGAGGGGAAGCTGGGGTCGGTCTGGCTCTATACCCGCCGGGTGGTCGAGGGCTTGCGCGAGTCCCTGTCGCCTTGACAAAGCCGCTCCCCCATCGTACAATAACGCCAGCAGTCGCTCTTTGCCGAGTTGGAGCTGTGCGATGCCGCGGCCGAATCTGTTCTGCGACCCGAAGGACTACGATCTCTACCTCGACCGGTACGAGTGGGACGGAGAAGGGCTCCCGAAACTCACCGAGGAGGAGTTCTGCCGCTTGCAGGAAGAACTGTTGAGCCTGGAGGCCGATCGCGCTGCCGGTGGCCGGGTCTCTCCTGCCCAACGAAAGCGCCTGCGGGAATTGCGCCGGGTGCTCCTTTCCGACTTGTAGCTGAGCCAGATTGATTTGCCGTGGGCCGGCTTTGCCTCCGGCCCTTTCTTTGCGAGTGTTCACCACAGAGGTTGCCGGATATGCTGGAGAAACTGGACCAGGTGGTCGAGCGGTACGAGGAGTTGCAGCGGGTGATGGCCGATCCTGTGGTGGCCACCAGCCCCCGGCTGCTGCAGGATCACGGGCGAGAACTGGCCGGCCTGGAAGAGATGGTGACCACGTATCGCGCCTGCCGGGAGATGGAACGCCAGCTGCGAGAAGCAGAGGAACTGGCAGAGAGCGAAGAGCCGGAGATGGCTGCCCTGGCCCGGGAAGAGGCCGAGACCCTTCGGCAGCGCCTGCCCGAGTTGCAGGAACGGCTCAGGTGGCTACTCCTGCCGAAGGACCCCAACGACCAACGCGACGTGATCGTGGAGATCCGGGCTGGAACCGGCGGAGAAGAGGCCGCCCTGTTCGCCGGGGACCTCTTCCGCATGTACACCCGCTACGCCGAGTCCCAGGGCTGGAAGGTAGACCTCATGAATACGCACCCCAACGACCTGGGAGGCTTCAAGGAGGTCATCTTCGAGGTGCGGGGAGAGGGAGCCTATAGCCGATTGAAGTACGAGAGCGGGGTCCACCGGGTCCAGCGCGTGCCGGTGACCGAGGCGAGTGGGCGCATTCACACCTCCACCGCCACCGTAGTGGTGCTGCCCGAGATGGACGAAGTCGAGGTAAAAGTCGACGCGAATGAGCTGCGCATCGACGTCTATCGCGCGGCCGGGCATGGAGGGCAGGGCGTCAACACCACCGACAGTGCCGTGCGCATTACCCACCTGCCCACCGGGGCCGTCGTCACCTGCCAGGATGAGCGCTCACAACTGCAGAACAAGGCCAGGGCGATGGCCGTTCTGCGGGCGCGCCTCTACGCCATGGAGGAGGAGAAACGGCTGCGGGAGCTCGGCGAGGCTCGCCTGGCCCAGATCGGCAGCGGAGAGCGGGCGGAGAAGATCCGTACCTACAACTTCCCCCAGGACCGGGTGACCGACCACCGCTTGCACCGCAACTTCAGCAACCTGCCCGTGATCCTGGATGGGCACATCGACCCGGTCATCGAGGCGTTGATCCTGCAGGACCAGGCGGAGCGGTTGGAAGCACTGGGGATGGCATGAAGAGCAATCAGCGATCAGCCGTCAGCGATCAGCCGTCAGCCGCAGGCGGGCTGCAAACCGCTGAAAGCTGAAAGCCAAGGGAAGTCGACCCACCCGGATGTACAAAGGGGGAATGATGTCGTCCCAGGATACTGCAGCCCCCGAGCCCGAACTGAAGCGCCGCTTCCTCAATTGGCGCACGCTGCTCTCGTTCCTGATCGCAGCCGGCCTCATCGTGCTCAGCGTGTGGCTGGCCAAGATCGATCCCCGCCAGGTATGGGAACACATCCGGCGGGCCAATCCTCTGCTCTACGGCCTGGGCTTCCTGGCCTTCTACGCCACCTTCCCTCTGCGCGCCTGGCGCTGGCGGCTGCTGCTGGAAAACGCCTCGGCCGGCGACCCGAGCGCCCCCCGCCCACCCCACTTCCGCGACCTGAACGAGATCATCTACCTTTCCTGGTTTGCCAACTGTATCGTCCCGGCCAAACTGGGTGACCTCTACCGGGGTTACCTGCTCAACCGGACGACCAAGGCTTCCTTCTCCCGCACCGTGGGGACCATCTTTGCCGAGCGGGTCCTGGACATGCTCTTCCTCTTCCTGTTGATGCTCGTCTCCAGTCTGGTCCTCTTCGGACCCCGCATCCCCAGCGCCGCCAGCGCCCGCGACCGGCTGGTCGCCGGCTCGGTCTACGGCGTCGGCATCGCCCTGGTGGTGCTCGCCGTCGCCCTGCTGCTGGGGATGCGCTTCTTCGGGCCGGTCCTGCGCCGCTGGGTACCAGCCCGCTTCCGCGGCCTCTACGATCGCTTCCTGGAGGGGACGCTGCTCTCCTTCCGCTGGCGCGGACTGCCCCTGCTCCTGGGGCAGACGCTGCTGGTGTGGGTCCTGGAGAGCCTGCGCTTCTACTGCGTGTTCCGGGCGGTGGTGCTCGCGCTCCCGGTGCAAGTCTCCGTGGGATTGCCGGTCATCGTCTTCGTCGCCCTGGCCGGTTCCCTGCTGACGACGCTGCCGATCACGCCGGCCGGACTGGGGGCCGTGGAAGCGATGTTCGTCTGGATCCTTCCCCTCTTCCTGCCGGCAGCCATCCTGGGCACGCAATTGGATCTCAGGAATCTGGCCGGCGCCGTAGGCCTGCTCGATCGGACGATCAATTACTGGAGCATCCTGATCCTGGGGCTTGTCCTGTTCCTCTTCAGCAAGAAGAAATAGGAACGCCTGACAAAACCCGCAGGGCTGTTCCTCACTCCAATGTCCACCCACGCGCCCTGCAGAGGTGCTCGATCCCCTCGACGGTGGCCCGCAGCTGCCGCAGCAGCAGGCGCATCTTGACCGGGGCCTTCTCGTCGCGGCCGGCCCACTGTTCCAGGTCGCCCTCGTAGAGCGAGCGCGAGATACGGCCGGCCTCGTCCAGCACATCGTCCAGGGAGTGGAAGCGGCGCAGCCGGGCCCAGTCGGCCGCTTCCGGGCCGGCCGGCAGCGGTTCCCCCCCTTCCTCTCCTTCCTCCACCCAGACGCGCTCCTCGCCCTCTGCCAACGGGACGCGGGCCAGCCGCCCCATCTTCCCCTCCACCGGCTCCGGCGGCACCTCGCGGCGGAGCTTCACCCCCTCCTCCAGCGCCTGCAACGCCGTCTCGATGGTCAGGTTGGGGTTGGCGGCGAAGAAAGAGGCCAACTGGCTGACCTGGGCGGCAGAAAGCCCCTCCTCCACTGCCTCGCGGGCCACTTCCTCGCGGGTGGCCGGATTGGGGATGCGGAGGAGGTGCTGGGCCTGGGTCACCGTCAACTCCCCCTGGCGGATCAGATCCTGGATGCCCGGCGAGAGTTCGAGCAGGGAGAGATAGCGCCGCACCGTGCGCGTCGAAAGCCCCAGCGCCTGCGCCACCAGCTCGTCCACCTCGCCCGCGCCCAGATGCGGATGCTGTTGCTCCAGGTGCTGGCGCATCCGCGCCATGGCCTCGGCCTCCTCCAGGTCGTTCAGATCGAGCCGCTGGAGGTTTTCCACCAACTGGGGAATGAAGAGCTCGTCGGGATTGGCCTCCAGGAGCAGGCAGGGGATGCGCTCCAGCCGCAGCCGCCGCGCCGCTTCCAGCCGGCGATGGCCAAAGACGACCCGGTAGGTGTCGCCCCACATGTGGATGACCCCGATTGGCTGCAGCAGTCCCTGTGCGGCGATCGAGGCGGCCAGCGTCTCAACGTTCCCGGGATCGTGGCGGATGGCCGTGGGGTCCGGCTGCACTTGTTGCGGATCGAGGAAAACCAGCTTTTCTTCCATTGAAATCCTCCTCGTAGTTGGCAGTCAGCGATCAGCAGCAGTCAGCTTTCAGCCACAGGCGGGCCGCTGGCCGCCGAAAGCTGATCGCTGCTCGCTGCTCTCTATCCCATCTCACAGGCACCTCTCCTCTACGGCCGTCCTTCGTCCCCCTGGCCTCCCTGCCCCTGGTAACCCCGCAGTCGCTCCTGCATATGCTGCCAATGGCTGCCTTGCCAGTAGACCCGCCGGCAAGAGGGACAGAGCCAGAAGCGGTCGTGATGCTGGCGCACGTAGGGTGGGAGAAAGTCCTGCACGGCCGAACGGGTCGTCTCCTCCAACGGGACGTTGCAGAGCACACAGCGGGAGCCCGATTGCGGGGGCGGGAAGAGGTCAAACACCTGGCGCAGTTGCCCATCCAGGTCCTCTTCCTCGATCAGGAGGCTGCGCACCCCTCGCCGGCTGGCCAACTGATGGTCGCGGGTCAGCAGGACGCGGTCCTCCCGCCTGGATCGCTCGGCCAGGAAGAGATCGTCAAAGGGTGGCTCGTAGACAGCGTCGTGGCCGACCACCCGCAGCCACTTGGCCAGGCGGCCCAGCATGCCATCCACCAGAAAGCGCGCCGGCTCAGCCATTCCTGTTTTCCTCGTCCTGGCTGGCCCACAGGCGGTAGCATACACAATGCACAACAGCCCCCCATCGTCTTGACCGCCCGCATTGTACTACAGCCCGCCCGGGTCCGCAACCTGTGCCGGGCGGCAGTATAGGAGGTATGGCGATGACCGAACTGGCAAGGTATGAAGGTGGAGCACTGGCAGCGCCGGCCGGCCCTCGTTGGCAGGACGCGCTTGCCACCTTCCTGGACACGTTGGGCAGACCCAGGACTCGGGCGGCCTACGGGCGGGCGATCGACGAGGCGATGGCTGCTCTGGGCGTGTCATTCGTCCAGGACCTCACCGCCCCCGCCCTGGCCCACTACCGGGCCGGCCTGGTGGCCCGCCTCGACGTCGAGGGCGCCGGCAGGCTTGCGCCGGCTTCCGTCTCTCTGAAACTGGCTGCGCTGCGCTCCTTCCTGCACTTCTGCCGGCTGACCGGGCTACTCATCCTGCCCAAGGACGTGCTGGCCTTCACGCTCAAGTCCCCTCGAGGGGAGACGGTGCGGCCCTACCAGGTGCTCAGCGCCGAGGAGCGCGGCCGGGTCCTGGAAGCGGCCAGCCGGCGCGGCCCCAGGGAGTACGCCCTGGCGATGCTGGCCCTGGGCGCGGGCCTGCGGGTCTCCGAGCTGATCAGCGTCCGGCTGCAAGACCTCTACCGCGACGACGAGGGGGCGTGGTGGGTGCGGGTGGTCCAGGGCAAGGGGCGCAAGGACCGCCTGGTCCCCCTGGCCGACCAGGTGATGGCGGCCGTGCAAGGCTGGACCAGGGCGAGCAGGCGGAGCATGCGGCGCAAGGCCGACCTGGACACCTTCCTCTTTCCCACACGGGAGAGCGAACGCATGACCTCGGGGCGGGCCTGGCAGATCGTCAAGGCCCTGGTCCGGGAGGCGGGGATCGAGAAGCCGATCTCGCCCCACAGCCTGCGTCACACCTTCGCCCTGGAGACGCTGCGCCGGGGAGCCTCGCCGGTGGTGGTGCAGCGCTTGCTCGGGCATGCTTCCTTGCAGACGACCCAGCGGTACGTGGACCACCTGCAGGATGCGGAGCTGCGCGTCTGGGCCTTTGCGCCTGCCTGCCGGTAGGCACGGCCGGCCGGAGCGAGTTCGAGATAACAGGAATTTGCTCTAACTGCATCCTCGTGGTATAATAGAAGTCAAACATCCGAGTGAGAAACCGCCTCGCGGCTTGCGAGAGCCCGAGGCAGCGGCCAGGACGGGGTAGTCGTCCCGGCGAGTGCAAGTATACCATACGAGCGCCCGTCCTGGCAAGTGCAAGCCGGGGCGGGCGATTGTGTTTGGAGGTGGTGGCGTGTCGGGTGAGGAGAAGGAAGAACTGGAAAGACGGCTAGGGCGGCCTATCTCTGAACGGGACTGGTGGAACTACTTGTACTCCCATGATGTGCCCGGGGGAGTAGACGCCATCCTCGAGGCAGCAGCGCACTTCCGGCGGAAATATGGTCTCTCCAAGAGGGAAGAGGCTTCCGCGTGCGCAGAAGACCAGGCCGGCCCAAAGCAGCCCACAGTACCACCCGGCGAGCAGGAGTACATCTTGGGCGGCAGCTCTTTGGACGACCTGGAGGTCTTAGCCAGGCAATTGGAGGAACGGGCCATAATGGGGAACATGATACCAGGCAGTGGAGTAAGTGATTACATGGAGATCGACCCTGGTGTGAGGATACGCCTGTTCTCCGTTCCCCTTTCCTGCGCAGAGGAGGAAGGCAAAGCGGAAATGTCAGAGGTAGGGGTGGCGATCTCAGTGGGCGAGGATACCAGCATTGAGGACATCCGGGCAGCATGGCCGCGCATCAAAAGCGTGCGACAGAGGATAATACAGAACCTGGGCCTTTCTATCATGCAAAAGTACCATGGGTTGCACTCCCTGCTCCATCTCTTGCATACTCAAGGGGCAGTCGAGTTCTACGAGGACGGCGGTAAATGGTGGATAAGGAGGCCTCATTGGTCCCTTGACAGGCTCGCCACGGCACTGAATGGGCGCATTACGGAGAACTTGAGCAACTTCGTGCTCGGGCGCTGCGCGGCGCACGGAGGAACATGGGAGGTGCGGGCCGGCAGGGTGATAAGAGATTGGCCTCCTTTTGACACTCTCGGGGCCGCTTATGCCGCAGCGAATGAAGGTCTTTTCCTTGGTGTCGAGGTTCTCTCTTCCTATTCTGCAATGGACCTCCTCGTTGGTATGGGCTTCTCTAAAACGGATGCCCGTGAGCAGATACAGCGGGGCGTGGAGAACCTCCGCCAGGGGGGTGAGGCATTCCCCGAGGGAGAGCCCGTTGACCGGCACAGGGTACGGAACCGCATACGGCAATGGCGCTGTAAGCTGGAGCAGTACGGGCTTGACCGCGAAGAGGAGGCCGAGGAGGCCGCGCCGGCCGGCGAAGCCCCGACGGTTGCCACCACCGCGGAAGAGGGCCTTCCCACCTGGCTGGCCGAAGGACCCGCGCCAGCCGAAGAGGATGGGGGGCGGACTGTGTAACTCTCCGGCTGAAGTTGCCCACAACGGCAGATTTTGCTTATGATGGGGGCCAGGAGTTGGCCCCCATCGTCTTGTGCGGGGCCGGGAGGTAATCATGGGTGTCTTGACGACCGGCGTCAACCTGGACGCGGAGAGCATGGCGAAACTGGAGGGCCTGGCGCGGGGGACGAGAAGATCTCGAAGCGCGGTGATCCGCCTGCTGCTACGGCTGGCAGAGGTGCGGGAGCATCCTGATATTGCTTTGCGGGACGTAATCCTGGTCGCCCATCGGGGCAGGGAGGGGGGTGATGGCCGAGACCGTTAGCGTCCAG
>Ga0315296_10005248_pt1 | contig 10382 bp, 13 predicted proteins | sample YL17G14_18_MG_FD_203921 | JGI IMG/M metagenome (GOLD analysis project Ga0315296, IMG submission 203921) | Sediment microbial communities from Yellowstone Lake, YNP, Wyoming, USA - YL17G14_18 | ecosystem: Environmental > Aquatic > Freshwater > Lake > Sediment | place: USA: Wyoming | collected... | reverse complement strand
GATTGAGGAGAGGAGATAAACAGGGTAAGATATATTATCGCGGGGTGAAAGGAATCATGCGACATGCGGGCTAAACTAAAGATATGGAGCTCATTTTTGCTCGTTATTTTAGTAGCTAACTTGCTCTGTGCCTGTGGAAGTCCTGCTCCTGAAGCACCACCGACTTCAGGCACATCTTCTGCCCTCACTGACAGGATTGAGGTTGTCTACTTTCACCGTGCACAGCGCTGTGCTGGTTGCATCTATGCGGAAACTGGTACTCGCTATACACTGGAAACCTATTTTAAGGATGAGCTGGTTAGCGGTAAGTTGACCTTTGAGGTGTTCAATGTAGAGAATAAAGAAAATGCTGCCATGGTCAAGAAATATGGCGCTTTTACCTCATCCCTGTTTGTCAACACAATTAGAGACGGCACTGACAACATCGAAGAGGTGACTGATATTTGGCTCGTTCTGGGCAATGACCAGGCTTTTGTCGAGGTGGTGAAGAGCAAGATTGAGACAAGCCTCAAGGGAGTGAGGTGATGGACTTAGGTGAGGTAATACATCAGCTCTCTGAGAGCTTTAATATCCCGGCACTCTCAGCACTGTTTCTGGGGTTACTGACCGCCATCAGTCCATGCCCTATGGCTACTAACATTGCCGCTATAGCATATGTTAGCCGCAGGGTGACAGACCGCAAGTACGCTGTTATAACTGGAACATTGTATACATTAGGGCGAATGTTTTCTTATTCCATTCTTGGTATCCTGATCATCGTGGCTGGCCTTGAGATCCCTGGAGTCGCTTCACTGCTCCAGGATTTTGGCGAGCAGATCTTAGGGCCACTGCTGATAGCCGTGGGGTTGATAATGCTAAACATCGACAGGCTTTCTTTTGGTCTGGGAGGTGGAAAACTATCTTCACTAGGTGGAAAGGTCGCTGACTGGGGTATGATAGGCGGGTTCCTGTTAGGTGCACTTTTTGCTCTAGCCTTTTGCCCTTATAGTGCTGTTCTATTCTTTGGAGTATTGATACCTTTAGCTCTTAAATCCACCGGCGGGGTAACACTGCCTGCAGTGTTTGCCATCGGCACCGGGCTCCCCGTTCTCGTATTTGGCACTCTCCTCTCCGCTGGCGTAGCTAGAGTTTCCGCCTGGCTCAGCGCACTCACCCGCGCTGAGAGAGTTATTCGCATAATAGTTTCCATTATTTTCATAGGAGTGGGAATATATTATGTGGTACTCTGGATAGAGACTTGAACCAGCTCCAGGAGGCAAGGCAGGATGCTTGAAATAAAAAGAACAGCCATCGGTCTTGATGAAAAAGAACTTCTTGAGCTGGAAAGAATTATTACTGATGGTGATGAACAAGAGGCACTTAGATTTGTAAAGAAGATAGTCTATAACAAGGTAGCCTATTCCCAACGTCATTGCGAGGTGTACTATGCTCGAAATCAGAAAGACAGCCGTCGCCTTTGATGAGAATGACCTTCTCGAGTTGGAGAGAATCGTTATTGATGGTGATGAGAAAGGAGCACTCTTGTTCCTGAGGAAGGCAGTCTATAATAAAATAACTCACTCTCAGCAAGGAAAACTGAAATCGCATCTGGACACGGGCGCTAACCCTGTGCAAGGGTTTATTAAGGAAGTATAACCATGAGTAAACCAAGAACTGTAGTTGGCAGACTTTCAGTACTGGACCGTTTCTTGACACTCTGGATATTTCTGGCCATGGGCTTAGGGGTAGGGCTGGGTTACTTTGTCCCCCGGGTGGCTGACTTCATTACCTTCTTCCAGGTAGATACCACCTCTATCCCCATAGCTATAGGGCTCATCCTCATGATGTACCCCCCTCTGGCTAAGGTAAGATACGAGGAGCTAGGTCGGGTATTTCGCAACTGGCGGGTTCTAGGACTGTCTCTAATACAAAACTGGCTTATTGGACCGGTGCTCATGTTCCTCTTGGCCATCTTCTTCCTCGGTTTCATATGGCCGTACCCTGACTACATGGTAGGACTGATTTTAATAGGTCTGGCACGCTGCATCGCTATGGTCATCGTCTGGAATGAATTGGCCCGAGGGGACACCGAGTACGCCGCCGGTCTGGTGGCATTGAACTCGGTGTTCCAGATAGTCTTCTACTCAGTTTACGCCTACATCTTCATAACGGTGCTGCCGGTATGGTTCGGGCTGGAGGGGTCTGTAGTGCAAGTCACTATTGGACAGATAGCCGAGAGCGTATTTATCTATCTTGGTATCCCCTTCTTCGGGGGCATGATTACCCGCTTTACGCTTATCAAGGCAAGAGGACGTGAGTGGTATGAAAGCAAATTCATCCCTAAGATAAGTCCCATCACACTGGCCGCCCTACTGTTCACCATCGTGGTAATGTTCTCCCTTAAGGGCGAGATAATTGTGCAGTTGCCGCTTGACGTGGTTCGTATCGCTATTCCGCTCCTAATCTACTTTGTCCTCATGTTCTTAGTTTCGTTCTACATGGGCAAAAAAATAGGAGCTGACTATTCCAAGACAACAAGCATCGCTTTCACTGCTGCCAGCAACAACTTTGAGCTAGCCATTGCCGTAGCCGTGGCAGTGTTTGGCATTGGCTCGGGGCAAGCCTTCGCCGCCGTTATTGGGCCGCTGATTGAAGTGCCGGTGCTTATCAGCCTAGTAAATGTAGCTCTCTACTTCCAGCGAAGGTACTTTCGGCAGGAATTGCCGCCGGCGGTGATGCTAGACCCGAAGGGAAAAAGCTAACCCTAGCCCTGATAAATATACAGGGGCTGGTTATCATTGATGAGCCTTCCCGGCTTGGATAGCTCTTCTCTTAGGTATTTAGGTAGAGAGAAAATCCCCTGGTGTGTCAGCCCGTCATAGAATTTGAGGTGGGTCAGCGACCGGGCTGAAATCTTGTTGTCCACCTCAGCGGTGGAAAGTAGAACCGGATTGACATTGACCGACGCCAGGCAGAATCCCCAGGGACCACCAAAGCACGGGACATCTACCTGGTAAGGACAAACTATAGGAAAAACGCTTTTCAGCGTGTGATTGACTGCACTAAAGTTTAGTAGCTCGGTCAAGGCTGTCGACCCAGCTTGAACACTTACAATACCGTTTTCGGTAAGCCTATCCCGGACCAGGTGATAAAATTCCTGAGTATAGAGTAAGTAAGCCGGCCCCTCCTCTATAGGGTCAGGCAAATCAATAATGATTATGTCAAATAATTCCCGACTTTTAGCCAGATAGTCTCTGGCATCAACGTGGAGTAGTTCAGTTCGCTTGTCTTCAAAGGAGCCTCGGCTGTAATTGGGGAGAAATTTTCGGCACAGAGCCACTACCTCCTCATCAATATCAACCATCACCGCCCTTTTTACCGTTTTATGAGCCAATACCTCCCTTAAGGTAGCTCCCTCACCACCCCCAGCGATGAACACTGTCTCGGGGCAGGGATGGGTTATCATTGCTGGCTGAACCAAAGCCTCGTGATAAATAAACTCATCCGCCTCACTGGATTGGATCTTGCCATCCAGCACCAAGCATTTGCCAAAACTACCACTACGAATAATTTCGGCAGATTGGAACTTAGTCTGCCCACTATACAGCACCTCTTCGATGCTGTGGAGCTGGATTAAATTTCGGCTTATTCTATCGCAAAACCATTTATCAGGGTCGGTATCCATAGCTTTCTCTCAGACCACTATAAGCGACAAAAATGCCTCTCCGTATCTCTATTATAGAGTAGTCTTTACTGCCAAGCTTTCCCACCAGTACCTCCGCTGCCTTCTCCGGTCGGACAGAGTTACCACAAGTGAAAATGTCAGCGGCAGCATAACCATATTCTGGCCAGGTATGAATACATAGGTGAGATTCAGCGATAATCACTACCCCGCTCACCCCCTGGGGATTAAAGTGATGGAAGGATTCCCCTAATACTGTAGCCCCAGCCTCACCGGCTGCCGCCAGCAAAACCTCTCTGAGAAAGCCTGTGTCGTTTAATACCTCCTTATCGCAGCCTTTCAGCTCCAAGAGTAAATGCCTTCCTAGTGCATCCAATCACCTGCCCTCCTTAGAAGATTTACGTGCCTGACCTCTAAGCCGATTCAGGCGCAAGCTAGATTGTATAACAATATGCCCGCTTTTATCAATACCCTAATAAGAGGTTGTTTAGCAACCTATCCCCCTGACCCCCTTCCCTTAGTAAGGGAAGGAGGAGTATAGGTAAGAGAGGGGCGAAGCCCCTCTCTAAAGTGTCTTCCCCCTCATGCTAAGAATATATCTCCCTATTACGGAGAGGGGGATTAAGGGGGTGAGGTTGATAAAGATTCTCAAATACAGCCAAACTACCTTGTTTAGCTAGCTAAACCTAGCCCCTTATATATAGCTTGAAAATTGAGCTGCTCCATAATTTCAGCCAGCCTGGGTAGCTTCTTTCCCTGGTTAAATCTGGTCTTGCCCAGAGCCAGTTCAATACTGTTCACCACAGAGGTAGCATCGCCCTTGGTTAAAATAATTGGAATCCCCTTATCCTCCGCTCTGCGGAGCACGCTATGGATTGGTGATACGCCACCACTAAGAACAAGGCATCTGGTTGAGGTCTCCAGGGCTGCCAGTTGCATATCCGGGCGCTCGCCCCTGACCACCACCGCCTTATTGGCTTTGCGACCAAAATAGTCTGGACCCGGGTCGACAGCCATTGCCCCGAGCATAAGGTTTTCCACCAGTTCCACCGATTTGTCAGCGTGGTTTAGTATTTCCCCCTGAATATTCTTAGCCAGCTCCCCTATAGTTAAACTAAATAGAACTCTCTCCTCGGGAAGCACTCCCAAAATATCTATGCCTGCCTTACCGAACTGAGCCGATAGCTGATTATACACCTGCTTCACCCGACTTTTCGGCACTTTGTTTACTACTACACCCAGTAAGTACTTTCCAAAATTCTTACCCATATCAATAAACTTTGCCCCGGATAGCTCTTCAGAATAAGGCTCAACAATAATCACCCTGGCGTCCAGGGCTTGTACTATTTCGTAGGAAGTTTCAACCGGCTTGCCACCTGGCCGCTGCCTCCATATGCCCTCAACAACAACCACGTCTTTGCCGGCAGAAACCTTGGCATAGGCCTTCTTAATACTATTGGTCAGATTCTCCTGCCTGCCGATAACTGGGCACAGGCTGCCCACAGGCTCCTCTAAAGCCAGAATATGCTTCATAAATTCGGCATCACTGTCAGTAGCTTCAATTGATGGGCTTTTAATATCAGCCACAATAGGCTTGAAAAAGCCCACTTTTTTACCATCAGCCAGCAGATGCCTGCCCAGACCAGCACAGACCGCGGTTTTACCTGCACCGGCGGGTAAAGAGGTTACATATAAAGCAGCCAAGTTACACCTCCGCTAAAGCTTACGGAATCTTAGCTATTATAACTGCTTACCTTTCATTGGTAAAGAAAGCCGTAGATATAGTTGTTTAGCAACCCATCCCCCTGACCCCCTTCCCTTATTATTTTATTGAAGGGAAGGGGGGTAAGTAAGGGAGGGGGCTTCGCCCCCTCCCTAAAATCTCTTCTCTTTGAAGGAGACTAACTTAACGGGGCGTCTAAGAGGGGTGTCAACCCCTCTGTCTTCTCCTCCCCCTCTCCTTCCTAAGGAGAGGGGGATAAAGGGGGTGAGGTTACTAAACAACATCAATGATAGGTTTTGTTCAGTTTTGGTGTATAATATAGTGGAGCTTGACAACAACCAAGTTGAATGATATGCTGACCTCCCCCGAAAAGTGAAGACGGGAGGTGTAAGATGACGGTAGCAGTTGCTTGTAATCTAGCAGAGGGTGTTGTCTTAGGCGTTGATAGTGCTACAACTCTGACTAACCAGCAAGGTGAGGTCGTCAAAACCTATGAACATGCAGCGAAACTGTTTCAGTTGGGGAGCAAACCTATAGGCATAGCCACCTACGGTTCAGGTGCCCTTGGCAATAGAACTATTGGAAGTTATATAAGACAGTTTGAGGTAGAAAATCCCCAAAAGGTGGTTACCCAAGACACTACTGTAAGAGACACAGTAGAGCAGTTGCGTATCTTTTTCCTCAAGCGCTACAAAGAGACAGTGGTTCCAGAAATGGAAACTCGGGAAGGTAAAAAGTTCGAAGATATACCTATTGAGAAGAGACCATTCTTGGGTTTGCCTGTTGGTGGTTTTTCGGCAGGGAAATACCTTTCAGAAATTTGGGAAATCCGAATTCCACTTGATGAAAAACCATACAGTGCCAAGTTGTGGTACGGGGAGGGAGATTTCCGTCCTGTTTGGTTTTCTCTAAATGAGCCGATTGTCCGATATGAATTGGGTTATGACCGTAGCCTTGTTGCAGAACTAAAGCAATACTTTGCAAAGTTGCGTGGGTCTCCTCTGACAGATGCGGAAGATGCAGCAATGACAGCTATCCTCAATCGATACGAGTATTCAATTCCCTTTGGGGGAATGCCTTTGGGAGAGGGCATAGCATATGTAAAATTCGTTGTTGAAATGGTTATTAACCACTATCGCTTTGCTACAGGTGCGCCTGTGGTTGGGGGGAAAGCACAAATTGGCTTGGTAACATACAAAGGTGAAAAATTCCAGATTTTGGAAGGGGGGTAATATGCAACTGGAAATACAAGAGACTGCTACGGCTAGCTTAACTGCTACTGACTACAAAAGAGCCTTGAAATCAGAGCAAAGAGAGTGGACTATACAAAACCTTGGTATAGAATTGGAGCAAGCACCGAAAAAGAGCAGTCGGAAAGTTAAGAAACAACAATCGAGGCTAGAATCGCCTTAAACCATTTATCCTTAATTATACACTACCAACGTCAACCGAACGAACCCTCAAATACAAAAAGTTGCAATCGCCAGAAAAAAGTGGTATAATATTAATTTAATAGAATAAAGAAGAACCTTTAAGCCGGTCCAGCGAGGCTGGCAAGGGAAATAACGGAAGTCAAGAAGCAAAGACCTCTTGCCAGCTAAGGTAAGAGGTCTAATTTTATGTCAAAAAAAGTAATAATGACCCAAGAGGATATCAGGCGAACCCTGGCTCGAATTGCCCACGAGATTATAGAGCGAAATGAGGCTATTGAGAATGTAGTACTGGTTGGCATGCACACCCGCGGGGTGCCACTGGCAAAGCGTCTCGCCGCCAACATAGAGCACTTTGCCGGAGTGAAGATACCACTGGGCACTCTAGACATCAGCCTCTACCGAGACGACCTCTCTTCACTTAATCTGCAGCCGGTGGTCAAACAAACTGATATCCCTGTCAGTGTTGACGGCAAATCTATCGTCTTGGTTGACGATGTTCTCTTCACCGGACGCAGCATCAGAGCAGCTATGGATGCCCTCACCGACTTGGGGCGACCCCGGTTAATTCACTTAGCCGTGCTGGTTGACCGCGGTCACCGCGAGCTACCAATACGGGCTGACTATGTAGGTAAGAATATACCCAGCTCCAGGCATGAGGAGATACAGGTCAATCTGGAGGAAACCGATGGCGTAGACGAGGTAGCCATTATCGCTGTGCCTGTAGCTAAGGAGGGGTAATGAAGACAAGTCAACGAAAAGATAACCCTACCCTGCAAATAAAGCCCAAGGTTTCAGAGACGACGTCAATGTGGCGACACCACCACATCCTTGACGTTGACGACTTTACTCAGGAGGAAATAGAGCTTGTCTTCCATACTACCCAGGTTATGAAGGAGGTCATGTCCCGACCGATTAAGCGGGTACCTGCCCTCCGGGGCAAGACTATCATAACCCTGTTTTACGAGCCCAGCACCCGCACCCGATTATCCTTTGAGCTTGCCGCCAAAAATTTGGGCGCCGATGTAGCTAACCTGAGTGCCTCAGTGAGTAGTGTTGCCAAGGGGGAATCCCTGGTTGACACCCTGAGCACACTGCAAGCCCTGGGGGCTGATATAGTAGTAATGCGTCACCCCCAGTCAGGTGCCCCTTATATTGCCGCCAAATATATAGAGGCAAGCATAATCAACGCTGGAGACGGCTGGCATGCTCATCCAACTCAAGCCCTTCTTGACCTCTACACTATCTATGAACATAAGGGAAGCCTCAACGGGCTCAAAGCAGTCATTATTGGCGATATAATGCACAGCCGGGTGGCTCGCTCCAACATGTGGAGTCTAACCACCATGGGGGCAGAGGTTACACTATGTTGCCCCCCGACCCTGCTCCCCGTCGGCTTGAGTGGGCAACATCGCCACCTCCCTTCAGTCAGCATCCAGCCCAATATTGAGCTTGCCCTGGATGGAGCCGATATGGTGATGGCACTGCGTCTGCAGCTGGAAAGACAGCAGAGCGGGCTACTGCCCAGCATCCGTGAGTATATCCAGCTATACCAGCTCACCGAGGCAAGACTAGCCAGGGCTAAGCCAGATGCCCTTGTTTTCCACCCCGGTCCAGTAAATGAAGGGATTGAGATTTCTCCCGCCGTGGCTCATGGCCCTCAATCAGTCATCAACGAGCAGGTAGCCAACGGCGTAGCCGTGCGTATGGCTTTACTCTATCTCCTAGCCGGGAGCCAAAAACAATGATGAAGTCATTATTTATTCAGGGTGGCCGAGTAATTGACCCCAGCCAGGGTATAGATGAAACCGGCAGTTTACTTATAACTGAAGGCAAAATCTCATGGCTGGGCAAAGGGGAAGCAACCCCACCCCAGCCAGACTATGATGTCCTTCATGCCCAGGGGCTGGTGGTCTGTCCCGGATTTGTTGACCTCCACTGTCACCTGAGACAGCCGGGGTTTGAGGACAAGGAGACCATCGCTACTGGAACCAGGGCAGCAGCTAGAGGTGGCTTTACCACTGTCTGTTGTATGCCTAACACCGAGCCGCCACTGGACAATCAGACTGCCGTTGAGTTTGTAAAGTCAAAGGCGGCTTCAGAAGGAGTGGTCAGAGTTCTGCCCATAGGCTGTATCTCAAAGGGTAGAAAGGGGCAGGAGCTGGCTGAGATGGGCGAGCTGGCTTTAGCCGGGGTGATTGCCTTTAGTGATGATGGTGAACCAGCGCTAAATTCACACCTTATGCGCCAGGCACTAGCCTATAGCTATGCCTTTGACCTGCCAGTCATCGACCACTGTGAGGACAGGGCTCTCACCGAGAGCGGGCAGATGAATGAGGGGGTAATATCAACCAAGCTCGGCCTTCGCGGGATACCAAATGCTGCTGAGGAGATTATGGTGGCTCGTGACCTGGCTCTGGCTCAACTGACCGGGGCTCGGCTGCACATCGCCCATACCACCACCGAGGGCTCGGTCGACCTCATTCGCCGTGCCAAAGAGATGGGCGTTAAGGTTACCGCCGAGGTTACCCCTCACCACCTGACTCTGACCGAGGAAAGGGTCATCGGCTATAATACCAATGCCAAGGTAAATCCACCACTAAGAACTAAACGGGACATCCAGGCCTTAATCCAGGGGCTTAACGATAATACCATTGATATTATTGCTACCGACCATGCCCCCCACACTGAAGCCGATAAGCTCTGCGAGTTTGACCTCGCCCCCTTTGGCATCAGTGGTTTTGAGACCGCCCTGGGCAGCCTGATGAGCCTGGTGCACGACAGGGAGATAAGCCTGGTTACCCTCGTCGCCAAGCTTACTTATGAACCAGCCAGGATTATTGGCAATAAATATGGCAGGCTGGGGACTCTGGCTACTGGCACCTCAGCCGATGTTACTATCTTTGACCCGGCTCTGGAGTGGGTGGTAGATACTAAAGTTTTCGCCTCAAAGGGCAGGAATACCCCTCTGGCTGGCGAGAGGCTCAAAGGCAAGGTAATGGCAACCATATCACAGGGAAGGCTAGCCTATAAAGACGACTCTATTACTATAAAGGAGAGTTAAAGAGAGGCAAAACTTCTCCTCCGTGAATGAGAGAAGCTCGAAGGGGCTTCGCCCCTTCAGAGGAGAGTTCTAGAGAGGCGAAGCCTCTCTTACAAATCAATTCCCCTTCCCCTTGATAAGGGGAAGGGGATAAAGGGGATAGGGTTGATAAGATGAGTAAAAGGGCAATCCTGGTCTTGGAAGATGGCTCAATATATGAGGGCTACTCCTTTGGCGCTGAGGCTGATGCCTACGGCGAGGTGGTGTTCAATACCAGCATGGTGGGGTATCAAGAGATGCTAACCGACCCCTCCTATGCCGGGCAGATTGTAGTCCCCACCTACCCCCTCATCGGCAACTACGGCATAAATAAGCAGGACTTTGAATCAAAAAAGGTCCAGGTTAGAGGCTTTGTGGTCAGGGAAGAGTGCCAACAGCCAAACCACTACCTTAGCCTCAATACCCTACATGAGTTTCTGGTCGAGTACGGCGTCCCCGGGATTTCCGGAGTGGATACCCGGGCTA
>Ga0315296_10005247_pt1 | contig 10383 bp, 3 predicted proteins | sample YL17G14_18_MG_FD_203921 | JGI IMG/M metagenome (GOLD analysis project Ga0315296, IMG submission 203921) | Sediment microbial communities from Yellowstone Lake, YNP, Wyoming, USA - YL17G14_18 | ecosystem: Environmental > Aquatic > Freshwater > Lake > Sediment | place: USA: Wyoming | collected... | reverse complement strand
GTTTTTCGTAGGGATGACATTCGTCCGCCTGGAACCCTTTTCTCTGTTCCTCAGCTATCTTCTGACCTTCTGTCTCATGACCCTCCTGACGCACACCTTTTTGGGAGGCCGTTGGTTTTTTTACGGCTTTATCGACCATATCTGGGGTTTTTTACAGTTATCCTGGAGTGCCTTGAGCCGGTCTGCTATCTATCGCGCACAGACCCGGCCATATAAAGATGTAGCTGTTGAAAATCTTGGAAAAACAGCAACTATACGGCAATGTCTGCTGCCCATTCTGCGCGGCCTGGCACTGGCATTGCCGGTTGTAGTCATCTTTGCTGCCCTGCTGGCATCGGCAGATATAGTCTTCTCCCACCGTCTGCAGTCGTTTATTACATTGTTCAGGATCGAAAAACTGCCCGAATACATTTTTCGTATCTTCTACATCCTGGTGGTCGCCTATCTGCTGGGTGGGGTTTATTTACATGCCCTCTTAGCCAGCAGTGACCAGCGCCTGGCAAGCTCTGGTAAATCGTTGGTACCTCGATTCTTGGGATTTTCTGAAGCCCTTATCGTCTTGGGGTGCGTCGATCTGCTCTTTGCTTTCTTTGTTGGCATCCAGTTCCGCTACTTTTTCGGGGGGCAAACCAATATCGCCGTTGAAGGGTTTACTTACGCCGAGTATGCCCGGCGGGGTTTCGGAGAACTGGTCTTTGTCGCCCTGTTCAGTCTGCTGCTTTTCCTAGGACTGAGTATCATCACCCGCCGTACGACGACCTCGCAGAGCAGGTTGTTCTCTGGACTGGGAGTGACCCTCGTGCTCCTGGTGGCCGTGATCCTTGCCTCTGCATACCAGCGCCTTCTGCTTTACGAACAGGCTTACGGTTTTACTCGCCTGAGAACCTATACGCACGTGTTTATGGTGTGGGTGGGTGTTATATTGCTCGTCGTGGTAATGTTAGAACTCACTAATCAGTTACGTTTTATTACGTTGGCAGGGTTGGTGTCAACCCTGGGTTTTGGAATCTCTCTCAACCTGATAAATGTCGACGCTTTTATTGTCGATCAGAATGTCGTCCGCGCTGTAGCCGGGGAACAGCTGGACACCGCCTATCTGAGTACACTCTCATTCGATGCAGTACCTGTACTGGTAGACTTATTCCAGAAGCCGGGTTTGCCGGAGGATGTACATACTGACATTGGAGCTGTTCTGGCTTGCCAGACCGCCCGATTAGAGTCGAACGGTAAAATGTCCTGGCAGTCTTTCCATCTGGCGCGCTACACAGCCCAAAAACTGCTGCAGGCGCACGAAACGGAGCTCAGCATTTATCCGGTTAAAATGGACCATTATAAATTGTTGGATATCAATACCCGGGGGCAGTGGCGGCACTGTTGGGCAGGGGGAGTAATCGAATGAGCAGCTCAATTAGCCATGAGCAGGGCTTGCACAGCATTGCTGAAATCGCGCACCGAGAATGGCTTCTGCAACCACTTGATATTGCCTTTCTCAATCAAGGCCTTGTTCTCTGTCTCCAGCGGATGCCCGGTGATTAACATAACCTTGATCTTCGGCCAACGCCTGCGCACAACCTGGTAAAGGCTTATCCCTCCCATCTCAGGCATGACCACATCGGTCACGACCAAAGCGATGGATACCCCTGCCTGACCCAGGATTCTCAAGGCCTCAATCCCGTTTGAAGCCGTCAGCACCCAGAAGTTGTGTGCCTTCAACAGGGTTTGGAGCGCATCGCGGGTCGTCTGGTCATCCTCCACCACCAATACCGTCTTTCCGGCCCCGTCAAACATGTCTGGAGCTTCACGGCGGACTTCCTCACCTTTTGGCAGGGCCATTTCTGGCAGGTATATCATAAAGCTGGTCCCCTCGTCGGGCTTGCTTTGTACATCAATAAATCCTTCGTGTTGTTTTATAATCCCGTAAACCTGGGAAAGCCCCAGGCCCGTGCCTTGCCCAAGGGATTTAGTGGAAAAGAATGGCTCAAAGATGTGGTTGAGGACTTCCGCGGGCATGCCCTCGCCAGTGTCTGAAACTGAAATGTAGATCCAATCACCTGGGGTCAGCTCAGTGAAAGGATGTGCCTCACTTGGCTCAACGTGCACGCGTTTGAGATCAAAATGTAGACTGCCTCCCTGGGGCATAGCATCCCGCGCATTGAGAGCCAGGTTCATAAACACCTGCTGCAGGCGGGTCGGGTCAGCGTTCACCATGTAGCTGCCAGGCTGGTAGGTCAGTTCCAAATGGATGGTTTCAGGCAAGACGCGCGCCAAAAGTTTATCCAGCTCTTTAATGAAAGGCAGCAGGTCGAGAGGACTGGGTTCCATAACAGTTCGGCGGCTGAAATCCAGGATTTGCCGGATCAGGCTGGCCGCGCGTTGGACCTGCTGCTGGATAATTTTCAACCGGTCGCGGGTGGATGGCGTGAGGCTGGCGTCGGTCATCAATAAGTCTGAGTAAACCAGGATGGCAGCCATGATGTTGTTAAAGTCATGGGCTATCCCAGCCGCCAGTTGACCGACCGTGGCCAGGCGCTCCTGCATTTGAATTCGTGCCATGTTCTCGCGTTCGCGAGTGACATCCCGGAGTGTTAATACCCACTGGTGTGCATCCCCTCCGATGGGGCGGACTTGGGCTTCGAAAATACTGCGTGGAGAACCATCATTGATTATTTCCACCGGCAACTCGTCATCCTGGTGGGCGATCAAATCGGACAAAGCAGTGGGACCAAGCTGAGTCAACACCTCACCCAGCCTGACAGAGCCGAGCGTTGATAGGATCGCCATGCCCTGCAGGTTGGCCACCTGGATCCGGTGGTCAGCGTCAAGCAGGATGGCTCCAACTGGCAACCGTTCGATTAGACTCTCTAAACGGCTTTGTTCATCCGCTAGCCTGTCAACGAGATCCTGAACCTGCTGGTATCGCTCAGTATTGCTGAGTGCCGTTCCGACCTGTTGGCAAATCGCCTGAAGTAAGTCAAGATGATCCGCTGTAAAAGATGCAGGCTGTTCATTTAGTACAGACAATACCCCCAACAGGCGTTCACCTTGCATTATTGGTGCGACCAGTGCGGCGTGCACTTCCTCATCCAGACCAGGGATATGCAACCAGCGTGGATCCTGTTTGACTTCTGGCACGTAGGCAGGCTGGCGATGCTCGGCCACCCAACCTGCCAGACCCTTGCCAAGGGCAAGGTTCATTTGTGTGTCTAACACGGTCGCCTCATCCTGGTATCGACCATACAGAGCTCGCAAGCTCAATCGCTGTGTGTCTGGCTCAAAGACGAAAACCTCTCCATTCAAACCGTTTAGTGCCCGGCAGGTGAGAGTGATCGCACGGTTTAATAATACATCCTGATCCAAACTGGCAACCAGTTCATTACCTACATCGTAGAGCAGTTGCAAATGACGCCGTTCAGTAGCAGCTTGCTCATACAAACGGGAATTTTCGATAACGATGGCGGCCTGGTCACCTAGCAAACGAAGCACCCTTAGCTCGGCTTCATTAAATTCACGCGGTTGGGTATAAGAAACGTTCATTACGCCGACCACACGTGAACCAATTTTTAGCGGCAGACCGATAATAGACCCGTCCCAACCTGGTTCACCGAGGACATCGGTGAATAGAGGATGCGTTTTCATATCAGGAACAACGATGGTCTGCCCGGTACGCGCCACCGTTATGGTCATACCATTGGGCCGAGGTTTCGTAAATGGCTGCTCGTGGTGGCCACCCGACCAAAGTGCTGCCCCAAAGGTAAGAGAACCACCATCCTCGGGATGGTATATAAATATATGGGCGTCTTGAGCCCCTGGCATGAAATTGAGGGCACTCTCCAGAATAGTATCTAATACTGTTTTCGGGTCCAGGCTGGCGGTCAGGCTAAGGCTTGCCTGACGGATCGCTTCCAACTCAACGGCCCGTTTTTCAGCGGACTCAAAAAGGCGGGAATTTTCGATAGCAATAGCCGCCTGATCTGCGAACAGGGTGAGTAAATCAAGGTCAGATTTCGTAAAGGAACGTGTCTCGTCATTAACATGAACATCAATTACACCGATGACCCGATCTTTCCAAATCATAGGTACATCCAACACGGCAGTGCACTTTTCTCCCTCAAAGATAGCAGACCGACCAGGCCAGTTATGATAATCGCCAATTATTAACGGCTTCCCAGTCTGGGCCACCTTTCCGGCCGCGCCTTCACCATGATTCAGAAGCGTACCATTATAGTTCTGCAGGGTATTAAAACTCACCACGCAGCGTGCCACACCTTTATCTACATCGCAAAGATACAGGCAGCCTCCCGACGCATTTAATAACCTGACAGCTCCCTCTACAATCGTTTGAAGCAACGATGGAATATTGAGGGAGGCGGTGATGTCTAGAGATACAGCGTGCAATCCAGATAATTCCTCAGCCCGGCGGCGCACCGCGTATTCTGCCTCTTTCCGTTCAGTGATATCAAAGGCTGTCCCCAGCCCGGCCGGTTTTCCGTGGTAATCAATAATCCCTGCCGTGAAATCAATCCAACGCTCCTCACCCTTTTTGTTAATTATTTTAAATTCATACCTTTGGGGAAGGTGCTCACCCTTTTGACGTGCCAGCTCGCGCGCTTTGACAAGTTCCTTCGATGCGGGATGCACAAAATCCCAAAAATTCATTTGGAGAAGCTCGTCGTGGGTATACCCACTAATCGCCTCCAGAGCAGGGTTTATGTAGATGAACTTCTCGTCCTGATAGATAAAAATAGCTGATGCAGTGGTCTCCGTCAGGGTGCGAAAACGGGCCTCACTCTCCTGCAAAGCTTCCTCGGCGCGTTGGCGTTCGGTGATATCGGTGACTAAACCCTGGATCAGTTGACGACCATTTACTTGGAATAGAGTCGCCGAGATGCGTATCAGACGAGTTGGATCATTGGGGTCATCGTTGGAAAACTCGACCACCCAATTGCCCTTCTCCCGGATCGTCTCTAAAATTTGACGGGCTTTGGGGACTACTTCTGGTTTATGGAAATCCCATATAGAAATTGACTGTAGCTCAGTCTCGCTTCGACCGATGATCTCAATAGCTCTGTTGTTAGCTGATAGAATATGGTGAGTGTTGGGGTCAATAATCAAGATACCGTCATTAGCAGACTCAAACAGACAGCGATATTGAGCCTCAGCCTGGCGCAGAGAGGTGTAGATACGGGCATTGTCCAGAGCAATTGAGACATGCCCAGCAAAGCCGTCAACTACCTGAATGTCGTCCGGGGAGATCTCTCTACTGAAGAGAGATAATACGCCCTTTACACATCCTTCAGATCGGAGTGGAGCAAAAATACCCGGCAGCTTGTAGATAGCCGCCAGGATGTCCATGGTTTTATCTTTGATTGAATCCTTTACGGTATACGGTAAGGTAATAGTAGAGCCGTCAACAAAGCAGGCTTTACCGCTACTGATAATATCCCGAATAATTTCTACCTCGGCAATTACATAGCGGTAGTCTTCCACCCCATCGCCAATCTGTTCCTTTACCTTTACCTGATCAGGATGGGCAATTGCACGGACTACCAGGTATTGGCCCGACTCTTCAAGAAGATAGATGCTACCATACAGCCCCAGTCCGTTCACCTGTTCGTTAAAGGCCTGTAAAACACCAGCCTCAGAATACAGAGAGTGCTGGAGCATGACTGCTGCAGTATCCAAAGCATGCCGCAGCTCTGATTTCGGTGATTGAACTGGCTTCTTACGTGGTCGGGACTGGTTTACCATTAGTTAAATTATAGAACAGTTTATGCAAAAGGGAGGCGCTTTCAGGCCACCTGACACTTTTGTGAAACCTAAATTCCTATGAATCAGAATAACAATGATTTGCGGGGGTAAAGCCCCCGCAAATCATTGTTTTTAGTATTGTACCGCTTTTCCTACGGGATTGAAAATACTAGAACAAGCCAACTACACGCATGGTCTCAAGATCCAGGTCGACATCATAGAACACCGGGCGAGTGGGAAGGCCGGGCATCGTCCGCATCTCGCCTAGTAATGGGTACAGGAAGCCAGCCCCTACCGAGGCACGGATGTCGCGGATCGGGATACGGTAACCTTTCGGGACCCCTTTCAAAGCCGGGTCGTGGCTGAGGCTGAGGTGTGTCTTCGCCATGTTTAAAGGCAGCTTATCAAAACCCAGGCGGGTATAGAGGTCTATCTTGGCTTCGGCTTCAGGGAGATAATCGACACCATCTGCGCCATAGATTTCCTTGCAGATGATTTCGATCTTCTCTTTGATAGAGAGGTCCAACGGGTAGAGGAATTTGAAATTACTGGGCTTCTCGGCTGCTTTGATGACCGCCTCAGCCAGAGCAACGGCCCCACGACCGCCCTCCATCCAGTTAGTGCTAACCACTGCATCATCAGCACCAGCATCCATGGCTGCCTGACGTACAAGCTCAACCTCAGCCGGAGTGTCGGTAGCAAATGAGTTCACCGCTACCACCGCGGGGATGCCAAATCGCAAGATATTCTTGATGTGATGCTGTAGATTGGGTAAACCGGCGCGCAACAGGTCAAGGTTTTCGTCAGTATAGGCTGAAGCCAGGGGTTTCCCGGCCACCACTCTTGGCCCACCACCGTGCATCTTCAGCGCCCTCACCGTCGCTACCAGGACGACGACGTTCGGGATCAAACCCGAGTAACGGCATTTGATATCAAAAAATTTCTCCATACCGATGTCAGCACCGAAGCCAGATTCCGTAATCACATAATCTGCCAGCTTGAGGGCAATGCGGTCGGCGATGATGGAGCTGTTACCATGAGCGATATTGGCAAAAGGCCCAGCGTGGACGAATACCGGTGTGCCTTCCAGGGTCTGCATCAGGTTCGGCTTGATGGCATCCTTCATTAAGACCGTCATAGCCCCGGCGACGCCAAGGTCTTCGGCGGTGACCGCTTCACCTTTCTTGTTGGTGCCGATGACGATACGACCCAGGCGGTCGCGCATATCGGTCAGGTCGGTCGTCAACGCCAGGATTGCCATGATCTCGCTGGCGACGGTGATATCAAAACCAGTCTTGCGGGAGAAACCCTCTTCCTCAGGACCCTGGCCAATGGTGATTTCCCGCAAGAAGCGGTCGTTGGTGTCTACGACGCGCCGCCAGGTGATGCGGTTGGGATCTATATCAAGTCGGGCAAAACGGCTGCGTTCTGCAGGGGTCAGGTCGTTGGGATTGGTCTTATCAATACCCAGCTTCTTCAAGCGACGCAGTATGGTCGGAGAAAAACGGCGGTTGCCTTGCTTATCCGGAGGGCACAAGGCATTAAACAGCTTTTCGTCGTCCTGAGAGGTTTCATGGAAGATACGCGCGTCAATGGCAGCTGCCAGCAGGTTATTGGCAGCGGTAATGGCATGAATGTCACCCGTCAGATGGAGGTTGAAATCCTCCATCGGCACAACCTGGCTGTAGCCCCCACCTGCTGCACCTCCCTTGATCCCGAACGTAGGACCCTGGCTGGGCTGGCGAATGCAAGTAAAAACTCGTTTTCCCAGGTGAGCTCCCAATGCCTGAGATAAACCAACCGTTGTCGTGGTTTTCCCTTCCCCTAATGGAGTCGGTGTAATGGCAGTCACATCGACATACTTACCATTGGGTACATCCTTAAGGCGCTCCAACACCTCGAGGCGAACCTTGGCCTTGAAATTACCATATAGTTCGAGCTCTGAAGAGTCCAGACCAACTTGGTCTGCGACCTGGGTGATGGGCTTTAATTCGGCTTCTTGGGCGATATCGATATCAGAGGGAACAGGAGAGCGTAATTTAAGGGGGATTGGAGTAAAGCGTCGTAAACCAGGAAATGCATTTTTAGCACACATAGATAGACCCCTTTCTAAAGGGAAGATATGAGGATGAGAATAGACAACTTATAGATTCTGACAAATTTTTACTTCATATGCAAGAGACGCTTATCCTCTCTGTGCATGCCAAGTGTCACATAGAAACTCAATAATACTTGCTATACGACCATCAAAAAGGTACCAACTGCTTAACCAGATATAATTCCCCCCGCTCAAAACCTCTATCTATATAATAGCGTCGCGTGCCTACCGCTGAGATAACCGCCAGTCGGTGGAACCCTCGCTGCTGGGCGATGTACTCAGCCTGCTGAATCAGCCCTCTCCCCAGCCCGGAATGCTGGGCCACACCAAGCTGATCTTCACCCACGGGCAACGATTGACCGAAAATGTGCACCTCCCGAATCAGTGCTGCTTCTTCTAAATCCCTTAAGCCTGTTGCTGGCACGTCTGGTCCAGGCAGCGAGAGACGTAGAAAACCAGCTAGTTTGTCCGCAGGTGTCACGAACGAGAGGAAATGCTCTTCGGCTCCATCGGCCTGATACACCAGGTCTTCCAGGCGGAGGGTATTCACATCGATCTTCTGATCCCTCACCTCTCGGCAGCGTATGCACTGGCAAGATGTATCGCGGCGCTTCATTTCCAGATGGACATCCTGCCGCAGACTGGTCCGTTTATTGCCAGCGACCACATTGGTAGAAGGGATGTCACGCACCACCCGATTGACACGGCAGTAGCGTGGTATGGTCGTTTTGATATCAGCGATCAGATCGACCAGTTCCTCCGTAGTATAAGGCTGATACTCACCGCGCAGCCAGTAATCGTACAGCTCAGCGTTTGCCAGTAATTGGGTGGGGTAAATCTTTATCTCATCCGGGCAAAGGCCGTCCCACAGTCGCAGAAAATCCACCCGATCCGAAGCGAGTGTGGCACCCCACAGGTTAGGCATCCAGTGCAGCACGATTTTAAACCCAGCAGCTCGTAACATCGCCACAGCATGGTGCGTCTCCTCTACAGTATGGCCGCGCTGGTTCAGCTCCAGGATATGATCGTCCAGGCTCTGGACTCCCATTTGGATCTTAGTTACCCCCAATGAACGCAGCCAGGCAAGCTCACGAGGATTTACCCGGTCTGGACGGGTCTCGATGACCAGTCCCACATTGCGGTGAGGCGCAGTCTCATTGATAGCATGTGCCTCTTCCAGCGTCGTCGAGTCGACCTCATTCATGGCATCAAAACAGTGCTGGATAAACCACTTCTGATAATCCCTGCGGTAGGCGCTCCATGTACCGCCCAGTATCAACAGCTCAATTTTATCGGTCGGATGCCCAACCGCTTCCAGCGCGTGGATACGTGAGCTCACCTGGTCGAAGGGCTTAAAGTTGTTCTCCAGGGCACGCCTTGCACCAGGCTCGTCGGGTAAGTAGCTCTTAGGCATACGTACATCGGTCGGGCAGAATATACAGTGCGCCGGACAAGGATAAGGTTTGGTAAGCACAGTCACTGTTGTTACACCCGATAGTGTGCGCACTGGCTTCATCCTGATTCGTGCTAAAATGGTTGAGTCAGGTGACCACTCCCTGCTTTCTGTCAGCTGACGGTAAGCTGCTACCAACACATGCTTACCCAGGTAACCTCCACCGGACAAAGGGTATCGCTGGACAGCATCAGAAACCTTGCTGCCAGCGCGCACCTCTTCCAATACTTTTCGCGCCAGCTCCAGGATTTCAGGGGTATATTGGCGGGTTTCGAACCAGGTCTGTTTATCCATATCACGCTATAATGTCCACGTGAACGCGGACACGGCTTTTAAACTGATTGCGCTTAACCACCAATTTTACCAGACATTTTCAGTCCAATTTTCAGCGACCCGTCAGCGGTTGCAGCCGGGGGTAGTAAAAATATTGGATAGATTACATGGCGCAGCGGTCATCTTAGACCTGGGTTGCGGCAACGGAGGGCTGGCCCGTAGGCTGGCTCAACGTGGCTTTAACGGCACCTATGTTGGGGTAGATTTCAGCTCCGAATTTTTAAGTGAGGCTATCAGGCTCCTGGTCAATATTCCCGATTTAGCAAACCGGTTCACCTTCATCCAGGCTGACCTCTCCACCCGGGATTGGGACGCGGCCATTTCTAAATCACAAACTTACGTTGACCGTACACAACTCTCAACTCTCACTTTCCCTTTATCATTTAACGCCATCCTTGCCTTTGGAGTCTTGCACCACTTGCCCGGGGTTGATCTACGCCTGCAATTGCTGCGCAAGGTAAGATCACTCCTCTCACTCGGCGGTTGGTTTATCCACTCTGAATGGCAATTTCTGAACAGCCCACGCCTGCGCTCCCGCATCCAACCCTGGGAGGTTGCCGGATTGACCGATGCTGACGTAGAGACCGGCGATTATTTGCTGGACTGGCGAGGCGGTGGACACGGTCTGCGCTATGTGCATCATTTTAGCGAAGATGAGCTGACGTCTCTGGCTGCGCAGACAGGCTTCACTATTTATGAAACCTTTCTTTCGGACGGTGAGGGGGGTAAACTAGGGCTATACCAGGTGTGG
>Ga0315296_10005246_pt1 | contig 10383 bp, 10 predicted proteins | sample YL17G14_18_MG_FD_203921 | JGI IMG/M metagenome (GOLD analysis project Ga0315296, IMG submission 203921) | Sediment microbial communities from Yellowstone Lake, YNP, Wyoming, USA - YL17G14_18 | ecosystem: Environmental > Aquatic > Freshwater > Lake > Sediment | place: USA: Wyoming | collected... | reverse complement strand
TCATCAGACCGAGAATCTGTGCCTACTATCCTCAGGGCAGAGACTCCAAAGTTCGCCATGGCTCTTGCCACAAAACCAACATTGCCGGGGGTCTCCGGCTGGACGAGAACGACAGTCAATTCTGGAGACTCTGTCAATTTGCGGGCCTCATGATGATTCCTATTTACAGGAGCCAACTACGTGTGCAGCAGCTGGAGTACGTCGCCATCCTGAAGTGGGTAGCTTAGCCCCACTTGTCTTCGCTTAATCTTGTCGTTCTCTCTGAGAATAACCGCGGCGCGGAATCTCTCTATGAACAGCTGTTTGTGTACCTTTCGTGCAGCATCTTCAACGACTGCACCCTCGGGGAGAATGATTGGTTTTTCGTCAGGGTCCTTGCCGGGGCTCTTGGTATAGATGCGGAGGATGTCTAAATGGTCAAACAGAGTCCACTTCATAGCCTCCAAGTTCTCGCCCCTGATTGCGGAAACTGGAACTATGTCAAACCTATCGGCGAACTTAGCCTTGAGTTCTTCATACCGCTCACCTGAGCCAGTAACATCTCCCTTCGTGGCAATCACTAGAGCCCGCACATAGACGACACTGGCATCCAGCGCATCGGCAAACTGCTGGAAGGTTGCGGATTTATGAAAGCGAACAATAACATTGACCACCTTTCGGGCTTTGAGGTACTCGTACACTTCCTCTATGTCGCCTTGGTAGTTCTGAGCACCATAGACCATCTGGCCTCCCAGACCAACTCTTTCGACTCGGACGGCTGACTTCTCTTTGTTTAGCCTGATCCTAGACCTATCAATCTCCTCAAGAATGACACCCATTTGTGTGTCGATGTCCTGCGACAGATCCGCGATGATAGCGATACAGTCAGTATTTCGCGCTAGGGCCATTGCTTGCCTGCCAATGCCGCTTTCACGGCTGCCTTCAAAGACGCCTGGGAGTTCCACGAGCTGAATGTTGACATCCTCCAGAGTCATCATTGCAGGGGCCGGCACAGCTGTTGTGAAGGGGTAGTCACCTACTACTAGATTCGCGTTGGTCACCGAGTTAATCAGTGTGGACTTGCCACTGTTAGTCAGGCCAAGTATGCACACCTGCCCTGCCCCTTCTTTCCTGATGGCTCCTTCTTCACTACCGGAGCTTCTTCGAGTCCGTTCAATCTCCTTCTTTTTCTCAAAGTCTGCCTTGTGACGAGCCAGCTTCTTCCGGTAGTCAGAAACCATCCTTCCTGCTCCTTTGTGGCCGGGAGCCAGTGACAGAAGCTTCTCCAGTTCTGCAATCTTCTGTTCCAATGATTCTGCATCTTCGTACCGTTGCCGCTGTGCTTGAAACTGAGGAGTCACATTTGTGGGCACTCGAGACCACACACACGAGCACTCAATTACGCAGAAGATGTGAGGGCTGCTATTATGAAGCTTTCTTCGGGGATGACATCTGAAGCCGATCGCACTGTAGATTCACATCAAGAATGAATCTTTCGGGGTTTGTGGGGCGAGTCAACAACAATACTGGGCGCTTCGCAAGCCCGCGCATTAGCACACCCGACATATCGTACACGAAGAATCCGCTTGTCGACACAGCAGCCCAGTCATGGGTATCTACCGATGAATCTGCGATATGCACTCGCTCTGCTGACCAACTCGTTAGAAAGTTCTTCATATCGGTTCTGGATAGGACTATGCCATTATCCATGGACTTGACTGTTCCGGAATCCATCTTATCCAGAAGATACATCGCCTTTGATAGAAAGAAGGAGATTGAACGCTCGTCTGGTGAAACCCGTTTGATCTTCTCTCCAGAGAAGGATATGATACGCAGATCAGTATCAAGTCCAACACATAGACTCACTTGAACAGTCCTCCGAATGTCATCCGAGATGAAAAGACCCACATTGATGCATCTACATGCAATAACAGTCTCGAGACTGTTAAGACCGGACTTCACCCGATTCGAATCGACCGGGATATCCTTGAATCCCACTATGAAGTTACGAGCAATCAATTGAACACATCCCGGCTATGCATACAGTTCCAGTTTAAGCGCCCGGGAGACCCGGTATGCCTGGTAACGCCCCCCGTCTGCCCCGCCGTGACTTTCCAAAGGCCTTTAGCATCTTCTTCATTTGCTCGTACTGCTTCAACAGCTCTTTCACATCGCTAGGCTGAGTTCCGGAACCCAGAGCTACTCGTCTGATTCGTGATGACTTAATGACCTTCGGGTCATCAAGCTCCTCACGCGTCATGGAATTCATGATAACCTCGAAGCGTTTGAGATTCTCCTCTTGGAGCTCCGCCACATTGTCAGGGAGCTTGTACTTGAGCCCTAGCATCTCCATTACTTTGCCGATGGGCCCCATCTTCTTCAGCTGCTTGAGCTGGGCCATCATATCCGTCAGTGAGAACTGCCCTTTCATTAGGCGCATAGCAGCATCGTCGTCGATTTCGACCTGGGCCTCTCTAACCTTCTCAATCAAACCCTTGATGTCTGACATGCCCAGTAGTCGACCCGCGAACTTGGTCGGATTGAAGGGCTCAATAGCATCTATGCCCTCTCCCACACCAATGAACTTGATTGGTGCTTGCGTAGCCGCCACTGCAGAGAGTGCACCACCTCCCTTTGCACTGCCATCCAGCTTAGTAACTATGATCGAACCAATGGCAGTTGCATTCTTGAAGGCTGAAGCTTGAACGCCTGCCTGTTGTCCAAGAGTTCCATCCACAACTAGGATTATCTCCTGCGGACTGACAGCCTTGGCGATTTCTTGCATCTCCTTGATCAATCCTGTCTCTTCACGATGGCGGCCTGCCGTATCCAGCAGAATTAGTTCGACACCATTGTTCACCATTTCTTGGTAACCTTTCTTGGCAAGCTTCACGGCGCTTTTCTCAGTTTCATCTCCATAGAACGGAACGTTTGACTTCTCGGCCAGCTGTTTGAGCTGAGCATATGCACCTAGACGGAAATTGTCGGCACATATAACGCCTGTTTTGATGCCTCGTTTTTGATAGTAACGGGCAAGCTTACCCACCGTCGTTGTCTTCCCTGAGCCCTGAATACCCACCATCATAACGAGATTGGGTTTGCCCGGGTTGATCGTGAGTGGAACGGCTTTCTCCCCTAAGAAATAAGAAAGACTGTCCCAGACAACTCTGACGATATGCTCTCTACGTGAAACGCCTCTGGGCAGCGACTCATCCAATGCTTGCTTCTGGACTCTGTCGGTTATCTGCATTACCAAGTTCACATCTACGTCCGCCTGAAGCAATGCACGCTGTATGTCTTTCACAAGCTCCTTGACGAGTTCCTCGTCTATGACACCAGCTCCGAAGAGCTTCTTGAGTGCGGAATTGAGAGCTTTGCCGAGGCTGTCGAGGACCATCTTTAATCCACCGCTTTCAGTCCCAAACAGTCCCTTGTTTTTTGCATATCAAGCTTGGCCTCTATGGTTCAGGGCAAATGCTAAAACCTCGTGGTACTCCTGATTCTCGACGGACAAGGTGAGCATAATGGTTGCAAGCGCAGCTGACGAGAAACTCAGGGTCGACAGGATTAGGGATGGAACAGTCATAGACCATATCCGAGCGGGGCATGCCCTCGAAGTGCTCCAAATCCTAGGTATAACGGGAAGGGAAGGGGCTGTCGTGAGCCTCGCCATGAATGTGGCTAGTTCGAAGATGGACCGCAAGGATATACTGAAGATTGAAACCCGGTTTCTTGATAATGCAGAGGTCGCAAGGATTGCATTAGTTGCTCCGGAAGCAACGATAAACCTGATTCGAGACACGAAGGTTGTAAAGAAGACTCGTGTTCAGCTGCCTAATACCATCAGTGACGTCATTAGGTGCCCTAACGCACGATGCATCACCAACCAAGAACGGGAACCGATTCTTCCTAGTTACCAAGTGGTTTCTCGGTCGCCAATCCAGCTAAAGTGTCTCTATTGCTGGACACTGGTCAGCGACGAAGAAATCATATCTCAGTTCACAGGAAGGAAATGACAAAACTCTCGCGGCCCGCAATAACCATATCCAGCTCTCGCCTCTGACTTCGCACTCGTGGTAGGCTCCCGTGATGATATGACGATAGTGTCCAGAACACTTTTTAACGGACGGTTCGTGCAACGTTCGAGCAAGCCCGACGTGAGGTCTTATGGCAAGCGACAAAATCGCAGTCATAGGTGACAGGGACACAGTCATCGGCTTTCGTATAGTCGGGGTCGGTGAGAGTTCAGTCCCCAAGTCGTCAGAAGAGACTAGGAAGAAGCTCCTTGAGTACTTCGCAGACCCGCGGATGGGATTGATCCTCATAACCGAGCGCCTTGCCTCCGCAGTAGAAGATACAATCCTTGAGCTTTCCGAAGCTCCGGTGCCCGTTATTCTGCTGATTCCGGACCGATTGGGATCCACCGGGACACATGAGACCGTGTTGAGAGAACTGATACGCAGGGCTGTAGGTATTGAAATAAACGTCTGATAATTCTTCGTTTCGGAGTGACCGACAATGAGCCAACGTACTGGACGAATCGAGAGCATTGCTGGACCAGTTGTAAGATGCAGTGGGATTAGGGCAGTCCGTATGTATGAGGTTGTGCGTGTCGGCAAAGAGAAGCTGATTGGTGAAGTCATCGAAGTAGCGGCGCACGAATTCACTGCGCAGGTCTATGAAGAGACTTCGGGCTTGGCTCCGGGAGAACCAGTGGTCTCAACTGGAAATGCGCTTTCTGTGGAACTTGGCCCGGGTCTATTGGGTTCAATCTATGATGGGATTCAGAGACCGCTGCCTGAGCTGCGCTCCATGTCTGGAGACTTCATCAAGAGAGGACTTACGGTGGAAGGGCTCAACAAAGAGAAGAAGTGGCCATTTGCACCAACCGCCAAAGTCGGCGGTCATGTTGTGCCGGGCGACATTGTTGGTGAGGTTTCTGAGACCGGCATTATCACTTCCAGAATAATGATCCCTCTCGATGTTGAAGGGGAGATAGTAAGCATCGTACCAAAGGGCGACTACAGGGTCACAGACTCTGTTTGCAGGGTGAAGGATGGACGTGGGGATTTACACGATGTAATCATGATGCAGAAAACTCCTGTCAGAGTGGGTCGCCCATTCAAAGAGCGGGTTGCAATGGACACACCGCTGATTAGCGGACAGCGGGTGATTGATACGTTTATGCCACAAGCCAAGGGAGGTACTGGAGCAATTCCCGGCGGCTTTGGAACCGGGAAGACTGTCACCCTCCACCAGTTTGCAAAATGGGCTGATGCTCAAGTCATCGTCTACGTCGGTTGTGGAGAACGCGGCAATGAGATGACTGAAGCCCTTGAGGAGTGGCCAAAGCTCAAAGACCCCAAGTCTGGTCGCCCCCTCATGGAGCGTACTGTATTGATTGCGAACACATCGAACATGCCAGTAGCAGCACGAGAGGCCTCGATATACGTGGCCGCGACAATCGCGGAGTACTTCAGAGACCAGGGTTACGATGTTGCGCTTATGGCCGACTCAACTTCTCGTTGGGCAGAGGCACTGCGAGAGATATCAGGGCGACTGGGCCAGCTGCCTTCTGAGGAGGGATATCCGGCGTACCTTGGCTCACGTCTTGCACAGTTCTATGAACGAGGTGGGCGAGTCAAGACACTCTGTTCGGGTGATAGGCTTGGTTCTGTGACAATGTCTGGCGCGGTTTCGCCGCCGGGCGGTGACTTTTCTGAGCCAGTGACGCAGGCCACACTTCGGATTGTGAAGGTCTTCTGGGCACTTGACAAGGATCTTGCCGCCAGAAGGTTCTTCCCAGCTATAAACACGCTTACGAGCTATTCTCTGTACCATGGCACTCTGGAGAAATGGCACAGAGAAAACCTCGGACCTGACTGGCCAGAGCTAGTGACCGAAGCGACGGCACTATTGCAGAAGGATAACGAACTGCGTGAGATAGTGCAGCTCGTTGGTCCAGATGCGCTCCCGGAGTCAGAGCGAGCCGTCCTTGAAGCTGCAAGGATGATCAAAGAAGACTTCCTAACCCAGAGCGCAGTGCACGAAATCGATACTTACAGTCCCATAGGCAAGACCTATCGCATGCTCCGCATCATAGTCCACTTTTCGCGCAAGATGACCGAAGCCGTCAAGATGGGTGTTCACGTCCGAAGAATAATGGAGTTCAGTGTACTTGACAACATTGCCCGGATGAAAATCGCACCTTGGGACACATACAACAAGACGATGGATACTATTGAGAGCAAGATGGAACGAGAATTCGATGCTCTGTTCAAAGAGGTCTCGGCTGCAGGCGCTCCACTGGCTACTGCATCGTGATAAGCTCCTGTAAGCTCGGATGTATCCGAGTGGCATTTATCACATAACACGACGAGCAAATGGTCGACATGACGCGCTTAGATGAACTGCTGAGTCTGCACGAAGAGGTACGGCGGTGCACGAAGTGTCCTCTCCACAAGACCCGCAAGAATGCGGTCCCCGGAGAAGGGTCAGTTGAAGCAAGAATCGTATTTGTGGGTGAAGCACCAGGCGCCAGCGAAGACCTATCCGGCAGACCATTTGTGGGCCGGTCGGGGGAAGTACTCACTGAGCTCATTGGCAAGATGGGTCTCTCCAGAAGTGAGGTATTCATAACCTCCGTCCTGAAGTCTCGTCCGCCAGACAATCGTGCCCCAAATCAATCAGAGATTGACGCATGTCTCCCGTACCTCAAACGCCAGTTCCAGCTAATAGACCCAAAGATTGTAGTCCTTATGGGCAATATCGCAGTCTCTGCAGTTGTAGGTCCGTGGAGGATTTCCGAGTGTCATGGTCGGTTCTACGATGCAGAAGGCAGGACGTTCTTCATGACATATCATCCTTCTGCAGCGCTGAGGTTTCCTCGAATACGGGAAACGACGAATAAGGACTTCCAGACCCTCCGGAAACAGCTAGGCTAGTGCCGGTTATATTTCTTCATGAGGAGTCTCTGATGTGAGAAGCCGAAGCATCCTTATTGCATACGCTCTCTTGTTGCAGGTTCTTCCAGGTGGTTCGAGCTTTCCAACATGGGTAGCTATTATGGAGAAGGTCTTCAATGGTCTGTATGCATTCGCAGTCAGAGGATACCTCCTGCTTGTCCTAGTTGGGTTCATGATTTACTTGACGGGCCTCAATGATGGTCTCGCCAAGGCGCTTGTTGTTGTAGGCGTCATTATCTACATAGCCGGGCCCTACGTCATCGGCTTCTTTGCAGCAATGGCAGGTGTTCAAACCCTAACGATTGAAAGCGCCACTAGTACTTGGCTCAGTTTGTTCGGCATGGCGGACAGCGAAATGGTGGCAATGCTTCTGTTTCTCGGTGACATTCTCTTCGCCATCTGTACGCTCTCAGGCGCCATTCTCTACTTCACTCCCTCGTCCAATGACCTCAAGGCCAAGGGGCATTCACTCATGGTGAGAGCACTGATGTTGGCGCCAGTTCTCGTTTTCTTCAACGTGTCTCCTTGGATCTGAGACTCAGGCCCGACGTAACTCTTAAATGAAGTCCCCCCTTGGGCCTTCGACGGACTCAAGCTGGATGGACTCTGGATGGCAAAGAAATCCCTCATTGACTATCGTACGGTCTCAGATGTCAGTGGGCCGCTCCTTATCGTAAGAGACACTCATGATGTTGGTTATAACGAAGTTGTGAAGATTCGCTCTCCATCAGGAGAACTCCTGACTGGGACGGTACTTGAAACCGGTCATGGAAAGGCCATTATCCAAGTTTTCGAGGGCACCAGTGGGCTGGATGTGGACACCACTTCGGTACGTTTCTCGGGTGAGACTCTGAAGCTGCCCGTTTCAACTGAGATTCTTGGTCGTGTACTCGATGGATCAGGCAATCCATTGGACAAGGGTCCTCCTCTGACAGCTGAAGACCACTGGGACATAAACGGGTCACCAATCAATCCATATGCGCGACAGTATCCGCACGAGCCCATCCAGACAGGTTTGTCTGCGATTGATGGTCTCAATACGCTCATTAGAGGGCAAAAGCTGCCTATCTTTTCAGGTGCTGGGCTTCCTCACAACCGGATTGCAGCTCAGATTGTCAGACAGGCAAGGATTCCCGGTGAGGAAGGTCAGTTCGCGATAGTATTCGCAGCCATGGGAATTACTGCCACTGAAGCACAGTATTTCATGAATTCCTTCGAAGAGACCGGCGCGCTTGAGCACACGACTATGTTCCTCAACCTTGCCAACGACCCTGCAATTGAACGCATAATCACGCCGCGCGCTGCTCTGACCGCAGCAGAGTACCTAGCATATCAGGCCGATATGCATATTCTGGTCATTCTTACTGACATGACAAACTACGCCGAAGCGCTGCGCGAAATCAGTGCAGCACGGTCTGAGGTACCGGGGCGTCGAGGTTACCCCGGCTATCTTTACACAGACCTCAGCCTGATCTACGAGCGAGCCGGGCGTATACACGGCAGAAAAGGAACGATCACACAGATGCCCATATTGTCAATGCCTCAGGACGACATGACTCACCCTATTCCGGACCTGTCAGGGTACATCACTGAGGGGCAACTGCCGCTCAGCAGGGGGCTTCATAGACGCGGCATCTACCCGCCGATAGACCCGGGTCCGTCACTGAGCAGGCTTATGAAAGAAGGCATCGGAGAGGGCATGACACGTTTCGATCATAAGGAGATTCAAGCACAGCTGTACTATGCCTACTCCGAGGGTCGGGATCTCAGAGACCTTGTCGCGGTTGTAGGCTCAGAAGCATTGACAGAGCGGGATCAGAAGTACCTGAAGTTCGCTGACAAGTTCGAGCAGCAGTTCATCAACCAAGGCGAGTTTGAAGACCGGTCGTTCGAGCAGACTCTAGACCTTGGATGGAATCTGCTCAGTGAGTTTCCAGAAAGGGAACTCAAGAGATGTGATCCTGAGACTATATCGTGGGCCAAGAAGAAGAATGTTTACAGGCCCGGTTAATCTCCTGCAGTACCCTAACGCTGCATGGGTTTTCCGGATGAGCCATCTTCCTGCAAATAGCTGTTATCTTACGTGCATCGAAAGCTTCCCGAAACCTAATCCCCTAGGCATCATAGGGCCGCTGCCCGGTGTCATCTACTTGAGACCGTAATGGAGATAGTGGTCTCTTTCCTTTTTTGCCCCGAAGCTTCTGAGACCCTCTTCCTTGAGTCTTCTCTTCATCACTCTTGCGTCAGCCTCAGTCATTTCCTTTCTCCTAACCATGAAATCGATGATCTCTACTGCCTCCGACTCAGTATCGCACCGTCGAATGAAGTCGACGACATCAGGCAGAAAAGTCTCTTCCTGGGCAGGAGCGACCGAGTCTTCAGAACCAGGGGAAGTTGGTTCCTCGGATGACGTTCTGATGCCGCCAATTCTATGTGCCTTGGTCTTGCCTTGCTCCAGTTCGTCGCTCAAGGCTGGAAAATCATCACCAAGCGCCTTTTTCCTAGCCATGGTCTTTCACCGGGCCATCCAGTAGGCAATCAGTTGTACTGTCAAGAACCATCCGAAATATGCCTTATGAACATTCGGCTGACGGCTTTTGCTGTCTTCTCGTTGTCAGTTCTTAATGAAGGCCCATGGCAGGTCCCCCTGCAATCGGCCTGAGTCATTCGCCATCGATAGCACTGGAACCTGTGTTTCTCTTTCCGCTTTCCTCCATCCTCCGTACCCTCCGTGTCTTGCCGCCACGAGAATCGCTTTTCCTAGGGATCTGTCTCCGATTGAGAGCGCCGCCTGAATGCGTGCGTCTCTCGGATCCAGCGGTTCAATACTAATACGAGGGACTTCGTGTAGTCCTCGCTCTATGGTTCTGATTTTCGAACGTATAATTTCAATGAGGGGCTGTGGCTGCCGTTCCCATGTCGTCTGAGCTTTTGGCACAAAGGGGTTCACACTCACTGTAATCCGCATGCCTGTCATCTTTGCAAGACGCTCTACCATCTGTGGAATAGATGCGACATCCTGTTCATTCTCTCCTGGCAGCCCGATAATGAAATAGAGCTTCAATGCGCTGAAACCGGCTTTCGCGGCAAGCTGCGCCGAATACTCAATCTGATCATTGGACAGTGCTTTGCCTGCACTCTGTCTCAACTCAGGCAAACCGGTCTCCGGTGCTATCGTGAAAGTCCGTTGACCACCCTTGACCAGTGAAGAAAGAAAGCCCTCCGACACAGAGTCCGCTCTTAACGATGGCACTGACAGCTGGCATCCCCTGTCAACAATCCATGCAGCAAGCTCTTCGAAACCCTCACTTTCACCCAAGGACGATGAAATCAATGACACCTTGTTCACAGGTGTCTCGTTCAATCCCTCGGTTATGATTCCTTTCAGCCTGCTCAGTGACCGAGTCCTCCTTGGGCGACAAATGTGGCCTACCAAGCA
>Ga0315296_10005245_pt1 | contig 10388 bp, 8 predicted proteins | sample YL17G14_18_MG_FD_203921 | JGI IMG/M metagenome (GOLD analysis project Ga0315296, IMG submission 203921) | Sediment microbial communities from Yellowstone Lake, YNP, Wyoming, USA - YL17G14_18 | ecosystem: Environmental > Aquatic > Freshwater > Lake > Sediment | place: USA: Wyoming | collected... | reverse complement strand
CGTTGACTACGGCGCTCATGCCGTCGCGGACGACGGCAAGCGTGTGTGCGGAGATGCCCAGATCGGCAGACATATCGGGGCCGCCGGAACCTGCAGCGTGCGGCTGGAGGAACAACCGCGGCGGCTTGTGCAGCCCGTCCCGCGCGATCGTGGCGAAAGCGTTGGCCACCTGGAGCGGCGTGACCCAGAGGTTGCCTTGGCCGATGCCGACGAGCCTTCGGTCGCCCTCATACAGCGGTCCAATGTCATCGAGTGACTGTACCTGTCTGCCCGGCGCAAGCGGCTTGGCGCTGATCTGGCCCGGCGCCTGGCGGAACTGTCGCGGCGTCGCATCCCCCGTCGGCGGGGCGGGACAGCCCAGCGGAACCGGCCGGCCGTACCCGAACCGGAAGAGCCATCGCTGCAGGACGGGCGGATCGAATCGGTCGGCCAGCCGTGAAAAGTAGATATTGCAGCTCCCTTTCAGGGTGTTGCGGGCGTTGTTGGTCCACTGGCTGCTGTGGCCGACGCGACTGGATCGCCAGATCAAGCAGTTGGGCCAGCCCTGGGGGGCGTCGTGCGAGGGGCACTCGATCTCTTCCTCCGCCGTCACCAGTCCCGCCTCCATCCCCGCGATCAGGATGATCGGCTTGACGCAGGAGCCCGGCAGATACTGCTTGTTGATCGCGCGGTGAATCACGGGGTTGTTCGGGTCCTTCAGCAGCTCGCCATAGTCGTATCGCGCGCGGTTGAGGTCGTATGTCGGCATCGAAACGAGGGCCAGGATGTCGCCCGAGCCCACGTCAATCGCCACGGCGGCCATGCCGTGACTGTGGTAGCCCGGGTTGACCTTCGGGTCCGCCATGTTCTGTTCAATCTTCTTCTGCAGCTCGACATCGAGCGTCAACACGACGTCATCGCCGAAGTCCGGCTCATTCTGCCGCACAAGCTCGCGGTCGATGTCGATCACGACTTCGCCCCGGCGGCCCCGCAGGACGCTCTCGCAGACATACTCGACCCCATCCTCGCGCCCGCACATCTCGCCCTTGCGATAGCTGGCGAGCGGATCGTCCTCGAAGAGTCTCGTGTCCCGTTTCTGCGTCGCCAGGCCCACCCAGCCGATGGTTTGCGACGCCACCGAGCCGTACGGGTAGCGCCGCTGTCCCGTGGGCAGGATCTGAACGTCGTTGAGGTCCATGAACTCGACCTGGGCGGCGAAAACGTCGTCATCGGTCTTGAGATCCACCAGCGGCAGGGGCTCGCTCATCTCCGGCAGGCCGCTCACCCGGGTGATCCGATTGAGCTGTTCCTTCTCACTGAAGTGCTGCGAAAAGTCCGCCATGGCCTCTGAAAATGGGATGCTGATGATCTGATTGTTGTACTTTGAGGCGAGGCTGTTCGGGTCGCGGCTGCTGCGCCAGGCCAGGAAGGCCCGCAGATTCCAGATGTCGTCGTTGATCGCCTTGATCCTCTCCCACACCTGCTGCTCGGTAATTCCGAACTTGGCGCAGCCGCGAATGACGACCTCCATCAGTTGGCTGCGTTTCGTTTCGAGCTCATCGTAGAAATCGAACAGGGACGGGTTAGAGTCTTTCGCAGCGGCCGCCAATTTCCTGGCTTCGACGACGCGGTCATCGAGAAACGAGCTGAGCTCGTAATCGATGCAGATCTGAAATCGCGGCGTATCGACGGCCACGACCTTTCCGTCGCGGTCCAGGATTCTGCCCCGGACGGTTTTGAGCTGCCTGGACCGTCCGCTCTGCCGCTTCATTTCGTCGATCTCGTCCTGGAGCTTGGAGTCGGCCAGCAATTGCATCTGTGCCAGGCGCAGCACGCAGATCGCCAGCAGTGCGAGGCTGATCGCAATGAATATTTTGACTCGCTTGTCGTACATTGAACCGGCTCGAACCCCACACAGACAGAGAAGATCACGGCCTTCCTATACAGCCTCCCGCCGGCAGCGCAAACGCGGGGGCTGCCTCAGCCCCGCCTTTTCACGCCGTGCCTGCGGCCCTTCCTGTTTATACGCATCCACCAGGCGATTGGCAAGAATAGAAAGGGGCCGATGGCGGCCGAGTACAGCGGCTGCCACAGCAGTTCCGCGCTCAAGCGGGTGGCCACAGACTCGGCCCGAAAGAAGGTCAGCAGGAAACTGAGCAGGGCCGTCAAAATGCCCATGACGAAGATCGCGATGGCCTGGTGCGGCATCCGGCGGATAGAGATGATGCCGTGCACGTCGGATAGCAGGGTGCCGAGCACTCCGAAGCTGATGATCTGCGGACCCATCAGCTCGCGCACCGGGCTGCTCAGGTCGGCGGCAAAACCGATGCTGAACGAGGCGATGACGGCGTCTTGGGGACCACTGTAGATGGCGAAGAAGACCAGGAGGATCAGCAGCAGGTTCGGCTTGATGTCGGGCTGCCAGATGTGGATCACGCCGATGAGGCTCGTTTGCAGGATCGTGACGACAAGAACGAGCGCTGCAAACCGGAACCAACGCATTCAACAACTCCTCAGGACAACAGGTCTGCGGCCTCCCGGGCTTGCGAGCGTGCGCATCAATCACTGCTGCGGCGCGGGCACGATCACCGCCACGCGCGTCAGATTCGCAATGTCGCAGACCGGCTGGATGGTGATGTCCAGCATCGAAGGGTTCTCCGGGTCTCTGCCGCACTGGGTCACTTTGGCGGCGATGATCGAAACGTCGAGCAGGCCCGGCACTTTCCTCGCGTACACTTTGTCTCCGACGCGGACCGTGTGTTCGGCGGAAACCAGCCGAATCTTGCCGATGTTTCCCGACCGGTCACCGTTCATGACCCTGGCCAGATCCGATTCGCCGATGGTTACCGGGATCTTCGAGGTCCGCTCCGTGATGAGTTTGACGACGGCGCGCTGCGCCCAGACGTCGGAGATAGTCCCGATGACACTCATGTCTCCCAGAACGTACTGGCCGACGGCGATGTGGTCCTTGCGGCCGCGATTGATGAACAGCACATCCTGGGTCTGGCTGGTGCGTGTAACGTCGGCCAGGACGAAGGCCATTCGGTCCCACTGCGGCACCGCCCGCAACCGCTGGAGCTGGGCTATCTGGTCCTGGGCGTCCCGGACCTGGGCCTGGAGATTGGCGATGTGATTTTCCAGCCGCTGCTGCTCGTCGGCCGTCTCCTGCTTGCGGGTGTTGTCTACCGCGTTCAGCGGCGCCATAGCACCACTGGCCAGGCTCAGATTGTCCAGCGGCCAACTGAAAACGTAGTTATAGGCCAGCTTCAGCTTGCCGGTAAGGCTTGCCGGTGCAAACAGGCAAATGAGCCCGCCGAGCAGGAACCACGTGAAGAGCATTCGCCTGGATAATCTGGTCCACCTTTGTGTCATCGCCGCAAGTTCAACAGGTATAACAGAATGTCAAGTCGCGGCCCCCAAGGGGCCGTCTCCATCATTATCGGCTGTCAATTGTATCCACGATCACTGTGATCCATCGTGTCCTTCCAGATCTCCAGGTTTTCGAGATAGACGCTCGTGCCGCGGGCCACGCAAGTAAGCGGGTCCTCGACCCGGTGCACCTGCAGGCCGGTCGCGTTGGCGAGCACCTTATCTATTCCGCGCAGCAGCGATCCGCCGCCGCAGATGTGAATGCCATTATCGATCAGGTCGGCCGCCAATTCGGGCTCGGCCCGTTCCAGGGTGCTGGTGACGGCGTCGATGATGGCCGCCACGGGGTCTTTCAGGGCCTCGCGAATCTCCTCGCTCGTGATGGTGATCTTGCGAGGCAGGCCGGAAATCGTGTCCCGCCCGGCGATCTCCATCGTCAGCTCTTCCTCCAGCGGGGCCGCCGAGCCGATCTGGATCTTGACCTTCTCCGCCCGCGCCTCGCCAACGAGCAGGTTGTACGTCTTCTTCAGGTGATTGATGATGGCCTCGTCCATGTCGTCGCCGGCGACGCGGATGGACTCGGCGGTGGCAATGTCGGCCAGAGACATGATGGCCACTTCCGTGGTTCCGCCGCCGATGTCGACAATCATCGAGGCGGTCGGCTCGGTGATGGGCAGGCCTGCCCCGATGCCGGCGGCCATGGGCTCATCGACCAGGTACACCTTGCGGGCGCCCGCCCGCTCGGCGCTGTCGATAACAGCCCGCCGCTCGACGGCAGTGATGCCGCTGGGCACCGCGATAACGACCCGGGGCCGGACCAGTCTGCCCCGGCCGTGCACCTTGCGGATGAAGTAGCTCAGCATCGCCTCCGTCACTTCGAAGTCGCTGATGACCCCGTCCTTGAGCGGACGGATGGCGCTGATCGAACCCGGGGTCTTGCCAAGCATCTCGCGAGCCACCAGACCGACGGCCTCGCCGTTGTTCAGGACGACGTTCGTCCCCTTACGCACCGCGACCACCGACGGCTCGTTCAGAACGATGCCTTTGTCTCGCACGCACACCAGCGTCGTACAGGTACCGAGATCGATACCCATGTCCTCGCTGAAAAAGCCGAGAATTGAGTCCAACAGCACTGTCGAATCCTTTCTAAGATTGCCATTGGATATTGTGAGTATCCGTAGGCGGTAACGTCAAGAGGAAATTCAATGCGGCATGGTAAAAATCGTCCGGTATTGGGTGTAACAGGCAAAAGTGACGTAGGCGGCGGTGGCCAGAACGACCCCGAACGCCATGGCCAGAATCACCGTGTACAGGTTGCTGGGAGGCGATACCTTCCCGCGTGTCTGGGCTATTGGACTCATAGAGCAACAACCTCCTGCAGTGAGGCTCTGTTATGCACTCGCTGCCGCGATCTCCATCTACAGATTCGTTGCGACCAGGTCGCCGGCCTGCGGATCAGTCTGGACGAGGTCGAGGACGCCGACGGCCTTGTCGGTATCGACGTCGAAGATCAGGATCTCGCAAATCCACCGGTCGCCGCGGGTGACGTGGAACTTCATCTGCTCACGGACGCCGGCCGCCGAGCCGATGGATATCGCTGCCACATGGTTCTTCATGTCCACCTGGGTAACGCGGCCGTTCAGGCCGATGTCTTTCGTTGCCGTCTGCGCGACCGGGGCCGGCGTCTGCTGCTGCTGCACCGGCTGAGCGATCCCCCGCTGCGGGGTGACGATCCGGGGCCGGGCCGGCGCCTTGCCGTACTGCTGCAAGACCTGGTTGAGCTGGGTCTCCAGACCCTGTTTTTCCTCAATCAACTGGCGGCTCTTTCTCTGCAGGTCCGCGATCACGGCGGTCCGCTCCATCAGGGCCTGCGTGGTTTCCTCGAGTTCCTTGCTGCGGTTGGCCTGGTCGGCCCGAAGGCTCTTCACTTCCTGCTCCGCCACCGCGGTCTGGTCTCTCATCCCGGCCAGGGTCTCATTGGCCGTCTGAACGACGGCGGCCATGTCCGTCAGCTTCTGCACTAACTGCGCGTTCTCTCTCTTGAGCCCGTCGATCTGGGCGTCGAGCTGGCCCTTGAGGATGTTCAGGTCGGCAACCTGCTTGCCCAGATCGGCCTTCAGGGCCTCGACCTCCTCTTTCTGCTTCTCCTCGCTCTCGACCGCCGCATTCTGCCTCGCCTTGGCCGACTGTAATTGCCGATCCAGATTGCTCGCACGCTCCCGCTCGTTGTCGGCGTGGGCAACGTACGTCACGACAATGCCGCACAGAAAGATGGAGAACACAGTCAGCAAAACAACCAGAACCTTCGTTAAGGTACTCAAGAAAGGCTCCTTTCTTCAATCAAGACGTTCTCGCAATTCCTGAACACCGAGTTCTATCGGACGTTGATCTCACAGCAATATCCGGCAGTTGGCTGAAGGTCCTCAGCCCGGCACATGCTCACCAACCCTGCCCAGGTCCCGACACGGCACCTGCATAGCATAATTTTACGCTTTGGGTTTACAAAGGTCAAGTTATTTTTCCCAAACAGCCCAGATAGAAGGGAGGATTGCCGGGAGTATTTCCCCCTGGCTGGCAGGGATAAAGTCGGCAAGGATCGCGGGCAAGATGCCCGCGACACGTGCCGTACGGTTGTGGACCATGCCTGATAGAGGCGTATGGGCCTATTTGGCGGCTCGCCGCAGGATGGCCCGGGCGGCGGCCAGCCGCACCGGTTTGGAGGAATCGCGCAGCAATTGAGGCAGATGTTTGGTCAGTCCCTCGGTGCCGATTTCCCCGATTGCCAGGGCTGCCAGCACCTTGACCCGCTGCTGACCATCCGCATCCATGTCGGTCAGGAGGTTCTTCTCGAAGACTTCCGCGACCCTGGCCTCGCCGATAGGCTCTCCGAGCCTGCCGAGTTGTGCGGCCGCCGTCAGACGTACCTCCGGAATGTTGTCGTCCAGCATCGTAATAATGGCATTTTTCGCCTGTTCGGTGCCGAGCGCTCCCATTGCCCTGATGCCCAGGACCCGGTCGTCGGCATAGGCACTGATCAGCCGTGACCAGAGCTTCGGGTAGATCCGCTCATCTTGGAGCACGGCAATGGATTCAGCGGCCTGGAGCGTGACTTTATCGGTCGAATCCGGCTGGCGAAGGGTCCACCAGAGAACCCGCAATGCCTCCTTCTGGCCGCTTTTGCCCAGCAGCAGGGCGGCATTGGCCCGTACCGTCTGGTCCTCACTGACCACCGCGTTGCGGAAGACTTTGAAGTACTCGGCCTCGCCCAGCCTGGTCATGGCATAGGCGGCGGCGATTTTGATGTTCGGATTCGGATCGCTCAGCAGCCGGCCGATCTCGTCCTTTGCCAGGGTGTACTCAAGGTCGCCCACCGCCAGCACGGCGATGAACTTGACGGGAATTGCCGGGTCCTGCAGCAGCTTCTGGGCCTTGGGCATCAGGCGGACCTCCCGCGTCGTCGCAATCACCTCGACGGCGTTGGCCCGGATCTGAGGATCGGGGTCGGCAAGCCCGTCGAGGACCACCTGCCGGGCCTGCGACGGCAGGTCCCCGCTGAGCGGCGGAAGCCCGGATACCAAAGGCGCCTGCTGAGGCTGCTGACAGCCGACCACGAACAGCATGGCCAGGTTGACGGCCACCGCTCCAAAGAATCTACCGATCTGACCCATCACAGTATCCTTGAGAAGAGTTCCCAGTCCCCAGGGCGGGCTAAGCCCACCGGATTCCTCTCGTGTTTCAGGCGGCTTTCCGCTGGCGACGGCGAGCGAGCCGTGACCCCAGCGGCCACAGGACCGCTACGACCAGCAGCACGACACAACTCGTGGCGAACCACTCGCCGTGGCGGCTGTAGAAGGTCACCCGGGTATCTATCGGCAATCTGTCGGAGAACCATCCAGTCAGACCGGTCCTGTGCATGGCCTCGGCGGGGAATTTGTCGCTTGCGGCGAGGTAGCCGTCCCGGATGCGGCCGGTGGACTCGATCAGGCAACTGATCCCTGTGTTGACGCTGCGGAGGATGGGCAGCCGGTTCTCCACGGCCCGAAAGGCGCAGATCGCCGCATGCTGAGGCAGTTCCGTGGTGGGGACCACCCGCTCCGGATTCTTGATGAATCGGACGAACCAGCCGTCATTGCTGATGTTGACGAGCCAGTCGATGCGCTTGCGGCCCCGCTCATCCAGGGTGAAATTCCGCGCGACGTAGGGGACCGTGTCCTCGTAGCAGATAATCACGGCGAAGCGGTAGGGCAAAGCCTGGTGTGATTGCGGATTGCGGATTGCGGATTGCGGATTCATCTCGAAGATCGTGTAGTTCTTGCCGTGCTCGAGCGAGTAGTCGACGTTATAGCCGTCGGGCAGGAATCTTCCCAGTTGCTGGAAGAGCCACGGGAAGCTCCGCCGGAACGGCGTGTACTCGCCGAAGAGAACGAGATGAATCTTGTCATATCGCTGCGGGTCCCGCGTTCCGTCCGGGCAATAGAGATACGCCGAGTTATAGGTGCCGAGGTACCGCTCGCCGGCGGGGTCGCGGAGGATGTCCGCGCCCAGAGCCCCGACCAGCAGGTAGGCATTGCCTTTGGCGTGGTCGCACAGGGCATAGTGAAAGGCCTTATCATCGTTGACGTCGTTCGCAAGATATGGCCAGAGCTTGGGATCCAGCAGGCCCTGAACCATGGTCTCAGGCCAGACGATCAACTCCGCCCCTGTCCCCAGGGCGGCCTTGCTCTGGACCATCAGATCGTCGAAGAGCTGTCCACTCTTACTGAAGCTGCGTTTGACCGACTGCGGCACATTCGACTGCAGCGAGGCCACCCGGGGGCCCTCCCTGAGATACTGCCCCGTCTGCCGCAGCCGCCATTGGCCATAGAGAATCGTCCCGGCGACGACGAGGAGAGTCGCCACGGCGCCGGACACGACCGCCCGTCCTGTTGCAGATTTCAAATTTGAGATTCCGGATTGATGGGGACCACCGATCCGAATCCGCAATCCACAATCAACAATCCGCAATCGAAGGGCAATATCCGCCAGCAGGCCGTTGACCATCGCGACGATGAAGGAGACGCCCGCCGCACCGAAGATGTCGGCGATCTGGATCATGGGGAGGTTCGCATACTGGCTGTGGCCGAGGAATCGCCAGAAGAACCCGCCCATTGGGAAGCCCTGCAGCCGCTCGGCCCCGACTACCAGGACCGGCAGGGCCAGGAACATCGGGATGCCCTTCGACCGGCAGAAGCGCACAGGGATCGCCAGCAACGGCCAGAACCACGCGAGGTAAAACGCCATCCCCGTCCAGCCGATCAGCGTGATCGGCGTAATCCAGTACAGGTTGCCCAGCCAGTACAGGAACCCGACGACCAGCGCCGGCAGCACCAGCCGCGGCGGAACGGAACCGGTGGGCGTCCGGTCCCGAGCCTGCGGCGAGCATGCCAGCACAAACGGCACAAGCGCCACCCACGCCAAGAATGACCAGTCAATCGGCGCCTGTATGACCGTCAGCAGCCCGGCGCTGACTGCGAAAAACAATGTCGGGAGGAGAAACGCTCTAATCTTCAAACACCAGTGCCCCCATTTGTGGTCCGCTTGTCTTGTCGAGAGGGCTGAGCTTGCCGTTTCTGTCGAGCAGGTCCAGCCGCTCATCGACCTCCTCCGGCGTGTAATGCCGCGTCTTTTGCAGCCTCGCATTGAGCTTCGTCGTCAGCAGGGTCAGCAACATGCGATTCGTACAGAGCTGGCGTAGCGGGACTTTGTTCTCGCTGTAGAGCCATCGCAGCTCGGCATCCGCATGCTCCGGCCAAGCCGGCAGCCCCTCTTCGTAGGGCGAGCGTCCCCGCTCGCCGCCTTGTGGCGAGGGCGTCTCGCCCTTGCGTGGTACGCCCGTCTTGGCTGTGCCGTTGGGCACAAGGGCAGGATGCCCTCGCCACAAGGCACAGCCCTCGACCAGGTCGGACACAGGCTCTATAGAGGCAAGACCTTGCGATTGTGCAACTCGCTCTCGTGCCGCCTCGACGTATTCCTCGGAAATATCGATCGTCGTGAACTTGCGGTTGAGCTTGTGAGCGACGACGGCGGTGGTCCCGGAGCCGCAGAACGGGTCGAGCACCCAGTCGCCCTCGTTCGAGCTGACGCGAATGATCCTCGCCAGCAGGCTCTCAGGCATCTGGCACGGGAAGCCTGTCCGCTCGCGGAATGTGCCGCAGACGCGGGGATATTCGTCCCACACATCGTCCGGCATCTTGCCCGCCGGATTGGCCCGCCTGTCCGCGTATTTTTTCTGCCGGTCGGAAATGACGCGCACCATCCCATCGTTGAACGTGAAATTCTTCGCGTTTTTTACGAAGTAGAGGATGTGCGTGTGCGAGCGGGCAAACTTGTTCCTGGTTTGCTGGCCGAACGTGTAGTGCCAGATGATCCAATTTCGCAGCGTGAGCCCGAGCTCGTCTTCCATGATGAGCTTGATCTGCGCCGCGTACTCGTCGCCGATGGCGATATAGAACGACCCATGCGGCTTGAGCACGCCGGCGCACGCCCCGATCCAGTCCCGCGTCCAGGCAAGATACTTGTCGCTGGCCTTCTCGTCATGGTACTTGTCGTACTTGTACCCGATATTGAACGGCGGATCGGCGAAGACTAGATCTGCGAACGGCTCCTTCGCCCTTCGCAGAATCTCGACGCAATCCCCGCAAAGCACCTGATTCATCCATTCGCGCATGGCCGTATTCTATTGTCTAAGCCGCGCTTGGCAAGCCGCAATCTCACCATGTGTGGTGTGAATCCCCGAAGGATCGCGACGACGCGAAATCTCTCCTCTGTTGGCGAAGAGTATTCCGATACGTATGATGTGCATGGCAGTATCGTGACGCTCAACGGACGGTATCGGGATTCAAGGGCATTGAGGCTCGGATGGATTTGAGTGGCGGTTTTCGGCTGGAGGGACTGGCGAATGGGTGGGTGGTCGGGCGGTTTGCGGCGATGGCGGAAATCGGCGTTGCTCATCTGGTGACGACGCGGCAGGGGCCGGATGGGCAGCAGGTGCGCCATGATCC
>Ga0315296_10005244_pt1 | contig 10389 bp, 10 predicted proteins | sample YL17G14_18_MG_FD_203921 | JGI IMG/M metagenome (GOLD analysis project Ga0315296, IMG submission 203921) | Sediment microbial communities from Yellowstone Lake, YNP, Wyoming, USA - YL17G14_18 | ecosystem: Environmental > Aquatic > Freshwater > Lake > Sediment | place: USA: Wyoming | collected... | reverse complement strand
TTTGAGAGCCTGGTGCAAGGTATTCGCTATGCGGCGCCCCGGCAACTGCGGGCCGCGGGGATCACCATCGACGCCACGGAGGCCAACGAGGCTTATGCCAAGTCGCTGGGCAAGGGAACGCTAGTCCTTATAGACAATACAAAAGGCATTGCCGAGGGCAGCGAAAAATTGGCAGACCTGCAAGCATCGCTCCGATTGGCTCGCATCAGGCAATCAGAATTCACCGACAAAACGAAGGAGTCCTCGCGTGTCGCCGCCCAGATGCAGATCGAGAAACTCACCAGGCAGATCGCCGAGCAATCGGGTAAGGTCGGCGCTCTTAGTAGCGCACATGGGAAACTGGGAGAAGCGAGTGGCAAGGCGGCAGCCGAACTAACCGAGGAACAGCAGCAGTTGGCGATGATGGCTGCCGCGATGGCGCAAGGCGACCGCATAGTCGCGCAGATGGGGCTCACCGGCCTCTCGACGGCGGAGAAAATCCAGAGTCTCCGGGTATTCATCGGGAATCTCAAGGAGGATATAGGGAAGGCGTTTGTTCCCATACTTGCCAAGGCGATCGATATAGTCATCCCGCTCGCTTCCGCCATCTCCAAAAAGGCGCTGCCCGCCGTCCAGGGACTGACGAAGGGACTGGAGAATCTCTGGAATAGAGCCGCAAAACGATTGGATGTGTTCGGGGACTATATCGTGAAATTGCAAGGCGCTTTCAAGAAATTGCATGACGGCAAACCCATCATGTTCCTCACCGATCTCTGGAATATCATGCAGAAGGCCTTCGGGCCCAAAGTCGCAACGATAGTGCGGAATATTGCTGACAGAATTATTGATTTCGGGACGCGGGCGCGCGAAGTGCTCCGCGATTTGGGCATTACCTTCAATGTGTTCCGGCTACCGATTGTCCAGTTATTCGACCTGATGCGCAATCTGCTCGGCAGCACCAGCGCCGATTGGCTCAATTTCAGCGTCATCCTGCGGGGCATCGTGGGGCCGGACATCGCCAACATCATCTACAAGATCGGCGTGAAATTTATGGAGCTGCGGGACACGGCCGAGGGCCTGTGGGATAAATATATCGGGCCGCGGATGGAGGCGTTCAGAAAGGGTCTCAGCCAATGGTGGGAAGGCTTGGGCGGCGTGTGGGGCATCCTGGATAAAGTCAGGACGGCCTGGGCCGAAGTTCGTGCGGAGGGACTCAAGCCGTGGCTGATGCCAAAGATTGAAGATACTTGGAAGCAACTGGATGCATGGCTGGAGGGCGTGGGCGGATGGTTCCTCACGATGGGCGACAGGTTGCAGACATGGCTCGACAGGAACGCGCCGGGCAAGGAACTAACGGCTGAGCAGATGGGCTTCCTCACGCCAGCGGCTGAGGATGTGCCACGCGAGATGAGGCCGTGGTGGCGGTCGATAGCTGACGCTATCACGATCGGGTTTGATAACGCACTGAAAATCGTCCAGCAGAAAGGCCGGGAATATCAAGAGCGCCTGAGCAGTGCCCTGTTTGGTTTGCTTCAAGTAGAGGAGGTGTGGGAGGATTTATCGGCCCTTGGGCCAACCTACGAATCGCCCATCCTGAAGAGGTTCGCTGCCTGGGTCGAAGGAATTGCATATTGGATCGGGGCCATCGGCATTCCTACCATCGTGAAAGGGTTCGAGGGTTTGACGGCAGGCATCATCGCCGCCATATTCCCACCTAAGACCGCTGAGATGGAACTGCGTGGCGAGATGACTTCGCTAGAACAAGTAATGTGGGATGGCATGTTCGTGATCGGCAAGGCCGGTGCAAAAGGCCTCGTTGATGGACTAAGGCAGGGATTCGCCGAGTATAAGTTTCCGATATTAGCTCCGGGCTGGGTCAAAGAGTCTCGTGAGTCATTAGTCGATATATGGCATTGGCTGCAGCAGCCTTTGGAGGGAGAAGTCGGTCCTAATATCGTTGAGGGCGCGAAGCCTCTAGATTTCACGCCGTGGGCTGATATATGGAGCCAGGTCATAACGGACGAGAATACGAAGCCTGTGCTCACAAAAGCGACGGAGTTGGGGGGAGGCATCAGCGATAATATGACCAAGGAAGCCAAATCGAGACTTGGGATCGAATCGGCCAGCAAGATTTTCGCACGCATCGGTGTGAACATTGGACAGGGACTGGCCGAGGGTATCAAATCCAGCGAGAGTGTCTGGCGAGTGAGGGAGGCGCTGATACGGCTCACGGGCGACGCCCGCTATCAGGCTTTGCCCAGCATGTTGCAACTAGCGCGGGACGTCGGCTCCTGGATGGGCAACAGTATGTCGCAGAACGTGGCTAACTCCGCCGCGATCCAGGCGCTGGCGAACGCGATCCTGCGGCTCTGGTATAGCGCCATCGCGCTAGCCAGAGCGTCCTATGTGGCCCCCACCTGGCCAACTCCGACCCCGCCTGCGCCCCCAGGACCGCCTGGGCCGCCCTATGGGGCATATCAGTATGGCGGGCACGTCCCAGGGCCTCTGGGACGACCACAGTGGGCCGTGGTGCACGGCGGGGAGACTATCTTGCCGGCGAGACCAAAGGCAGGCGTTTATCTGGACTTCCGGGGTGCGCAATTTTATGGCGTGACGCAGGATTTCGTGGAGGACCTGTTCCGCGAGAATCAGTTGATACAGCGATTGCAGGGGATACGCTGATATGGGGCTAATGAACATCCTTATTGACGGAGTGAACCTCCGGGACTATGTGCAGGATAAGACGATCCGCATAGAGTCGTCCGGCTCCAACATCGCCGCGACTGCCAGCCTGGAGGTGGAGGATCGCCTGGGGCAAGCTCCCTGGATAGCTATCTACGAGAAGCAGGAGATCATTATCGAAGACGAGGCGACGCGGCTTTTCGGCGGCCATATCGCCTTCCTGGAAGACACGCACGGTGGTCGTTTCCGCAACTGGCGGATCAGGGCCAGCGACTACACTTTGCGATTAGAAGAGATAGTCGTCCAGAGCCAGAGTTGGGTGGTCAACACGCCCGATGACACCATCATAGCCGAGCTGTTCGCCGCGTGGCTGCCGGAGATCGACGCCACCACCTATGTCGACAATCTACGGAACGATATGCCGGCGATGGAGTTCGAGGCGGTGAACGTCCGGGAGGCGATGGACCATATCTGCCGCAAGACCGGCGGGATGTATTACGTGGACTTTTACCGCCGGCTGCACTATTTCTCGGCGGACGAGGGGGTGGATGCGCCGTTCTACCTGTCCACCGAGCCGGACATGGTCAACTCGTTCCCGTATGAGGAGTTCAAACGCAATCGGGATGCTACGAAGCTCATCAACCGTGTGCTGGTAGTCGGAGACGAAATTTCGGTCTGGCGGGAGAACGCGGCTTCCATCGCGTTCTACGGTGGCGATCCGGACGGCGTATTCGAGGGTATCCTGCGGGACGACAATATAAAAACCATCCCCGATGCCAACGCCTACGGCGATTGGTATGTGGAGAGGCACGGCTGGGGCACCGGCGAGCCGGAGTGCCTGACACGCCGGGCTGGCCTGCGGGCGGGTATGCGCATCAGACTGGTCAATTCGGTATGGGGTATCGACCAGAATTATAGCGTGCGCCGCGTGGTCATTGAGTGCACGGGTGGGGTCGAGCCTGGGGATCCTCAATATCGGGTGCGGTTGCAGTTGGGCTATCGGGATGCGCCGGGGCGTAGGGACGTGGAGCCGGAGAGCCCAGGGCCCACACCGCCCCCACCGGTTCCGCCGGAGCCGGAACCCGCCGGTGGCTGGTGCCTGGAGGATTACGTGCTCACTGCAGATCTGGGTGTCTTCTACACGGACAATTTCGTGGACGACCCGGCTTCGCCGGCCGGCGTGCCGGTCTGGACGGCCATAAATACGGGACTGACGCTGGTGGGCACGGACGGGTTAGGTTTCCGCGGGGATCCCTGGGAGCCGGAGAATCGCCAATATTGCCTGATGACCGATGGTCTGTATCGCCGCGTGGCCGGGGGCAACTGGGTGTCCATCTTGACCGCAGCGCAGGCGCGGGCGCTAACGGGGGGAACGAGCGCCGCGAGCGGCGGGTTCGGGCTCAACGGCCTGGATACCAGCATCAACCGTCAGGCACACGTGGGGGTGCTCTTCACCGCATTCGACTTCGGGTCGGGTTGGAAGGCCTGCTACCTGCGTTCTTTCGATTATGGCGCGACCTGGACGGCATATTCGATATCCGGTTGGCAGGTCACAGGGGCCGGGGCAGGCAGTTTGACGATCGGCGCATACCAGGGATCGTCGCCCTACACACCGGGCGACGTGATCTATGCCGCCGGTAGGCGCAGCCTACAGAATGTCCTCTGGCGATCCATTGACGGCGGTGTCACATGGTCCTTCACTAGCATTGGCACGACCATCGCCGACACGCATGTGTTGGTGGATCCGAATGATCAGAGCCGGGTCTTCGCTGGTTTTTCCAATTTAGGCGTGCCCTGGCGGGTGATGGTCTCCCTGGACCACGGGGCCACCGTCAGCGATTATGATACCTACGCATCTGGCCCGCTGGGCTATCCGAATCCCTGGTATCACCTCAGCGTGGGGATGGACGAGAAGAAAACGGTGAGAGTCGGTTCGCCTCCTGATAGCCGGTTGCACATGACCCGCGATGACGGATTGAGCTGGGACGAGCCGACGCCGGAATACAGTGCCAATGCGCTCGGCATCTCCATTGTCCAGGATGCGGTGGATAAACTCTATCTGCTGCGCGTGCTTAGTTCGCTGGTTCCGGTCCACATGATCTACGCCTCGGAGGACGAGGGGCGCAACATGACGCCGAAGGCCGGCGCGAACTACGATATAGGCGGCACCGGCGGCGGCGACTCCATACCTTATGACTGCGGGGGCATCCGCGGCATCCTTCAGATCTGGACGTCGCCGAGCAGGCATCCGTTGGCCGGTGCTGAACATATAGGTAGCCTGGCCTATCCGCAGGTAGCACCGTTGGTGGGCACGGGACCTGAAACAGTCGCCTCTGGCGAGCACGGTCCGGAGCATGAGGACGGCGGGGGCATGGAGATCGATGTGGGCGCCCTTTCGGGAGTGCTGGCGGACGAGCAGGACGCCGGGTGGCTTAAGGGAAGGGTCATTAGCGGTGCTGTGCCAAACGATGAAGATGCGCTTACCTGGAACGCACTGGCGGCGCAGTGGGAGCCAGCACCGGGAGGTGGTATTGCTTATGAACCGCTAACGAACGGTGATCTCATCAACCCCGAATTGATATTCGCCGGCGGCGATGTAGTGATGGTTCCGATGTAGAGGAGGATGATATGGCACTATGGCAAGACTGGGTTAGAAGAGGCACGACTGTTGCCAAACCTGCGGCGGCGGCAGACAACGAGGGGATGCTCTATTACGATACTGACCTGGAGCGGTTAGAACGATCCAATGGGGCAGCCTGGGAAGTATGCGATGCCATCGATGTTTCAGCATACCTCGACTTTGATGAACAAGGCGGTGCCCCGGCGGATCCTGGGGCCAATGTGGCCCGTGTCTATGCCCTGGATGATGGGGCTGGCAACACACGGCTTTACTATCGTGATTCCGTGCCGAATGTCTATCTGATCGGGGTTATCAACGGGATCCGGGAAGGTGTCATCGGTTTTACCATCGATGGCGGAGGGGCGGTTATCGCGGCGGGGCTCAAGGGGTTCGTGGAGGTCCCGGCGGCTGGCAATATCGTGGGCTGGACGATCGTGGCGGACCAGGCGGGGAGCATCGTGGTCGATGTCTGGCTGGATACTTATGCCAACTTCCCACCGACCATCCTCGACACGATCGCCGGTGCGGAGAAGCCTACCCTGGCCGCTGCGCAGAAAAACCAGGACCTCGCCCTGGGGACATGGACAACCGCCGTAGCGAAGGGCGACTGGTTGGCTTTCAATGTGGAGGCGGGGCCGGCTGGTGTCACCTGGGTGGCCGTCACCTTGCGCGTTGAATACACATTGTAGGAGGGATGAATGCCTGTCTATTCGAGTCTGCAACTTCCCTGGGGGCCACTATCGGGGCCAGGGATCGATGACGGCTATGAGGAATTGGCGATGAGAGACGCAAATCGTATGATCTCAATCGTTTTCATGTGCCCAAAAGATGGCACTATCAACAAGGTCGGGTGCTATTGCGCGCAGGTGGCGGGCAACCCGCCCGCCTACAATATAGGTCTGGTGACGGTCGACGCAAACGGACAACCGACTGCCAACCCCGCCGGCGGCTCCGCGATAGAGACTTATGACTTTGTGGCTGCTGGCTGGGTCTGGGTAACCCTCACCACTCCGGCAACGGTCAATGCCGGGGATGTGGTTGCTGCCCGCGTCTGGCCTGGGATCTCACCCCCGGATGTAGACAACTACGCTAAGAATATCGTTTCGCTCGCGACCGATAGACCCACTGCATTGCCACGTCATAGAACCTTCGACACGGATTACTGGAGCCCATTCGGCCTCTCGGCTATGTATGATGACGGGGAAGTAGTGGCTCCGGCCTATGATACGCTGACCATGAGCGTGAACGTGAACACCGGCACGACTCCCGATGAGGTCGGCGACCGATTCCAAGTGCCCTTCGACTGCGAGTGCTATGGCGCGCTTTTGCTAGTCTATCTTGGTGCCGCCGCTTCGGACTACAATGTGAAACTCTATACGGATGCTGGAGATTTACTGAAATCGGTTTCGCTTGATCAATCTCAGGCCCAAAGCAGCCGCAACGATTTGGTCAAGGTGCAATGGGACCCGCAGGCATTGGTCGCGGGCACCTGGTATCGGCTCTGTATCTGTCCCACGAGCGCCAATAGTCTGTATCCGAGGCAGTTGACGGTCAACGAGACAGCCAGCCGCAACTGGTGGCCGGAAGGCGAGCGCTGGTATAAATGCTATCGGACGGATGGTGGCGCTTTCACGGATGATGACACGGCGATAATGATGCTGGCTTTGCTGTTGGACGAGATCACGATTGGGGACGGGGGCGGAGCTGGGGGCGGCTCATATGGGATGATTGTAGGATAAAAAATAAGGAGGTTAGAAATGCAAAGAGCATTGATGTCGGAAGAGAGGCCGGGAGGGCCGAGATGACAGCACCGCAGGAAAAGGCAGGCAAAGAACTCTTGACGACGAACCAGGTCTGCCTCGTGGCTATCACTGGCATTTTGGCGGTAGCGCTACTCACGATGACCGCACTCCTAAGGAATATCGACGGCATAGCGCTCGCCGCTGGGGTGGGCAGCATATGCTCTATCGTGGCAGGGACTATCGGATTCCAATTGAAAAAGTTCATTAGCTAGAGGAAGGGGGCATATGAATCGCTGGGGAATTCATTTCGCCAATAAGAATTTCCGCCAGATGGACAGGCTCTTAGGGCTGGGGGTTGACAATTTCACGATCCTGCACGGCGAGGCGGGCTGGCTGCCGCAGATAAGGCAGGCGCGGCCCAACACGGTGATCCTGGTGCGCCACCATCTGACGAATTGGGCGGAGCGGGACCCTGGCCATTGGGCGAAGAAATGCGCCCAGCGGGCGGACGGGATGCATCAATGGACGATACACCACACGCTGGCCAACGAGCAGAACCTGCCGGAGGAGGGCGGGGGCACCAGCAAGGAATGGTATCACCGGATCGACGAATGGAACTTCCGCTCCATCATCGAGTTCAAGGCCCTCTGCCCCTGGGCCATCGTCCATTGGCCCGCCTTGGCCAGCGGGCACTCGGAGGACCAGGATGATCTCGGCGATGGCACGATCGGCTACGAGATATGCCGCCGGAGCGTCGAGGCCAGCGATGTGCTGGATCATCACGACTACTGGCACTTCCCAGATCAGTTATTCGATAGTGAACTCTCGAAATGGTACGCCTTCCGCTTCGCCAAGGCCCACGCCTTCTTCCCCGATAAGCCCATCTTCGTCTCGGAGTGCGGATGGTTCTACCAGGCGCAGAATCCGGAGGCCGCGAGGCACTACAAATATTTCTTCGAGAAACTTTACGATTATCCCTATGTCATCGGGGCGACGCCATTCATCTGGGACAGCGGGCCCGAGCACGGGCCACAGATATGGGTCGGGAATGATGCGTTGATAGATACGGTGACGCAGGCGGAGAAGCGGGAGACTACCTATCCGCAGCCGCCGTTCGGAAATGGAGGAGCGGACATGCCAGGGACATTGCCGGTTTGGATTCAGGATTTGCGGGGCCAAGCGACCGCGCCGATAGGGGAGACGAGGAACCTCAATAAAGGCATCGTCATCCACCATACGGGGAGCGACGCTGCTTTGACCAATCAACTAAGCTATCTGTTGCGGGCCCAGGAGACTTATCATTACGCCATAGATGTGGAGGGCAAAACCTATGCCCTCTACGATCATGGCCAGCAAGTCTATCATGCCGGCATCCAGGAATGGAACCAGGGCGGCGTGGCTGTTTGCTTCATCGGACTCTTGATGGGGCGAATGCCGACTGAGGCGGCTTTCGCGGCGTTCAGGCAGCTTCATCATTATCTTTGCCATGTGAACTCAATCATGGATGTGATAGTGGGCCATAAGGACCTCAAAGCCACCGCCTGCCCCGGTGACTGGTATCCGCAGTATCGAGGCAAACTTTTCAGCGCGACGGATGAGGAAGGTCTCACTCAACGGATCAGTGCCCTGGAAGGGAAAATAGCAAAGTTGGCCCAGGGCCTCAAATCCCTGGCTGATCAAATATCCTAGTATATCAAATGGCATAGGAACAAAACGGAATATTCGGAACTGTTCCGGTCAGTGTCAAAAAACAGCTGATATAGCAGTTTTGTGATACATCTTCGGGGGGCCGCCCGGCCGAAAGGCCGGGCCCCCCCACCACCCCGGGGCCGCCTTCGGGCGGTCCCGGGGGACCAATCATCTGGAGGTGAAAAATGGAGAATGTGTGGACTATCCAGACATTGATTGCGCTGCTGGGGATGCCCTCCGCACTGGCCGCCATCGTGGCCTGGCTGATCGAGCAGAGCGAGACTTTCCAGGCGCTCACGCCGAAGCAGAAGGTGCTCGCCTTTCTGGCAGGGTCAATGGCGTTGGCCTGGCTCATCGCCGGGATCGGCCTGTGGCTGGGAATGCTGGTGCTGACCAGGACGCTGATCGTGGAGGTGTTCCTGGCCGGCGCGGGGGCGTTCTATACCTCACAGGTTGCCCACCTGAAGGACAAGGGCAAGTAGACATTATTTCCACCTCATCTCTCCTTTCTTAGCGGCCCGCTGGTGTCCTGGTTTTTGCCGCCAGGTCAGGGTTTTCATCCCCTGTCTCCCACCGGCGGGCCTCATCTTTGAATGTTAAGTTTTCGGAAAATGGGCGAAAAATTTAAGGTTCGGGGCTGAAAAGACTGGACATCTCGTTAGAAATATGTTATAATTCAGTCAGGATAAGAAAGGAGGAGGGGAGATGAAGAAGAAAACACTAAGAGAACTGGCTGAGAGAGCTGGAGTTGAGTTTATTCGCCGCGAGGGGCGCTATGCATTAATCCGCGTAGCGGATGGTCTTGGCGGCAGGATCCAGCGAGTCGATCGAGGTGTGCTGGAGGCGTGGCTCGATGAGGAGGAAGCTAACGAACAATGGAGAATCCGAAGGGAGGAGGGGAGATGAGCACGAAATGGACGATTTACAAAAATCATAGAATCGGCGTTGGCAAAGGCGCGTATTGCGGCTGCGCAATATGCGACGAGGTCAGCACAGAACTTCTGCGTGCAGCCGGACCGTCCGGGCGCACCACGGTTATCAAGCGTTTTAACCGCGGCAGAATCTCGGTCAAGGACCTCGACCGGCAAATCTGAGGAGGGGAGATGAAGCGCTGGGGATACGGGTTGGGGCGGCGCTGCGGTAAATGTATCCATCGGAAGGTGCGGACGGGATGCACTCACCCACTGGCGCATCTGGTATTTCACAGCCCCGCGCAGTTATATGGCCCGGCGGGGGTGAAAGGCGAGCACAGGGGCTGCACATTTTTTGAGATGAGAATCGAGTATCAGGGAGAAGAAAGATGAACCAGAGAGAAACTGCGCGGCTCCACGCACTCTACGTGGATCTGAAAGACCGTGCGCGGATGGCCCGGCAGTATGCGGGAGATGCCGACAAGCGTAATTTATTCCGCCAGCGTAACGAATTCACAGCGGCGGCGGACGCCTACGAATACGCTGCCGAGCGGATACACAACATATTTCTAGGAAAGGAGGAAACCGATGGAGGAGAGACGGAAGACGCGGTCATTCTCCCTGCTGGTCGGTGAAGACCTCTACCAGCGCGTCAAGAAGTTGGCGGCTGAGACAGATATTCCGTTTGCCAGGCTGATCCGTATGCTGATCAACCTCGGCCTCGCAGAGTTGGAAGAGGGGAAGCGGGTTGTGGCTTTGGATATAG
>Ga0315296_10005241_pt1 | contig 10390 bp, 12 predicted proteins | sample YL17G14_18_MG_FD_203921 | JGI IMG/M metagenome (GOLD analysis project Ga0315296, IMG submission 203921) | Sediment microbial communities from Yellowstone Lake, YNP, Wyoming, USA - YL17G14_18 | ecosystem: Environmental > Aquatic > Freshwater > Lake > Sediment | place: USA: Wyoming | collected... | reverse complement strand
ACGCCGACGAGGGACCAGGTTCCCGACGAGATGTAAGCCCAGTTGCGGTCTTCGGCCGGGACGGCGGCGACCGCGGCGGCCGTGTCATGGCCGGCCGTGGCGACGACGGGCACGCCGAAAAAACCGGTTTCCACGGCCACCTCGTCCGAGAGCGGCCCGAGGACCGTCCCCGGGTCGATGATATCCTGGAGGATCTTCTTCGACAGCCCCATCGCCTGGAAGAGGCCGGGGATCCAGGCCCTGGTCCGCGGATCCAGGAGTTGAGAGGTCGAGGCGATGGTGAACTCGGCCGCCTTTTTGCCGCTAAACAGATAATTGAAGAGGTCGGGCATGAAGAGGAGGTCGGCGGCGGCGTCAAGCAGGGGCGACCTCTCGCGGACCATGGCGTAGATTTGGAAGAGGGAGTTGAAGGGCATGAACTGGATGCCCGTCGCCTCGTAGAGGGCAGGCCGCGGCACCAGCTTGAAATACTCCTCCATGGCCCCGATGTTCCTGTGGTCGCGGTAGCAGAAAGGCAGGCCGAGGAGGCTTCCGTCCCGGGCGAGCAGCCCGAAGTCGACGCCCCAGGTGTCGATGCCGACGCTCGCCGGCTTGGCGCCGATGGCCGCCGCCCCTTCACGCATGGCCGCCTTCATCTCGTCGAACAGGGCGTAGACGTTCCAATGGATGTGCCCGGCGAGGGAGAGCGGCGTGTTGGGGAAACGGCGGACATCGTGGACGGAGAGCCTGCGGCCGTCGAGCCTTCCGAGGACGGCCCGGCCGCTCTCTGCGCCTAGATCAAAAGCCAAAAAGTGCGCTGGGTCGGTCATCTGCGGCATGCGTCAGTCTCGCGCCTCTTTATATATTCTGAACGGCGGTGGTTTTCAAGTCCGGTTTTGAAAAGCTCTCCCGTTTAGCCTAATATAATAGCCGAACATCACGACGCGATTGCATAGAGGATACATGGCTCTCGAGGACAAGCTGAAACAGTTGAGGCGGGAGAGGGAAGCCCGGACGCGCGCCCAGAACGTCGAGACGACCTGGGAGAAAATCGACGTGGATGCTGGCCTGACGGTCAAACAGAAGCTCGAGCGCCTGATTGCCCTGACCGACAAGGGCCGGGGGAAGGCCGTCCGGGCCGAGGCGCGGCCCCTCGAGCAGAAGCGCCGCGAGCCCGTCCAGATCTTCGAGAATTCCTACATGCTCGGCGCGTGTTACGGCCAGATCCCCATCTCCATGGGGCTCCAGATCCCCGGGAACATCCTTGGCTTCCTCAGCCGTGACGGCGAGTTCGAAGGGCTCGACCTCTCGTCGGCGGTTTTTCTCGACCTCGAGACGACGGGCCTGGCGGGCGGGACGGGCACGGTCCCGTTCCTCGTCGGCCTGGCTTACTACCGCGACGAGCGCTTCAAGGTCACCCAGTTCTTCCTCAACGAGATGGCCGAGGAGGACCGCCTCGTCCGCGAGCTCGGTCAGTTCATCAAGGATATGGGCTTCAAGTCCCTCGTCACCTATAACGGCAAGGCCTTCGACATGCCCCTCGTCGAGACGCGATTCGCCATGCACCGGACCCCGTGCCCGCTGAGGGGCCTGCCGCACCTCGACTTTCTCTTCTCGGCCCGGAGCCTGTGGAAACACAAGCACGACAGCTGCCGGCTCTTCAACCTGGCCCAGCAGATCGTCCAGGCCGAGCGGTCCGAGGACATCCCCGGCGCGGAGATCCCCCTCCGCTATTTCCAATACATCAGAAGCGGCGATTTTTCGCTCATCGACCCCATTCTCTACCACAACCAGGAGGATCTGCTGTCGCTCCTTGGCGTCGTCGTGGCCGGCTCGGTCCTCGTCGAGCGCAACCGCGGGGCCGCGGAGAGGGGAGAGGACGACGCCATGGACCTCTTCGGGGTGGCCAAGCTCTTCGAGAGGGCGGGCGACACTACGACCTCGGCGGCCCTCCTCGAGAAGGCCCTGGCCGGGGGGCGAGGCCTGACAGCCGAGGTGTCCCAAGTGGCCCGGAAGAAGCTCTCCCATCATTTCAAAAAAAACAAGGACTGGGACAAGGCCCTTCCGTTCTGGCAGGAAATGGCCGCGGGGGAAGAGGTCGACTGCTTCCGGGAATTATCGATGTACTTCGAACACACGGCCAAGGACTACGGGGAGGCCATCCGCGTCGCGACAGAGGGCTGGGCCCTGGCCAAAGGCAAGTCATTGACGGCGGAAAAGGACTTCGAGAAACGGATCGCCCGGATCAAGGGTAAGATGGCCAGAGGCAAGGGGGCCCCGGGACAATGAAGGCTATGGTCCTCGGCGCCTTCCGGCCGGCGGCCGAGAGCCCCCTCGATATGATGGACGTGCCGGTGCCGACCGTCGGGCCGGAGGACATCCTCATCAAGGTGCGCTGCTGCGGCGTCTGCCATACGGACCTCCACGCGGTTGAAGGAGAGCTTCCCAACGCGAAACTGCCGTTGATCCCCGGCCATGAGGTCATCGGCGTCGTCGAGCGGGTGGGGGAGGGGGCCGGGAGGTTCAAAGTTGGACAGCGGGTCGGCGCGGCCTGGCTCAGGTCGGCTTGCGGCTTTTGCCGTTTCTGCCGGAGCGGTCGGGAGAACCTCTGCGAGTCGGCGCGTTTCAACGGCTGCCATGCCGATGGCGGCTACGCCGAGTTCATGGCCCTGCCCGAGAAGTTCGCATATGGCGTCCCGGACAAGTTCAGCGACCAGGAAGCCGCGCCTCTGATGTGCGCCGGGATCGTCGGCTATCGCGCTCTCGAACAGAGCGGCATCCGGGCGGGCGGGATACTGGGGCTTTATGGATTCGGCGCCTCGGCCCATATCGCCCTTCAGATCGCCAAACACCAGGGCGCCCGGGTCTTTGTTTTTTCGCGGAGCGCGGAGCATCGGGCTTTGGCCCGGGAGCTCGGAGCGGATTGGGCCGGGACAACTCAAGATGATCCGCCCATGAAGCTGACGAACGCCGTCATCTTCGCTCCTGTCGGCAGCATTTATCTCGACGCCCTGCGAGTCCTCGACAGGGGAGGGACGGTTGCCTCGGCGGGCATCCATATGTCGCCTATCCCCGAGATGGACTACGACCAGTATCTGTACCATGAGCGGAAGATGCTCAGCGTTGCCAACGCCACGCGGAAGGACGGGGAGGAGCTCTTGAGGATCGCCGCCGAAATTCCCGTCCGGACGACCGTCCAGACGTTCCCCCTCGATGCCGCGAACGATGTGCTGAAGTTTCTTAAAGCGGGTAAGGTCAACGGCGCCGCCGTCCTCCGGATCAGCTAATCCGGGGACATGTACCCTTGGTACGTGTCCCCTTTCTTTGTAAGTAGCGTGTCCCCGTTTTGCATGCTAATTCCGAGCACGCCTCGTTGCAAAACGCGCCGCTTTACGCTATATTATCCCCGCTTTTCCGGCCTTGCGCGCCCGTAGCTCAGTTGGATAGAGCGTCTGACTACGAATCAGCAGGTCGGGTGTTCGAGTCACCCCGGGCGCGCTTCTTATTTTCCCCCGAGAAACCCGAGAAAGTCAGCAACTTCCAAACACGGACCGGCCCGGCGGACTCTAAGCGCGGGTCAGGATTTTTAAGGCCGTTTCAGCGGCCAACACGACAGGAATCTTGACAGTCGAGAATCCACGCGGGCGCAGCCCTGCCCCTACTCGCCGCACTTGAAAGGCACCTTTTTTCTGAGCGTAACCGTTTCCACCATCGCGTCCGGCAGGCCCTCCAACGTCGCGGTGATCTCTAGCTCACCGCACCCCGTGCCGTAGATCAGGAAGGGCAATACCAACTTTTGGCCCTCACTGAACCAGTCGTCCAGCAATAGCGTCTGATTCAGAAGTATCTTCTCGCCCTCGGTTACGCACACCACGAGCCTGCCGCCGAAATCAGCGGCGAAGGTCGGCCCGGCAAGGTCGACCAGTACCCATAATGCCCGAGAAGGCATAAGGGCCTCACCCTCGCCGATGATTGAGTTCCACAATGCGTGTGCCTTGCCATCCAGCAGGTCCGTTGGATTGATTTTCCCTGTCGATTGATAGTAGAGGTGCGCGTGGATGGCGGTCACGGAGAACTTATCGCCCTCCGAAATAACGCCGCTCGATACGGTTGCGCAGAAAAGAAGTATTACTGCTGCCAGCTTCGCTGTCGTTTTCACAATCTCACCATCCTTGCTGAACTTCTCCTCAGTTCTATGACCATTCCCAGCGCCACCTCAAGCCCTTTTAACAGCGCTTCCGCCCGAGACGCCAGCAACCAGCGAGAGGTTTTACCGCCAGGACCCCTATTGGACTGCCTATGTAAGGAAGAACTCTGGATGATAATATCTGATGACGGGAATTAAGACAAGTTGGAACCGGCCATATGTTTTTTCAGCTTCCTTTGATATTGGTTCCTAAAAGGGCTGCAAATGACGCCGCAGGCGGCATGTGTTAGCCAGTCCGCATATCTATCTCAGTACGAAGAGGACAGGCAACCTCCGAAACGGGGATCTTGACCAAGAGGCCAGAAAGCAGAAAACCAATTTCATAAAGGAAATAATTCGGTCTCTGCTTCTGTGGTTACTCGCAGAGATGCCACCTGGAGAAAGTCCCTGACGAGGAGGAGCGATGGCCGAGCCGCGGGTGCGGCGAGGCCGGAGCGAGCGACGAGTCAGGGAGTTTCGTTGAGATGAGCTAAAACGGTGTACAGGCGTTGAGCGTTTTTAGGAATGGGATTCTCGGAGATCACGTCGCAGAGGCGCGCAGAGACGGGGGAAAAGGGGAAGGGATTGTACATACGGGATGGGTTTTGTTAAAATTAAGCGGGGACTTAGATTTCAATGAGGGGTGATATGCATAAACTGTCTTCTCGGCGATTTCTACAAAAGGCGATCGTGTCCTGCTTTTCTTTTTTTTCTAGCGGCTATTGGGACCGCCCAACAAATTATCGAGAATCCGAAGAAACCCCTGAGCATCAATGCGGGCCGTGTGATTGAGCTCAAAGAAGTCGCTCGGATCACGGACGAGGCGGGGAAGTTCTTTTTCGTCGAGCCAATCGAGGTATCCGCTGGCGAGGACGGTTCGGTTTACGTCCTAGACTCCAAGAAGTTATTTAAGTTTGACGCTAGAGGCAAATTTATCAAAAATCTGTTGAAGGTGGGTGAGGGACCCGGTGAGATCAATGCCAATCTGCCGGGCGTCATGGTTCGAAAAGACGATATCCTCTTGTATGGCAACCGTAAGTTCATAAGGATCGATCTTTATGGGGGACTGCTAGGAGAAAGGAGTTTCGGCCAGTATCCCATTTCTAGTCTACTCGGATTTCACGGGGGAAGATTCTTTTTTCTCAAACGAGACCTAGGGGAGTTGCCACGAGTCACAGGGAGTTATGAGGATAATTACCGCCTGGTGATATTCCCAGAAGAGGGTGAGATGATCGAAACCCCTTACTTGATGCCAGTGACCGTAACCAGGCATATCCGAACTGGGGTATCAAGCAGCAATAGCATATCCCGGATGATGCCAACCTGGGTGGGCGATCGAGATGTCTTCCTCTTCCATACCCCGGAATACCTCATCAAGCACCTCGACCTCAATACAGGAGAAGTCGACCGCAGTTTCAGAAGAGAGTACGACCGGGTACGATATGACTTTAAGGCTCCAAAAGGATATCCCGAGGAGCTAATCCCAAAATACCATAACGATCTCTGTCGTCTTCTCTGGAGAAACGGAGAGCTTTGAGCAGTGACTTCGACCTTCGATCCCAAGAAGGGGATCCTCGTTGACGTCTTCAGCCGGGAGGGAAAGTACCTCGACAACTTCTACCTGCCCCTGTTCAAGATCCGGAAGAAAAACCCCCAGTATTACGCCCCTATGGCCGTCTACGGCGACTTCCTCTATCTGCTCGAGGCCGACGAGGACGATCTTATCTCCCTCATCAAGTACGAGATCATTGGAGAATAGTCCATTAATTTCTCACTCGGTCCGAGATCGACCAGCAGGCGGGCGGAGAGAGGCGGGGAGAGGGGTTGCTTTTAAGTTCCGGCCCCTTGTGCCAGGATCAAATTGACTTTCGTAAGCGGGTCGGCGAAAGTTCCCACCTTTTTGGTTCCCATCAAAACCCCCCTTTTTTACGACCCGCACTTTGAGCCGCAGTCTGAGAAAGGCTGGCAGAGGCGAGCAGAGAGGGCGGGGAAGATGGAAAAGGGGATTAAATTGGCGGCGCTTGTTGGAACTAGTTAATGATTTTGAATAGGCGTCCCCAGCGGGCCTTGGGGATAAAGATCAATATTTTTTTCAACCGGTCACGGAAGCTTGTTTTCTGCCAAGCGTCTCGTTCCGCTTCGTAGGAAAAATAGATGATCCAGGGTCTCCCTTTGATGTTAGCCAGAGGCACGAAACCCCATGTCCGGCTATCCGCGCTGTCGTCGCGGTTATCTCCCATAACAAAGAGGTGTCCGGCAGGAACGACAATTGGTCCATAATTATCACGTATAGCTGGGTCGTAATGATACTCGTCGTCCTTTGAATAGGCTTGACTGTTCTTGTGGATTTTATAGGGCTCGTCGACGGGCTCGTCATTTATGTAAAGCTGCTTGGCTCGGATTTCAACCTTGTCCCCTTCCAGGCCGATTACTCGCTTTACAAAGTCCTTGGTCAAATCACCTGGCCATTTAAAGACGATGATATCCTTCCTTTTAATTTGTTTATGCGGGATGAGCCAATCCTCAACTGGAAACGCGGGCCTGACGTAGGCCATTTTGTTAACGAGGAGAAAATCTCCAACGAGGAGTTTCGGAATCATCGAGCCGGTAGGAATCTGGAAAGCCTGGACGACGAACGTCATAACGAAGAAGACGAAGACTGCTGTCTCAGCGATGAGTTCGAAATATTCCCGGACGACATTCTTGCCCTTTTTCTGCATCTCGCTACCAGCTTTTGACATAAAAAGAGGTACTAATATAAGCTCTAGAAAAAAGTTTTTCAATGATGTTTTCGAATAGTGATTTATAGTTCCTGTACAAGGACAAAACCCGGGACGTTATGTTTAGGAGCTGCCTAAGTACCGTCTAAAAGACGACCCTTCCCAGGCCCATACCAATCCCTAGCTCGGCCCGAGAACGGCCGGCAGAGGCGCGGAGAGGCCGTGGAAAACGGTTGCTCTATCCGGGTCCTTGAGCTAGAATCGTCCTAAGGTTTGCATGGGAGGCTTTCGAAGGAAATTCCTATCAAAATAAAGATTCTATCTGCCGAACAGGAGACTCTCTATGAACGATGTTTTCGAAAAGCGCGTTAGGGCGGCCGCAGTCGCGGGTTGGTGGACCTTGCTGATCGACGTCGGGTTTCTTCTGATTCAGTGGATTGCGTATCGACTGGCCATGTCCGTGCATCCTGCGTGGCTTTTGTCGTTGTGGTGGGGCCCAGACACAACCTGGTCATTCGTCCAGACTGCATGGTTCTGGGGAATAGCGGTTATGAAAATATGCATTTGGCCCTTAGCATTGGTGACTATTTGGTTGACGCTATGGGCAAGGCAGTTGAGAAAACGAGCGGATGCTTGATGGCGGGCAGGTGCCAGCCAGATCCAGTCGACTGCACATAGTTGGATAGGCAGAGGCGTGTCGCCCGCCGATCCTTCCCTGGCCCATACCAATCCCTAGCTCCGCCCGAGAACGGCCAGTAGAGGCGATCAGAAGCGGTGAATCCGCCCGTGAAGAATTACTTCTAAGTCCTGGCCGTTTGTGCTAGGATCAATTCGACTTTCGTAAGCGGGTCGGCGAAAGTTCCCACCTTTTTGGTTCCCCATTAAAACCCCCTTTTTACGACCCGCACTTTGGGCCCCGGCTGAGAGAGGGAAGACCCTTTTCTGGCCAGTAGTAACGTAGGGAGAAGGGGTGGAAATATATATTAAATCGGCGCGTGAACATTTAGCGATTTCTCGGGTCTTTATAGTTGTAGGTGAAGACTATCCTGGCTGACCAGAAAAAAACCTAAGTTAGGGAGGCGGGGACGTGAGAATTTTTAATACTTTGTCCAATGGGGAATCCTTTGAGGAAAGCACGATTGATGCCGTCTGGCAAAAGGGAACTCTAGATCCCGGTTTTAAAACCTTTTGCAAGGATGTCTATGGCGCAAGCATGCTGAGGTCGAATTACGGCAAACAAGAGCCGTGGGGGTGGGAAATTGATCACATCAAGCCGGTCTCGAAGGGCGGGTCGGATGATCTGAGCAACATGCGGCCACTTCAGTGGGAGAATAACCGCACAAAAGGCGATAGCTATCCCGATTCCGCTTGGACCTGTAAGGTAACGTCGTAGAGTTTTCCCCACCAAGGAGGTCAGAATGGATACGTTTGTTTATACGCTAGTTCCCGGAAAGATCAAAACCCTTTTCGCCCAGGTCAGGGAGGTGAATGTCCCGAAAAAGGTAACTCAAAATTGGCTTGAATCAATAAAGCTAAGTTCTTCGAATGATCGGACGTTATTATCAGTTCTTACTTTTCTGGGCTTTATCGATGCGTCGAATGTTCCGACCCAGAAATGGAGGGATTATCGAGGCAAGGAGCCGGGGAAGGTCCTCGCGCTGGCAATCAGGGAAGGTTATTCAGAGATATATGATACATATCCTGACGCCCATGCTAGAGACATCAGAGATATTGAAGCTGTGATCAAATCGAAGACTGATGCCGGGGCGGACCTTGTCTCAAGGATGACCAATACGTTCAAGAAGCTGTGTGCAGAGGCCGACTTCTCTGGTCTTGGAGAAGTCGCGCCAAAGCAAGAATCTCCGGCACAAGATTCGCATTCCAAGGGACCTGAGAACGATAAGCAAGGTCCGCCCGCAGGGAAATGGAGCCATCCGTCTTTACATATCGACATACAGGTACATATCACCCCGGACACTAGTGCGGAACAAATCGACAAGATTTTTGAGAGCATAGCAAAACACCTGCCGCCATCAAAGACCTGACCGGGTCATGAACGAAAAGGCAAAATCGGTACTGGGAATTAGCAAAACTATACAAACAGAACTCTCCTCGATCTGTGGTATCCCTGACGAGGGCCTGCCTGCGAGGACTCAACAGGTCCTTCCCAGGTCCTTAGTCAAGGGAACCCGGAGCTACATCGAAAGGGTCCTCAACCAAATAAACGGATGCTATGAGAAGGGCTGGTTCGATGCCTGCTCGGTGATGATCAGGAGATTCGTCGAGACGCTGATCATCGAATGCTTCGAACAGCACGGAATTGCCGACAAGATCAAGACATCTAACGGGGATTTTCTTTTTCTCGGCGACCTCATCGATAAGACGCTGAGCGAGAAGACCTGGAACCTTGGGCGGACCGCAAAGTTAGCTCTTCCAAAACTCAAGAGTATCGGTGACAAGTCGGCTCATTCGAGGCGATTCATAGCCCAGAAATGGGACGTGGAAAAGGTCATTGATGATTTGCGAGTCGTGGCTCAAGAACTCATCCTTTTATCCGGTTTGAAGAAGTGATTGGGTGGCGGGAGAAGAGATAAATGTCATTACTACCCTCCGTATTTCTTGACGCCGTCGTATCGATTGAGGTCGAAGTAGAACCGACAGAATTCCGTTCAATCGCGACCGGTTTCCTGGTCGGCTTTTCAGCGGGAGAAAAGAACGACCAAGGCCAGCCCATATCCAGAATCTACTTGGTAACGAATAGGCACGTTTTTGAGCAGTACTCGAATGTTGCGCTCAGATTTAATAAAGGCCCGGGATCAAAGCGGTATGGGCTAACACTTGTTACTGACAATGGAGAAAAGCTCTGGCATGCCCATCCGAATAAAGACGTTGATGTAGCGGTGATTCCAGCGGCTATCAAGAAACTAAAGGACGATCAGATGGACTATTTTTGGTTTCCTGAAGAGTCGATGGCCTTCCGAGACCGCATCAAATCGTTGGGGATAATGCAGGGAGATGAGATATTCGTCCTTGGTTTCCCAATGGGCATGGCGGGTAAGGAAAGGAAGTATGTTATTGTGCGGGGCGGAATTATCGCAAGACTGGATGATGAGATCATAGAAACGGACCATAGTTTCATCGTCGATACCCCAGTCTTTCCAGGCAATAGCGGAGGGCCCGTCATCCTCAAGCCAGCAATAACTAGTATTAAGGGGACGCGCCCTGTGGGCGAGGCCCTACTGCTTGGTCTGGTTAGTAGCTACATTACTTATGAAGAAACTGCATGTAGCGTGCAAACTGGGAAGCCAAGAGTTGTCTTTGTTGAGAATTCAGGGCTCGCCAATGTCGTGCCTTTAGATTTTGTGCGCGATGTCGTGCTTCCTCTCCTTCCGAAACCTGGAAGTGCGGCAAACACACCGCCCGGTAGCTAGTGTAGTGCGTCATAAATGTCTTGGCATATAGAGATATTGGGCATATAATGATGCTTGATGAGCAGAACGGCACA
>Ga0315296_10005240_pt1 | contig 10391 bp, 12 predicted proteins | sample YL17G14_18_MG_FD_203921 | JGI IMG/M metagenome (GOLD analysis project Ga0315296, IMG submission 203921) | Sediment microbial communities from Yellowstone Lake, YNP, Wyoming, USA - YL17G14_18 | ecosystem: Environmental > Aquatic > Freshwater > Lake > Sediment | place: USA: Wyoming | collected... | reverse complement strand
TGTATCTCTCTCAGGACTAGAGCCGAGGCTTGCCTCCGCTCTCTCCTCAGGACTTCGGACACGGCTAGCCTGCAGGAATAGTAGCAGCCGCCTACGCTTGCATAGGTGCTTCTTCCCCAGTAGTCTTCGGAGTCTCCCATCAGAACAGCGGAACCTGAGTTCTCGCTTGGATTCCATGTCGTCCCGGGGAACCAAGCCTCTATCCATTCGAATTTCCAGTTCTCGGGCATGAGGACGGCAACGAAGATGTTGTCTAGGTTTCTGAACATGTAGACTCGATAGCCATCAATGGTGTCATATTGTTTGATCTCGTCAATGAATCGAAGTGATAGGGTGCTGTCCACCGCTGTTATGCTCCAGCGAGTGGGCACTAGCTTACGTCTTGCTCCTACACCGAATATCCCAACGCTGAATGCCCGCTGAATCTGGGAGACGAGTACCCCATCCTCGTATAGCTCGCAGACTGCGTCGGCTGCCTTCAGATCCCTGTCGTAGTAGGCGTCCTCAATCCGCTGATCCACGCTCACACTGGAGGTTTTGAATGAGCGCAGGAGGGCAGATGGCCCGAAGGGTTGAGTCTCCTCGCTCAAGGTCAATATCTTCCTCGGCTTTCCATCAAAGGATGCCTCGGAATCAGCTGGGCGTGTTCCCATAGCCAGTTCCTGCAGGGTATCGAGAAGAGGCCCGCCTTGACCTGCATCATAGACATTGCATCGAGATTTGCCTCTAATCAGTGAGAACCGGTAATCGATTATGTCTTGAATCGACTTGCCGACCCATCTCTCAGGAACGTCCAGAATCTCGGTGTCGCCGTGAAAAGGAGGAATCATCGGCCCCAGATAGACCTTGGGATAACCTATTCGCCCAACAAACACGCTTGGAGGACTGGAACCCTCCACATGCTCGGAATCGATGCTTTCACCGAGGCGAGCTAGGGCTTGGGCTCTCGCGATTAGGGGACAACTGATCTTCCCACACAGCATACGGCCCCCCTTGCAGTGCAGGCAGAGCGACGCGGAAGGCGCACGGGAGACCTCTATGTCGCTGAGAAATGGCATATTGCCTACTGCATCAGGGGAGATGACATCAGTAAGCCACCGTATCTCCTGAGGCAGCCGAACCTCACCTTTCCCTAGCCACGAAACTTTCGAGAGACTCTGCTCTTTGCGAAAGAAAAAGGATAGAGATGGCAGAAAGTGACTGGGATCGGCTTGTCCTTCCACCTCGGTCCGGGATTTTCACTTTGTGCACCGACTTGTTCCTTCTATATGACCTCACGGCATTTCAAACCGATTCAATGTGGAAGCTGCAAGGCTTGAGAGTTGTCCCACATGAGGTTGAGAAACTCCTTGAAGTGCGCCGCCACGAACCGATTGTCGACCCAACCGCAGGCTGAGTAGTCTATCAGGCCTAGCATAGCCTCGCTTTCATCGACCAGAAGATCTACCGCAAGGATCGGCCCTCGTAGCCGAACCTTCTTTATCAACGATCCGGCCTCGTCGCTGTCAGTGATCAATCGGATCTCAATCTTTCGTTTTTCCAAATCTTGGAGCTTTCGCGTGATTTGACTGTTGATTTCATGGTTCCAAGGCAGAACAAGCATCACGCTCCCTTTGGCGCGATCAAGCATCTCAAGCATTTTTCGAAGGACCCTGTCTCTTCCCATGACCGCGTAGATCATCTGAACCTTCGGAGTCCTAGACGCAGCATCTCTGTGGATTCGTTCCAGTTGCGCGAAGTCCTCGCGTAGGCCTGCAATAGTCTCTCGTCCTATGGCGTCCGGAGACCTGGGGCTGTATATTGTCGGCCTTGAGGCTACTGTTTCAGCCCATCCCTTTGACACCAGCGTCTTTAGCGCGTCATATGCACTTGGATAAGGGATCTTAGCTCGATGGGCAACATCTCTGGGTGTCGATGGGCCCAGTTGGGTTAGCGATATGTAGGCTCGGGCCTCGTATTCTGTGAGACCTAGCGTTCTTAGAGAGTCTACGAGCTTCTCCATCTTTGTTTCCATTCTTCCTATGCGATACGCTTATATTAATTAGTAGCGATCACTACTAACAGATGTGTCTTGGAGAAACAAGATCTGCTCATCGTTGGAGCAGGAACCGCTGGGGCAACAGCAGCAGCCATGGCAGCCAAGAGCGGCCTCAGAGTCTGCCTTGTAGACATGAAGTCCAAGAACCTGATAGGACAGAAGGTGTGCGGCGACGCGATAGCAAAACACCACTTCGACAACCTGAAGATCCACTACCCTTCTGGAGAAGAATTCGAGAAGGAGATGAATGGAATGCGTCTCTTCCCGCCAGATCAGGAGACTTGCCTCACGGTCCGGGGAGAGGGTATGACAGGCTTTGTGATCAACAGGCATAGGTTTGGCCAGAGACTCTTGAAAGAAGCGCTTGACGCAGGAGCAACCTTACTCGACCAGACAAGAGCAGTCGCTCCCTTGATCCGAGATGGGTATGTGGTTGGCATTGAGGCTGAACAGACAGGTTCCGGAGGGAAGGTCGAGATCCCGGCCTCCATCACTGTGGATGCCAGTGGATACTCTGGTGCGATCAGAAGTAAGCTGCCTCCCACATTTGGAATAGAGTCAGGTATCGACAATGAAGACATGATCGTAGCGTATAGAGAGATTCGGTCGAATGTCTCTTGGAGTTCTGATCTCGGCGAGATCTATCTTACGGCGGTGGTGGCCCCAGGTGGATACTACTGGATCTTTGACAAGGGCGATGGAAAGGTCAATGTGGGCCTCGGCGTTCAGATGACAGGAAAGCACCTGAATCCGAAAGAACAGCTGTATAGGCACGTGCTCTCTCAGGCGCGTTTCAAGGATTCGAAGCTGGAGGAAGGGGGAGGAGGAATCGTGCCTACCCGCCGACCGATTGATTCTCTAGTTTCTGATGGCCTAATGATGATAGGAGACGCGGCATGCTTGGTGAATCCGATTCACGGTGGTGGAATCGGCCCTTCAATGCTTAGCGGAAGACTAGCGGCCGAAAAAGCATTGGAAGCTTTGAAGGAAGGAAACGTAAGTAAGGAATCGCTCTGGCAGTACAATGTCAGGTACATGCAGCGTTATGGAGGCAAACAGGCCGGCCTTGACATCTTGCGACTGCTACTCCAGAACATATCTGACGACGATCTGAATTTTGGATTGAAGAACAGACTCGTCAAGGAAGAGGACATACTCCGAACAAGCATGCTAGGAGACCTTCACCTGAGCATCAAGGACAAAGCAGAAAGAGCACTCAAGGGAATGGGACGGCCCGGCTTCCTGATGAGACTGGAGAAGACTGCCAGTCAGATGCGGAAGATCAAAGCCCTCTACCGAGAATATCCATCTCCGAAAGAACTTGAACGATGGAAGCGCAAAGTCGCATCGGTATACGAATCATAGACACGTTTGAAACACGAATCAGCTGTGTTGTATGGATCATCTGATCAGAAGAAAGCCTGAATCGGACTAGAATAGATGGAACAGAACGAATTTCAGGACGATATAGATCTCGTGAAAACCAGCTTTGCTGGTTCCCTTCTCTCTGTTGACAAAGCTTATGGGCACTTCTGCAACCTTCAGCCCATGTTTTCTCGCAACGTAGATTGTTTCGATTTCAAAGCCGCCCATGCCACGGTTCTCCTTCGTCTCTTCGACAACAAGTTTGGCCGCGTCTCTACTGTAGATCTTGAACCCGGCCGTTGGATCCTTCGCAGGAAGTCTAAGAAAGGTACTTGCCAACCAACCCGCGGTTCTACTTGCCAATCGACGGAAGAATGCCCAACCCTTGGTTCCCCCTCCCGGAACATATCTCGATCCTATTACAATGTCGGCATCTTCCTTGAACATTGAAGGAAGATATGATGGGTCATGGCTAAGATCTGCGTCCATCTGCAAGAAGCGTTTCGTCCCAGCATCCTTCAGAGCCTCCTTAAGGCCGTCACGGATAGCGCTCCCGAAACCTAGTTTGCTGCCCCTCTGAAGCACAGATATGTTGCCATAGACACTGTTCAATGATCGGACTGTGGATTCCGTACCATCAGCGCTACCATCATCAACGATGATGATCCGGGCAATGTATTCCTTAAGAGATTCAAGTCGATCTATCAGCATCTTGATGCTTTCCGCCTCATTGTAAGTCGGAACCACTACGACAGCCAAGTCACTGCACCCTTACGTACTGAACTCATAGTTGACCGGCCTGATTTGATAAGTTTACTCCACAGCGAAGATGTTTTCTGTTTGAACGCTGAAACATGATACTGTGAAAGCGATGGATCTTCTCTCGACAAACGTCAGAAGCCCACGCCTCAAAGAGTCGTCTCTTCTGATTCACGGATCCTGTCTTGAAGTGGAAGCACCAGGGATCTTCCATGAGTTAGTCCAAAGGAAGGTGCCTCTTGCCGTCTGCTTAGAGAAGGTTCACATGAACACGGTGGGTTTCAAAATTGCCACGATAATCAAGGTTGCATCACCACTAGGAATAGCGGTTTTGACAATGGATGGTTCTCCGCATTGTGTCCAACTACATTTCGCGGTTGAACAAGCGATTCAGCAGACTGGCTGTGAATTGAAGCCAAGGCACTTTGTAGTCAACAAGGGTGCATTACATGAGATCTCTCGAGAAACTGTATGGTTAGCAAGGCACCTCGCAGATCTGAACGTGATCCGTGAATCCTCAAGAGCGACTGGAGGGCAAGTCAGAAAGACTTAACAGACCTTCGCGTGGAATGATTTCTGTGAGGAGATTTGGAACTCAAAGTCGTCAAGCTGGATGTTCCAAAAGACACGCAACTAATCTTGGGAACATCCCACTTCATCAAGTCAGTTGAGGACCTACATGAGGCAATGGTAGGCTCCGTGCCCAACGCAAAGTTCGGAATAGGCTTCTGCGAAAGCTCGGGGCCCTGCCTGGTAAGAGTAGAAGGAAACGACTCTGAGCTGAAGGAGTGCGCCAAGAAAAATGCTTTCAGCCTAGGTGCAGGCCACAGTTTTATCATACTCCTCAAAGATGCGTATCCGATCAATGTTCTGAACGCAGTGAAGATGGTTCCTGAGGTCTGCACGATACACTGTGCCACGGCGAACCCCGTTGAGGTAATTGTGGCAGAAACTGAGCAGGGAAGAGGAATACTCGGAGTTATTGATGGCCTGAAATCAAAAGGAATTGAAGCGCAAAACGATGTTGAGGAAAGAAAGAGGTTTCTCAGGAAGATTGGGTATAAGCTCTGAAGGCGACACCTGTTCTCATCGCTTGCTCCATCTTCTGAAATGAGCGAAACTCACTAGCGGACCAAGCAACTTCTTGTTCTGGGCGTCGTAGCTGGAAACGAGTAGTCCGATTGATTCTTTTGGAACGCCGTTTCGCGACAGTTCCCTCCTGAAGACATACTTCGCTCTCCAGATTCTCCACTGGGCATACGCCAGCCCCCAGATCCCTGTCAGCGTCAGCCTTCCGATGTGGTAGATGGCACTCATCATTCCTGTTATCGAGGGCACGTGGAATCACCGCTATTGGAGAAGTATGTCACTCCTCTTCACCGAGCTTTTCCTTCATCTTCTTCCTGATGAGCTCTTTGATCTCGTCGTCGAGAACTCCATGTCCGCGTCGTTCTCTGGCAGCGGACTTTAGAAATTCGATTCCGAGAACAGGCCGAAAAGCCTTTTCCAGCCATAGACCCATGGACAAGATCTAGGAGACCAAACTATGCGGAGATATCGCTTGAAACAGGTGGATGTCTTCACGGGTCGTCCTCTTACAGGAAATCCGCTTGCAGTGTTTCTCGATGGAAGAGGTTTGAACTCCGGAGAGATGCAGGCTATTGCGAAAGAGATGAATCTGTCAGAGACGACCTTCGTTCTCCCTCCAACCGACCCAGAAGCCAACTACAAGGTCCGAATATTCACTCCTGAGAGGGAGATACCGTTTGCTGGCCACCCGTCTATTGGAACAGCTCATGCCTTGATCGAAGATGGCCGGATAGCATTGAAGCAGAAGACCACGACCGTCCGCCAAGAGGTAGGCATAGGAGTTCTTCCGATAGAAATCGAAACAACGTCCAACGGAAGACGCGCTATCACAATGACACAGGGCAAACCGAGACTAGGTCAAGTCCTGGATGATGTTCAGAACGTCGCGAATGGGCTTGGGATTCCTGTGGACGAGATCACGTCTACCAATCTGCCTGTTCAAGTCTCATCAACAGGCGTAGACCAGATAATGATACCTATCTGTTCTCTGAAGCAAGTCCAGAGCCTCTCACCTGACTTTGAGAAGTTGAAAGAGATTGAGAAAAGGCTCAGTGCGTTGGGTTGCTGCGTCTTCACCCGCGAGACAGTAGATCCCAAAGCGGCTATCCACATGAGATTCTTCGCCCCAGCAGCCGGAGTATTTGAAGACCCAGCCACAGGAAGTGCAGCTGGCGCCTTGGGCGCCTACCTAGTCAGCCACGACATACTTCGTTCCCAAAGCCCTTCGTCGTTCATCATAGAACAGGGCCTGGAGATTCAACGGTCAAGCAGAATTGTGGTGACGGTGCATCATGAAGTAGGCGTGCCGACGCTGGTTAAGGTGGGTGGGGAGGCCGTTACAGTACTTGAAGGGGAATTGACTCTGTAGAGGGCAAAGGCCCAATTCAGAACTCTTTCGATGCACCAGTGACCTTTAGATTGTCCCGCTAATCGCGGCGTAAAGAAAGACTGCTCCCAAAACGAAGAGAAATAGGCCGCAGACTCCCAGAGTAGCTCTGTACACTCGATCTGTCATGTATCTTCTGCTCTTTCCGACAGACCACGAGACCAAGGTGTACCATGAGAGATCTGACATCCAGTGTGAAATGAGGAACACAGTCACACCAAGCAATCCAGCTATCTCCAAGCCTTTCATTGTGAACACATTTCCCACCGTCGCCCACCAAACGTAGAAATATGGGTTAACCGAGCTGGCAACAAGCCCAGATAACACCGGAGCAGATGTGACTATCCCTAAGCTCTTGCTACTAGCTTCGCTGAACAATCCGGCGCGCTTGCTCGTCCTGATCAGATCGATGCTCATCCACAAGAGAAAGAATCCTCCGACGAGTCCGACCGCTGTTCTCACGGCTTGAACCCCCATCAATGTGCTCAGTCCCAGAACCAACGCGATTCCCATGACAGTCTCAAGCATAACATGCCCCAGAACAATTAGAGGCCCAACGATCCAGCCCCTCTTTGCGGCATGAACCACCACAGCGACGAACACAGTCCCTGGCATGAGAGCGCCTGAGAGGCCCACAACGAAAGCAGTCACAGACAGCAGTGCGAGTTCCTCGAAGCCCACAAAGAGCGTCTCCGCAAACACATCATTGCTGCCTTCGCTCCCTCATAAACCATGACAAGCCTGAGAGGATTCCTGCTAACTGTCACATTCAAGAAAGAGTTATCCCAAGTAGACAGTCTCTCATTGATGATGAAAGAACTTGTCAAAGTCGGAGGATTTCGTACTGCCTCCAGAACTCGGGGCGCGGCTTACCGGTCTACCTAGAACTCAGGCTCTTTATCACGAGGATTCTTATCTTCGAGAATTTGAAGCTCAGGTTTTGAAGTCGGTCGCGATCGAAGAGCGCTCGTATGTTGCGCTTGACAAGACTGTCTTCTTTCCTGAGGGCGGAGGGCAGCCAGGAGATCGAGGGACAATGGAGCTTCAAGGAATCAGTTTTGATGTCTTGGACACAAAGCCCCTTGGCGAGCTAGTGGTACACATATTGGATCGGCCTCTGCAGGGCGAAGGAATGCCAGCCAAGGGTGCGATCGACTGGCCAAGAAGGTACAATAACATGAAGCATCATACTGCTGCGCACATCATCTTCTCTGCTGCGAGATCAGTTCTGAATGTAAAAGAGCTCCGATACATGGGATTTCAGATAAGTGAGGACAGGGTGCACCTTGACCTCAATCGTGATGAGGCGATCACGCCAGACCAAATACGTGAAATCGAGAAGACTGCAAACCTGACCGCCCTCAAGCAACTCACTGTCAAGACGAGTCTTACCACAAGAGACGCAGCCGTGAAGAGATTCGGAAGTGAACTAGGACTGACGGAAGTCACTCCAACTGGTGAGGTGCGGCTCGTTGAGGTGGGAGATGAAGATGTTAGCCTGTGCTGCGGGACACACGTGAGGTCCACGGCCGAAGTCGTTCCAATCAAGATCTTGGGAAGGCTGAGACTTCAGAAAGGAATTGAACGACTGGAGGTGGCCGCATCGAAATATGGCTATGCAAAGTTCTCTGAAGCTGCTGATGTCATCTCAGAACTCACTGATTTACTTGACAGCGAGGCTAAGGACATTGTTTCCCGGACCCGACAGATACTAGAGGAACGGGACAAGATGAAGAATGAAATGCGGAAGTTGAGAATGTCGATCGCGGAATCAGAGGCGATGCAATATCTATCCAATGCTGAAGTTGTCAAATCCCTCAAGGTAGTAGTTAAGGCTCTGAAGGATGTGGACGCTGATACTTTGAAGAGAATGGCTCTCAAGATCACGTACAGTGACCAAGACGCTGCCGTTATCCTTGGAAGTTCAGACGGGACGACTCATCTTGTTGCGGCAGCTGGAGCGAACCTGATGAAACGAGGATTGAACATAGGTGAAATTGTCAAAGACGCAGCTGCCCGAGCAGGGTGTAGGGGAGGAGGAGCCAGTAACCTAGGGCAGACAGGGGGATTTCACCCAGGCAAGCTCCAAGAGCTGATTGAAGAAATCCGAGGCACAATTATCGACAACATCTCAAAGAGAGCGTGACCGCATGGAAGCCGCAAGTTCTTAATATCATCCCTTACAACGAAACGTCAAGCAATCGTGTTCAGGACGAACGAGGGATCAGATTGAGTCAGGTTAGCTTTGATGAGTTCAAGAAACTCGATATGCGAATTGGGAGAGTGGTGCAAGTTGAGAGGGTTCCGAGAACCGCGAGACTGTACAAGATCATCGTGGATCTTGGGGAATTAGGCCGAAGGCAGACCGTTTCGAGCCTCGTGGGATTCTACACGCCTGAGGAACTGGTGGGCAAGAGAATAGTGTTCCTAGTTAACCTGCAGCCGACAAAGTTCGGCGGCGAACTCTCCGAAGGAATGCTCCTTGCAGCTGAGAAAGGAGACAAGCTAGCGCTTCTGACGACTGAGAGAGAGATCGAGAACGGAGCGAACGTCACATGAACAATGTTTATTTCACATGCAACCATATTCATTGACACGGACTGTACTCGTCTGGGTGTGATTGATGCCAAGGAAAGGTTCAACGGAGCAGGACATGCTTCAAGTCGTAATGAATGTGGGAGAAGAAGGAATACTCCAATCAGAACTTTGGAAGAAGCTGAATGCGGACAGCCGTGAAGGATCAAGAGCAGTCCTCAGGCTTGAGAAGAAAGGGCTGATAGAAAGGAGACGAGAACTGCATGACGGCCGTTGGACCTTCCGAGTCCTGTCGAGACGCAAGCTCTCCCGGATTGACAGCATCGTAGATGTGCCTTGCGCTTTTTGTGCAGACGAGTCGAAGTGTGGTCATTCAGCAATCGTCACTCCAAGCAAGTGTACAAAGCTGACGTTTTGGCTTGAAGGAGTTCCGTTGCCCCAGCCGCCAGAACAGCAGCCTCCTGCCGTTCAACCGACGGGAGCCTGATATTTGTCCGGACGCTGGAAGCAAGAGAGATACAGGGACCAGTTCTATAGACTCGCCAAAGAGCGAGGATACAGAAGCAGATCAGCCTTCAAGCTTCTTCAGATGGTCAGAAAGTATCGATTCATGAAGTATGGAGATGTCGTTGTGGATCTCGGAGCCGCCCCAGGAGGATGGCTACAAGTCTGCAGGCAGACCGTAGGGAAGAAGGGGTTTGTTCTAGGTGTCGACATGGACCCTATACCGGAATTTCCATGGGCGTATGTCAAGACACTGGTAGAAGACATAACCAGCGAGTCACTTCCTTCGAAGATTCTGGACCTTGTCGCGTCAGAAATTGACGTTGTTATCTCCGACGTTTCACCGAACATAAGTGGAGCTTGGGACGTTGACCATGCTAAGCAACTACGTCTCGCCGAGCGATCCTTCGAGATCGCAAGAAAGGTGCTCAAGAGGCGGGGAAACTTCCTATGTAAGCTCTTTCACGGGAGCGACTTGAAAGCGTATGAAAACTCTGTGGCCGAGTGCTTCGAGGAAGTCAGGCTGGTTAAGCCTCCAGCAAGCAAACAGAGAAGCTCTGAGATCTACCTGCTCGCGCTTCACTTCAGAGGATAGACCTTGACCAGCAAGATCTTCTTGACAGGTTCGCCGGGTGTTGGGAAGACTACGGTTCTAAGGAAGACTGTTGAGGAACTGAGGCGAAGCAGAATCCGTGTAGCGGGAATGATCACTGA
>Ga0315296_10005239_pt1 | contig 10392 bp, 10 predicted proteins | sample YL17G14_18_MG_FD_203921 | JGI IMG/M metagenome (GOLD analysis project Ga0315296, IMG submission 203921) | Sediment microbial communities from Yellowstone Lake, YNP, Wyoming, USA - YL17G14_18 | ecosystem: Environmental > Aquatic > Freshwater > Lake > Sediment | place: USA: Wyoming | collected... | reverse complement strand
TGGTTGGTGTGAATAAGACGGCTGGGACGAGACCCACCGTATCTCATTTGTGCGAAGTTTTCACCGTTCTCATGTCCTTCCCACAATTTGCAGAAGTATGGTGAGTGAAAAGGTCCATACTTCCTTTTCGAGGAGACGCACTGGAAGAGGTTCAAAGGCGCGTGAGGCCGCTCAGAGGTCGTCGTCGGGTCTCTTGGTGCGCACACACACAAATCAACAGTTCAAATTTCGATGCCCGCACCAGTCTACCCACACACACACCCTCAACGGCGACGGTTCAAATCTCGTGCCTCTTGAGATTCTCTAAATTCGATGTGCTAGATGATTTGTTGAAACACAGCTCGGCCCAAGAGGCCCTAAACGTAGAAAAGCTTCTTCTCGTCTTCACTTAGGTATGCAGAAAGTTCGAATGTTTGGCATAATTATCCTGTTGTTTTCTAGCGTCTCACTTTTCGCTTTACAACTCGTGAATATCCAAAAGCCACCAGAGTACGTGAGACAAGACCATCTCATGACATTGCGCAGCAACGTTGGAACAATCAAAGTCAATTGTTTTGATTTTCCGGGCGTCTTTCTCTCGGCTTATTTTGTCTATCGCATCGCGGAAACACAAGGGAGGATTTTGTTGAAGAAAGACCTCTTAGTCTGCGATTTTGATTATTCCCTCCTGAATAGAACAACCGTTGTCGTCAATTCAACCATTTGGTTCATGAACCCTGATGCCAGCGATCTTACCGAAAAGGAGTTGCACCTGGATCAGACAGGAGAGCAAATAGGGTTCCCCATGGTGCAGCCAGGTAACTACATGTTTGATATCTGGATTGTTCGGAGTCCTTGTACAGTAGGTTGGGAAGAGAACTTCTTTCCCGATATCAAATTCTATGTGTATGAATCACCGGATGCGTATTTCTCAGCGATGAATACGTATCACTTCTCGCTACTGACCAGTGGATTATCGTTTTTCGGTACAATCACGGGGTTAATGCTTGCTGTTGTTGGAGAGGGGCCGGGTAGCGGGAAAGAACAGCAACCTAAGGAAGCGAAGGGAGCCCAGACAAAGGTAGATGAGAATACTGAGACAGGGTCGCATGAGTTGGAGAAGTGGTCGCTCTCACCGCATACCATGAAGAGAATGACCAAACGTCATTCAACCATGAAAGGACGAAAAAGAAAACCAAATCACACAAAGTCAAGCCGATGATGATGACAAATGAATCGCTCCCGTGGGGGCATTTCCCTTGGAGAGAGTCATATCGATTACTGTCATGAGATGAGTTATGGGGAGGAATAGCTCGAAATTCGAGGGAGAATTCTATCGCCACTACTGTCCCATGTGGTAGCGCACAACCCTTGTTTTCCATAAGAGTATCCCCTGTCGCTCGTTACGATATCCAGTGTTATGCCGTCCTCGGAGATTTCTCCTGTGTGTCGGTCTAGTGGTGCGCACACCAGCAAGCGCTATCTGCCGGTGAAAACGATGTGACATGGTGACGGAAGATGGTAGAAGCACCGCTAATCCATCCCTTCATGGCCACTACAACTCCTCTGCGGGCGAAAGCGAAAGGCCATGCCCCAAAAGAATCGGTGCTATCACTGGCGACAGGATTCTACTTTGAACATGAGCGGAAGAGATACTTGATTACTAATCGGCACGTCGTCATTGATGAACTCCGTGAAGCGTATCCTGACCATTTGATCGCCCAAGTCCATACAAGTAGTACCAAGCCCGATCCTGTCCGTCCAATCACAATACCTCTGTACGGCTCTGATAGGAAACCGGCCTGGATGGAACATCCACAGAACCAGAAGATCGAGCGCCCCGAAGACCGTTTTGACCTAGTAGCCCTGGCAATAGATGGTTTAGTATTGGATACAGACTACGTCGTATGCTGGAACAAAGATCGAATCAAGCCTACCAACGTTTTGCTCGATGTGGGCGATCAAGTCCTGGTGGTCGGCTATCCCATGTTCTTCTATGATGAGAAGCGTAATCTTCCCATTGTCAAAACCGGAACGGTGGCCACACCCTACAAGACGATCTTTCAAGATAAGCCAGTTTTTCTGATAGACGCGAACCTACAGGAAGGAGCGAGCGGTAGCCCAGTAGTAACCCCACAGTCAAACATCCAAGAACGAGGTAAGGAAGTTGTCTTTGGGAAGTATCCTCCGTACTTGGTGGGAGTCAATTCCGCAAAGTATGAAGCGCTAGGATTGAATGTAGTGTGGTATGCATCACTCATACTTGACATTGTTACTGCCCGCTAGCATCTCGTCTCCTTGTTCCCCGGCGGTTGGGTCTCTTGATGTAACCGCATGATTTGAACCGTCGCCGTTGAGGTATTTTGTGTGTGTGCGCACCAGCCTACCCACACACACAAGAACTGACAACGTCCCACCACAATCCAACTCACGATCCCCGCACTTTTTGACGAATTGTTTCTCATCCTTGATCAGTCACTTCGGTTCCTTTGCCACTTCGATGACTTTGTTCTCGTTTTGTGGACACCACCGCCCATCTATCCGCGATCGCAGGGAAACCATCGCCCCTCTGCTCCACTCTGAACCCTTCGAGTACTCTCTCCCACTCAGCTTGGCTCACGTAACTCCAAGGGCCTCTGGCGACGCTCAGGTAGGCCAGTCCTGTTGGCTTGAGGATGCGCTTGATTTCGTTCACAGCTGACTCGTGCTGTTGCGGCGCCATGGAACACAATAGTCCGTTGCCAAGCACGAAGTCAACCGACCCGTCTTTTATGAAACTCAGGTCGGACGCGGGTGAGGCATATGCTTCGATGTTGTGGCAACCACGTCCATCCGCCTTCATTTTCAACGCTCGGATTGCCTTTTCATCCGAATCAACTGCGAAGACCCTTCCTTGAGGACCAACCAATTCAGACAAAGCGACTGTAAAATAGCCTGGGCCACAACCTAGGTCAGCAACCACCTGACCATTTGAGACGTAGGATTCAACCAATCTTTGAGGAGGCTCAAACAGCCTTCTGATCAGGTTATCATGCACAAAGAGAGGGAAGTGCTTGTCTCGTTTCTCTTCACTCATAGCCAATTCCTGAACCTACGCTATGATCTACCCTTCCTTCAGTCTTATGCCTTCTCAAGAAACAGCTTTCCATCGATGAGTTTCCATCGGTGAATACAGAAGCCTGTCATTCGATTTGAATGACAAGTTCTCCTCTGCTAATTCCCCTCGCACGCAACGGGGTGGGCGTGGCTTCGAGTTCCGAAGCGAATCCACGGCGCTATTGGTCGCAATCTATCTTGCCACTCATCTCGGTCCATCTCCTTCAAGTGAGCACCACCGTTGGATTTAGTAATCGTTTCTTTGGATAGCAGTGGTTCTTGGATAGATAGCCGCTCCAGAGTCATTTCAGGTCATAGATGATTGTGCGCTGGAAACAGGACACTGAAATTTGAAACGTCGATCAGCGGCGTCGCTTGATCTGTGTGTGGCTCTCATGGTGCGAACGCCGTAATTTGAACCGTCGATTGGCGTCGTAGTTTGAATTTGTGTGTGTGCGCACCAAGGTATCATACACAATAGCGACGAGGAGGGAACGGGCTAAGAGAGTGAGACGAATGGCGGGCGAAGAATTACAGAAAGTCGCATCTCAGAAACTCATTCACGTTACGACCACGGGACGAGGGACTCGAAAGCCCCACTCAGTGGAACTTTGGTTCGCGGTGAAAAATGGCAAGGTGTACTTGAGCCATGAGGGCTCAGAGACTGACTGGATGAGAAACATTCGGCATAGTGATCGGGTCTCGTTTGAGATAGGTGGAAAGAACTTCACAGGAAAGGCACGCCTACTCGAAAACGGCAGCGAGGAGGCATGGGAGGCCGAAGTCGCCCTCTATGAGAAATACTACGGCAAAGCAGCCAAAGAGATCATCGAGGATTGGTTCTCACTATCGAAACTCATTGCAATCGAACCTTCGTAGAGAGTTGCTTGCTTGTGTGTAGTTGACCCTAGCTAACCAGCTACCGACGGCTGACGGTTGAGCCACGGCTGACGGGTGCTTGCATACGAGCGGAGCCAGCGGTTGCCTTACGGAGAGCCACGGTGGGCAAGCGCTAGAATACAAGCGCACCTAACGGTAGGCTTGCGGACTAGGATACGATCCCATGCCTGATACTCATGTCCGATCCTGTGTCGTTCCGTCCCTTAGTTGTACCCCCATTGTTCCCAGTCTGTTCTTTAGTTGTTCTAGTCTGTTCTACGCGCAGCTATCCTAAGATAGCTTAGGATAGGGGCTACCAGATGGCGAGTAGGATAGGGGCTAGTAGCATAGTGGGATAGCGGGTAGAGTATCCGCGGGTGCGTGGGGGTAGAGCAGACTTCGCCTGCGTGCGTGAGCTGCGTCTACACTTCGCCAAGCCCCCAGATTTCGAATGACTCTTGGAGCTGGGTCTAGAAGCAATACAATAACCATTGAATCGCTCATGCCGAAAATGAACTCCGTTCGGTGAGAACACCATGCGCCAAGCTTGGAACCCTTCCGGTCAGACCGCGACCTCCCACGGAAAGCAACGACGATTACACCCTCGAACAGGCACCTACTATCCCTTAAACTTCACAACTGAATGAGATAGTGTCTGAAACGGTGATTATCGGCGATTCAAGTCCTGGTGTATTGCCCACGGAGCCTAAGCAGGGATTCTGCCTACGGTTTTCTCGCTTGGGATTCGGGATTGCTCGGGCTTCAACGGAATGGTGGACCTCCCAACTCTAAAGAGGACTAACACATCAATGAAACCAGAGTGAGGAAGCCTTGGTAAGTGACGGAGCTCTAGCGTGGCTTGTTGACACCTCATACGATGCAGGCCAAGTAAGCCTTCACTTCGTCAGAGCCAGTGACCTTGAAACAATCCAATGGACCGACAACTTCCAACCCTACTATCTGATTCAAGGAGAACACAGCGGTGAGACAGTACAGAAGGTCAATCTGTTTACGCAGGAAACCGTAAGCCTCCAGAAAGTGAAATACGTCAAGAAGCCTCCGAAAGATATCCATGCATGGGAGACTGAGATTGACCCCGCCCTAAGCTACGTCTACGATAATGGGCTTCGTTTCGGTCTCCTGCACACGTTCAAGGACGATCATTGGTTACCCCAAGCCTCGCTAGATGCTGAACAGTCTTCTCGTTTCGACAGACTGTTTGATGATCTCAGAGAGAAGAATCCTCTGAAGTATGACCTGGTGAAAGAGGCTTACACTCACACAACTCAACCAGTTCCAAGAATTAGCGGAACAACGCTAGGGATCACTGATGACGGTGGGACAGAAGAGGACTACTTCAATGCGTTTCTCTTGAGCAGACTCGCGAACTTGCCCATCCCGAGAACCTACCGGAACCACACTGTATCTGACTGGATACGTTCCATGTTGTACACGCACTATCGTGCCCACAACATATTGATTCCGACTTCAGAGGAGCTGAAACTGGGTGACAAGAGGAAGTTTGTGACGGGCGCTCTGACAATAGCCCCCGAGTCCGGCGAATACTTCAACATGGTCGTGCTCGACTACGAGTCACTGTATCCCGGTTGCATAGATGTCTTCAACCTTTCATACGAAACAGTACGCTGCTCGCATCCAGAGTGTCAGAAGAACATCGTTCCAGGATTGGATTTCTGCATCTGCTCTCGGCGACGTGGAATCTATTCTGCGCTCATTGGAGCCTTGCGAGACCTTCGTCTACGAGTCTTCAAACCTCTGCTCAAATCCGAACTTCCAGAGCCGGAAAAGACCTTGAGCGCAGGCTCACGTACACTGAAGCTATTTCTGGTCTCATGTTTCGGCGTAACTGTTCGCATTCACGGACTGGCCAGCCCGCTACTGGCCGAGGCTATCACAGCCTACGGTCGCCATGTCCTCCAATCCACGTGGGACATGGCAAAGGAGAGAGAACTGAAACCTAAGTATGGAGACACTGACTCTGTCTTCTTGGACAATCCACCGAGAGACGATCTTGAGCGATTCGTTGAGTCCGTGAGGAATCGTTTCGGGTTGCAGCTCGCATACGATCGCGCCTACGCAGTTTGCGTATTGAGCTCCGCCAAGAAAGCATACTTCGGCATTCTGCCCAACGGGGAGCCGGAGATCAAGGGCTTAGCGATAGCGAAATCTAACTCCCCAAGATTCTTCCAGGAAACCTTCCAGAAATGCCTAGCCAAGCTCTCCGAGGGAAGGCAGTCAGCTGACGATTTTCAACGAGCCAAACAGCATGTCCCCGAAGTAGTGAAGGATGCTATTCGCGCCCTTCGAGAAGGAAGAGTCCCGCTTTCTGATCTTGAGTATCGCGTCGAACTGCGGGATGATCCTCGCGAGAAATCGAAAGCTAAGACTCTGCCACAAGCCTACCAAGCCGCAACGCTCCTACTCAAGGAGGGAAAGGAGATTACCCAGGGCGAAGTTGTGGGATTCGTAAAGGTTCAGCGATTCAGGTTCCAAGGGAGGCAGTTCACCGTGAAACCCACAACGCAAGCCAACACAAGGGAGATCAGCGTCAGTGATTACATCCGCAACTTGTCCTCGTCGCTGGCTCAGACCTTCGAACCCATGAACATCAAGATCGAACTACCTGAGGCCGATCTCTCAGAGTTCTTGTAGCCTTTGAAGACATGTGGAAACCGCGGGGGGCTCGGATCAACCCCACATCAAATAGCTATGCATGTGGACACACACCATTCGCCCAATTGGGGCCATATCCATGCGCAACCAGGCGACCCGAGTAGCAGCGGAGAGAAATGCTCAGAAAACAGCTTCGTAAGCGGAGCCGGGAGCCGCTTCTTTCCATAGGCGAGCGATTCTTTCATCCAATCGGCGATAGTATTCATCTCCGTGCCATAGAAGCTCCCGTACCCCTTCGAGATCGATACTGGGCCTCCATCGCTTGTATGCTTGGAGGGTTTGCCGCATTATCATGCCGCGGGCATTGTATCGATCCGTCATCAAACGCTTGACACCAGCTTCAGCCAATCGCTGCAATCCCTGTTCGAGCCTTTCTTCAGTCACATATGGAAGAATCGGAGCGATGAATACCCACGTATCTATGTCGGCCTCACCCAATCTCCCGAGCGCCTTGATTCTATCAGTGACATACGACGCGTATGGCTCGAATATGGGCTGCGCGTTCTGACTGAACGTTGTTATGGTAAACCCAACATCAACTCTATCCTTCATGCGTTCGAGCAGGTCGAGGTCACGAAGAACTAGGCTACTCTTTGTCAAGACAGAAAGTGAGAATCTGCTATCTCTGGATACGAGGTCAATGACCCCCCGAGACAGCTCATACTTCCTTTCCAGAGGCTGGTAGGGATCACATACGCTACTGAGCCAGATCGAGCCTCCCGGCTTTCTTGGCAACTCCTTACCTAACACGTCGAGCAGGTTCACTTTCACATCCACGAAGGTTCCCCAAGGGTCCTGAAGGTGGCCTGAGAATCGACGCATGAAGTTGGCGTAGCAGTAAACGCAGCTGTTCTGGCACCCGGTATACGGATTGACAGTGTAGTCATAGGACGAGACTCCGGTCTTTGAGAGAGCAGTCTTGCATGACTTCTCTGTGACCTTCAGTCTGCTCCCCAAAGACTTCGTTCCACAACTCAATGGTCCTGGGGGAGTGATTTAGGCCTACGCAAAGAGATCATTGTTCAAATTGCGGCGCTCGCACCACGAGACCCACACACACACAAAACCACTCCTCCCGTGAGAGTTGTCAGACGTAACGCGCCAATGAGCGTACCAGAATCGCTGACCTCTCATTATCTCCTCAGCAGGAAGATGAACTTCTCAGGGTGGTCCGGGCTAACCACGTGCTTCTGCGACTTTTCATCCTTGATGAGAACGAAGTTGTGTCTATTCGTTGCGTGCATGTGGACTCTACCGATGCCCTTGAAGGCGAAGTGGCCGAAGTATCCGTAGAGGCCACCACTAGCCCACAGTCTTATCCCCTGCCATGTCCAGCTCCAACGCCTCGGCTCGTCTGCGACAGTAATTCTCATCTCGCCGATCAGCCTTTTCACTACGACATGATTGGCTTCCACTACGTAACCACGTGGAGCCCACAAGAATGGCAGAACGAGAACACAAGCGAGAAGGGCAATCATGCCAGAAGCGAGAAATGGATTGTCAGACTCGGCAGAAACAATCACCGCGATAGAAGTGACTAGCAGGATCGTTCCGCCGGTGATCACCTTTACAAGATCATCCCATGGCGCATCGAAATAGTTGTCCGCTTTCACTTGCCATCAATCTCAGAAGGGACTGGGTTTCACTTAACTTGCCATGTGTGTGGCTCTCTTGGTGCGGGCGTCCAATTGTGAACCGTCGGTTTGCGTCGTAATTTGTGTGTGTGCGCACCAAGAGACCCGTCCACGACCGCACGAACCCTAGCGTTATGCAGCGAAACTGAGGAACCACTTTGGATCTATTTTGGATATCAAATCCTGTTGTATAGGTAGCCAATGATTACCCCAAGAGAGAGGAACCTTGGTACGTTAAGCGCTGCGCCGATGAGGAAGTAGCGCAAGGCATCGCTCGGCCCAAGAAGACTTGAGGCACCTTGGACCATGACTATGGCAATGGTTAGGGCGACGATGCTTAGTATCAGGGATTTTAGAATTGGATTCTTTGTTGGAATCTTATCAAAATGACGAAGCAAGGAATAGCTGACGAAGCATCCGATAATCAGACCACCAAGCAAAGATTCAACAAGAATCCCCTGAGTATAGGAAATTGAAAAGGCGGCTCTAAACTCCGCAGCGATAGGAAGCAGGGAAGTTGCGATGGTAATTGCCCAGAATGCTACCCCTCCCGCGATAGTCAGCTTGTACAGCTTCTTGTAGACCTCGTATGACGGCTGTGGCTTGCTTCGAACTGTGGCTCGGGTTTCCATGGTTGTTTAACTATCCCACTTAAGGAGACTTGGAAGCAATTGCGGATGGATTGAATCCTTTGACTATCAGCCATATCGCAAGAACCATTTCTTGCGGGAGTATTGGAAGATTCAAAACGATTTGGCCCGTAGACATAGGCTCGAAGAAACCGAACATGGTTAACACGGCTGATAACATGGTCAATATGGATCCAACAAGACCCCAGCCCGATAACCATCGAGGAACTAGTTTTGTTTGATAAAATATGTAATAATATAGCAGACACCCTATGGAAAAAGCCAGCAGCGACCCAACATTGCCCACCCAACGATATCCTGCTACTACCAATACGCCTAAGGTTTGGAAATACGATGAATCCGGAGCTCCAGCTTTTACAAATTCCTGGCTTAATGTTATTAGTAATAGCAGGCCAATTGGGGCAGCAATATAGAACACTCCCTCAATAACCCTGAAACAAACAGATCCAAGAGCTAGACCTGCATTGTATTTTCTTAGCACTGGATACAGCGAAATTGCAATACCAGGAGCTGCAGCACCACCGATAATCAAAAGAAGGGCTGCTGTTGCTACTTGGTTTGCATTTGTAGAAACATCAACAAGATAATTCGTAGTCTTCATAGGTCCCAGAAGTGGCAAGCTTAGTATACCTACAACCGTTGCGACTATAAACAATACTCCCGTAATTATTGCGGTCTTTCTGTTTGAATCCATTTTTATTCTCCTTTTTTGAACGATTTTGTTATTTTCCATCTAGTTTGAGACCTTTGCATGCATGTTGGCGCGCGAGGAAATCCAATTGGTCAGTGAGGTTCCTATGCGTTAATTGTGCATGAAGCTCAAAAAGTTGTCTGATATTCTACCACGTCTTATAGTAAATCTGCTTGCTAAAGCAACCGCATCATGCTTTGAGATTGGCCTTGTTTGGGAAGAACTTCCTGTACGGTAAGAGCAGCCCCAAGAGGCTCAAGATTACAAACATCGTTAACGGGAGGAGCAATGAAAGGCTTGATTCAATGCTCATGGTAATCGCTGCGGAACCCATAAAATACGCTGGAAGAAACCACAAGGCATACCAAGCCCACTTTTCCCCCTTTCTGTACGCAGTCAGAGAGATAGCTGTGATAAAGAAGGCGAAGCCTAAGTCAGACAAACCTCCAAATCTAAAATAGAAAATATGCAAGTCGAAAAACCCCGGGTTCGAATCTTTCAGCTCGTTTAACGTCATGCCGATAATTCTCTCTACCGTCTCCGGGTCTGTGTTGATGCCCAATGTATGAGGCACCGCAGATACTAGGAAGATTACTCCAATAGCGAAGAGGAGTATCCACGCATACTTCTCGTAAACCTTCTCGTTCATAACCTGCATTTACCTCCCATTGTGACTTGGTTTCCGTTTGCAGAAACGCTAACAAGATAATTCGAAGCATTAATGGAATCTAAGAATGGCAAGCTCAGCAAATCTGCAACCGTCGCAATT
>Ga0315296_10005238_pt1 | contig 10394 bp, 10 predicted proteins | sample YL17G14_18_MG_FD_203921 | JGI IMG/M metagenome (GOLD analysis project Ga0315296, IMG submission 203921) | Sediment microbial communities from Yellowstone Lake, YNP, Wyoming, USA - YL17G14_18 | ecosystem: Environmental > Aquatic > Freshwater > Lake > Sediment | place: USA: Wyoming | collected... | reverse complement strand
CCTGAGGGTGCTTGAGTCACGGGGATCGACCTCGTTGCTCGTGCTACAATCTGGTCGTCAATGACTTTCCGGAATTCCAGAGTGTACTCGTCTGCAGGCAGAGGATCAAGAGAGCCCTCGTAGGGTCCTGGACCTGTGTATGCTTTGGACCATTTCACTGAGCCATTGACTGCGACCTCTATCCGGTCGGTGACCGGGCCGGCGCCGGGGGTCCATCCTGAAAGCTCGGCTCCGGGCCATTGCATGTAGTCGAGATCGCCCTGCAAATAGTATCTGTCCAAGAGTCCGGCGCGTTTGATGCTGTCGTTCCACTTCTTGATCGCCTCGATCGCTGACGGAGCATGAAGGAGGCCGACGCATTGAGAGCGGTCATACTCGTAGAAGCTCTCAAAGTACCAATGTGCGCTAGTGTCCTGCTCCGGAATGTTGCTCGTGGCATTGAATACAAAGTCTTCGGTGCAGCTCTGTTCTGCGAATTCTCCGGCGCCGGAGCCGAGGCGCTGACTGGCTGATCGTCCGTATTTACAGCTCAGATAGGATCCGGAGCGATTGCGGAGCAGAGAGTAGTTGCTGGGCTCCATCAGAACTTTCATCATGTAGCCCGTGATCCGAGTTTCGTCTCCGTGGCCCATGATAGAAAGACCTGAGACTCTTGACGTGGCTCCGAGCAGAGGCTCCAGTTTCTCCCGGACCGCGTTTCCATACTCCAGCTCGTAGACCATGAGACCTTTCTCCTGGGCGAACGCTACGAGCAGCTTCTTAGAATAGTAGTGGCCGTAGTCGCAGGCGACATCGTCCCAGCCTCCGTTTGTCACTACGACGATCTCAGCCGCTTGGAGGCGGCCCCGGATCCGGGTAGTCCTCAGTTTTGGGAGGGGTTTTCCTTCCGGCTTCTTCTGAAATTTGCGCGTGAGCCACTTGCCGAGCTCCGTCTGTTTCTCCATGGCCTCGATCTGATCTGCGATCGAGGCTCCTTCCTTTGGCACCAATGAGCCGAAGCTGAAGATCCGCGGGAATTCCTGGTCGCCTAGAACCTGGCGTCCGAAGTCTTTGACAGCGGCCTCTTTCAGGTTCTTGATGGCCCGTTCGATCGCTGCCTTCTCGGACAAGTCAGGATCCTCCTCGGCGCCTGGCTACTATGAAATCCTCTCCGTTCTTGAGTATGTAACCAACGATCACGCTCATGAGACCGACAGCAGTGGTCCTTTCGCCCAGGTACGCGAGATAGAAGGCAAAGGCCGTTCCACAGAGAACCGTGACGATCTTGAGCAGCACTTTCCAATTTATGTCTATACCGAACATCGACATTTTCACCTGCATCTGAGGCCATGCAGGAGACTATTTAACAGTTCTAGGCCAGTTCCTCGTACTTCTCGGCAGGCTTCTTGTAGACGTCGACGTATGCCACGAGGTCTTTCTTGTACTGCTCCTGGAGAGGCTGAGTGTCTAGGGCCGCCTTGAACTGCTCCAGAGTCATGCGCTCATCCTTGGCCGCGTCCAGGTAGACGTCGACGTATTTCTTGACGAGATCTCGCTGATACCGCGTCTTGACCTCAGTGAGGTAGAACTGGATCTCTCCATCGGTGTACCGGAGCTCCGTGAGGGCCGTCTGGAGGTCCTCCGGTCCGAGCTGGCCGGCCAAGTAGTCATTCAAGAGCTGCGTTCTGAGCCGGGTCCGTTCGTCCTTGATGGTGCTGAAACTCTTGAGTACCGTTAGCAGGTTAACCTCTCGCTCTGTGTAGCCTTTGCGAGTGAGCAGCTCCTTGGCCTCCGGATCCTGCAGCTCTCCGATCGTCCAGAGGTCCAAGATCTCGGCCTTTGTGAGTGCGGGCTCATTGGCCGGCGTTTCCACTGAGATCTGAGAGTCCCAGAGGTCCAGGAGGTCGGAGATCTCGGTCGGATCGTAGCCACGAGTCCGGAGCTCCTCGATCGTCCAGAGCTCCGTCCGGAGCCCTGAAACGTAGAGGGCTCTGACGTCGGCTCTAGTGAGAGCGGCCTCCAGCGGCGCCGTCTCGGTCGGCAGTTTGGACGTCCAGAGCTCCAGGAGATCCTGTGTCTCCACGTCGTCGTACCCTTTGACTTTGAGCTGCTCCCGGATCCACGTCTCCGATCGGAGACCGGCCACAAACAGAGCTTGAAGGTCGGCCTTTGTGAGAGCGGCCTCCGGGGGCGCTTGTTCTGCAGGGAGCTTAGACGTCCAGAGCTTGATGAGGAGGTCGACCTCTCTCGCGTCGTAGCCTCTGCTGGAGAGCTCGTCTCGGGCCTCCTGCTCCTCCAGAAGGCCGGCCACAAACAGAGCCTTGACGTCTGCCTTAGTGAGCGCCAGCTCTGCCGCCGGTGTTTCTCCGGACCATTTGGCGTCTGCCAGCTTCATCAGCAGGTCAATGCCCGTCGTGGCAAATCCTTTCTCCTTGAGGAGAATTCTTGTCTGTGCTGCGTCGATGACCTTGTACCTGTAGAGCGCAAAGATCTCTGCCTTCGTGAAATCCTCCTCAGTGAATTCCCCCTCCATGGGGAGCCCCAGGTCTTTGCGGAGCGTGGCCGTCTTGATTATCCAGTTTGCCACGTCCTCGGAATACTTGGCCTCCAGGATCGCAGCTCTCAGACCGGCCTCAGTGATCCGTCCCTTGCGGAAGGCCATCTCTAGCGCGAGGAGAAAACGACGTCGGAAAATCCTGCTCTGATAGTTCTTGACCCATCCGACCATCTTGGGGAGATAGTCCGGATGGATCATGTCGGCCTTCATCAGTTTCGTGATCTCTGCGTCGGCCATGGGTTCGATCTCGTGGATGATCCGGGTCTCCATCCTGGAGGGCAGACGGTACCGGAGCTCACGGACCTTCTGGACCATGCGGGGATCCAGGTCGATTATGCCGAGCCATTTGAGATGTTCTGCGTCGGTGATGATGTCTCTTGCTAGCAGCACATCGAGCTCCTGGCGTCGAGGCGGGATCCAGTGTGAGGTCCAGAACCATGCTCCGGTCTTTGGAATCTTGCGAGTCTCTAGGCCGGTCTCAGTGTAGATCTGTATTTCAGCGGTCTCCGTCTCCTCGAAGCCAAAGCCCTGTTGGCTCATCAACTCAGTGAACTGCTCTGGAGTAATGACTTCTTTGACGAGGAAGCGTACCAGGTCTGCAGGTCCAGGGATCCGTCTCAATCGTTGTCTGATCGAGGCCGAATAGCTGTCTGGAAATCCGTACCAATCGTATGTCTGTTTCCAAAGCTCGTACTTGATGACTCCACGGACGAACAGCTCATCAGCAAGATCTCTCTCATAGATGTGAGTGCGAAAGGCCTGATCGAAGTGTCGGCCGATCCAAGGCATGACTCCCTGGCGAACGGGCGCCGTGAGAATGTCAGTCGAGATGCTCCTTATGCCGGTGTATTCAATGATGTGCCGAGCTCCTTTGCCGATCGCCTCAATCTGGCCTAACGTGGCGATCTCCCCGACGGTATCTGCGAGAAATGCCGCTAGGACTGCTGCGAGTCCTCCCGCAGTCACAAGTCCGGCACTTGTGAGAGCCTCCTCGATCGTGATGGGGCTGTGTGTTTTCTCGATCGTTTTGATGGGATCCATGATCGAGTCATAGACGCGATCTTTGAGCGTCGTCATGGCGTCGTCCAGATCTGTTTTCCATGCGGGAGAGTGAGGGCTCACAGCGACCTGGGCCGCTTTCACGAGCCCCGGCGCCTGCTGATCGAAGTCTCCGAGAACGGCTCTCCACATCTCCCTGGCTATGCCTCCCCAAAGGCCGACGCCGGCCTGCTCCTGGGGGTGAGGCTCGTACTGGAGTCCGGGCTCCTCGTTGTAGTTGATCGTTCCAGGGACGGCCTCACTTTTTCTCTGCACGAATAGGTGGCCGCCGATCGTGTGAGCTGCGTCTGCGAGAGCCTTTCCGGTAGTGATCGCGTCTCGGAGCCATTGAGGCAGCATCTCCCAGAATACGTTAGGCGTCAGTTTGATGAGGGTCGCAGTTACGGCGTCAGCTAGATCTACGAAGGGCTTGACGATCGGACAGAATAGGGTCCATAGCGCGTTGATGATTGGTTGAAAGAGGGGGGCAACCTCCGGAGGTTTGGAGCAGTCCAAGGCTCCGGGCTCAGTCTTGGAGAGCAGTGAGAAATCAGCCGTAGACGTCTGACTTGAGTAGACAAGGACCTCACGTTGATCGTCATAGAATCCGTCTGCAGTGACTCGGACGACGTGGGATTCCGGAGTCAAGTCTCCGCTGGAGTAGACCCCGTTCGAGTCCGGTGTGTACGAGTTGGTTCCTATCACGACCTCCGCGAACGTGATAGGGTTGCCGGTTCTCCTGCATGTGACCCTTCCGGATATCTTGCCTTTCTCCGGAGGAGGTACTCTTGGCAGTCGGAAGTCGACTCTCGCAGTCTGATCTTTGACCGCGTTGACGGTCTCGCCTCGGCTCACGTAGCCCGTAGCTTCTGCCTGGACGTTGTACGTGCCAGGGTCTATCTCCTTGGAGTCATAATGGCCTTCCGAGATCTCGACGTCAAACGATGTCGGGCCGGATCCGTAGACTCCTCCGGACCGTATGGGTTCGCCGGTCTCGGCGTCTGAGACGTCTCCGATTATCCGGGACTTCTCCGGAGGAGGCGGAGGAGGAGGAGGCGGTGGAGGCGGGGGCGGTGGGGGCGGTGGTGGAGGAGGAGGCGGCTCATCGCCGGCCACGTCGACGTCTATGTTTCCCCCAGTAGGACCGTATGCCAGGTTCTCGTTCTCCGAGAGCAGCATCATACTGAGCTCGACGCGCTGCGTGACAAAGGGCAGACCCAGCTCTGACGGTGAGAGCAGGGCTCCCACGAAATAGTTTGGTCGAGACGTCCAGCGGCCATCACGGTTATTGATGTCGAACGTGCCGGCGCCCTCCTTCTTTCCGGTCCAGATGATCTTGAGAAGGAGCTTGGAGCCGAGACGCCAGCCGTATGTCTGGACGCCCACGAACCGCTTTTCATTGTAGTCACCCATGCGTTCAATCACGCTCCTCTAGGGGTCGACCTCCACGGCGTCCCAGTAGTAGGTTCCAGTGTTTGCGATCGGGGAGTACAGCAGCATGTGTGCTGTGGTCTCGATCACGGTCAAATTGGCAAACGCGATATCCGAGACTTTGATGAGCAGGTTGCCGTCTCGATCGTAGAGCCATATCGTGAAGGTTCCAGTCCGGAAATTGATTTGGACTCTCCAGAGATACCAGGTATTGATCGATCCGGAGTAGAAAGACGTGGCTCCTCCCGCTCCCCAGTGAAACAGGAGGCCGCTCACGTACTGGCCGATGATGAAAGCTACTCGCGTGTGCTCTCGATTGTAGAAATAGACCTGCTGCATTGGAGCTTCTGAGCCGGTGGGCGTGGCCAGCTTCATGGCGAACGTGAGTTCAAAGGGGTCGAGGTTCGGCCAGATGTTGTCTCTGCTGAGTCCTGCAGGTTTGTCTGCGAGGTTGTCTCTCATTTTCACGCACCAGGAGCCGGAGAAAGGGTCCGTCTGTACGCGAGTGGCCTCTGCGTTCCAGAGGACCGTCCAGTTTTGCGCGGTCTCCCAGCTGTCCGTGAACATGGCCGGCTTGTGTCTGTACTCAAAGAGGTTTCTGCTCACGAGTATGTGACCTCCAGGTATGGCCAATTCGTAGACGTCGGGTGGTCTTTGCTGTACGCATAGAATCCCTCGTACTTGGCTGTGTTCTCCGGGTTGTCGTCCCAGCAGAGAGAGATCTTTCCGTCTCCCTCGTACTCCGTCTTAACCTGAGTCGTGATCGAGTAGTTTTTCCAGCCGGTCGTAGAGATCTGAGTCGCAGAGATCAGGGCCGCGCCTCGGGTCGGTTGATTGTTTGACGTGATAGTGAGCTCTCCCCAGGTGTCGTCTGAGACGAAATGCAGATCATACTTTCGCTGATCGGCCACGGTTCCCCAGATGCTCCAGACGCTCATGTAGAGCTTGGCGTCTGAGATCGTCTTTCCTGCAGGGATCGATGTGAGGTCAAACCTCAAGAAGGCTCTCACTTTGTTCGGTGCTTGAGTCACGCCGGCGCCGAAATAGGTGAGGGATCCGTAGTTTGTGGTGCCATAGTAGCTCTGCACGAAGCTGTCGGCCTCCGGGTTGATCTGTACGGTTGTCGGAGGAACCACGCCTCCGAGTCCGATCATGGACGTGAATCCGTCTCCGTAGCTCTGAGATCTCCGTCTCACACCGATCGTCCGAGGCATGCAGGGCGGGATGGATCCTAGTCGCAGACTGTACGTTCCACTAGACCTCCCTGTAGAGAATATCTCCGGTGATGTTCTTGGCGGCCGAGAGATTGATGATTAGAGCCTCGTTCGCAGCTCCTTGCCAGTTGGCGCCCAGAAGGTTCGCGGCGAATCCGGCTCCAGACGCCAAAGCCTTCTTGAATCGAGCCGTACCTCCAGCAGCGAATTTCAGGTAGACGGTCACTGAGGCGTCGCTGGAGTTGTGAATCGTGATAAACATGACTTGGATCTTCTTTCCGGAGCTCGGTGTAACCACTGTGTTATCTCCGGAGGTCGACGTATCGATGCTGACGGGTGTAGCTACTCTCTCCAGGGCCGCCAGGATCGACGCCAGGTTGCCGCCTTCCGTTGCGGGGCTCGCAGGGATCCGGGCAAGGTAGGCTATGTATGCAGACCAATTGAGCCCGGTCTGGGCCGTCCCCAGGACTGACGCGATATCTACGTAGACCGGTCTCGATGAGCTCCTGGACCGTACATAGAACTCGTCGTTTGTGGGGTCGTATGCTAGGGCCGGGTTCTCGACGCTGATCGGTACTGTGTTGTCGACGCTTGGAGTCTTTGTGGCGTTCTTGATGGCCGGGTTCTCTACTGACGTCGGGACGGTGTGCTCCACGGTTGGGTCTGCAGTCGCGTTCTTGATCGCGGGGTTCTCGACTGAAACCGGAAAAGTGTTGGCCACTGTGGGGTCTGCTGTTGCGTCTCTGATGTTCTCGTTCTCGATGCCGACAGGTACGGTCTTTGCGATCGTGGGGGTGAGGATATCGTCTCCCTTGACTTTCTCAAGATCTACTGCGAGATGAGTCGAGCCCTCGATCTCCTGATCCACTATCACCTTGCGCGTATAGTCCGGTAGATCTGCAGACATTTCAGCTCCCCTTGACGCCGAGCTGTCGGGCGATCTCCTTGAGCACCAGGTTCATGCTGAGAAGGTACTCCTCCTCCTTGGACTTCTCGGATTCTGAGAATACTCCGATGCCTACCGCGATCTTGTGCTCTCGTTCGGATCCGGGGCTCCATCCTCTGAGCGTGAGCTCATTCTTTCCGCTTTCCAGAAGGTGGCTCATGGGGAGAGAGAGGGTTATGTCGTTGCCGACTATGCCCTCGTTCTCCTCGTCCGGTAGGATCCACGTGTTGCCCTGGAGAACTGCGATGTATACATAGTCGTTGCATCCGGAGGGGTATTCAACCGTGATAAGTTTCACGAGTCCTGCAGGCATATCGAGTTTGAGCGTTGCAGGAGAATCGAATTTGGTATCTGCAGGGATCGTGAGGCGCCTCTGCTTGAACATTGGAGGGGCCTCATTCCTGCTCCTCGATCTCTACCTCGTACCCTTCAAAATATGCGTCAAACTTGTCGTCTGCATCCGCGCTTATGCAGTACCAGACCGGGCTCTCATCAGCTATGAAGTGATGCGTATTCCTGGTGAATGAACCCACGTCCTTCTTTGTCTGGTACTCGCCCTCCATCTGAATGAAGATCTTGCCGGTGAGCTTGCCGAAAGCAAAACTGTGGTTGTCGTCGTCTCGATTGACGATTGAGGCAGAGGTCACGTATCGGACCCATCCCTTCTGGACGGATCGCGCTGACTTCACATAAAAGGGGGCTGAGCCGGACAGCTCCACGCTGACCGACTCGTCGTAGAGCCTTCTTTTCGGCAATAGTGACAACTCCTCGCGCTACTGGGTTCGGAAAGCGTTGATGATGAAACGTATGGTTCCATCGCTGGCGCCGGACGTGCTGTTCTTGACTTCAAGTTCCACGTCGGCCAGAGCCTTGGGATCGATGTATCTGCTCGGATCGTCCGGGTCGTCCTCGTGGATGCAAAGGTGATCTAGGACTCCGTAGCCTTTCGCGGCCCATCTCATCTGATTGCCGGCTGTACCTGATCGCCGGATCGTGAGATATCTCTCCACGCGCTGATCGACCACTAGGTCTGACGCGGAGCCGGGATCCGCGCTGTAGCTTGCAGTCGCTAGAACCTTTCTGGGCCTCGTGAGCATGGCGTCAAAGGTGTATCCGGTGCGGGCCTCTCCCATGCCGAAGGTTTCAACCTCGTCGGGGTAGCCCCAAAGCGTGTCTTGATCGTTCCGGTAGAGATCATCGTCACGGAGAATGACCTTGCCGGACTTATGGGTGTACTTGACATAACGGAGGTTCCTGAAAGCCTTGGCAGACTGAGCTCCAGTACCGCTTGAGCGGTAGCTCTCACATGCGAGGAGAACTCTCCGGAGCTTGTCTTTCCCTGGAACCTTGAACTTGTGGCTCTGACTGTTTGCGTTCCACGTCTTGCTGCTGTGCTCGTAGGTCTGGAGATATCCGATCGGAGCCGTCGGAGGATCCTCCAAGAACCATGCGTCCACATCCAGCTCGATATCTGCAGATGAGTCGTACTCGGTTGTCAGAAAGTCGTTTGTGATGTTGAGCCTAACCTCTCCAGCTTTGGCGAGCTGAGCGGCCAGTCTCCCATCGAACGTCTTTCTGCCGAACGGTACGATGTAGTCGATCTGCTGATAGTTTGCTGACATGACGTCGAGCACACCGGGGAACATCTCCTTCTGATTCAAGATGTGGTGCGCGAGAACAGTCGGACCCATGCAGTCAAAGAGCGGTTCCTTCCCATCGCCCTTTACGCTGATGTTCGTGATGTGGTCATACTGCATGAGCTTGGCCACGTCGTAGTGAGCTGATGCGTTCTTGGTGCGGATCCTCACGATGAGATGGTCAAGGTTGCCTGAGGCCGGCAGGACGTCGTTCCATGACTTGGCCCTAGACATGACTTGGCCCTTGTAGAGGCGATCGTGTCGCCAATAGACCATCCTTCATTCCTCCTGATGGCCAGGGATCCACTACGAGGTTATCCCTCGGAGTTTCTCTCCAATGGCTAACATACCGTCTCTCGCGGCCAGCATCTTGTCTCCACGGTCCTTCTTCGTGGCCGTGGACATCTGATCGAGGCTCTTTGCTAGAGCTTCGGTGAGGGGCTGCAGCTCCTTGATTCTGCGTTCGGCCTTGGCCTTCTTGGCGTCGACGCCGCTGGTGTAACCTGCCGCTTTCACGGCCTGTACTCCTTCTGCGACGTCGTTGAAGGTCCGTTTCTGCATGGTCTTGAGCCACTTCTCCTGATCCTCGGCTTCTTTGAGTCGGTCCTTGCGCTTCTCGTTGTTGTCGATCGCTGCCTTGATGGGGTCTCGTCTGGGCGTGAGCGTTCGCTCCTCCCAGTCGTCCCCTGCATCCTTGGCCGATTTCACATATCGCTTGAACCACGTATCGGCCCCGATCACTCGACTGCCAATTCCCGGCGTGACCGGGTTGGTGTGGAATGTCGAGGGGTCAGCATGGGTCACGGGTATGTTCATCGGTCCAATGGCCTTTGCGAAGGCCCGGCCAAAGTCCTCAGGACTCATCCGGATCTTTCCGTGCTCGTCCACACTAGCGCTGATAGGTACTCCTGCTGCTCCAGTGATAGGATTGCCACTATTCTTGCTGTTTTCTTTCGGAGGCAAATTTCATTACCTCACATGAAGGGCCTCATAAAAGGTATATATCAAATCGCAGGGAATTGTGTAAGACGATCCATGACCACTGAGGCCGGGTACGTTCTCAGAATCGGCAAACGTCAGCAGTGGGAGCGCCGGCTCCTGGGAGAATTCCTCAGGAAAGAGTTTCCGACCACGCCTTACAGTACGAACGTCCGTCTCGGAGCCTTGCCTCCAGAATACGAGGCTCGGCCTCTCACAGCAGCTCAAGCTCGTCTACTCAATCCAAAGAAAAGGTTTGCTGACGGACTGATCTACCTCCCCGACAAGACGATCCTCATAGAAGCAAAGATGAAAATGCACCCTGGAATAATCAGTCTCCTGGAGCTCTACAAGAAGCTCTTTCAAGAGACTCCGGACTTGAGGGAGAGATGGAATCTGACAATAGAAATGATGCTTGTCTACGTGGTTGAGGATCCCCCCACGACTCAGCAGGCCCGAGAACATGGGATCCGCTGCATACAGCACGTACCCTCATGGATCAAGGAGTGGGTTCAAACCCTCGAATCAAGGAGACGTCCGGCTGTCGTAGAAGCCATACAGACCGCCATGGCAGCACCACGAGAGGGAGGAGGGTAGGGGGAGGCTTGGAAAGA
>Ga0315296_10005237_pt1 | contig 10394 bp, 8 predicted proteins | sample YL17G14_18_MG_FD_203921 | JGI IMG/M metagenome (GOLD analysis project Ga0315296, IMG submission 203921) | Sediment microbial communities from Yellowstone Lake, YNP, Wyoming, USA - YL17G14_18 | ecosystem: Environmental > Aquatic > Freshwater > Lake > Sediment | place: USA: Wyoming | collected... | reverse complement strand
TCTCTTCTGCTTGGCAAGAAACGAAGCGTGCTCGTGCAGTTCTTTGTGTGCTTGATGTTGGCATTTGTCGCCTTTATCGTCCAAGATTCCATGAACGTCTACATGAGCAGCCAATCCCAAGTTCTGCCAGGTGTCGCATTTCTGCTCGGCAATCCGCTCTTGGCTGTGGTCTATCTGTCGATGCCCTATGTTGTCATGCTGGCCATAGACATCCGAGCAAGGAGAAAGGACAAAAAAGACGAGCAATTGGGCAAGGTCACGGCAATGTACTTGGAACGCTCCAGAGTAGTGGAACAAGAGGCTGCCGAGGAAGAAGCTAGCGTGACCGACGAACACGCTTGAGAAGTGTGCTTAGAACAAGGCGAATAGCGTAAGGTACGCCAGTGCATAGAGCATAATGAAAAGCAACCCTGACTTTCTGTCGTGTCTCTGCCGCAGAGCAAGTATCGTCACAACCACTATCGAACACATTAGGGCGTACAGGCCAGTTTTTTCGGCGAGCGACGCGGTTACGTTGCCTGGGAAGAACAGGGTTCCAATCCCGATTGAGAAGCCGGCGTCTATTATGCTGCTTCCTATAGCGTCACCTATTGCGATTTCGTACTGTTTCTTTCTAATGGCTGCCAGGTCTACCACGATCTCCGGCAAGGATGTTCCGAAGGCGACAATGAAGAAGCTGACCAAATATTCAGGTATTGAAAGAGTGGCTGAGAGCGCTATCACGGATTGCACCGTAATGTATGCTCCTCCAGCCACTCCGATGAAACCGAGAACGGAGAGGAGAAGATGGTGAGACAATCTTCGGTTGATCCCGTTTAGTGAAGGAGGACTCTTCATCATGCTTCGTGTTATCAGCATGAGCAGGGGCCAGCTGGCCACAAGGAAAAAGGCGTTCATCCTTGAAATGTAGCCCTTCTCGACCATTGAAACCGAAGCTATGAATGCTAGAATTTCACATGCGCTCATGACTGCAATTTCCTCTCTTTTGACTTTGAAGGCTCCTCCAATAAAGGGAAGCAGGCCTAGAACCAGAGTCATTTGCGTGAGTACGGAGCCAAAGGAATCGCCCACATTTATGTCAACATGGCCCATCGCTGACGATATGATCGAGTTCACGATTTCCGGGAAGTCAGTGCCCAGCGACACTACTACGAGACCTATCATCAGGGGAGATAGTTTCAATGCGGTCGCAACGCCTATGGAATGCGCGACTGCTTTCTCCGCCGAAATCGCCAGAAGAGCCAGCCCAATGATCAGGAGACTGATGCCTACCGTGGCTTCGAACGCAAGGATCAAGCCGACCACAAGCGTCGGGACGGCAGCGACAATAACGAATATCAGCCTTTTGTCTTTTAACATTCTCTCGGCTTTTGTACGGAAGGTTGATTCACTCCCCAAAGTATTCTCCTCCTCTCATTACATGTCACAAAAAAGGGAAGTTGGGAATTTCCTAGTGGAAAACCGTGTTCCTATTGTGTCAGATCGACGATTTCTGCTATCGGAGCGTTCGTTTTTACCGATTCAATGCCATTCTTGCAACCGTCTTTCGACTCATAAGCTTCACCAGACGCTATGACCTCGCCGTTCGCTGCCTTCAGTCTGAATCGGAATTTCTCTGCTGTATCCTTGTAGATCTCAAACTTTGGTGTTGCGGACATTTATGTTCACCATTTAGCTATAAGTATAGCATTTGACCTTTATAAATATGCTCTTGCCGCCTTCCTTTAGGAAGCAGAACAACATTTCACCCGAGAGTTCGACCTTTTTCGCACTCATGTTATGACGGGCGTTAGAGTTCCAGAACGCTTATGATTTGCTTTGTGTGAATAAAACTTTACCCAACCAAACCAAACTCGCGGTCGTAATAAGGCACGGGTTCAAACCCCATCCCCTGCACTCCAATTTCAAGCTTATTCTAAGGCTGTTTCAGCAAAAGAAGGCTGAATTGAGACGTTGCAGGTGGGGGTTAGAATTTAAACACGCGTTTACTAGCAAAAGTGCTTGGTCTCTGTAGCCCAGATAGGTTCGATATTGGTTTAAAATATCGTAGTAAAGGTGTAATTCTGAGTTATTTCTGAAAAAGACACCGATTTTGTCTTGGAATAAAATTTGAATCGTTGTTTTTAGTACAACATAGTTAGCTTTGGTCGTCTTCAGCTATTTGACAAGTAAGAGAAGGCTAATCCAGTGGAATTACTGCGTTAGACATTATCGAAACAATTATAAGAGTTGTTTATGTTCGCAGTCGACTGTAAGCTCAGCTCATGAGATGTGCCGAAAAATGGAAGGTGAAAATGATGAAAAGTCAAAACGTAGAGAGAGTGCGTGCAGACGAGACTTCAAGCTGGGCTTTGCAAAGCACTGAAGAGCTTCTGGATCTGCCAATCGATGAGCTTTTTGCGCGTTTGAACACTTTTCAGGCAGGTCTTCGCTCTCAAGAGGCTGAGTCTCGTCTTGAAATCTATGGTTATAACGAGCTTGCCAAGAGAAAGAAGCGAACAACTGTTCTTGAATTCCTCTCTCATTTCAAGAGCCCATTGATAATCATACTGTTGCTTGCTGGCTTGGTTTCAGGGTTTTTTGGAGAGATGGTGAACGCTGCTATCATACTTTCGATAGTGTTTGTGAGTGTAGTTCTTGACTTTTATCAGGAGTCCAAGGCTGAGGAAGCTGTCGAGATGCTTAAGGAAAAGGTAACTACGACCGCAACAGTACTGCGAGACGGCCTCAAACAAGAAGTGGCGCTTTCTCAAATTGTGCCTGGTGACATAGTGCACCTTTCCGCGGGGGACATGGTGCCAGCGGATGCAAGAGTGATCGTTGCAAAGGATTTCTTCGTCAACCAGTCAGCGTTAACAGGCGAGTCGTTTCCAGCGGAAAAAACGCCGGCACCATCAAAGGTAAAAGGCGCAGTCACTACCGAGTGGAACAACTGCCTTTTCTTGGGCACTTCTGTTGTAAGCGGAACCGCAACTGCTATTGTACTAAAAACCGGAAGCTTTACCGAATACGGAAGGGTTGCCAAAAGGCTTGTTGTGAGAGAACCTGAAACAGAGTATGAGAGAGGACTCAGGAAATTTGGTTTTCTAATAATGCAAGTTACCTTTCTTTTAGTGTTGTTCGTTTTTCTCATTAATGCGCTCTACAAGCGTGACGTCTTAGAGTCGCTTCTTTTTGCCGTGGCCTTAGCAGTCGGCTTGACTCCGGAACTCTTGCCAATGATTGTCTCTGTAAATCTCTCGAAAGGCGCCCTTGCCATGAGCAAGAAAGGTGCAATCACAAAGCGTTTGGCGTCTATCCAGAATTTTGGAAGTATGGACGTTTTATGCACGGACAAAACAGGCACACTTACAGAGAACAAGATAACACTCGTGCTCCATGTTGATATGGAAGGAAACGATGATGAAAAGGTACTGTTGTATTCCTTCTTGAACAGTTATCACCAAACAGGACTGAAAAGCCCTCTTGACGAGGCCATACTGAAGTATAAAGACGTTGACGTTAAAAACTATCAAAAAATAGACGAAGTACCGTTCGATTTTACGAGAAAACGAGTTTCCGTAGTCGTCGAACACAAAAGACAACGATTCTTTATTGCAAAGGGCGCTCCCGAAGAGATAATCAAAGTGTGTTCATACTGTGAACTCTCAGATAACACAGTTGACTTGACGAGCACGTTGCAGAGAAAGATAGAACAAAGATACTGTGAGTTGAGTTCTCAAGGATTTAGAGTTCTAGGAGTTTCATACAAGAAGCTGAGGGAAGACAAACAGGTATACTCTATAACTGACGAAAACGATATGGCGTTTCTGGGTTTTGTGGCGTTCATCGACCCGCCGAAAGAAACTGCCAGAGAATCCTTGCGGCTACTGAGCAAATCTGGAGTAGAACTGAAAGTTCTTACAGGGGACAACGAGCTGGTTACAAAGAAGACTTGCGAACAGCTGAGTTTTGAAATTAAAGACATCGTCCTTGGAAGCGAGATTTCTCAAATGCAAGATGACGCTCTCGCAAGAGTCGTTGAGGAGGCAAATGTCTTCGCGAGAGTGACGCCGGCGCAGAAAGACCGAATAATGAACGCTTTGAAGAATAATGGACATGTTGTTGGTTTTCTCGGAGATGGCATCAATGACGCCCCATCAATGAAAACAGCAGACGTAGGCATATCGGTTGACAACGCAGTAGACGTGGCAAAAGAATCTGCAGATATCATACTGATGCAAAAAAGTCTACGAGTCTTGGAAGAAGGAGTTTTAGAAGGAAGAAAAACTTTCGGCAACACCATGAAGTACATCATGATGAGTACAAGCTCAAATTTCGGCAACATGTTTAGTGTCGCGGGAGGATCGCTTTTTCTGCCATTTTTGCCCATGTTGCCAATACAGATACTTTTGAACAACCTCCTTTACGATTTTTCTCAGTCAGCCATACCAACCGACAATGTCGATCAGGAATACATCGAAAAACCAAAAAGATGGGATGTCTCCTTCATACGGAAATTCATGATATTCCTTGGACCAATTAGTTCAATCTTTGACTTCTTAACATTCTTCATAATGTTGCTCATCTTCAACGCGACTGAACCGCTATTTCAAACCGCGTGGTTTATTGAATCGTTGCTGACCCAAACATTCGTTATCTTCGTCATAAGAACGAGAAAAACGCCATTCTACAAGAGTAGGCCAAGCAGACTTCTGCTCTTCAGCAGTTTGTGTATCGTTGGCTTTGCCTCGATAATGCCATTTACGCCGCTTGGTGCTCTCTTCGGCTTTGTTGAACCACCTTTGACCTTTTTCATAGTTCTTGCATTCCTGATTTGTGCCTACTTAGTGCTGGTTGAGACTGTCAAAAGATGGTTCTACACTCGTTATGCCTATCGCTTGGAACAGGTTTTGGCGCCCCAGAAACGGTCGGGCCTCGTCCAAGTAAGACTGAAGGGTTGGCTCAAGAGATCATTGCAGGCGTCCTAAAGAAAGAGGGGAGCTGGGGAGGCGTCGCCATTGGGCTACGGTGCAAACCCTACCGGTATTAATGAGCGATTTTGACTCTCCGAGCATACTTTTACCGGTAAACTCGGGTGGGAGTCCCACCCCCCGCACCTTAGTTGAGGCATGTTTTGAGGTTATTTTGGCAGAATAAGCTTGTTTTGAGGTTTTGTAGTTGGGGGTGGAGATTTGAACACACGTTTACCGGTAAAATGTTGGGCTTCTCCGGCTTGGATAGCTTCAAACTCTCGTTCAAACTCCTCTGAAAACTATCATTTCGCTCGCAAAAACTGGCCCAAAAGCGATTAGAACTGCTAGATTTTACTCGCGTTTTCGCTATTCACCAGAGAGCTCGACACTTTCTCGTGCTCATGTTATGGCGCGCGTTAGAATTCCAGAACGCTTATGCTACGTGTGGATAAAAAACGTGCCTTTGGGTTTGGGATAAAACTTTACCCCAACCACCACCACCAACCAATGAAGTGACTTGAGTCTTGCCCCTTTCCGTTTGGTTTCTCGTCTACTTGACATACACCATGGGACAGTGAGGCGTAATCTGAAAGATATTTTCATAAATCATAAAGACTGCTGTCTTGAATAGAAAACAGCTTTCGTCACGGTATGTGCAAGCACATGCTTTGGAAGACCCACGTCAGGATTAGCTTTGAGGTTTTAAGAAGATTAGGAATCTCTTTGTCAAATGAAGTTGCTCAAAGTTTCAAGAATGGAATCTTGGCACCTGACCAATGGAAAGACTACCCTCACCATCATGGCAAATCAGAGAACATAAAGGAACATCTGATGAAATCAAGAGGATACTTCCTGCAAGATGACCTGCCAAATGCCTTCTTTCACCTTGGAGTAGCCCTTCACTACATCCAAGATTCATACACTTCCATGGCTTCTTTCTACCCAAAACATCAAAGTTGGGAAGAGAGCATTGAGTATGCCAATTTCACTTATGACCTTGAAAAAACAATCACCTATTCTCTCAAAAACAAGTGGTATGAAAGAGACAGATGTCTCAAACTTGCCAATACTCTTTCCAAGAAAGCACAAGGCAGAGACAACACTCTATATATGGCGACGCTGTCAGGGCATGCAGCATCAAAGAGTTTTTCCAAACCAATAGTTGACCTCAATTTAGGACTGAGAGCAAGTTATGTTGTTACAGAATCAGTGCTTAGCTCCAAGAACTGCCCTGACTTGGAAAACAAACTAAGAGATGAGCTTTCAAATTATGAAGCTCTTATGAGAACTGCTGAGGTAGAATTGTCAAACAAAATCATCAGGCTTGCCAATGAGAGAGACGATTTAAAAAAACGAAAAGTGCCACAATCAGGAATAGTCTCCAAGATAAAGAATTGGATTTTAGGAATAAGAATTGGATTAAAGGACTCAGCTGTAAACTCCAACAACAATTATTACACTCAACAGAAGCATTTAGAGAAAGTGGTCAGGGAGTATGTGAAGACTGCAAATATAACGGTCACTCCTTACTCTGGATGGTATAACTTTCAAATTCCAAAAATCAGTCCAAACGTTGTCAGCAGGGAGCTTCTGTCAGTTCAGGAGATTGCAGAGGTCTCAGGTGAAAATGAGCATGTTTTGAAGGAGTCATTAAGCAGGGTCAACGTATCGACTTACCACGTTGGAAATAGGGAATTGGTTAGAAGAGCAGAGTTAGACAGATTTCTAAGTCAATTTCCTGTTAAAGGCTTCACCAAATCTCCATTGTGAGCTCTATATCCTGCTCTTACTGTCTTCCTGCCTCTTTTCTTGCTGCTTCCTACTCTTCCCTGAACCCAGTATACGCCCTGCCAATGTCAGCGCAGTTTTGTTGGTTGGGTAAAACTTTACCCCAACAACCACTGAACCAAGAGTTTGAACGTCGACCTGACTTGGGTTTCATGGTAGCCCGGAATAGCTTCAGACTCTCATTCATACTGCACACGAAGAAATGACTAAACATATTTGGATCCTAATAGAGGGGCTAGAGAGCGTTGCGCACACGCACAAACGTTGGTAGCCCGGGAGGGGTTCGAACTCTCGTCCAAAGCACACCATGAAGAAAAAGGAGCATAGTTGGAGCCTACTACAGACCCGTTACAGAAACCTATAACGGTAGGAGTTCTCAGTCTAAACTGAAGAAATGCAAGAGTTCAATAGTTGAGTTAGGATTCCCTATTTGGTGTTGTTCTGTCATATTTTAGAATCTAAAATTGACTGTGGCTTGTTATTTTTCAGGGTGTAGCGTCTCTAAATCAAACTTTTCTTGTCTTTATCTCGACTTCTCCATTCTTCTCAATTAGTTTATGGATTTTCCCTATTTCCCCAAACATCCACTTCCTTTCACTTCCCTCTCTCTGATATGAGAAGAAGATTGGTCTATTCAAGGCAATCGCGCGCGCTTTTTCATCGAGTTCTTCCATTTCTTTATCGATGGAAATCGCTTCTATGTTTCCAAGCACAAGACACGCGGACCCGATTATTTTTGTCCAAATAACTTTACATTCGATGTGAGCTTTACACTCCTTTATTCTTGGAGGCTTAACCTTTTCTGATGGAAGTGGTGTCAAATCTGCCTCTTCTAGTTCATTTATTCCGTATGGAAAGGGTTTCTGAGTTATCCATATCTCCCTAATCATGTTCGCGTTAGGAATGTTTACAACGAATTCTTCAGTTTCTAAGACGTTTCTGTAAGTATCATGCTTCATGTTAACCGAACAAAGAAGCTGCGGAGGATCATAATCAACCACCGTGATCCAACCGTATGGGGCGGCATTTATTGACCCATCCTTGCCCACTGTTGTGATTAAAGTAACAGGACTGAATCCTAATAATCGAAGAACATTGTTGTCGATATGTAAACTCACTTTGTCACTCATGTTTTTCCCGTAATAAAAGGAGAACTTACAATAAATATAAAGCTGGGTCTGAATTAAAGCGCAATAGGGAAAAAATACATGAGGTTTGACTATTATCTTTCAAAATATGCCGGGTTAAAGGCTTTGTACGAGCTTGTTAAGCATGATTTCTTCGCTAAAGGACTTATACATCATAACTGGAACCATGTGCTCCGCGACCTCGCTCGAGGCATTATGATTGGCGAAGCAGAAGGAGCCAACATGAAGATTGTTTTGGCTGGTGTGCTCCTTCATGACATAGGCAGGCTTTATCCAGAAGAGGGGGAAGATCACTATGCTTTAGGTGCGAAAGTAGCCCCCAACTACCTCATGAAAGCTGGTTTTACAAAAAGTGAGATTAAAGAAATAATTCATTGTATACTCTCTCACGGTTCAAGAGGATTAGAAGAGCCCAAAACTCTTGAAGCGAAAGTATGCTACGACGTGGATGTACTTTCTTGTTCTTGTGGAAATGTTGGAGTTGCCCGAGTTTTTCACTACTTTGTAGCAGAAGAGAACTTTACGATTAAACAGATGATGGAAATAGGCAGTGGTAGAAAAGGTTCGCGAAAGGATTTTTACACTGAAACGGGACTAAAACTTGGTCAAAAAGGCTATCTAAAAGCAGCCAAATTCTGGCAAGAACTAGATAAGGAATTGAAAGAAGAGGAACAAAGCATTAAGAAAATTATCCCTGAATACAATGGAGATTAATAAGAAAGGTGTCATCAGCGTTCACGTTTTCCGTTTATGTATTCTTCTACCCACTCTTTAGCCACGGAGTCTGGCACTTGAATTGGCGGATGTTTAAACGCGTACGCTGACATGCTTAACAGTTGACCCGCTATTTTGCGGTCTAACGCCAGCTTTACAGCTCTTATCACGTCAATTACTACGCCTGCGCTGTTCGGTGAATCCTCAACCTCAAGCTTAACAGTTATTGTTAATGGTCTGTCGCCAAATTTTCTGCCTTTAAGCCACAAATAACAAATCTTCTTATTCCCCAAAAACGGCACATAATCCGAAGGACCAATCCGAGTGGGCAAATCATACGGAACCAAACTCGTAACCGCCTCCGTCTTACTAATCCGCTTAGTCTTCAACCGCTCCTCAACCGTCATGTTCTGAAAATCCGTATCCCCACCAAGATTGAGTTGATAGGTCTCATCAATGATTACTCCCCTGTCCACACAGAGCCTAGCCAAGTTCCGATGCAAAATGGTCGCGCCAACCTGACTTTTGATGTCATCACCAGCAACAGGCAACCCCTTCTCCTCAAACTTCTTAGCCCACGCATAATCTGAAGCAATGAACTCGGGCATACAATTAATGAAAGCGCAACCAGCATCTAAAGAAGCTTGAGCATAAAACCGAGTGGCATCCCTGCTGCCAACAGGCAAATAGTTAACAAGAATTTCTGCCCTAGACTCCTTCAGAATCTCGACAACATTCACTGGCTTAATCTCACCATCCCCGTAGACGTTAAAAGTTTCTTTCATGTGTTCTGCTACACCGTCAAGGATCGGAGCAGGCGAAACCTTAACGCCCAAACGTGGCACCTCTGCAAACTTGGCACAGCAATTTGGCTCAGTAAAAATGGCTTCAGCCAAATCCTTTCCAATTTTCTTCTTATTAACTTCAAAAGCAGCCACAAATTTTACATCCTTTATATGATATCCGCCAAAATTAACATGCATGAGTCCAGGCACCCTCGCATTTTCTCTGGCATCTTTATAGTATTCAACTCCTTGAATGAGAGCAGATGCGCTATTGCCTACGCCTATTATTGCGACACGAATTTCTTGCAAGCTAATAGTCCCTCTTTATATTGTTGTCAAAGCTTTAGATGTCGTCTGCTCTATAACTTTTTCTAGAAACATGATAAAGCTAAAAGGGAACTTCGGCAGAGAGAAAAGCAAAGAACTGGGTGAACATTCATGCATGAAGGCGAAGTAGACGTAAAATATGAACCCTTTAAAGAAATCGTGATAATGGAACGCAATTTCTTTTCAACCCCTGATGACATAGCAAGGTTTACATCAGTCATTGCCGGAGGCAAACTTGCAGGGCTATATTGGGCTGAAGGCATAGTGTTTCTTTATTTCCCACTTCCAGCTTCAACAGAAACCGCTGCGAAAGAATTAATTGAAGACAAGCGGGTTTACTGGACTTTTGTTGGTTATTCGCTTATGCCAAAATATCAACCAACAATTGAAACTAAAGAGAAAATGATTGTTCCGGTCATTGACATGTCTTCTAATCCAATGTTTAGAAAAGTTGCAAGTTGGCTGAAAGAATCAAAATAGATTAGTGTACGGAGTGATCGGCATCTTTAATCGGACGTATTTGAGGAGTTTAGCTAGGAGTTTTAAACTGTTTGAAAACGTTGCAAGTCAAAGGAAAAGTTTTCTCCGGAAGTGGGGAAGGAGCAAAGTTTATCCAACTTCCGTGGGTAAGAACGCAGATAGCTGAAAAACTAGGTTTCATTCCATATCCCGGGACA
>Ga0315296_10005236_pt1 | contig 10397 bp, 10 predicted proteins | sample YL17G14_18_MG_FD_203921 | JGI IMG/M metagenome (GOLD analysis project Ga0315296, IMG submission 203921) | Sediment microbial communities from Yellowstone Lake, YNP, Wyoming, USA - YL17G14_18 | ecosystem: Environmental > Aquatic > Freshwater > Lake > Sediment | place: USA: Wyoming | collected... | reverse complement strand
TCCCGTAAACATGATGAAAGGAACACTGCTTCCGCTCTCTCTCAGCTCTTTCAGAAATTCCAGACCGTCTTTTCCAGGCATCTGATAGTCCGAAACGACCGCGTCATACCGCTCCTTCTCAAGCTTCGCTAACGCTTCTTCAACAGAGCTTACAGAATCAACCTGAAACATGCCCTCCAATTCCAAGCATTGCTTTGTGACCCTCAATAAAGCAGGCTCATCGTCAACATGCAAGACACGAATCTTCGACTTCTCTGTGGAATCGACAGCTATTTCGGCATGTGACTGAACAACAGATTCAACCATGCAAATCACACTTCATACGAGCCACTACACGCACGCGCATAAGTAACGTTGTCCTTGATGTCTCTCTCCTGATTAAACACTTATGAACACAGAATCAATACGCAAAAGCAACCCCCTCCAAAACCAAACCACACTCAACACAAGACCAATATTCAACCATAAAACCCACAAAAAAAGAGGGATTGTGCGGGAGACCTCGCCACTCAGAGTAGGGTTCGAATCCCACCCCACGCACCTCCACGTTGAAAACGTAGAGGTGTTTGTCCTGGCGATGTCTCCACTGGTCATGGGTTCAAGTCCTACGCTAGTGCTCGAAAAGCTGAGACTTGCCAGAAAGAGTTCATAACAAATATAAACGTGAGTCCGCATAAACGATTGTGGGGCTTGACTGTGAGTGTTGAAGTGTTGAAGGACATCAGGGAGGAATTGAAAGAATTGCGGGTTCTCTACAAAGAGCTGGTGGAAAAGCTGATACCTGTCGAAGAGCCCACTAGCGAAGAAAAGAGGGCAATTGAAGAAAAAGACGAAATTGCTGACGAAAGAGAAATGATGAAAGCCCTAGGCAAGACGAATGTTCGCCGTTAACATAAAGAGGAAAGCCCTAAGAAACCTAGAGAAACTGGACAGTACTTATTCACTACATCGGGCCGAGAGAAAGAGCCTATGAATAAGAAGATGATACGATTACTCTGCAACCGCTTCGGCCTGTCAGTTCGCCCATTTTGAGACGGAACAGAAAAAAAGGAGGTTTGTGCGGGAAATGTCTCCACTGAGCACGTGTTACAACCAAAACGCCAGCTTTTTATAGAAACCCGTCTATGGCGCGTGCTGAACAATGAAGAAGGAATATTCAGACTGTTTGAACAATTAATGCTGACATAATGGATGAACTAAACAAGCCTGTCGATTGTGAGTATTTTGTCTGGCGGAAGACATATAATGGCCGTTAAGGCTGTAACGAAAGAAAGAGTGTTGGCGTGAATGATGAGGAAGCCACTTTGGGCTCCGTCTGAAGAACGCATTAGAAAGGCTAACGTCACTCGGTTTATTGATCTTGTCAACAGAGAGCATGACCTTAAGGTTGGCTCCTACGGTCAATTGTATGATTGGTCGATCAAGAATATAGCGGATTTCTGGGCGGCTATGTGGGAATTTGGACAGATAAAGGCCTCTCGCGGTTATGACAGATTGGTCGAAGACTTGGGCAAGTTCCCAGGTGCGAGGTGGTTTGTTGGTGCAAGATTGAACTTCGCAGAGAACCTCTTAAGATACAGAGACGAACATGTGGCTTTCAAATTCCAAGGAGAGACTCAGAAGTCGACACAGATGACGTTCACAGAGCTGTACAACGCCGTTGGGCAGTTGGCTGAAGCGCTGCGTGAGGTTGGAATCAGCAGCGAAGACTGCGTGGCCGCTTACATGCCCAACCTCATTGAAACGGCTGTTGCCATGCTTGCTACGACGAGCATTGGGGCAACATGGTGTTCATGCGGTACGGAGTTTGGTTCAGCAGCTGTCCTGAACCGTCTCGGTCAAGCCAATCCCAAAGTCCTGTTCACAGTTGATGGATATTCATTCAAGGAGAAAATTTTTGACCTTCTGCCCAGGGTTGAAGAAGTGACCAAGGGAATACGTTCAATAGAAAAAGTAGTCGTTGTTTCACGCACAAGAAAGAAACTCGACACCAGTTCTATTCCCTACTCTGTAGGTTACAGCGATTTTGTTTCTCAAGAAACTCGAGCGCCAGAAATTCGGTTTGAACAAGTGCCGTTTGATCATCCCGTCTACTTCATGTTCTCATCGGGAACAACGGGTAAACCCAAATGCATGGTGCAAGGAGCTGGCGGGGTCTTGCTTAACCATTTAAAGGAACTGTTGCTCCATACAGACCTGAAACGTGAAGACAGGATTTTCTACATTTCCACTCCCAGTTGGATGATGTGGAATTGGTTGCTGAGTTCTTTGGCAGTGGGAGCCACTGTCGTGCTATATGATGGGAGTCCAAACCATCCTGATTGGGGTAAAATGTGGAGACTGGTCCAAAACGAAAAGATAACTATTTTCGGTTGTAGCGCAACGTACCTCAATTACCTCAAGAGCGTGGGGGCCACGCCTACAAAGGCTTATGATCTTTCATCGTTGCGAGAGATATCTCAGACGGGTTCGCCTCTTTCTTCTGAAGGGTTTGAGTATGTCTATAAGGAGATCAAGGAAGACTTGCACTTGAACTCTATTTCAGGCGGCACCGACATCAATGGTTGTTTTGCGGCTGGAACTCCGATTCAGCCAGTGTATGCGGGTGAAGTGCAGGGTCCAGCTTTGGCGATGAAAGTGAGGGCGTACGATGAAAAAGGCAATTCGGTAGTTGATAAGGAAGCAGAACTTGTCTGTGAAACGCCGTCTCCATCGATGCCTCTTTATTTCTTGAACGACCCAACCGGTGAAAAGTACAGAGAAGCCTATTTCAGTGTTTATCCAGGTGTTTGGCGTCACGGTGATTGGATAATTATTCACGGCGACACAGGCGGCATAACGTTTCTCGGTCGTTCCGATTTCACGTTGAAACCGTTCGGAGTGCGCATAGGTCCAGCTGAAATATACAACGTAGTAGAAAAGCTACCTGAAATTGCTGACAGCCTTGCTGTAGCGCAGAATTGGGAGGGGGATCAACGTATTATTCTTTTTGTGAAACTCGTTCCGGGAGTTCAATCGTCAAACGACCTAAGGAATAGGATCAGGCAAATCCTGCGCGATGAAGCTTCTCCACGTCATGTTCCAGCATTAATTGTCGAAGCACCAGACATTCCTTACACTTTCAACATGAAGAAAGTTGAGAGCACAGTGTCGAACATAATAAACGGTAGGCCAGTCACGAACAAAGATGCTTTGCTTAATCCAGAATCACTCAGCTTCTACGAAAAAATCGTTTCTGAACTCCAAAAAGCACAGATCTAAAGCGCGATTGAAACTGCAAACACCTACCTAGATTATACCGAAATGAAGAGAGAAAGAAAAGAGTAAATTGCGAGCAACAGGGCACTTGCGGCATTCCGTCAAACAACGCGCGCTATTATCTGAAGGATATTTAGCTCTCAGTTTCCTTAGTACACTTCTGTTGAACCTTTTTTCTTACCCACCCGCAATCATAGGGAGTGCCGAACTTTTCTTGGTTTCTTAGCTTTTTTTCATGTATGCAATGGTTTTCTCATACAGTTTTTGGAAATGCTCACCAAATGTCTTGTCACCTCTTTCCTTCCTCATTGCTATTATCCATGGTTTCAGCTTTTTCCAGTTTGAGACTATGTACGCGCCCAAACGGTCAACAATCACGTCAATATCTACAAACTTTTTGTTCACCAAAAACCCAACCTCCTCAAAGAAGGCTTCGACTTGGTAGGGATAATCGCTGACTTCGAAATTCTCTTCAACCTCAGCCTTGTACTTGTCGTAGTCTTCAAACTGAAATTCCCGTTCAACCCATCTGAAAGCTTTACGAAGCCTATCTGTCTCCGCCCAATCAAACAGCTTCAAAGAAATCTCGAGGTCCCTGTGCTGGTCCATATGTCTGAGCTGAAGAAGGATAAACACCGTCGCAGAAATGCCCGCCAACGCCGAAAGAACAGCCGTCCACTCGACCAAAGTCACCATAATGATTTCAAACCCACCCAAATACGACAACAAATTCCTATATTAGAATTTCACACCCGCACGGTACCAGCTTATCTGACTCTTCAGCACTGTCGCGGCATCTCACATGCTAAATAGCAATGATGAGCGTGCTCTTGGCAGTTTTCAGTTCATTATGCATTTTGGCTGGGCGTCTGGGATTGTTCAACGACGGTCAGCCGTGGCGGATACGAGTTTGCCATGGCCCAATTGGTGTGAGTCACGAGAAAATCAACTTCCATAAAATAGCCGCGGAGTCTACCTGTGCTCGCTTCGTCTGGAGTAAACGTTAACTCCAGTTCAGTCGTCTGGCCACTTTTAAGGTCGATTGGAAAGGTTTTGGTGGCATAGTCACTGTCTGACCAGAATGAAACGTCTTTCCTTACCTTCAGGACTATTGAACCTGAATAGTCTTCCTTTGCTCGAACTATTACTTGCGCTTCAACCTCTTCACTAACATTGGCTGTCGTGGAGTTGTGACTGTTGACGCGCCAAAAAGCTTGTTGTACTGCAGGAGAAGCCTGAACTCTGGAGGACTCGTTCACCATAAACGCAAAGACTACGACTACCGCAAGCAGAACTATGAATAACAGCAAAAAACCGAAGCCTCTTCTATCTCGCAAAATCATTCTCATACTAGTCGCAGAAATGTCTAGATAAGCTCGGAGAATTAAAGCTTGTTTTGAAAACGTATAGAAATGAAGAACAGCGTCGGCGCGATAGATTCGTCTAACAGCGAGTTGAGGGCAATGCTGGATATTCGACAAAGTGTGCGTCAAACATCGTCACAGAAAATGCTTTGTGAATTCTTCTTTCCCAGCCAACCAAAAGCTTATAGCTGCTTTCAGCTTTTGCTGAAGGCGAAACGACCATGCAGATTTCAGATTTCACCAACAAACATCTGCCAATGATAGTTGGACCACTGAATGAAGAATACAGGAACTCGTACGAGTTCATTCCGTTCGACGAGATTAGAATCCTATCTCAAATCCGAAGACGGCGTCTCAAGATTCTTGTGGCAGAAGAAAATGGCAACGTATCAGGTCTAGTCGCAACTCATACAGAGGAAAATGGAGAAGAGAACATCACATGGCTCGCCGCTGTCGAAGGGCACAACCAAAGAATCGTTGAAAACATGCTCGTAGAAGCAGTTGAGAAAAACGCTGAGAGCGACACGATTTCGACAATGGCTGATGAAGGTAGCCCGAGAATCTACGACTGGATTGACCGAGGATACGTATTGAACCCTGGCTATCAACGAATGTCCGCAAGACTCTGCACCTTGAAACCGATTCCAAAAGTTGACGAAGACACCACGCTTCGAAGCTTAAAACTTGATGAGGAAGAGAAATTCGTTGCAGTGGTGAACGCAGGGTTTGGATGGCAAAGGCTCGAACATGGAGATCTCAACATTTGGAAATCTGAAGACCCGCCGTTCAATGAAGATTGGATTCAGGTCGCTGATATTGACGGAAGAATTGTTTCGGTCGTCGTGGCAAAACCAGACACGGACTACATGAAGTACCTGCATCTGAAAAGAGGCTATCTTGGCCCAGCGGCCACCCTTCCAGAATTTCGAAACAAGCATCTCGCGTCAGCACTCACGGCTCGTGCAATGAACTTTCTGTTCGAAAAAGGAATGGACTCGGCAAGATTGGGAACAGCTGAGCAGAATGTTTCTTCGATAGCGTTGCTGCGAAGTCTAGGTTTTCAGGTGGACGTTGTTAGAAAAATCCTGCGCAAGAAATTGAATAAATAGATCACTTCGAATGCATTTGCTTCTCAAACAGGACCAAATGGCCAGCCCAATGTTCAGCTGAACCCCAGTCCAATTCGTTCAAGGTCTTTTCAAACCTGGTTTCATACACGCAGCCAATCGAGGTAAAGCCGTGTTTCAAGGCCGTTGCCACGTTGTGAGATAGTTGAGACAGAAAACCATCCTGGCCAACAGAGTAGACGGTAAAACTCCACTGCACATGGTCTGGTTCCTGTCTAGGATAGCCAAATGATAAAGAATCGATTTTGGCTTTTCTTAAGGCTACATAGAAATCGTGGGTCTTGCCGATTTCGTTGAGGTTTTGGAGCGTATTGTCTAAGGCTTTCCAGTCGTACGTCAGAATTCCATAAGGAATGATACTCGAACTAGCTCGGAGCAAACCGTATGCTTTTGCTGGGGTTACCTTTTCTATTGGAGGATAGTTTCCGATCGGAGGAATCTGTTTGGGGTTCTCGGTCCAGAAGACAGCCATCTTCGAAATTTCTGAGAGCCCAGCCATCTTGGCAAGTTTTAGAGAAGCTTCGTTTCTGTCAGATGTCGTGTAACGAATGCGCTCGACGCCCAAGCGTTCAGCTTCTTTAGTCAAGTACACGGTGATTTCATTTGCGAACCCTTTGCCCCTGTGTTCGGGGTGCACCCTTAATCCTTCCATCCAACCAGTTCGACCATCTTCCAAAAGCCGCAGATTGCCCACAGCCACAACGTGACCGTTCTCTTCGACGCCGTAGAAATGGCAATTCCGATCCTTAAACCAATCGTCAACGACGGATAAGAGGTAGTCATTTCCTTCCCAAATGTGCCGCGATATTTCAGCTATGTCGTCCCGGTCCGAACTAAGAAGCTTTCTGATCGTTACAGGCATAGACCTCAACCAGTGTTCTTCTTCCCTATTCATTTATTCGTTACGCAACCCACGAAAACCTCTCCGACTAAACAACAATGATGTGCGTGTGAACAATGATGCGTTAATCATTCAGTAAACTCCTGCAATTTGCTCGTAGAGTTTGTCGTTTATTGAATTATTTGAAGCGCGCGAAGATGTAGGAAAGCTTTTAGAGTCAAGAGCGACGAGAAACAGATCGCTGGTGCTCACCTTTCCGCTCCTAGTCAAAGAGATTTCAAGAGGAGTCAAGGCCGTTGCTCTTTCACGGAAGTTTCTGCGTTCAGCATCAGTTGTTCTTCTTGTCGGCAGAGGTTCCTACAGAGACCCAATAGAAGGTTGCGCGTGTCTGGACAGCCGCATGCGTTTGAGAGTAACATCGCGCTTTAGTCCTTTGCGATTGCAGGTGGCCATGGACCGCATAGGTGCAACGATTGAGGCCGTAACGGACCGCGACTGCATGTTCCTTCGCGCGCAAGTTCCTTCAAAAAAAGTCGAAGAATGCCTGAAACTTCTTGCTGAATTGTACATGTTCCCGTCTTTTCCCGAACCGGACGTTGACAGAGAGAGGGGTTCTGAAAAGCTTGAGTACGAGAGGATCAGGCAAGACCCGATGACAGCGTCAATGACAGACGTTTGGGAAGCAACATTCCCACAGAATCCTCTAGGACATCCAGTCACAGGTTATCCTAGCACGATCGAGAAGATTACACCAAAAACACTTGACGAGTTTGATGAAAAAGTAAGAGAGGACGCACCGCTTGTCGTGGCTGTCGTAGGTCCGCAAGAGGAAAACATGATCATCGAGTTTGCCGATTCATGCTTCGAAAAAGTGAAGGTCAAGCCCCGTGTGGAAAAAATCAACCCACGTCCTAGACGGGATTTCAACATTCTCAGAAGTGCTCTTCGGGCAAAACAGACGACATTCACCGTTGGAACGGTGACTTCAGGCGCTTCATCTTCTGACTATCCAGCATTGCTTCTTCTTGAGGACTACTTGGGCTCTGAACGCCATTACGCTGGGACGCTGTTCAGGGAGCTTCGTGAAAAGAGAGGATTGACATACTTTGCGGGTTCAAGATTGTTTGCTCTTAGAGATTGTGGCTTGTTGACGGCTTATACGGGGGTGAAACACGAAAAAGTGTCAGAAGCTCTTCGGCTAATGCTCCAATGCATGACGGAGCTGCGAGACAAGAATATCCCTGAAAAGATGATGGAAGAACTTAAGATCTTTCACCGACAAGTCGTTGAAGTGATGCTGGAAGTACCATTCCGTGCTGCCACATGGCTGGCCACAAACATGTTCCGAGGGGCAGAAGTAGACCTTGAATCCTACATTTCCAAAATCCAGACAGTCACGCCTGAAAACATAAGGAGAGTCGCGGAAGGTTCTCTGACTGCTTCCTGCATGGCGCTGAGTGCCTCGGGCAACCCGCCAGATGAGAAGACTCTCGCGAAGATCATGAGGGGAGAGATGGGATGACCGACATAGATACCTACAAGTTCTCCAACGGACTGAAGCTTGTGCTGGAAAACCTGCCCAAATCCAAGTCGGCAGGCGTCGCCGTTGGTTTCCCGGTGGGAGGCCGCACCGAGCAGCCCGAGGTCTCCGGAATATCTCATTACCTTGAGCACATGATTTTCAAGGGAACCAAAGCCATCAACAACGTCGAAGCAGCGTTCCGGGAGCTAGGAGCCAAGAATAACGCGATGACAGAGGTCGATGCAACGGTTTACGTGGCAGAATGCCCTAAAAAGTATGCGTTCAAAACGCTTGAACTGTGGTTACAGCTCTTGTCGGAGGCATCCATTGGCGCTGAAGAGTTTGAACGCGAAAGAGGCGTCATTCTCAGCGAGTATTTCATTACGGAAGACAACCCTGATTTTCTTGTGGAAAAAAATGCCACGCTGACCTTGTTCAAGGGTCATCCCTTGTCTTCTACCGTTATCGGCTCGGACGAGACCATAAAAGCCATATCACACTCTAAAATGCTTGAATATTTCCGCTCCTGGTACAACCCGTCCAACGCGGTGATCTGGGTTTCCGGCGACTTGTCGATGGACGGGCTGATTGATCGTGTAAATGCCCATGATGAATGGACGAGGCATGTGAAGGGTCAGATTTTTTCTCACAAGCCTTTCAGTCCGGAAGGACCTTCGGCAACGGAAATTCACCGTCAAATCAAGCTTGCCCAGGTCAGCATGGCGATGAGTGGCCCAACAGGCTCTGCCGACGAAAGGGCGTCGCTTCAGATTCTCGGGTCAATGCTCTCCTCAGGCCAATCATCAGTACTTCGCCAACGCCTAATCCTAGAGGCAGAACTCACCGACAAACTCCGCTCCATCGTATCGATATATAGAGAAGCGGGCATGCTGTTCACAACCTTCGCGATCCAGCCTAACAGAGTTCCGAAAGTCTTGGCAATCCTCACGAAAACCATACATGAAATGAGAGAAAATACGTCTAGATTCAAGGAAGGCTTCGAAAACGCTCGAAACCACGCAATAGGTCTGCTCTCAACAGGCATCGACAGCACGATGATGTGGAGAATACTTCAAGGTACATGGGAGACCCTTAGAAGAGGACGTTGCTCTTGGGATCAACTGATCTCATCACCCGAAACGCTGGGTTTTGAAGAATTCAAAGACAACGTGGCAAACATTACCCGACCAGAAAGGATCGCTCTGATACTAGCCGGCGACATCAAGGAAGGCGCCACAAAAACTGTACAATGGTAAAGCACGGGTTTCAAAAAGGTCAAGGCTCGATTCGAGCGCGTTTTACATTGCCGCGCGCGAGTCTCTGGTCTAGGCTGTTTCAATCTTGTACAGGACGTTTAGGCCTTTCAACGTTTCATGAATCTTGTTTGTGAGTTGAAGTATGTCCGTTAGTTCAACATTTCTCTTCCAGTCGTAAACGTGATCATGATAACCCCTTAAAGGTTCAAAACCTAAAGAACGAAGTCTTTCAACAACCTCAACAGGACCTGCACCCTCACTGCTGAACCATAACGTCAAATAAGTCTTCATAACAGGATACCTAAACGTCCCTAAAAAATGCCTTCTGAAATTAATCCTTTTCTATCATACGCGCTATATTTCTGAAGATCGGTGACAAGTGAGAGGAGAGCAATGGGAAGGTAAGAATACGTCGACCACTTCCAATGCTCTCAACAAACGCACGAACGTAGAATGCATTTCAATTTGTGACAAACAACGACCGCAAGAAGCAAAAAGAAAGAGCAAAGGGGACGGTTTTAGGACTCTTTCGACTCAACATAAATATGTATTCTACAGACTGATTCTGTATGCGGCACGCATGGCTAGTGTGAGTGAAATTGTGGACAGCAATGGTAAAAGGAATAATGCATATGGAAATGTTACACTACTCATCCCAAAAAGCCCGAATCTCGCTATGTCAGCAGCATACGTTAAAGGATTAGCTAGTGCGATAGCCTTAATCACGTCTGGCATGATTTCGAGTGGATAGAAAATAGAGCTTACAAACGTTAATGGTGGCAGAATGGAATTGAACACCACGTTTAGGGCTTGGTCTGTCTTAACATAGGCGGAAATCAAGAGTGATAACGAACCGAAGAAGAGGGATGCAAAAACTAATGAGTATAGAACGTAAAGAATACCAACTGGTTGAAGACTTAATCCGATGAGTAAAGGCGAAGCAATTATTAGAACCAAGAATGAACCAAGAAGTCCTTGAAGTATGACTGATAGGATTTTGCTGGTGAAGTATTCATACCTTTTAAATGG
>Ga0315296_10005235_pt1 | contig 10398 bp, 10 predicted proteins | sample YL17G14_18_MG_FD_203921 | JGI IMG/M metagenome (GOLD analysis project Ga0315296, IMG submission 203921) | Sediment microbial communities from Yellowstone Lake, YNP, Wyoming, USA - YL17G14_18 | ecosystem: Environmental > Aquatic > Freshwater > Lake > Sediment | place: USA: Wyoming | collected... | reverse complement strand
TACGGTGACCTGCAGCCTGAAATGGACATGTTCAATGCGGCTTTCGCAGACGTCATGAGCCAAGGCGACTCGAAAGGCAGAGTCTTCACTTTCCCAATACCGACATACTGTGTCACAAAGGACTTCAACTGGGATTCACCGATAGCTGAAAAAATCTTCGAAGTAACCGCCAAATACGGCGTACCCTACTTCTCCAACTTCATAAACAGCGACATGAAACCCGAAGACGTGAGAAGCATGTGCTGCCGCCTGAGAATAGACAACCGAGAACTGCGCAAACGCGGCGGCGGCTTCTTCGGCGCAAACCCGCTCACAGGCTCAATAGGCGTCGTGACACTGAACCTGCCCAGAATCGGGTACCTAGCACAAGACGAGGATGAGTTCTTCGAACGTCTGGAAGCGCTCATGGAAGTCGCCAAGGATAGTCTGGAAATAAAGCGGAAAGCACTTGAAACATTCACCGAGCAGGGACTATACCCCTACTCGCGACGCTACCTCCACCACATCAAAGAAGGATTCGGCAAGTACTGGAAGAACCACTTCTCAACCATAGGCATAGTCGGAATGAACGAGGCAGTGATAAACCTGCTCGGATCCAACATCGCCTCGCTTGACGGCGCGGACCTCGCCATGAGAGCGTTGAAGTTCATGCGAGACAAACTGTCAGACTTCCAAGAGGAAACAGGAAGCATATACAACCTTGAAGCCACGCCAGCCGAGGGAACAAGCTACAGGCTTGCACGCATAGACAGAAAGAAACATCCAGACATAATCGCCGCAAACGGCAAGAGCATGCTGAACGGACCTGAACCCTTCTACACCAACTCCACCCAGCTGCCTGTGGACTACGAGGGTGACCTGTTCGAAGCGCTGGAGCACCAAGACAGACTTCAAACCCTATACACGGGCGGAACAGTCTTCCACATCTACCTCGGCGAAAGACTCTACTCGTGGAAAGCAGCAGCGGAACTCGTGAAGAAAGTAGCCTGGAGCTCGCACCTGCCCTACTTCACGCTGACGCCTACGTTCAGCATATGCCCGACTCACGGCTACCTGAACGGCGAACACAAGCAATGCCCAACGTGCGGCTCAAGATGTGAGGTCTACTCCCGAGTGGTCGGCTATCTCAGGCCGGTTGACCAGTGGAACGACGGGAAACAGGCCGAATTCGCGATACGCAGAACCTTCGACAAGTCGGTTGTCATGGCAACTGTGCCGGCGTGAGTGAAAAACCCATGAAGTTCAGCGGAATCCAGAAGACAAGCCTGCTAGATTATCCGAACAGAATGGCGTCAGTGCTCTTCACGCCCGGCTGCAACCTTCGCTGCCCGTTCTGCCATAACTGGAGAATAGTCCTGAACCCACAGCCGCCGTTTCTGCAAGAGGAGGCAGCATTAAGAATTCTTGAAAGCCGAAAGAAATACGTAGACGCAATCGTCATAACCGGCGGAGAACCGACAATCCGCAAGGAACTGCCCAAGTTCTTGAAGAAACTCAAGGACAAGGATTTCGCGGTTAAGCTTGACACGAACGGGTTTAACGCTCAAGTCTTGGAAGAATGCTTGCCCTACCTGGATTTCGTGGCGTTAGACGTGAAAACCTCGCTGGAAAAATATGAAAAGCTCGGAGCCCAAAACACCGCAGACTTCCTGCACACCATTGAAATCCTGAAGACTGGAAAAGTCGCATATGAGTTCAGAACAACCGTCGTGCCAGGCTTCGTCGACGCTGAAGACATAGCACGCATCGGCAAACTGGTCAAGGGCGCTGAGGCCTTCGCCTTCCAGCAATTCATCCCAGAAGACACTCTCGACAAACGGTTTACAGCGCTCAAGCCATATTCTCCAGAAATCATCAACAAGTACGCTGAAGCCATGAAAGAATACGTCGGAAAACTGGCGCTTCGGATTTAAGAGGCAATGCCCGCATTTCGACTCACTTGTATAGACCATTCTGACCTAGTCGACCACATTCAAAAGCTGGTCCCGATAAACCAGACTGTCAGATATTGTCCATACATAGGGATTCTTGAGTCCCACAGCGATTGCCTTTTCCATGACTGGGTTAGAATAACAATCGAACCGTGACACCATGTACTTTAAGCACTTTTCAAGAGCGCCAGTGTAACCAAGAGCTTCGAACGGTGTTAACGAAGCGTAAAGTTTAAGGGTTGACTCATTGTTTACGTTTTGTCTATTCTCACCTTGAGGTCAATCGTTTGAGCAAGAAAGAGGTAAGTTTGGAAGAGAGAAAGGCCGAGGTTCTGATAAAACTCAGAGGATACAAGCTTGTCAAGAAACAGAAAGAGGAAGACGGCTTCAGTTACATTGTAGAAGCCCCAAGGGAAAAGCAGACAGTCCTAGTGTGGGTTCTCTCCGGAGAAGCTACTGTGGGCATAGCCGCCATCAACCACATGCAGAAAGCCATGAAAGACAAGGAAATAGAAAGAGGAATAATAGTCACAAGCGGAAGATACACGCACGCCGTCAAGCAGGGCGCCAAAAAGAAGAAGATAGAGCTTCTTCCCAAGACTTTCCCAGCTTTTGACCTTTTCGAACACAAGCTCGTTCCAAAACATGAAATACTAACTGAAGAAGAAAAAGTCCAGCTGCTTGTGCATTACAAGGTTCATCCTTACCAGTTGCCACAGATCAAGTCAGCTGACCCAGCCGTGAAGGCCATAGGCGCCCGTCCGGGCGACATACTGCGAATCATACGGAAAAGTCCCACGGCAGGCGAACACCTCGCTTACCGCTACGTGGTGGAATAGCCTACTTAGCTAGTCTCGCTTATTAGATAGGAAATAGACCAGCGCGCATGCTTGTTCCGAAATTGGTGTAAAATGGTTTTTATTCCTTAAGCACCGCAATAATACGCTCATCAAACAAATCCATAATGAACCTACATATGCAAAAACGGACTTAAAACCATTTTTAACCATTTTAGGAACACGCATGTGCGCTTCGACTTGGAGTGGACCATTGACAACCGTGAAAGTTTTTAGGTTCCTCTAGTTTAAAGCTGTAATAGGTTTTGAGAATGCAGAAAACAGATTTGATAATAATTACTTCGTGTTCGGCAAACAAGCATGCCCCACACGAAAGTCTTATTCCATGTTCGCTTATATTCACTTGAACAATCCTAGTGTAACAGGTAATGGGGAATTAGAATTTGAGTGTCGAGGTTGAAAACGTAAGGAAAGACGTTCGGATGCGTGTTGAGACCGACTCAATGATGTCAAGCGCGTGGATACTTGTTTATCTCCTACCCATTCTTCTTGCTGTCTTATGGGTTTCAATATTCATTGTCGCCATAATTTCATTTCGTGTAACGGTTACTCCAATCCCTCCTTCTGGCACGTTTACTCCATTTCCCTTCCTTTCCACAACTCAGCTTGCGCCTATTCTCGCATCCATAGCATTGCTCTATGGATTTATGATAGTCGCTTTGATTGTGAATATCATACTCATATACAAACTTGTGAATAGGCGCAATACACATTTCAAAAGACAAATTTTCCTTTTCGAGGACATCGTGGCCGCGACCAAAGCCATAGCTACCAAAAGAGGTGTTGACGCAGAAATCAGTTTAGCATCTTGCGATAGGACTGTGAGGGAGACTAAGGCTGAGGAAACCGAGAAAGGCGCAGTGCTTTGGGCTATTCTGTCTGCCTTCATATTTCCTGCAGTCTGGTATGTCTGGTACTTCCTGATGAAAGACTTCTACAAGCATGAAAGAAGAGAAGACGGATTTTGGGAAGACGTGGGCAGAGTACTAGACAAAAGTGGAATCAAGTTTTCAGTTCCCAGAAGAACGGAGCCCTTGCCTGAAAGAAGCTTTGCTCTCTATTTGATTCTGACAATAATAACCTTGGGCTTTTTCGGAATTTACTGGCTTTATGTCTTGCTGAAAGATCCGAATCAACATTTCATATATCACCTACAAATAGAAGACCAGCTCCTAACCAGTTTGGAAACAGGTGCCGTTTAAAAGGTCTCGAGCCACCCAACCTTTTTTACATTAAGCCCGCAAAGGTCAACAGAACCTCGTCCCGAAACCTGACTCTTTCTAGCCTCTTAGCGCACGCCAAGCTTCTGGACAGTGATTTTCAATCCTAGACCCTTTTTCTCTTGTTTTCATGTACCTAGTTTCAAGCTTGACTATCTTCACATCCTTTCTTCTTTTTACATATCTCATCAGGTCATACCTGACGTCTCCGAGGGCTGTGAGCGTCACTCTATCGTCTGTTTCCAGGCGTTTCTCAAGCTGCTCCTTCCATTTTCCATCACGACCGCAAAATATTATGCCCTTAGGCCTCTTGCACTCACTCATTGTTTGTACGCTCACAGAGAATGATATATCAAACGGCTTATTTTAAAATATGATAGGCGTATGTATGAAGGATTAAGGTAGCACGCGCGAAAGCTAAATAGATCATTTCAATTCCCTATCCTAGGAATGCGTTGCGTAGACGGAGGAACCGAATGCTCTACGATGTTGCCAAAGACTTTGTCCAGACCAAATTGGCAAAGATCGATGGCGTAACTGGGGTTTTGCTTGGGGTTCTTCATCGTTTGGCTATACAGACAGCTCCTCTGACGTAGACCTAGAAGTCATCGCTACTAGAGAACTGTACAATAGAGTAGGAACCGTCTACTAAGGATATGAGTCGTATAGAGGAGCTGGCATTTCGTGGGAGTGGATGACATTTGAAGAACTTGAAAAAACACTGGAAAACTGGAAAAATGACATTGACCTTTGGGTTTATTCAAAATCAAAAATCCTATACGACCCAAAACGTAAGCTAAGGAGTCTGCTTGCGAGATACAGACGATACCCAAAGAGGGTCTGGCGTAAGAAGCTTTTTCTCTATTGGTATTATGCGACTGCACACGCTCCCTACGACTCTGGAAAAGCTCTTCAAAGGAACGACTTGATGACTGCGCAACTGTATCTGACTCAAGCAATGGAATACTATACAGCCCTGATCTTCGTTCTAAACGGACATTTCGTTCCGTACAGGAAATGGCGATTCAGAGAATTAGAGAAGCTGGCATACAAGCCCGAAAATCTGAAGGGCAGGTTTCGCACAATTTTGACGACGTTACAATGGACAAAACAGGAATTTGAAAACAAGCAAAACGTCATCAATAGCCTAGCATCTGAGCTTAAGAAGAAACTGGTCGAGGCCGGCATTTCTGAGGAAAGGCTGGAAGATCCGTGGAAATTCAAGATAGACCAGATGCCAGCAGTGTGACCTCAGAATTGGCGCACGCTCTTGAAGCTGTAGCTTTCTAACGAATGCGGAGGCACAGTTCTTCTAGGCTGGTAATTGTCTCAGCTTCATCTCTGCCTTTTTTGTCTCTGTCAATCAACAGTGGTTTCAGTCCAGCTCTGATTGCACCCATGTAATCTGTCTCCAGTTTGTTTCCCACAAACAGAGCCTCCTCAGGCTTGACATCAAGCTTCTTTAGTGCATACGCGAAAATCTGTCTATCTGGCTTAGCCTGCTTACAGGCATCAGTCCCCACAACAACGTCGAAAAGATGCGCAGCATTTAGCCTCTGTAGTATCTGTTCATAATCCTCTTTCAAGGCGTTGGTGATCACACCCACTTTGATGTTTCTGTTTTTCAGCCAGGTTATCGTGTCGAGCACGTCAGGATAAAACTGCAGGCTCGCATTATCCCACCACAGTCTTGTTACGTCTTTTGCGAGCTCTTCTGCCACATGTCTAATGCCTAGTCTTTTTAGAACTCTTGAATTGTATTTATTCCAGAACTCCATGCCGAACTGTATCTGTCCAGCGGCAACATCGAGTTCCTGTTTGGTCGCTTCATGCGCATCAGAGATGTCTTCATATGCAACTTCGACTCCGAAAGTCTTCAATATTCTCCTGAAGATCTCGGGAATTTCAGCGGTTTTCACTAGAGTGCCGCCCAGATCGAATAGTACGGCCTTTATATTCATTTTTTCACCTTAGCATGTGCGTAAGTAAGAGAATTGATTTGAAAAGACATTACTGCTATATTATGCTTACTTCAAATAGAGGCTTGACCAAAAGATTGCGCCGCACACGCTCCTAGATTCCTTTTATCAAGTATAACAGGATTGGGTCGCACCGTTCTAAACGATGCCTCTCATGTCCCAAGACAAATCACCATCCATGGACGAAGCAAAATCAGAAGCACAAGACAGCCCGCAGCGAATTTAGGAACAGGCATACGCGCTACTCCTAATATGTCTGTTTTTGGACACTGTTCTTTGCTGAGCCCAGTAAAGAACACTGTTCCTTCGAGGAACTAGAATTTCCTTAAACTCCTGAAGCAACACAGTCTAGAGGTGAGATTGCTTGGTCAATCTGGTTGAAGATTGGGAAGTGTTGGAAGAGTATGCGGGAGATAAGCAGGGCTAGCAATCGACAGCAGACTTGTCAAAACACGGAAAATCCCTCATACGGTTGCCAAGTAAATGAGTTAAATCTGAGATATGACAACTTCAATCAATGATGCAGACAAAAAAACTTGGGCGACCACGAGAATGGGTCTTAAACGAAGAAATCGGTGAAATACATAGGCTATCGACTGAACTGAAAACACAAAATCCCGAGGCGCACTGGCCTGACATCAAAGACATGTTGAAAACCCGACTGGAGCAAATGGGAAGGAAAGACCTTTTGTTGAAACTAGACAAGCTCTATGGTCTAGTGAAACAGGTCATTCCATTGCCCCCGCAATGCATCTGTGGAAATAGGGTCTATTCTTACACCTACAATAAAGTAGAGAATGAAAATGAACACTACTGGGAAATCTTTGCTAGGTGTGCAAATCCGAACTGCCGTTATATGAGAAGATATTTGCCAGGGGCAAGCTACAAATGGTCACGGCTCAAACCTATCATTAGAGAACTTGAGAAGACGCCAACTTTCTATGAGATGGACGGTCAGAAAGTGGAGGGAGGGAAATGATAATTGTGTACTGTATTATTGAGAAAGTGTGCGCTAATTCTGTGGATTAGATTTGTGAAGATCCGTTACTTGATCTTAATCATGACCTTGACTTCGGACTACATCTAGTAATAGGAGAAGCGATTCTAAGAGAGATACCCAACATCAAGCGATTAGTTAGGATTCTTAGCTATCATGACTTCCGTTGCCTTCACAACCGCCTCGACAGTGTCTCCGACTTTTATGTTCAAGTGCTCAACAGCTTCCCTAGAAATCAACGCCGTAATCACAGTAAGCTCTTTTACTTCAACCTTGACTTTCACCGTTATGGCATCTTTTTCCACAGCCACAACCTTCCCCTTGAAACGGTTTCTCGCACTAGTCTTCAGTCCCAACACCTCCCAATACTCCGCATCAGACAGAACCTCACCCATGTAGCACTCCACGCGCTTGTACTCTTCCAGCAGACTCTTGCCGAGCTCTGTCAACCTTGCACCGCCGCCCCCAGCTTTGCCGCCTCTGTAAGTCTCCACCACTGGGTCGCCCATGGCTTTCTCAATCTTCTTCAAGTAGTTCCAAACGTAGCGATATGACATACCTAATTTCAAAGTAGCGTCGGAAATGGACCCCTTGCTTTCGATTTCCGCCAGTATTTCGGCTCCGCCTTTGCCGAGGACCGGCTTGCCTTTGTGCTCTATCCAGACTTTGCATGAGAGTTTATGGTTCTTTTGGGTGGGCATTGTGTTCTTGTCTATTGTGACGATATGTTTATAAATTGAGTCGATATGAATCAACAAACATAACGGTGACCAAACATGAAAACATGGATAAAAGTGCTCATAATTGCCGCAGCAGCAACAGTGCTGATAGTCGGAGGATCTTACGCCTATTTCCAGTATTTCACTCGCACAAGGCTCCTAGTATCTACAACGACGAGCCTGTGGGAAACTGGGCTTCTGAACGCGACAAAACAGGCCTTTGAAGCAAAATACCGCATAGACCTCGGATTCCTGCCCGTGGGCACAGGACAAGCCATACAACAAGCACAAGGAGGCAACGTGGACGCATTGCTCGTGCACTCACCCTCAAACGAGACACAGTTCCTCCAAGGCGGAGACGGCTCGTGCCGAAAAATCATAGCCTACAACTTCTTCACAATAGTAGGTCCTCAGTCAGACCCTGCTGGAATAAATGGCTCGTCCGTAATGGACGCATTGAAAAAAATAGCCAGTTACGGAAGGAGCAATAGTACCTGGGCGTGGGTGTCTAGGGGCGATGGATCGGGAACCCACACAAAAGAAAAGAGCCTATGGGCAAAGGCGAATTTCAGCTATGCACAAATATCCATGGAATCATCATGGTTCGAAACCTCAGGCCAAGGTATGAGTCTTACACTGAGGATGGCAAATGAAAAGGGAGCCTATACGCTTTCAGACATTGGCACATATTTGAAACTGTCAAAAGACCACACAATATCTCTAGTGCAGTATTTGTCTGAGACGAAGGATTTGCTCAACGTCTACAGTGTGATAGCCGTCAATCAAACACGCCACCCGACTGTGAACTTTTCAAACGCGATAACCTTCATAAAATATCTGATCTCAGACGACTGCCAACAACTGATAGACAATTATGGAAAAGATGAATATGGACAGAGCCTCTTCCACAGCGCCGTTCAGCTGTTGAGACAGAACTCGACTACGGAGATAGTCCAATGGATAAAAGACTATGCGTTCATCAACGGCACAGAATGCCCACCAGAATATCGAGACCCTCGCTACCCAGAACTCTACAGTTAGGAAGGAAAGAAACCTAATGAACATCTTGGATGGCCTGTTAAAAGCCCTCCAACTCATTTTTTCCGGCGACCCAAGAATAGCTGAAATAACGTTGCGGTCGCTTTTCGTTTCAGGCTCTGCCACATTGATAGCCGCCCTATGGGGCATCCCGATAGCGATGCTTTTGGGGCGTTCCAACTTCAGAGGCAAGTTTCTAATCAAGACAATATTCAGCTCGTTGATAGGCATACCAACGGTAGCCCTTGGCTTCTTCCTATTAATGATATTCTCGCGAGAAAATGGGCCTCTGGGCTTCTTGGGTCTGTTATACACTCCCACGGCCATAATAATCGGCGAAGCAATACTCGTGGCGCCCATAGTCGTGAGCCTAGCAACCTCGGCCATAGAAGCAGTTGACCCCGACATAGCGAACCTAGCAAAGACTTTGGGAGCTTCAGAGTCTCAAGCCTCTTTCGCGGTTTTGAGGGAGGCTCTGGACGGCATTTTCTTGGCTGGAATAGCAAGTTTCAACCGTGCGATTGGAGAGCTAGGCGTGGCCGTGTTTGTGGGTGGGTTCATAGCGCACGTTACAGAACTCTTGACCACAGGCATCAAGCTTGAAATAGACAGCAACAACATAGACGTGGCTATGGCTCTGGCAATAATCCTGCTTGCCATGGTTTTCGGAATAAACTTGGCCTTGAACCTCATTCAAAGGAGAAAGAAATGACCCTAATCGCCGAATTGAAAAACGTGACAAAGGCTTTCGACGACAAGACGGTGTTGGAAGACATAAATCTGAAAATCAACCAAGGCGAAGTACTGGCTCTTCTCGGACCCAACGGCTCAGGAAAAACAACGCTACTCAAGATCCTGGCATTCATTGAGAAGCCTACAAAGGGCGAGGTGCATTTTGATGGAAAAAAGGTCGCGAACAAGAACCTTGAGCAGATGCGCCTTGAAAGCACTATGGTTTTCCAGAAAACCATACTCCTCAGCACTACAGTCTACAACAACGTAGCCTACGGCTTGAAAATACGAAAAATACCCAAAAACAGGATTGATGAAGAAATCAGCAAGGCATTGAAACTCGTCAGGCTGGAGGACTTTGAAAAGAGGCAGGCGAAGAAGCTTTCCGGGGGAGAACAGCAGAGAGTCGCACTTGCGAGAGCCTTGGTGCTTAACACTAAGCTTCTCCTGTTGGACGAGCCTACCGCTAACTTGGACCCGAAAAACGCTTCAATCGTCGAAGAAGTGATAGCTGCTGCGAATCACGAGTTGACGACCACAATTGTGATTGCCACGCACAACATGTTCCAGGCCAGAAACCTGCCCAACCGAATCGCACTGATGAATAACGGCAGAATAAACGAAGTGGGGACTCCTGCGGAGATTTTCGGCAAGCTTTCGAAGACTTTGGCAAGTTTTGCGGCAGTGGAGAATACTTTCAGAGGAACCGCGATGATGACGAGAGAAGGAACCACGTCAATAGACATTGGAAACGGTGTGCAGGTTATAGCAACAGCCCCGAACACTGGTGAAGTTTCGATCTTCGTCAGTCCAGAAGACATCATACTGTCCAAGAACCGACTTGAATCCAGCGCAAGAAACGTCTTCAAAGGCAGCATAATTGGGATTCAGGACTTGGGCTCGGTTGTGAAACTCAGAATTGATG
>Ga0315296_10005234_pt1 | contig 10398 bp, 11 predicted proteins | sample YL17G14_18_MG_FD_203921 | JGI IMG/M metagenome (GOLD analysis project Ga0315296, IMG submission 203921) | Sediment microbial communities from Yellowstone Lake, YNP, Wyoming, USA - YL17G14_18 | ecosystem: Environmental > Aquatic > Freshwater > Lake > Sediment | place: USA: Wyoming | collected... | reverse complement strand
CGTCGTCGCCATGGCGTATGGGTTCCTTCCTAGTGCTGCACTGCGCTCGCGATCCCTCCCCGCTCGGGATCTCCAAAAAGAAGGGACACCGCCCGCCCCCCGGCGGGCGGTGTCCAAGCGTTCTTCCAGTTGCTAGGGGGCTGTCGATAAGCCTCCCGACGGGCCTGCCTGTCCGGCAGACAGGTCGGCGCGACGGAGGTGGGCGGGCACGCCCGCGGGCTCTTCGTCAGGGGGTCGGCTGGCCTCTTCGACAGGCAGGTGCTCTACCTGCATTCGGTAGATGAAAGTGCGGGGGCCGTGGGTCGGGTTGATCCTGAGCCTCAGGCGCCGCTCGGAGATGCGGAGGGCGCTGCCGCCCTCCAGTTCCAGGGTCATGACCCCGCTCTCCCGCTCGAAGAGGCCCTTCTCCAGGGCGGGCCACATGCTGACCTGCGAGCCTTCCTCGCTGAGTTCGCAGAGGCCCTCGGCGATGATCTCGCCCTCCCTGTTGTAGAGCTTGCACTGCTGGCGCAACGTGCCCTCCCTTCTAGCCGTCTCCTTACGATGACGCCCGGCGGCCCTTCTGTTCAGCGGCCGGCACTCCCCTTGGGGAGGCGAGGCCAGGGCGCGGCCGGGCCAGGGGCTTTCGCCCTGGCCGGCCGCGCCTAGGGGCGGGGCGTAGGGATGGCTCTAGTTGGGCGAGGACCTCCTCCGGGATCAGGGTGAGCTGCCCGGCCAGCCGGGTCGCCTCCCGGGGGCTGGCCCCGGAGAGGCTCTCCAGTTCCTCCTGTAGCGATTCGATGTCGGCGAAGGCGCGGTAAACGCTGGCGAAGCGGATGTAGGCGATGTGGTCCAGGTCCCGCAGGTGGTCCATGACCAGCTCGCCGATGAGGCTGCTGGGGATCTCGGCCTTGCCCTGGGCCTGGAGGGTGGCCTCGATGTCGTCCACCACGGCCTCGATGGCGCCGACGGGGAGGGGGCGCTTCTCGCAGGCGCGGCGAATGCCCAGGAGGAGCTTTTCGCGGGAGAAGTCCTCGCGGCGGCCGTCCTTCTTCACGACTTGGAGGCCGACGGTCTGGACGCGCTCGAAGGTGGTGAAGCGCTCGCCGCAGGCGAGGCACTCGCGGCGGCGCCGGATGCCCTCCTCGCTGTCGCGGGAGTCGATGACCTTGGTGTCCTCAAATCCGCAGTAGGGGCAGTGCATGGCCTTACCTGCCTGGGCCAGCCCCACATCTGGGGGCTGGGGCCACAAATTAGCACAACATCTAGTGCCTGTCAATAGGCGCGCCCCTATATTTTGTGGTCAATTGACGCGGGAGGTGGACAATAATGGGCGGGCTAGGCGGAGGTCAGAGGAAGCGTATTGCCTGGGTGGGTGGTGTGTCTTGGTGGGTCGAGACGCCGTGCGCCCACCGCGCCGAAGAAGCCCTACAGCGACGCTCCGCACGCCATGCAGTGGCGCCAGTTGGGGCGGGTCGGGGAGCCGCAGTGAGGGCACTGCTGCCTCGGGGCTACGGTCGCGGGCGCTGGCTGGCCTCGGGCTGGGGCCGGTGCCGGGCCGGCGGCCAGCCCGCGGACAAGGAGTAGGGCACAGGCGGCCACGGCGAAGGCGGTGGCCGCGTGGAGGGCCGCAAAGCTGAGGATGATGCCGTCGACCGATTCTCGAACGCCCATGACCTGGAAGGCGGCGATGGCCGCCGCGGGCAGCGCCAGGTGCCAGCCTGCTGCTCTGGAGAGGACGGTGTCTCCTCGCCGGTAGAGGGGGATCTTAGTGCCGAGGAAGGCTCCCGCCAGTGCGCCACCGGCGACGAGGCCCCAGGTCGCCTCCTTCTTCAAGTCGAAGTCAATGATGAGGATGTAGATGACCAGGCTGAGCGCGGCGCCGGCCCCGGCCACAAGGGTGCCGAGGGAGGAGAAGGGGTGCTCGCGCTGAAGCCTCACCACGGTCCACAGGGCGCCGACCACAACCAGGGCGGCCCCTGCAATGGCGACGACCCGATAGAAATCGTCCATGCCGTCAGCCTTCCAGCGGGGCGCCGCAGCCGGTGCAGAAACGTTGCTGCGGCTTCGCCTGCCGGCCGCAGTTCGGGCAGAAGACGGCCGCGGGCGCGGCCGCAGCTGGCGGAGGGGTCGGTGTGGGCGGCGGTGGCGCGGGCTCGGCCGGGGGTGCCTCCGCCTCCACCTCCAGGGCTGTCATCCTGGCGGACATGGCCTCGAGTTCCTTGTAGGCGTTGAGCTGGACGGCCAGGAACTCCTGAGCCTTGCACACCTCCCAGATGGCGGCGGCCAGCTCGTTGCGGGTCAGGCCCTCCAAGTGCAGGGGCGCGCGGAAAGTCACCCACTGCTTGCCGACGGCTTGGCTGGTCTCCGCCAGAGTGGGCATGGCCGCCGACCTGGCCCCATTCGAAGCGGCCTGGGCCAGCCTGGACATGTCCAGCACGTTCTGCACCTCGGCGGGCAGCTCGCGGCCGCAGGTCACATTCAGCCTGCCGTCCTCGGCTTCCAAGGTGACTGAGTACGTCCCGAAAGCTGTGAGGGACGTGCGCTTTTCGTCGCTCGCTCCCACACTCACTGCGAAGGCCGTGATCTCCCGGAGCCACTGGCCGATGTCCTGCGTACTTGGCTGCATGCTCATGTCTCAAGCGCTCCCTGACGCGTCCCACTAAAGCCGCTGGTGACTATCGAGGCGGGGTTTGTCCGAGTCGCCTCCGCAGGTCGTCGACCGCCTGTTGCTGCTGCTCAACCTGTCGGTTTACGTCCTGCCACCGGCGGTAGGCCTCCTGCGTTTTGAGTGCCGCCTCCTCTTTCTTCGCGTTAGCGGCCACGGCGATGTCCCACGCGTCCTTCGGACTCTTGAATGTACCCATTACCCCGCCGACTCCACCTGCGATGGTCGCAATCCCTCCCACCGAGTCTGCGAGTTTGTACACCGCTATTTGCGCGCCTCCAGCAGCCACGGCGGCAACGAGTGAGCCTCCGACGAAGAGAGTGGGGCCGATCATGTGCTTCATCACCTGCCAGCGATACCAAGCATGGAGGTCGGACCAGGACTTCCACTCCCTTTGCGCCCTGTCCTGGCGCTGGAACAGGTCCCGCAGCCGGCCACTGGCGTCGCGGAGCTGTTGCAGATCTGCGCCAGGCGCAGCCCCGGGCATCTGCGTGATCGGCGGTCCACCCAAAACGAACGTGCCCATGCCCGCCAGCAGACCGATTCCACCCATCAGTCCTCCAGCGAGCGCGAGGTCTTTGTTCGAGGGCCCGCCGCCGCCGCTGTAGAGGGCCTCGCTGGCGTCGCGTATTGCCTCCTCCACTCGATTGCCCGGCGCGCCCCCGCCGCTGATCGTTCCCCCACCGCTTGGGGCACTCCCACCGCTTGCCGCGCCGCCGCCATCACTCTCGCGGCATTCTTTGAGGAAGACAAAGGATGTGTAGCCGGGACAGCCCGGAGGGCCCTGACCGTCCGTCGTCGGCCGCCGCTCATAGATCCCCGCGTAGCCATCGTCGCAGATGCTGTTGCCGGTGTAGCCGATGCGCCCATGCTCAGGAATGGTCTCGTAGTCTTGGACACAACACTGGCCTGACATGCGCTCCCAGTGGAAGTCCCCCGGGCAGTTCTTCCTCTCCACCTGCGCCCATGCCGGGCTTCCCGCGGCCAAGCAGAGGAAGGACGCCAGGGTGAAGCTCACACCTACGACGAATGCGCCCACCAGCAGTTTTCGCAGCATGGCGCCGAGAGCATACCACCGGCATGCACAAGGGACTAGAGTCTGTACTTGTCGATCGAGAAGGTCGCGGGCATCGGTAAGCACTGTGTTGCACGTTGCGAGCGCCTCGCCCATCATGCGGGTGAGAGCCTTACAGGAGAGCGGCCATGCCCTACTGTCCGAACTGCGGTTCCGAGACCGAAGCCGATGCCGCCTTCTGCGGCTCCTGCGGTGCCTCCCTAGAGGCGGAAGCGTCACCACCGCTGTCTCGCCCTCCGGCACGTCAGGGACCGAGCTGGGCTGTCCTTGGCGGGCTCATCGCATTGATAGCACTTGTGGTGGGCGGGGTCTTCCTGTACAACGCGCTGACAGGCGATGAGGAGGGGCAGGAGCGCCGGCCCGGCGGCGAGGAAGAGAGGGTCGCGGCAGGAGCGTCTCCCACCGTGCCGGCGGCCCTCGCACCCACGGAGGTCGCGCCGTCCCCCACGGCAACGGCGCTTCCCGAGCCCACTGCGACCCGCGCCCCCACGGCGGCCCCCCAGCCCACGCTGCCCCCGGCGCCGACCGCTTATGAGGAGCCAACCCCCGTCCCGCCTGCCCCGGGCTATGCCACCCCGGAGGAGGCCATTGGTGCCTATCTCGAGCAGTATGAAGTGCCCTACGCGGGTGATTGCAGCTTGGCTGACTTGGAGACGGACGTTGGCTCGTACTGCTCCGTGATGTGGGAGGACCGCGGTAACGAACTCATCTACCTCGCTGGCCTCGTGTTCTCGGAGGCCGATACCTGGTTGCTGCTGGCCGACCAGGGCGGCGGCTGGCTGGTCGTCGACGACGCTGAGGTTGTACTCGGTCCCCAGGACCTCGTGCCACCCTGGCCCTAGCGACCCGAGACCGGTGGCGCCCTTTCGGGGCACCCACCTGCCAGCCGGCGACTCCGTTCGCGGACGCTGCCCTCGATGGCACAATGAGTGGCGGAGGTGTTCGGCAGAAAGGGCGACCCGCCCACGGCGAACGTCATCTCCCTAACCGCTCGCCGGGGGCGGGCCTGAGCGACCCTTCTTGTGGAAGGGTGCTATTCCGGTCCATCCGGGGTCGCTATAGCTGCTCGGCTAGACAGACACCTCCTCTCTTTCTTCTCATGGCACACCTCCCTCAGCGCGCCGCCACCGTGCGGCGCAGGAAGGTGGGCAGCTCTGTGTCGGACACGGCGCTCATCGCCTCGGGCCGGAGGACGCGGTAGCGTTCCTCCTGCATCCCTCGCATCTCCGGCGTGACGAAGCCGGTGGCGATGATGGTCACCTTCACCTCGTCGCCCAGGTTGGGGTCGGTGGCGGTGCCGAAGATGATCTCCGCCTCCGGGTCCACAACCTCGGCGATGATCTGGGCGGCCATGTTCAGCTCGTGGAGTCCCAGGTTGCGGGCCCCGGTGATGTTGAAGAGGACGCCGCGGGCGCCGTTGATGCTGACGTCCAGCAGTGGGCTGCTGATGGCCGCCTTGGTGGCCTCCACCGCCCGGTTCTCACCGCTGCCCCGACCGATGGCCAGCAGGGCCTGTCCCGCCTCGCCCATGATCTTGCGCACGTCGGCGAAGTCCAGGTTGATCTCGCCGGGCAGAAGGATGATCTCGGAGATTCCCTGGATGCCCTGACGGAGGACGTCGTCGGCGACGCGGAAGGCCTCGTCCAGGGTCGTCTTCACGTCGCAGACAGCGAGGAGGCGGTCGTTAGGGATGACGATGAGGGTATCCACCTTGCTGCGGAGCTGGTTGATGCCCTCGTCAGCCTGCTGGCGGCGCTTCGAACCCTCGAAGCCGAACGGTTTGGTGACGACGCCGATGGTGAGGGCGCCGGTCTCCCGGGCCACCTCGGCCACGATGGAGGAGGCGCCGGTGCCCGTGCCGCCACCCATTCCGGCCGTGACGAAGACCATCTCGGCGCCGCGGATGGCGTCGTGGATCTCGTCGCGGCTTTCCTCAGCGGCCCGCTGTCCCTTGCCGGGGTCGCCGCCCACGCCCAGGCCCTTGGTCAGCTTCTCACCGATGCGGATGCGCAGGTGCGCCTCCGTTCCGGCCAGGGCCTGACCGTCGGTGTTCACCGCCACAAGCTGGACGCCGGGTATGCGCTCGCCCATCATGCGGCTGACGGCGTTGCAGCCGCCGCCACCGACGCCGACCACCTTGATGGGAGGGAGTCCCTCCCGGTCTGACTTAACCGTCAATGTGTCCTCCTTTCCCCCTCATTGTTGCTGTCTTACGGCAAGCCCGCTGCCGCGTGACCTCCCCTCGGCCTGCCCGTTGGCGGACAGGCCGCCTCTACTCGGGCAGCAGGACCTTAGCCCAGTTGGTGAACCGCTTTAGCCAGCCGCCGAAGGGCGCCGGCGGCCGCAGCTTCATGGATCGGTAGCCGTGCTCGCTCTCGCGGACGGCCCATTGCAGGAGGCCCACGCTGGCGGAGTAGGCCGGGTCTGCCAGGGTATCGGAGAGGCCCTGGAGGTTGCGCGGCCGCCCGACGCGGGCCGGCAGCCCCGTCACCTGCTCGGCCAGGACGTCGATACCGCTCAGCTTGGCGGTGCCGCCGGTGAGAACCAGCCCCGCCGATACGATGTCGCCCTGGACGGAGCGCTTTACCTCCATGACCACCAACTCCAGGATCTCCTCCATTCGCGCCTGGAGGATCTCGCAGAGCTGGCGGCGGTGGATTGTCTTGCGCCTCTCGCTGCCGAAAGCGTCCAACTCCACCGTTTCGTCCGGGTCGATGCTGCTGGGGATGGCGTGGCCGAGGCTGGCCTTGGCTTCCTCGGCGGTGTGGTAGGGGCAGCGCAGGCCGATGACCAGGTCTCGCGTCAGGTGGTGGCCGCCCAGCGCCAGGACGGCGGTGTGGTAGATGGCGCCGTCCAGGAAGAGGGCGATATCGGTCGTGCCGCCGCCGATGTCCGCCACCACCACGCCCTGGCGCTTCTCCTCTTCCTCCAGAACAGCCTCGGCGCTGGCCAGGGGCTGGAGGATGAGGCTGTCTACCTGCACCCCAATGCCTTCGACGCAGCGGGTGAGGTTCTGGATGGCGCTCACCGTGCCCGTGATGATGTGGGTCTCCACGTCCAGACGCTGGCCGTACATGCCCAACGGGTCGGTGACGTTGTCCTGCCCATCCACCACGTAGTAGCGGGGGATGACGTGCAGGATCTCGCGGTTGGCGGGCAGGCTGACGACGCGGGCGCCGTCGAGGGCGCGGGAGACATCGTCGGGTGTGATAGGGCGCTGACGTTCGGGGATGGCCACGATGCCCCGGTTGTTCAGCGACTGGATGTGGCTGCCAGCGATGCCGACGTGGGCGGAGAGAATGCGGGTGGCGCTGGAGCGTTCCGCCTTCTCCACGGAGGCCCGTATGGATTCGCTGGCGTCCCGGATGTTGTCGACCATGCCGCGGCTGAGGCCGGCGGCGGGGGCGACTCCCACACCGAGGATGCGCATCTCGCCCTCGCCGGCGATCTCCGCCACTAAGGTGCAGATCTTGGTGGTGCCTACATCTATAGAGGCAAAGGTGCCGCCTTTGGCTGCCACCTCGGTCCCTCCTTCCTCACGGCGGGTCCCCTACTGAAAGGCGATCCGCTCGCCGAAGCGAAGGTCCACGGTGCGGACCTCCACTCCCTGCTGCCGAGTCCGTTCCAGCAGCGCCTTCAGCGCCGCCATCTTGTAGTCGAAGTCGCGGCCGTCGCCGAAGGTGACCCTCAGGTCCCCTTCTTCGCCAGAGGCGAAGACCGCCGTCAGCCCATCCCGATCGCGGTACTCCACGGCTACCACTGCCAGCCCCAGGGCGTGGGGCGCTGCCTCGACTAGCTGACGGGCCAGGGCCACCGCGTCAGAGTCCACGCGGTCGCCGGCCTCCAGGCTATGGGTGGCGTCCAGGTGGCGAATGACGGGCGCCCCCTCGTCGGGGAGGACGCGCTCCAGTACGACGCCGTCCTCATCGATGACGTAGCGCTGGCCCCTGGCCTCCCAGAATCCCCACGGGCCCCGCTCTTGGACGATGATGCGCATGCCCCGGGGCCAGGCCCGTTCGAAGGTGACGCTCTTCACCATGGGCTCGCTCTCTATGCGCTGGCGGGCGCCGCCGGTGTCAGGGAAGAGGATGCTGGCGCCGCGCAGGTCGGCGGCGGCGCCCAGATACTCGGGATCGAGGAGTCGCGTTCCCTCCACCGTCACCTCCTGGATGCGGAGCAGAGGCGATTGGATGAGCCACCAGCCTCCCACAGCCATGGCCACCAGCAGCGCCAGGAACGCCAGACGGCGAACTCGCCGCAGCCCGCCCTTAGCGGGGCCTCGCATTGGCCGCCGGGCCGTCGGCTCCAGGGTCCGGGCGCGGGCCTGCCTGCCGGCCAGGTGGGTGGTGGTGCGGGATCGCTCAGGCACGGCGACGCTTCTCCTCGTGGCGCTCCAGGGCCAGGTCCACCAGGCGGCTGATGAGTTGGCTGTAGGTAAGGCCGCCCAGTTGCCAGAGCCTGGGGAACATGCTGATGGGCGTGAAGCCCGGGATGGTGTTGATCTCGTCCAGGTACACGGTGCCGTCGGGCAGCAGGAAGGAATCGACCCGGCCCATGCCGGCGCAGTCGATGGCCCTGTAGCCCTGGACGGCCATCCGCTGGATGCGGGCCGCCGTCTCGGCGGGCACCTGAGCGGGGGCGATGAGCTGGGTGTTGGGGTCCAGGTACTTGGCCTCGTAGTCGTAGAACTCGCGCTGGTAGACGATCTCGCCCAGGGGCGAGGTCTGGGGGTCGTCGTTGCCGAGGACGGCGCACTCGATCTCCCGGCCCTGGACGGCACGCTCTATCACCAGCTTGCGGTCGTAGCGGAGGGCAAGCTCTATCGCTCCCGCCAGGTCCTCGCGGGAACGGACCTTGCTGATGCCAACGCTGCTGCCGCCGTTCGCCGGTTTCACGAACCAGGGGTAGGGCATGGCGGCCTCCAGCTCCCTCGTCACCTTCTGCTGCTCGCTCTCCCAGCGTGAGCCGAGAACGGCGCGATAGTCGGGCACGGGCAGGCCGGCCTGGGCGAAGAGAGCCTTCATGAGGGCCTTGTCCAGGCCGACGGCGCTGGCGGCCACCCCGGCGCCCACGTAGGGCACGTCGGCCATCTCCAGGAGGCCTTGCAGGGTGCCGTCCTCGCCGTAGGGCCCGTGGATGAGGGGGAAGATCACGTCGACCTGACCCAGGACCGCCAGGGCTTCGGGCCGGGCCAGCAGGCCCTGCCCGCCTGCGGAGCCGGTGTCCAGGGTCTTCTGGTAGAGGGCCTCATCGCGGGCCAGGATGGCCTCCGTCTCCTGGGGCGTTAGCCAGGCGCCGGAGCGGGTGATGCCGATGGGCACCACCTGGAAGCGCTCCCGGTCGGCGGCCGCGATGACGTGCTCGGCGGACACCACCGACACCTCGTGCTCCCCCGAGCGCCCTCCGAAGATGATCCCCAGCCGCAGGCGGTGACTGGCGTCGGCGGCCATCAGAACCCCTCTCCCACCAGAGCCACCTCCAGCTCCAGCTCGACGCCGAAGCGGGCCATGACCCGCTCCCGCGCCAGTTCGATAAGTGCTTTCACGTCGGCGGCGCGGGCATGGCCGGCGTTGACGAAGAAGTTGGCGTGCTTGGGCGAGATGATGGCCTCGCCGATGCGGTATCCCCTCAGCCCCACTTGGTCGATGAGCCACCAGGCCGGGTGCTCAGGGGTGTTCTTGAAGATGGAGCCGGCGTTGCGGCCCCGAGGCTGCGCGTCAAACCGCCGGCGGTCCAGCTCCGACACCCGCTCTACCAGGCGGGCGGCGTCGCCCCGCAGGAGGCGGAAGGTGGCGGAGAGGACGGCCTTGCCCTCCAGGAGGCCGCGGGTGAAGGCGCTGCCCCGGTACGCCAGACCCAGGTCGGCGGCAGGCACCTCATACTCGCCCTTGCTGTTGGCGATGCGGGCGCTGAGGAGGACATCGGCCAGGCAGCCGCCGTAGGCGCCAGCGTTGTAGACGACGGCGCCGCCGACGGTGCCGGGGATTCCGGCTGCCCATTCCAGCCCGGCCCAGCCCTGGCGGGCCAGGCTGCGGGCCAGGGCGGCCAGGCTGGCGCCGGAGGCTGCCTCGAGCAAGGCGCCGTCACCGTCCGGCTGCGGGCCTTCGATCTGGGTGGCGCGGTTCTCGATGGTGACCCCGCGGATGCCCAGGTCTCCCACCAGGATGTTGCTGCCCGACCCCAGGACGAAGAAAGGTGTCTGGTAGCGATGGCAGAGGGCGAGGGCCCGGGCCAGGGACTCGGGGGAGCCGGCCACGAAGTAGGCGTCGGCAGGCCCGCCGATGCCGAAGGTGGTGTGGCGGGCCAGCGGCTCCTCCTCTCGGAGAGGGCCCAGCGCGGCCAGCTCGGCGACCAGTTCGCGCGCTATCATCAGGCCTTCCTGCTCCGCAGGCGCTCCAGCACCATGGGCCCTACCTGGTCCACGTCGCCGGCGCCGATAGTGAAGAACACGTCGCCGGGCCTGAGCAGGGCGGCGGCCGTCTCCGACGCCTCCTCGAAGGTCGCGACGAAGCGGGCGCGGGGCCGCTCGATGGCCTCCGCCAGTTGGCGCCCGTCCATGCCGGCCTCGGGCGTCTCGCGGGCGGCGTAGGTGTCAGCAATGAGCAACTCATCCACCCCTTCGAAGCAGGTGTGGAAGCCCTCCAGCAGGTAGCGGGTGCGGCTGTAGGTGTGGGGC
>Ga0315296_10005232_pt1 | contig 10400 bp, 6 predicted proteins | sample YL17G14_18_MG_FD_203921 | JGI IMG/M metagenome (GOLD analysis project Ga0315296, IMG submission 203921) | Sediment microbial communities from Yellowstone Lake, YNP, Wyoming, USA - YL17G14_18 | ecosystem: Environmental > Aquatic > Freshwater > Lake > Sediment | place: USA: Wyoming | collected... | reverse complement strand
GGTTCTTGCGGCAGGTCGGCCGAAAACGCGTTATTGGGGCCGATTCTGAAGGTATCGGAGCGGCCGGCAAGCTCCACAACGATCGTCTGGGCGTCGGCGGTTTCGGTGAGCCGAAGGTCCGTAACCCGGGGCGTATCGCCCGCCCGCACCGGCTCGAGCACCGCCGCGAAATACAAATCCCGCCCATTTCTGCCGATTATGACCATGGGGACGCGGTCATCCACCGAGGCGCCGACCCCGTCGCCGGTCGTCACGGACGTGCCCGGCCGGGCGGCCATGGTCAGGCACGTTGTCACTTTCGCATCTTCAAACTGCACCCGAACCGGACCGTCGGTCGTGCCTCGCTTGGCATTTTGGACATATTCGCCGCCCGAATAGTCCGTCGCCGTCACGCTTTCCCGTGTGTCGCGGGCTTCCAGCCCGCGATTCGAGGGCGGGACGCCCTCGACACGAGGGACGCCTTCGACAGCGGCACAGACCACGCGGGCCCCTTTGTTGTGATACAGCCAGTCGAACCGGCGGTCCGCGTCCGAGTGCAGCTCATCGAAGACGAGCAGGTAGGTGCCGGTAAGAACCAGCAGGCGCTTGTGCTGCACGCCGGGATACGCATCCTGACAGCTTGCCGCCACGGCGGTGTAACCATCCTTGCGCTCGAACAGCTCCAGTTTGCCGGCGGCGGGTTTCTGGCTTTGCCCATCCACCAGGACGGCGTTGTGCGAGATCGTCGCCTTGTACCAGTTCGAGTGAATGGGCAAGCGGTAAGCCTGGCTCGCCGCACGGCCCGGATCGACGCCAAGCTCCTTGCCGAAGCCAAAGAGGACGAAGCTCAGCTTGTCGTAATGCCCGTGAAAGCCGCCGTAGGGGCCGAATGTCACGGCTGCTGTGAGACCCGCCGGACCCTGGGCCCTGAGAATCGCGTGCCCTGCATCTTCGAAGACCATGCTCTGTGACACCGGAGGTTCCGCCGATGTCCCGGCAGACCGGCCCAGGAGCACGCTCTCAAAGCTCGGCCTCGTGCCCAGCAGGGCCAGAAGCTGCGGGTCCCGGTAGGCGTGGTAGGCCGGCTCGAACATGCGGCCGACCCTCCGGACCGACGAATTGACGTCGTCGCCGAATCGCGGGAGCATCCCGTCCGCCATCGCGTAACAGGCGGGCAGCGTGAACATCTTCTTGAGCCGCTCCTGTCCCCACAGGTCCAGGCCCAGCCGCCGGCCCGCTTCCGCCGTGCAGATCAGCGACTGCAACGTGTAGAAGTGATAGCCCCAACTGTTCTCGTACCACATCCCCTCCTTCGAGACGCAGACCTCCATCTGGTGAGCGAATCCATTCTCCTTGTCCGATATCGCCTTCTCGACCCAGTTCGGATCGTGGACCAGGGCGCCGCCCCAGAGCATGGCGGCGTTGTGCCAGCTCTGCCAGTTGCTCTTGCCCGCCTTGTACCGGTCGATGTTCCTGAGCATGGGCAGCAGCAGCCCATCGCGGATCTTCTGATGGTCGGCCGGCGAGAGCACGTTGCAGTCGTGGATGAGGTCGTAGGCCGGTCCGATGCTGGTCGCCAGGCTGGCCGCCTCGTTCAACGTCTGCTCGAAGAGGTGTCCGCCGGTCTTCCGCTCGCGGCCGGGGTCGGGCTTTATCGAGTTGTCATGATACGGATACTGCGAGTATCGTTCGGCATAGCCGAGCATGACCCGAGCGGCGTACCCGGCGAATCTGTTGTCCCCCGATACCGCATATGCCCACGCGGCCGTCGCCATCTGCTGAAGATTGCGACTGTGCTCGTGCGCGAAGATCACGTCATCATAGGGAGGCCCGGAGTAGACCTGCTTGCACTTCGGGCACTGGTGGCCAGTGGCGTCAAGCGTTCGCAGCGCGACCTGGCACTGGTCGCATTGATACCACTGATTGTGCTGACCGCCCCGCGGCGGGAAGTTGATCGGATCGGCGACGAATCGCTGGGCATCCGTCACGCACCCGGCGACGGCATCGTGCTCGGCGCCCCGCCCGCCATATGCCTGCCGCAGCCGTCCCAATTCCTCCGCCGTACACGCCAGATGCGGGTGCCCGCACTCCGGCAGGGCAACTTTCACCTCAGCTTGAGCGATGGTTCTGCCCGCACCGAGCAGACAAAGGGCCGCTGCCAAACCAACGATGCAAACTCGGAATCGTAAGGACATGCTGCACGACATTTCGGCGTTCATCAGTTTCTCCGGAATCTTCAGGCCCTGACCGCGTTCCAGCATACCGGCCTCAGTGCGAAAGATCAAATCCGCGTCGGTGATCGGGTGCATGACCGTTCTTGCGACCGCCCAAGCCCGGAGGGCGAAAGATCATAGCCCAGCGATTCATCGCTGGGGAACCGGGGCAAGAAACCAAAGAGTCCCGTCAGGGACGAAAGAACGCTCTCGGCTTGATGCCGGCCTTCTTTCGCCCCTGGGGGGGCTTGGCGTCATTTCGGACCTAGGCACCCACCGTTGAAACGGTGGGCTAGGGCCGATCGTCCCTGCGGGACTATCTGGCCTGGACGGCCGGGACCAGTCCTCCGGCCTCCACAGGGGTACTGCAGGAACGGTCATGCACCCTCGGCGATCTTCGTGGCGAGGGCGTCTCGCCCTTGCGTCGCGAGGCCATCTTGGCCTCGCTTTGTCAGGGTGCGATGCGCCCTGGCCCCGAAGTGCAAGGGCGGGACGCCCTCGCCACGGAGAAACCATCGCCAAGCCCTGCGGGCCTGACGATGCCACCCGCCACCTTCTTGTCGTACACTGTCGCCCGGGCCCCATCAGATCGGGCTGTATTCACTGGCTGCGTTCTGGTAGAATCGCGGGGCAATGTGGTTGCCGGTGAAGTCATGAACAAGGCCCGTGAGATCATCCACGTCGATATGGACGCGTTCTACGCTTCGGTGGAGCAGCTCGACCATCCGGAGCTCAAGGGCAAGGCGGTGATCGTCGGCGGCGACCCGCGAGGTCGGGGCGTGGTCAGCGCCGCCTCGTATGAGGCCCGCAAGTTCGGCGTTCACAGCGCGATGCCGACGGCGCAGGCGATCCGATGCTGTCCCCACGCGGTTCTCCTGCCTGTCCGGATGGAACGCTACGCCGAGGTCTCGCACGCCATCCGGGCCATCTTCGAGCAGTATACGCCTCTCGTCGAGCCGATCTCGCTCGATGAGGCTTTTCTCGACGTCACAGCGAGCATCGCGCTGTTCGGGACCGCGGAACAGATCGGCCGGGCCATCAAGAAGGCCGTCCTGGAGCAAACGCACCTGACGGCCTCCGTCGGCGTCGCGCCGAACAAATTCCTCGCCAAGCTCGCGTCCGACCTGAACAAGCCTGATGGATTCGTCATCGTCACGGAGCAGAATAAGCAGCAGATTCTCGATCCCCTGCCGGTCGGCAAAATCTGGGGAGTCGGCGAGGTTACGGAGAAGGCCCTGCAGTCGCACGGCATTCGCACTATCGGTCAACTCCGCGCGAGCAGCCTGGAGGAGCTTGCGGCGATTGTCGGCAACGGAGCCGGCGAGTTGCAGAAGCTTGCCCGGGGCGAGGACGACAGAGAGGTCGAGCCGGACCGCCAGTGCAAGAGCCTCTCCAGCGAGCAGACATTCGCGACGGACATCGGTGACGCGACGATCCTGCTGAGCGTGCTGCTGGGACAGGTGGAGGAAGTAGCCCAGCGGCTGCGCCAGGAGAAGCTCAAAGCCAGAACAGTGACCCTGAAGCTGCGCTACGGCGATTTCCGCACGGTGACGCGCAGCGACACCCTAAGAGAGGCGACGAGCGTTACCCAGACTCTGTGGGCGACGGCCGAGCGAGTCTTTCATCGGTGGCATGCCCGCTCGGGAGGCCCGCTACGATTGGTCGGCTTCGGCGTATCGGGTCTGGCGTCGGAGCAGGCCGGCCAGCAGTTGCTCTTCCGCGACCCGGAGAAGGAGAAACTCAAAAGGCTCGACAAAGCCGTAGACGAAATCCGCGACCGTTACGGCAACCGCGCCGTCCACCGCGGCGGCTGAGCATCACCGTGAAATCGTGCGCGATTCGGACAAGGTGGTGAGCTTCTGAACTTTGGAGATCTCCATGAGGCTTCGTGAAAGCGGCATGCCCGAAGAGAAGTACTGGGAGAGCCTGTTCGACATCGACCTGATCCTCGACCGAATGGGGATCGACGCAACGGTGTGCGACGTGGCCGAACTGGGTTGCGGCTACGGCACCTTCACATTGCCGGTGGCGCGGCGCATCCGTGGCGTGATCGAGACGTATGATATTGAGCAAGCGATGGTGGATCGAACCCTCCAGCGTGCCCGGGAGGCTGGGCTGAGCAATGTGCGAGCGGAGGTGCGCGACGTGCTGGCCGAGGGCTTCGGCGGCGAGCCGCAAACCAAGGACGCCTGCCTGCTCTTCAACATCCTGCATGGCGAGGAACCCGAGCGTCTGCTCACACACGCGGCTCGAGTCGTTCATCCAGGTGGACGCGTGCTGGTGATTCACTGGCGCTATGACCCGGCCACGCCACGGGGTCCGAGCATGGAGATTCGCCCTCGCCCTGAACAAATCATCGAATGGGCTCGAAGCACGAAAATATTGCGGTTTGCCAAACCCGTGCTGGACCTGCCGCCATGGCACTATGGGCTTCGGTTCGTCAGAATGAATGTTCCCACGCGATGACGAAAGACCGTCAGGCGAATGCCAGGCCGACGGTCTTGGCCACGCTTCGGATGTATTCGGCTGCCTGGACGTATTCCTCGGCCTTGGACAGGTGTTCGAGCATCAGGGGTGTGCCGGGGAGCTTGTGCAACTCTCTCAGGAATGTCGCATAGTCCAGGCCGCCGGTGCCCGGACGGGTCTCGTCGAGATGCGTCGTGAGCTGCGGATGCAGGATGATGTCTTTGGCGTGGCAGCTCCGGATGTGCGGGCCGAGCTTCTCGAAGCACTCGCGGATCAGTGGGCCGTTGCCGTAGTAGCGTTGCGGACTGCACACGATGTTCACCGGGTCCAGGTGCACGGCGAACTGCTTGCGGTCGATGGCCTTGAGCAATTGCACGTACGAATCCGGCGAGTCGGGGTAGGCCCAGGGCATCATCTCCAGGGTGAAATACGTGCGCGTCGGCTTGACGGCGTCGATGATCGCCCGCGTTATCTCCACGATCATGTCGAAGGTCTGTTTTGTGAAATTCGCAGCGTCGGGCCCATCCCATTTCTCGCTGCGCGACCCGGCGATGTTGACGCAGCATCGGGCGCCGATGCGGTCCGCCAGGGCCAGATGCGTGCGGCATTTCTCCTGAGCGGCCTTGCGCGTCGCCTCATCCGGGCTGATCGGATTGCTCCAGGCCCCCACTTCCGCGATGATAATGCCCGCCTTTCCTGCCGCCTCCTCATAGGCCCGAACCACGTCATCGCCGGCATCGGGTCCAACCGGGCAATAGGCGGCCCAGTACCCCAGCTTCTTGAGCGCACTGATCCACCCTTGCGGGTCCTGGTACTTCTCAAAGACCGGCCCGCCCAGGCGCAGAGGACCGCCCTGCGCGGCGGCCGCTGAGCCGCTGCCGGCCATCGATGCAACCACGGCGACTCCAAGCGATCTTTTCAGCAGATTTCGTCGCGATATGCTGTACTCATTACTCATGATCTCAACCTCCCTTGCGTTTGCCGGTGTCTACGGGTCTCCAAAACGGAAAACCGCAGCGCCACTATACCCGAGCCACACGAGGCAGACAAGCCAGCAGGAAAGCCCGCAATTGGAGTTTTGCAGAATGGGAATATGCCTATTTGACGCCCGTAGGAGTATTTGCTACGATGATGCAGATTAGTCTGCCGACTTGGGCGGGTTGAACGTCCATCTCAATGGAGGAACACGGTCATGAAACTGCGGCGGCTTCGAGTGAAGAACTTTCGGTGTGTGGAGGACTCGACGGAATTCAGCATGTGCCCGGTCACCTGCCTGGTGGGCAAGAACGGGGCAGGCAAGACATCGCTGCTGGAAGCCTTGTACAAGCTGAATCCGGACGTGGAGGAGCTGAGTCACTTCGATGTGCTGATGGAATACCCGCGGGCGCGGCGCCGCGACTATCAGAAAGTCGCCGACCGCCAGCCGGACGACGCCTTGATCGCCACGTGGGAGCTCGACGACTCGGATGTCGAGAAACTCCACAGTGCCCTGGGAGGCGGGGCCGTTCGGTCCCGGACCGTGATCGTGGAAAAGGGCTACTATCCGGGACGCAAGTGGGCCGGTGCGATCGGCGATCATGACACGCTCCCGGCTTCAGCCAGGCAGGATAAGCGAGAGAGCCACCACCAGCGAGAAACTGCGGCGAGGGATCAGGACAACGACGCCGACGCTGCGGCGGAGGCCGTGCGAGGCTTGATACAAGTCGAAGGCGAGGACGAGGAAATGGCGCCTCCGGTTTCTGGGCAGGAGACGCGAAGGGCTGCGGCCAGCGATTCGCCGCGGCCGGAGACCCCGCGAATCGTCGCAACCGACGCCGACAACGCCTTCTTCGAGAAGCATGTGGGCAGACTTCTGCCCAAGTTCCTGTACTTCTCCGAATGGCACATCATGAGCGGCCGCATCTCCATCGACGCCCTGCTCCAGAGGCGGCAAAAGGGCGAACTCACCGGACCGGACCGGGTCTTCCTCGCCCTGCTCGAACTGGGAGGCACCTCCGTCGAGGCGCTCACCAGCATCGAGCGATCCGAGGAGCTGATCGCCGATCTGGAGGACGCCGCCCGGCCGATCACGACCGAAATCGCGCGATACTGGAGCCAAGAGCGGGACCTGCGGGTCAGCTTCCATCTCTACCCCGGCCGCCCGGGCGACCCCTCGCCGCTGGATCGCGGCTTGGTGTTTGAGACCCGCATCGTCAATACGAGAACCGACCTGTCCCTCAACTTCGAGGAGCGCAGCACCGGCTTCATCTGGTTCTTCTCGTTCCTCATATGGTACTTCGACGTTCGCAAGCGGTACGGCGACAACCTCGTGATCCTCTTGGACGACCCCGGGCTCGGCTTGCACGCCAAGGCGCAGTGGGACCTGCTTCGCTACATCAACGAGCGGCTGACTCCCCTCTATCAGGTCGCCTACGCGACGCACTCGCCTTTCATGATCGATCCGGAAAGGATGCAGTGGGTGCGCACGGTCGAGGAAATCATCGAGCAGACGCCGGAGGGCAGACTGAACTACGTGGGCACCAAGGTGGGCGACGAGGTCTTGAGCACGGATCACGATACGCTGCTGCCGCTCCAGGCGTCGCTCGGCTACCGGATCATGCAGGACCTCGCAGGCAAGAAGAGGCTGCTGCTGGTAGAGAAGCCGGCGGACGTCCTCTACCTTCAATGGTTCTCCGCGCGCCTGAATGAGCGAGGCAGGACCGGCCTGCATCCGGCGTGGACAATCGTCCCCTGCGGCGATCTCGTGCGGCTGGCCACCTCCGCCAGTCTGCTGGCGAACGACGCCTCCGGGTTCGCCGTGCTGCTGGGGCTGTCCAAGTCGCATCCCGATGTCAGGCAGCATCGGGAGCTCTCCCGAATGCTCGAACGAAGCCACGTTTTCCCGCTGCCCCGGTACGCCGAGCCCGACGAGAGCACGATAGAAGACCTGGTCGGCCCGCAAATGTACTTGGGACTGGTGGACTTGTCCTACCGGATCCCCCGCCGGCGGCGGCTATCGCGCACCGTGGAGATCCTGGTGGACGAGCCCGTGCTGACGACCGTTTACAACGCCTTTGCCGCCCAGCCGCCCAGCCGGGCCAATTTCGACCCGTTGATCCCGGCCGAGTGCCTGTTCAAAAGCGCAACCCGCAAGACCGAGCGACTGCCCGGCTTCGGCGACGCCCTGGCAAGATTCGAACGGTTGTTCACCAACGTCAACGGCGCCCTGTGAGCGCGCCGCGGTAAACCCATCGAGGCGGGATGCCCTTGAGCGCCCCGCCGCTGGGTGTATAATAGTTCTGGTCGCTAGGGGTGGCCTGCCTTGGGGGCAGGTCTGAGAGAAAACCCTTTGAACCTGATCGGGATACTCGCCCCGCAAGTTGTATCGGGTGTCGTGTTTCGGCGCCCGCTTGCAGGAAGGGCGAACAGGCCTGCGTAGGAAAGCGATAGGCAAGAGAGATCGAAACCGTCCGGCCAATCGCTTCCTGCGGAAGCGATTTTTTTATTGGCAACAGGGAGTGTTGAGCCATGACCACGCAATTGCAGCACGCTCGGGCCGGGACGATAACAGAAGCCATGCGCTATGTAGCCTCGAATGAGGCGGTCGGCGCCGACCTCATCCGCGAGGAGATCGCCGCAGGCCGGCTGGTCATCCCCGCCAACAAGAGCCACCTGAAGACAAATCTCAAGCCGGCAGGCATCGGCCGGGCCCTGAGAACGAAGGTCAATGCGAATATCGGGACCAGCAGCGTCCGCTGCTCCGTGGCGGCGGAAATCGAGAAAATGGAGGCGGCCTTGGAGGTGGGGGCCGACGCCATCATGGACCTCAGCACCGGCGGCAACCTCGATGAAATCCGCGCGGAGATGCTCGCCCGCTGCCCCGTTCCGTTCGGGACGGTGCCGATCTACCAGGTGATTGAGGGCCGGGGCGTCGAGGATGTGGACTCCGGTCTCATCCTGCAAACGATTGAGAAGCAGGCCCGACAGGGCGTGGACTTCTTCACGATCCACGCCGGCGTGCTCAGGGAGTATCTGCCGTTGATCGAGCATCGAGTCGCGGGCATCGTCAGCCGCGGCGGCGCCCTGCTGGCCAAGTGGATGATCCACCACGGCAGGCAAAATCCGCTCTACGAGATGTTCGACGACTTGTGTGACATCATGGTCGAGCACGATGTATGCTTCTCTCTCGGCGACGGCTTGCGGCCCGGCGCCATCGCCGACGCAACCGACGAGGCGCAATTGGCCGAGTTGCGCACCTTGGGCGGGCTGACGGCCAGGGCCCAGGAAAGAGGATGCCAGGTCATGGTCGAGGGCCCGGGCCACGTCCCGTTCGATCAGATCCGGCACAACATGGAGATTCAGCAGGAAATCTGTCACGGCGCCCCCTTCTACGTGCTCGGTCCGCTGGTGACAGATATCGCGCCCGGGTACGACCACATCACCTCGGCGATTGGCGGCTGCGCCGCCGCATTTTACGGGGCCTCCTTCCTGTGCTACGTGACGCCGCGAGAGCACCTGGGACTTCCCAACACCGAGGACGTCCGTGCCGGCGTCGTGGCTGCCCGGATCGCTGCGCACGCGGCCGATATCGCACGGGGCCGTAGCGGAGCCGCAGAACGCGACAGGAGACTGAGCACCGCCAGAGCCAATCTCGACTGGCAGACGCATTTCGACGAGTCGCTCGATCCGCAAACCGCCGACCGGATGCACCGCGAGGCGTGCAAAGAGATGGGGACAACCGCAGAGACGCAGGATTTTGCGTCTCTACACGCCGACTACTGCTCGATGTGCGGCCAGCACTGGTGCAGCCTCCGCATCAACCGCGAAGTCCGACAAGCCATCAAAGAGCAGACGCAACACCCCGTCGGGTAAATCCGAAACTCGAATATCGAAATCCGAAACAAATTCGAATGCTCAATGACCGAAACGCTATCGCCGGCGCCGGGGACATCTCGGATTTCAGATTTTCTTCATTTTGAGTTTTGTTTCGGATTTCGGGTTTCGTATTTCGTGCTTGGCCTTACGTAGTGCCCAGGGCTCGGACGTGATATACTACTCCCAGACGCACAACGACAGGGCGCGACTATGAGCGACGTCACACAAATCCTGAACGCTATCGAACGGGGGGACGCGAGGGCTACGGAGGAGCTTCTGCCTCTGGTCTATGAAGAGCTTCGCCTGCTCGCCGCACAGAAGTTGTCCCATGAGCCTCCCGGCCAGACCCTCCAGGCGACGGCCCTCGTGCACGAGGCATATCTGCGGCTCGTGGGAGAGCAGGACCGAAGCTGGCAAAGCCGCGGCCACTTCTTCAAAGCCGCCGCCGAGGCCATGCGCCGAATCCTCATCGACAACGCGCGCCGCAAGAAGAGCCTCAAACGAGGCGGCAACCGTCAGAAGACCGGCCTTGAGCAAACCATTTCAGAATGTGGCGAAGCCGATGCCGCCAGCGATCTCATTGCCCTCGATGAGGCCCTCGCCAGACTTGCCGAGGAGGACCAGGTCAAGGCGGAGGTTGTCAAGCTTCGCTATTTCGCGGGTTTGACGGTGGAGCAGACGGCCGAAGCCCTGGGGACTTCCGCAACGACGGCCAAACTGCACTGGGCCTATGCCCGCGCATGGCTGCTCCGGGAAATCGGATAGCCGGCCCGTTCATATGTAGTACTCTGCCCACGCTAATTTGATGAATGCCGGGTGGCAGCGGCAAGCGGAGTCTTCGGAGCTTGCCGATGGTGTCCAAGCATAGATAGGAGCCATCGGCAAGCT
>Ga0315296_10005231_pt1 | contig 10400 bp, 7 predicted proteins | sample YL17G14_18_MG_FD_203921 | JGI IMG/M metagenome (GOLD analysis project Ga0315296, IMG submission 203921) | Sediment microbial communities from Yellowstone Lake, YNP, Wyoming, USA - YL17G14_18 | ecosystem: Environmental > Aquatic > Freshwater > Lake > Sediment | place: USA: Wyoming | collected... | reverse complement strand
AAGGCTTCAGTAAGTGGCTTGATTGAAGCTTATGTTTCTTATCAGAATCTGTTGGAGTTCTACTCGGTCATGACGGGGAAGAGGGTGAAAAAACCGTTAACATCAGGGGAGGCCGCTGAACTTTGCATGCTCTATTTGAAAAGCGTGGCTATTACAAAGTTGGTTCCATCATCCGCCATGTACTGCAAAGCATTTGAGTCAGCTGAGGAGTTGTCTATTATTGACGGTGACATATTCGATTGTGTGCTTGCTCACACTGGGAAGGGAAATGTTGACACTATATGGACGGAGAACGTAAAACACTTCGAAAAGTACAGATTCGTGAGTGTGGAAAACCCTTTTGGATGGAAATGGGAAGAAAAATAAAACCGTCATAACCAGTTAAAAAATGGTTTGGTTTTTTCTCCTCTACAGTTTTCTATTATATCTAAGCAGTGAAGTCTTAGTTGAATACGTGAGAAAAAGTGACCTATTTTGCCATAGGCGCGTGCTTGTCGAAGGCATTGGAGTAGGTGCATGTATCAAGGGAAAAGTTTGAGTTTGAGGCTTTTAAGTGCCATTGCAGTGAGACATGCAAATAGTACGGCGATTGTGCCTAAGGGCATTTCTGGAATAACGAAGAAGCCTGCGGTACTGTTTATTTCTATGTCGTCTATGGCGTCAGGGAAGTCGTAAACTCCCTGTTCTCCTGTGTTTTGGCAGTCGGCTATTATGTCATAGTTTCCGGGTGTAGGTGGTGCTGGCCAAATCAGTGTTGGTGGGAAGGCTCCGTTTTCGTCGGTTGTCACAGTTACCGTGGTTGTGACGTTGGCTGGGATAGTCATTCCTTCTACGATTGTGGTGTCGTTAATGATGATTATTGTATATTTTTGGTTTGGGCGCATGCCTGAGCCTTTTGCGTATATGCTGTCGCTTAGAAGGAACGTGTTTATTTCTTCTGTTCCAGTCATGTTTTTGAGGGTTGTTATTGTTCCGCATCCGTATTCAGGTGTTTCGTTTGGGGGTGGCTGGACACGCAGCAATGTTATACTTAATAGTATGGCGAGTATCGCGAATCCTACGGTTATGCTTATGATGAGAGCTTTCTTCAATTAGATTTCCTCTCTCTACACTCTTTATTCTTTATTGGATGATATTTAAACATGTACAGAGGATTCTTATATAACATTTTTCTAGCTTTATAAGGGTTTGGCTTTTCCATTCGAGTGTTCATTCTCTTTCTCCATAATTCGCGGGTGCGCGCTGTGTTTTACAGCGTAGAATGCAAGTCCAATGAAGGACGACTAACACTAGAAGTATCGGTTCTAGTTCAGGAATTACACGCGCGCGTTGTCAATGTTTTTCTTCTGTGAACAGTGTAGACGATTAGAGCAATCAGAGATGTTGCGACAGCAACAATTGTAGCTGGCTCTGGTATTACGAATCCAGGAATTGTTGGTGGCACTCTGTTGTTAAAGAGTTCGGATTCACCGGTTTTACCCAAGACGTACACCAGCATCCTCGGATTATCGGATGGCAAGTTAACAGTAAAGTCAGCAGGAGTCTGGGTGATGTCTCCGCCTAGAAAAGGCTCGAAAGCCCACCAGATATGTTCGGTTGTTCCGAGATGATCCATGAGTGACGCAACTGTGTACCCGTTGCCTTCGGTCGTCAGAGGATCTCCGGTAATAATGTTATACGGGGCCTTTATGCCTTCTGTGTGTTCCGTTTCTTCATGCCAACCAGTGATTGTTATTGTTGTAATTCCCCACTTAACTGTTACACCATCTGTCAAGCCAGCGTGGCAGGCGTCTGTCATTACCAAGAAGATGTGTGGATCAGTTGTGGGGTCGTCGCTGGGTGATGTTACCGATACTTTAAAGTCCCCAGTAGTTCCAACCATGGCAGGCAATGCTGGATCAATTCGTATGGTAGCTCCGAGAACAGAACTGGTTGTGATTGCCAATAGACTTAGAGCTATTGCCATTAAGATTAGTTTCTTCATCCTTATCTCCGAATTATTTTGTGTGCACTTCTTCTTTATAAACATAGATGTAGGAAACGTCTAGAAATCTTGATGGCTTTTTCTATTATTTTTTTTCTCCTCTTTCGGCTCTTCTAGTATGTGGTATTCTGTGTGGATGTTTCTGCCGTCTTCGCTTGTTTGTTCTTTTTCTATGATTACTGGTTTGCCTGTTGCTTTTGTTATTGCGCATGCGATGGCGCTGCAGATTGGGCAACCGATTGCGCCGCATATGTATGAGAGTTGTCTTGCTTCTTTGCATATGTCTTTGTAGATTGAGTTAGCTATTTTTACGTGGATTGTATCGTTTTTTGAGTGGATTAGGGAAACTGAATCGGTTAATTCTTTGGCGGCCTTGCTGGGTTTTGTTTGTATTTCTAGGTTTTCTGCGATTTCTAGGTCTTCGATGAAGAGTTTTGGGAGGTTTTGTTGTAGGTATTCTAGGTCTACTTTGGTGAAGCTTGTTCCTAATGTTTTTTCGAATAGTTTTGAAAGAGATAGGCCTAGTGGGATGATGAGGGCAGCTTCTGGGTTTTTTAGGAAGGTCTTGTTTTCTTGTTGTTGGATTTCTTCTGGTGTGGGTAGGTTTGTGTTTTCGTTTTTTGTTATGTAGATTTTGGTTGTTTCGAAGTCTTTGAGGTATTTTGGTGGTAGGTATATGGCTTTGCCTTGGTATTTGAGTTCGGACAGTATCTGGTTTAGGTTTGTTAGTGACGGGATTGTTGTGGAGTCTAGTAGCGTTTGTTTTACATATTTTTCTGGGCTTATGTATAGCGATAGTGCTCCCCAGAAGGTGAGGCCTAAGCCTATGAAGGCTAGGATAGTGGATTCGTAGATTACGGAGACTGTTAGGGCTGTTAAGCCTAATGCCAACAGAAGCCAGCCAACAAGTTTTTTGGGCATCCTGACTCACGCTTTGCTTTAGTTTATGTTTTAGTTCTTAGTTATACGTTTTGTTCGATGAGCGAAAACCGCTTTCGCTTTCCCTTCTTATTCGCGCAGAGATAGCTGGGTTTTCCAGCCGAGAACGGGTTCATCTTGCTCATTGATCACTTCTTTTTCTACGAGTCCTGCTTTTTCTGCTTCTGTTAGTTTTTGCAGTAGGTTCTCTGCTGTGATTTTTTCCTCGGCGATGTTTTCGTAGGTTTTTGCTATGTTGGTTATTGTTCCCGTTGCTGTTCTTTGCGCTTGATGTACGGCTTCTATAATTTGTTGGTTCATTTTGGAGAGTTTTTTGTAGGCGTAAGTGTTTGTCTTTTTCCTCTTGTTTTTTTCAATGACGTTGAACATTAGTATGGCGGCTAGTAGTGTTACTGCTGCTGCTGCGAGGGTTGGCCCGTTCACAGAGATTGCGAGGGCTATTTGCGACCATGTTTTTGTGGGTTGCCAATGGTTCGCGATTGCCGTTGCGAAGGGCAGTAGTCGGTTTTCTGCCTCTGTTACATTTTGTGGCGTGTCCGGATATGTGATTAGGCTCATTTTTACGTGTTTTTGTTGGACTGTGGTGTTTGTTTTGAAAGTGGCTGTTTCATACCAGTATAGGACTAGTTGCGTCTGGTTTGTTTTTGTGTATTGAAATGCGAAGTATCTTGCTGTTAATGGCGGGTTTTCAAGTATTTGCGTGTCTTTTAAGTCTAGCTGTGTTATTTTGGGTTGGTATCCGTGGGTTTGCGGCCAAGTGATGAAGCAGGTCTCCCACCTATGTAACGATGAGGTTGCTGATGCTATTTCGATTGCAACCCATATGGGCTCATCTGTTCCGTTTAGGGGCGTGTAAACGTATATTAGTGAGGCGTCCTGCTTGGCGAGTTGTTCGAAGTCTTTGTCGCGATACCAGAATTGTAGTGTGTGGTTTGGAATTTGGGGTAGGATTTGGGTGTTTCCCTGTTCGCCTGTTGGTGTTTGGATTATTATTTGGGCTGGGCCTTCCGTTAGCGCGAACACTGGTACTTGGACTAATAGGAGAAGTGTTACGGATAATGCTATCGTGGCTATTTTGGCTATGTCTTGTTTTTTGAGTTTTGTTTTTGGGTACTTAAGGAGTCTCCCACAGTTTGGACAGAAGTCTTGCGGCGGGTTTTGTGGGTTTAGGTTGCATTCTTGGCATGGTTGGAGCTGTGGTTTTTTGAAGATTTTTGTTTTTAAGAGTTTTTCTGTTATTGTTAACAGTATGAGTGTGCCTAGGAATACGAGTACCCATCCGCCTATTAGGTGAAATGTTTGTAGGGCTAGTTGTTTACCGTAGTAGTAGCCTATTAGCAGGATGATTGTTATGCGTATTATGTTTAGTACGTAGATTAGTGGTAAGCCTATTAGGAATATTGCGGCTTTTTTCCATGTTTTGTCTCTTGCAAGGTAGGCTATGAAAGCTACGAATATTAGGAATCCTATGAGGCTGTATATGCCTGAGCAGGCTATGTCAATTGTGAATCCTATTGTTGTGTTGTCTGGTCTTGTTATGATTATTGTCGGGTTTCCGTATTCGCCTGAAATTGTTGACGCTATGCCTAAGGCGTTTACTAGTGTGTTTGAGGCTTCTGAGCTTATGACTGAAAGGGTCGCGCCTAATCCATATAGGATTTCGGATGGCGGCGGGGTGAGGAATATTAAGAATATGATTGGGAACGCCAGCTGCCTGAGTGTTTGCGGGTTGAATAGTATCAGTGTTAATCCTGCTGTGAATATTGGTAGTGTTAGAATGTGGTATTCTAGTGGCGTAAAAGTGTATGAGCCGTGCCAATACAGTATCATTGCCGTTACGCATAGTACCATGCCGCTTAACGTTGACAAGTGCTTTGTTTGTTTTGACTGATTTGACGTTTCGAAGGGAATAACAGCCCTAACCATTTTTCTTTTACGGTAAAGTAAGTATGCGAACAGGAATGGTATGGCCAGTATGTGGCTCATGAACTCGCTTTGTAAAGCATTGTTTGCTATTATTGCTAAGTCTTGATAGAAAAGGACTAGAGTTGCAACTAGTATTGTTGTTGTTTTTAGGCTTATGGCTAGAGTATTTGCGTTTAATTGTTGCCTTGGAGCTAGGTGTAGACTTTTCATGTGGATGCCATCACTAATTAATTAGCGCGTTCTAGTATACAGAATATCTAACTTCAACTTTGACATAATAACGCGCGCGACTGAATAATATTCTGTAAATCGAGACTAAATGGTTATGTACGTCTAAATTCACGGGAGCATTTTTCAATGTTTAGTAGCGTAAAGTGCAACGTCACTGAAGGAAGATAGTGTTTTTATTGAATTGGTGTTTTGAGTAGTCTCCGTTTGTGGATGACTAGAGCAGTTGCAAGCACAGCGAATACAAGTAGTGTTGATGCCCATGTTGGAGACTCTGGTATTATCGCATATTGAGTAGATTCTGCTGTCAATTCATACGTGTCAACATATGGTGTTCTATCCTCATCATTTAGTAAAATCTCAAAAGGTTCTGTTTCACCTGGATCCAAGTCACTCTGGATCGGGTCCAAATATGTTAACATTGCTGCTACAACATCTCCTGCCGCATCATAATATGTTGCAATTATCTTAACATTGTGTGCTTTCTCAGTTGCGATGTTCATTATTTCACCAACTATATTTATGTATCCATCATCTACGTATGAACTATGCGACAAGATTTCAAGACCTATGGGAACAGGACTCGCAGCTAAAAACGTCACGCTAAGGCTGTAATGATCCACCTCTGCCGACTGCGTTGCATCCAACAAAACAATATCGAAAGGAGATTTCCTACCGGCCAAAAGGACATATAACATAGTCAAATCGAATCTGCTAGCAATTTCAACGTTGCTAGAGTCGTAGAATACAACTTCGATCTTAACAAAATTGACAGCTTGGTCTCCAACATTCTGCACTTCTCCCACGACATGATAGTAACCAAAGGAGTCAAGGTATCCAGTATGGGACAGGATATCAACGTTTGCAGCTGCTTTAACTGGCGATATGAAACTGATATGTGCAACTAGCACTGCTAGAAGTATTGACATCGAAAGAACACTTTTCGAAAGTTTCAATTCTATCATCATACTATTTTTCGTGGTTCCAGAATATAATCTTTCCATATTGTCTATATTTGAAAAACTAATTTATTAGAAGGGTCCTAGTGTGTGCGCGATCAATTTTCTGATTGGTTAAGTACTTCCTGCGCGTAATCGGTTGTCTGATTGGTTAAGGAAATGAACATTAAAAAGTGTGGAAACTTTCTACCAAAAATGTGGTTACGGGTGGTATTCGATGCTTATCTGGAGGGTCAGGAACCGTTTTTGCATTGCTTTTTTGGTTGTCATTCTAATCAGTTTTATGGTGCCCGTCGGTCTTGGAGAGGCTGTTCCGCAAACAATAGAAGTAACAATATATTCTAGCAAGGTTATAGGGGTTAACAATTTTTCCTTGGGTTTTCAGTTGGATACTCCAGATATTATAACTTGGGGGGATCGTCCTGCTCTTAGGGAGTTGGCTCGTGACGCTAACTTCAAGCTAGTTCGCTTGTTCGATTTTAGGCGGACTACTCCTCGTCTCATGCCTTGCACTTATTGGAACGAGTCTACTAGAACCGGAAAATGGGACTGGACATACGTAGACGCGCTAGTTAAGAAAATTTTTGAGATAGGCGGCGAGCCTTTAATCTGTTTGGGAAATGGAAGAACAGACATTCAGTATTATATTCCACGTGGTATGGCTGTTAACCCCAATACCGGGTTGCCCTATCCTGGAAGCTATGCGGCATACGCAAAAGAATGGGTTAGACACTTTAAGGCTTTGGGCTTGCCTGTGCGATATTATGAAATATTGAACGAGCCCCTCTTCTATTTTGGGTGGTCGCCATCGCCGAAACTTAGGTACTTCATGGATTTGTGGAATACTGTTGCTCGGGCGATGCGCTCAGAAAACCCGAACATCCTCCTGAGCAATGATGCCGTAAAAATGAGAATGGTTTTTGACTATTGGCTAACACAGGGAGATGACGTTGACTATCTAGATTTCCATAAGTATGACGCTGAAACTGTAGGACAATATACTGATGCGTCGATGTTCTACCTTGCGGAAAGGATAGGTTTTGAAAACTTCGGCAGTTTTTACGGCGTTAGCGAAGCTCGGCAAAGATGGTTTAACATTCGCGGCAAATTGCTTCCTGTGATTAATTCTGAAAGCAACTTCAACAGCGCTTGGGAAGGTGGAACAGATCCTAAGATACAGCAGATGACTGGTGCGGTTTGGCTCGCTTTGGTGCTGAGAAAGGCAGTCTTAAAGGGGCTTAGCTATAGTGTTTACTTTCACTTTGCAAGTAGTGCTTATGAGGGAGGGTCGACACCTTCTAGAGGTTTTGGGTTTGGCATGGTCAACCTCGACACCAACAAGCCGTGGTATCCTTACTATGTTCAATGGATGATAGGGCAAAACTTAGCAGAGCAAGATAAGCTCTTCGAAACAGTGAGTTCATCGGAGGATGTGCGAAGTCTTGCTTGGTTGCACGATGGTAAGCTGACGATTCTCCTCGTGTGTAAGCGTGACGATCTGAGAAATGTTAGTCTGCAAGGAGTGACAGGTCAACTGAACTATTTCAAGATCGATAACACTACTTCATGGAAAACCCCAAGTGTCCAAACCGGCACATTGAACTCCACGGACATCATTGTCATGAAGGGTTACACCGTTATGCTGTTACAGGCTTCGACACCCGAACAGCCATCTTCTTCTGGGTTTCTTTTAGAGGAAAACTTCGACTCTGCTGATTTTGGTAAGTGGAATGGGACCCGCACGAGTTTGGGCGAGAATGCAACTGTTGTGAATATTCTCCCTTATGAGGGTAGTTTTCATGGAAGGTTTACGACAAATGGTGGAGGTAAAGCCGAATATGCGTATTGTTATACAACAATGGATGAGGAAGAAGTGTATGCGCGTGGGTACTTCTATATTGCATCAGGTCTGCCTTTCGAGAACAACGACGACCGGTTCTATTTTATACGTTTCAGAGCAGGGGAAAATTACTTGGCTGGAGTCAGCGTTAGACGAAATGAAGGCGTTGACAGGTGGGTGCTTTATGGGAGGAATGGGTCAGGTTGGGTTGGGCCAGTCTATGCTATTGCTACGGCTGTAGAGATAAAACGCTGGTACTGTGTAGAACTTCACTGGAAGAAACATACGACGCATGGCATTGTGGAAGCGTATGTCGACGGCGAAAGACTACTTGTAGCTGAGAATATAGATACTGCTGGCTTCGGAAATGTTAGCGAGATTAGCTTTGGATTGGTACCGGCCTTACAAGTGCAGAAAAGCTTAGATGTTTATGTTGACTGCGTTGCAGTATCCAACATGCATGTTGGTCCTTATCGTTTGGGGGATATTAACCATGATGGTTATATAAATATAATAGACTTATCCATCGTGGCGCGGAGCATGTGGTCAACGCCCAACCATCCACTATGGAATCCGAATTCAGATCTGAACAAAGATGGCATTATTAACATTCTGGATTTGGCGATTGTGGCAAGGAATTTCGGTTCTTAGAAGCCCTATTGCATCAGACGGCATTGAGGATACCGGGCACAATTTTATTGAAAGTTTCTGGTTGGCGTCCTTTGCGTTTATCACTGTCGAGGCGGGTGAGCTATCACCATCGCTTACTGTTGGGCTTGTGGCTAGAGCGCCTTTAAGAGTATTCATTGTGGGTTCTGGGCCTATGTATGTTTGGTTGATTACGGCGCAGTCGCCGTAGATTGTTAGGCTGTTCTGCACTCCCATCGCATATGGCAGGCCAAAGTCAACTCTCGTCGCGTTGCCATAAGAAGCAGTGTTGATCCCGCTGACCTGGATGATCCTGACCCCGTCTATGTACAGTTCAACCAAGCCTGCTGTCGAGCTCATTTTCCAGTGGAGTTCAACGCATATCCAGCTGCCCGTCTGAGGCAGTGGGGTGGCGGCACTGGTCCAGCCCATCCAGTTGGCGCCGTTCCGGACGTAGACCACCCACCTGTCAACGCCCCCGTCACGGCGAATACCCGCATACACTAGGTTCTGAGTTCCGACAAGGCGTAGGAAGTAGAAGCGATCCCCATTAGCAACGAGCGGTAGCCCGCCGCCAATGTAGAAGTAACCACGCACATACACCTCGCCCATATTCACATTCTCGTAACAGTAAGCATACTCCTCGCCAGCACCACCATTCGACGTGAAGCGAGCACTGCGAGTGCCCTCATAGACTGGTGTGGTCACGACTGTGGCGGTTTCACCCGAAGAAACGCTTGTATTATTCCAATTGCCAAAGTTGCCTGACTCGAAACCATCGGCAAACAGCACAGGAGGAATAGCTTTGTATACGGCTGTAAGGGTTCCAGCGCCGCTAACAGTCACTGTAGTAGTCTGAGCGTTTGGCGATACACTCACGCCGTCTGCGGTCGTCCTAGGCGGTGCAGTAGGGGTGCTGCTGAATTTGACGTCGTCGATGTAAACGTTGGAAGCAGATGCGCTATCAATGTATCCAATTCCACAGCGGACACGAGTCACACTGTTCGCTCCACTCGTGTTCAAGCTCAAAGAAGCAGCTTCTACACCGTCGACATAGATTACCACGGTTTTTCCAGTTGCTGACCTGTTGAAGTAAGCCTCCAAAAGATACCAGCCACCTTCGACTGGACCGGATGCTGCATAAGCATTTGAAGTGGATCTCATGACTGCCCATCTTGTTCCAGCCGTGTTCGCTTTTATTCCGTACGATGCCAACACTGAACCACCAGAATCCATGAACTGAACAAACCAAAGCGCATTCCAAGTCCCAAGAGGCAAACCATCTTGAATGTACACGTACATGCTCACGTAAAGCTCAGACACTCCAGTGATATCCTTATAGCAGTAAGCTCTCGACACCCCGCCGTTCGAAGTGAAACCTGCACGGTAACTTCCAGTGTGCGGCAGAACTGCAGAAACCGACGCGGTTTCACCAGTCGTAGTAGACGTACCACTCCACTCACCAAAGTTCCCAGTCTCAAAACCGCTCTGGAAAATGTAGGAGGGTTGTTCAGTGAAGACTGCTCCGAGAGTGTGATCAGCATCCATGGTAACAGAGTATGGGTTACCGTTGCCAACGTTCAGCCCGTCAAGCATCCAGTGACCCAGAATCCAACCAGAATCAGGCAAAGCCGTCACAGAAACAATGGAACCCTCATCATAGTTGATGCTGCCGGAAGCAGGACTCGTAGTGCCCGAACCCGAATCAACCGCGATCACAAGAGCGTGCTCAATTGTAGGAGTAGCGGTTTGGCTGAATTTGACGTCGTCGATGTAAACGTTGGAAGCAGATGCGCTATCAATGTATCCAATTCCACAGCGGACACGAGTCACACTGTTCGCTCCACTCGTGTTCAAGCTCAAAGAAGCAGCTTCT
>Ga0315296_10005230_pt1 | contig 10402 bp, 7 predicted proteins | sample YL17G14_18_MG_FD_203921 | JGI IMG/M metagenome (GOLD analysis project Ga0315296, IMG submission 203921) | Sediment microbial communities from Yellowstone Lake, YNP, Wyoming, USA - YL17G14_18 | ecosystem: Environmental > Aquatic > Freshwater > Lake > Sediment | place: USA: Wyoming | collected... | reverse complement strand
ATTGCAGGGCACGCGCAGCGGCCCAAAGATTGATTACATATTTGCTTCGCCGGGTTTAGAAATCCTGCAAGCCGAGATACTTCGCACGCAGTACGGAGGCCGTTGGTCTTCCGACCACTTCCCGGTTACCGCTACGCTTAGCCTGGGTCCTGCCGGCCGCAGCCGGCAAAAGTGACGCCGGGCTTTCATCGCAGCACGCTGATCGCGCCCCTTTCCTCGAACATATCGCGATAAAGAGCAGGATGATAGAGCTTGAACTCCAAGGCCCTTATGTATTCTTCCGGGCCGTAATGGCGAACGTTCTCGATAAGGGCGGATATTTGCCGTTGCGAACGAAAAGATTCAATTGCCGCCAGCTTATTGTCCAGATACGACTTCGGCGCACGCATACGCAGGGTCGGCGGCGCAGCAAAATCGCAATAAACCGCGTAGGCGTGGACGTATGGTACGCTAGGTAAGGGCTTGCCCAGCTCCGGCCAGATGTTGCCGGCTGCGTGGAATAAACTAATAAGAAATTCCTCATAGACGATACGGTGATCGGGGTGCAAGTCATTCCAGGTGGGCAGAAAGCACTGGGTGGGCCTTACGCTGCGAAGATGGTAAGTGAAGTTATTTTGCAGCCCCGTAAAACTGCAGATTGCCGGAGCGTCACCTGGTTTGGCCGGCCTTCTGCCGCGATAGTCATTTAACCGGCAGTCAGGAAAGTCAAGCCGAACGATGTTCTCCTTCGGCACACCTAAGCTCTGGTAGCATTGAAAACTTTCACCGCATCTGGTCTGGATAATGGCATCTTTGTCTTCGAGGCTGCAATAGCCCATGCTGCCGTCGGTAACGATTAGCACATGCACGGGCACATTTTCTCTCTTGGCTAACTGTATAAGCAGCCCCGCACCCAGAACTGCATCGTCATCGTGGGGACTTACCACCAAAAAGCGTTCCTTTTTGCCCTGCCAGTGTCGCGACACGCCAGCCAGCGTTGTGCCTACCCGCCTTTCATTTCCTACCAGACGTACGAATTCAAATCCTTGTTCTTGCATTTGATTTGTGCGTTAGTTTGTCAGCCCGGCGATTGCCGCGCCGATCAAAGTGGCATTTTCGACATTTATGGTCTGGTAAAATATGTTTTTCTTCTCAACAAGGTATTGCTTCAGGTAATACTCAACTCTTTGCCTCAGTGACGTCAGGTGGTAGAAAGTTGTGCCTTCCGCCACAATGCAGATTGGGCGAGCCGGATTCTTGCCTTTGCCGCTCTTTAGGGCCACGCTCGATAGGTTTATCGCTGTCAGCTTAGCCGCCCGCTCGATCATCCTGTCGATGAGCAAGTAGAGTGTCACGCAGTCTTGCTCATCTGCATCAGCTATAGCCTTGGAAAGTGGACTGTCACTGCCTTGCGGATTATACATAAAGTCGCTCGTCTGCTTTGTGCTCAGCTCCTTTATGCCGGCCAGTTTCTCGGCTACCGCACTGCTGAATAACTTGGCCTTTGCTGCCGCGTGAATCGTCCAAAGGCATATCGGTCCGAAGTACGCCCCCGATATCATCTTCTCAAATACATTCACCCCCGGATTGACCAATGACTTATCGAACTTCTTATCAATCGCTCCTTGCGGCGCCTTGCCGAATCCACCGGACTCGACGTTGACGATCTGACTCCTGGTGAGATCCAAATCTTTGGCCTTGGTTATGTTCTTATTCTGCTCGATGTAGCTGCAGTTTGTCCCCGCACCCAAAACAAAGCCAATGTAGCTGTCGAAACTCCTTCGGCTCGGGTCGGCTCTGCCGGCCAAAAGTGTTGCCACCGTGTCGTTCAGCAGGACCATTTTTTTCTTTTGGCCCAGTCCCGTCTGGCTTATAGCAAGGTTCAGGCTCTCGCCTATCATCTGGCCCTCAACCTCCGGCGCCTGAATCTCTTTGGAAAAGTACAGCACCCGCCCATCCTTGCTCGCGGACATCTCTATCGGATATGAAAAGCAAAAGCCGACACGGTCACTCTTTTTTACTACATGCTCCATGTAGCCGGCCATTGTGTTGAAGAATTCCTCCTTGCCGATCTTGCCCGTCAACCCCGGCATCTTAAACAGCTTGAAATCCTCGATGCTTGGTTTTCCATCATCTGCAAAGACAACCGTCGCAACGCGAAAATTCGTCCCGCCGGCATCCATCACTATGACGGGCTTATTTGGCGGTATCTCAGCCTCAGTTTCTATGTAAGTCGGCAGCATTGCCAGAGAGCTTTTCACCCCGGCAAGGCCTTTCTCCATCTCTCCAAGAAAAACCCGACAAACCTGGTCGATATTTATGTCTGCCGAGTCCATGCCGTTTTTTTTCAGGAAGTCTTTAACCTTGCTGCTGCTCTTCACAACTTAACCTCCTAACTTGGTCAATCAGGATAACCATCAGGATACTGGTTGTGCCACTGCCAGGCGGTGGCAACGATTTCTTCCAAATCGGGCAGCTGCGGCCTCCAGCCCAGCTCATTTTTTGCCTTTGTCGCATAAGAGGTCAATACCGGCGGATCGCCGGGCCGACGGTCCGTATCTGTAACCTTGAAATCCTTGCCTGAGACTTTCTTAACGGCAGAGATTACCTCTCTGACCGAATAGCCTCTGCCATTGCCTAAGTTGTACGCCAGCTCCCAGTGCCGGTCCAATTGCTTTAGTGCCAGCAGATGAGCTCGGCATAAGTCCTCGATGTGGATGTAGTCACGAATACAGGTTCCATCCGGCGTAGGATAATCGGTGCCATAGACTTTGATTTCATCGCGTTTTCCCATTGCCGCCTGGATGGTCAGCGGAATCAGATGCGATTCAGGCCGATGGTCTTCACCAAGCCGGCATTTATTGCCTGCACCAGCGGCGTTGAAATACCTGAGCGATACATACCGCAGCCTGCGTGTTTGACTTTGGTGGTGACACATCCTTTCCACAGCGTATTTGGTTTCCCCGTAAGGGTTAATTGGCGCACCTTTCGATTCTTCCGTCACCGGTATCTCGGTAGGCATGCCGTACACGGCGGCGGAGCTGCTAAAAACAAATTTCTCCACGCCGGCCGCTTCCATCGCCGAAAGCAGATTTTGTGTATTGCAGACATTATTTTGATAGTATTTAAGCGGCCTCTGGACGGAGTCGGCAACTTCAATCAGAGCGGCAAAGTGCATTACCGCTTCAATTTCGTATTTTTTTAGCGTTTTGACAAGTAATTCATGATCCGCTAAGTCTCCTTTTATAAACTCAGCCTGACAGACTGCTGACCGATGGCCCCTGCTGAGATTGTCAAAAACAACCGGCTCGTGCCCCTCGGCAGCCAGCATCGCCGTCATATTGCTTCCGATATATCCTGCTCCGCCACAAACCAGGATTCTCATTTCTCGTCGCTCGTCGCTTGTGACTCGTGGCTCGTTCGCGACACGAGAAACGAGCGCCGGGCCAGTATATGTTTTTGTATGCGGTTTAGAATTTCGGTAGATAGCATGGTGTCCTTACCCAAATCGATCCAAGTCATACTTTTCTCTTGTTCAGGACCAAGACTCAGCCTTCTCACCGGCGCGCCGGGGCTGCCAGCAGGTCCATTCTCAGGCAAGCTCAGTTTCTGTATCCGGACGTCACAGCGAATAAACACTCTGTCGCCCTGCTGCTGTACACGCACTTCTGCGTTTCTTCGAATACTATGCAGATTCGCTAAAGCTGCGTAAAAAGGCCCGACATTGTCACTCCGCCAGAATTCGAAGAATTGTGCCCCTGACAAGGGCCTTGTTCTTATAAGCCCACTGTCAAGGTCAGCCTTCTCGGTAGTAAAGTGCATCGCAGTCAGCACGTCCTCGGCAACGTGCATCGCCTGAGGCTTGTCTATATTAGTGACACAGACTTGTTCAACCTCAACACGCTGGTCCTGGCGCGCCGGCGTTGTGGCACATCCCGCACACAGGCTAAGGCCAACACAGCCGGCCAACAGAAATAGTCTGTAGCTTGTCATTATTGAGAATTGTAAATCGCAGATTGACAATTGCAAATTGAAAATTCTCAGTGTACAAGCGGCTGGAACCATCTCGGCCTATCGGGCCGCTGGGGTGAAGCGAGTAATTCTCGCCAGGCCTCATCAGTAAGCCTGTCACTCATTGGATGCTTGAACTCGTAGTACGACAGAACCGGGCCAGCCGCAAGGAAGACCGAACCATCGGCGACGGAGAAAGCCACAATGATCAGGTCCACATAGCCTACCGCTTCCTCGAGGACTTTCCCTTCGGCTGTATGGGTGTGAACATCCGCTGCCAGCGTTGTCTTGAGACCTTTTTCGCCAACACCGATGATAGCCCACTCCAGCCCCTTGGCAAACGATTTAATGTACTTCTGATCTTCATCCGACAGCGCTTGGTTGGTAAGCTCCTTATTGGCGATTTCAATCAGTCGGGCAAGTATTTGCTCAAGATTTGTCAGGCGCCGGGCCGCCTCAGCGGAAAGTGCATCGAGGTCACTCAAGCCTTGCCTGGTCATGCGGGTCATCGCCAGCAACCGCCCGTAGAATTCCGGCACAGGCTCAACATACCCCAGCGGAGGAGGAGGCAGGACGCCGCCGGGCGGCGTGTAGCTCTGTTTGGCGTAAAGAATGGTATCGTGCCGAAGCTGCGTCCACGATGCCAGAGCCGCGTTGAGCTCCTTCTTCTGCCATGCCTCGGTCCGCATAAAGTCTGGATATCCCTCTGGGAACTCATCGATTAACGCCCGCAGCGAATAGAGCCAGCCCCAGTAAAGGTTCCGGTTCCAATCAGAGACATCAAACGCATCAAACTGAGCCCTAAGCCGATTGAAATGCAGCCAATAATCAACGTAGTCGGTGTCACCCTCTTCTATCAGAATTGCCCTGGCCCGGGTTGAGCCTAAGATTGCCATAACGTCCAGGCCGCGCGGATAGCACCGCCCAAGACCCAGGCCCGTATTTCCGGCCGTGAAGGGCAGAGGATCCCCAGCTCCAGTGTACGGCCCCACTTCAGGAAACACTAAGTGCTGGAACATATACGAATCCGGGATGAACCGCTGGCCCATAAAGCGCATGCCTTTGGTCTTATCCAGCACCTCATCGAGAGTGTTGGCCGTGATAGGTGGCGCCACATAAACGTTGCCCGTGCCGCCGAAAATCTCCGGCGACCGCAAGAGAGATAGCTCAACCTTCAGGGCAAAAAAGTTGTCTTCATCCTCCAGCTCAACTGTTTCAAAGCTGCTGCCGAACACTTTATCAAGTGCGCCAAGATACTCGTATGGCGTAAGGTCATCGGCCAATCCAACGTAGAAGGAAGTTACCTCATAAATCCGGTTCCAAATCTCGCGTCCGCTGCGTCCCTGGACTTCTATGCCCTCAAGGGATTTTGCCAGCAGCACCGCCTGCATGGTCTGGACCTTCGCATCATATACGCTAATAAGGGCGTCGCCTGCCTTTCCCCAATTCTCGGCGCCTTTCAGCAGGAATGCCATTCTTACATACCACATCAAGGCCCTGAAATACCGCTTTAGCTCTTCGCTTCGGGTGTAATGGCCTCTCGGCACATACTGTGAGTAGTCTTCTTCGTAGATAAATATGTCGCTGGCGGCAAATCCCTGGTGGGCGTCAATTTTAGCCAGCTCGCTTGCGACCACATCAACTACCAGCTCCGGCACCTGGGCGTCCGGCTCAATCAGCTTCTGCGCCACCGCCAGATAAGCCACATTGCGCCGGGCTGCTTCTCGCAGTTCGCCGGTGTATCGTTCATAAAGGGCAAGGGCGTCATCCAAAAGTGCAGCCGTTAATGCCCGGATGTCGCCATAAAACTCACGCTCTTCAATGTCTTTTAGCGTTTCATCAAACTGGATGTGATAAAGATGCAGCAGCGTGTCTGCCGTGATGAACAACGGCACGTCCATCATGTGCAGATACTCGTACGGCTTTACGATGTCGTCGCGATTAGGGTCGAACCAGCCAAAGTCGTATTCTATGATGGCAAAGCCATTTTGCCCCAGTAACGGCTCAACCGGCTTAAGGGCGAACCGCGAATTCATAACCGCGTAGTTCTGGACATTCGCTAAATCGAGCGGCAGCGAATAGCCCGGCGCATTGGGGTGGACAGGATTTTCGTACGGGCTGTAGTAATCAGCCAAAGTTGACTTGGCAAACTCATCTTGCCCGGCAACTTTGAGCCAGTCACCAGCAAATTCGGCAAGGTCAGCCAGGTCCACAAGCCCGTCGGCAGTCAGGTCGGCACGCTGGCACCATTTGTTCTGCGGTTCGCACTGCCCATCCAGCCAATAAGATGCCAACAGAACAAAATCGGCGAAATCCACGTCACCATCGTTTTGGAAGTCGCCGCGCGGACAGGCCGAGATGACAGTGTGCTCGATACAGCCGTCGCCCTGCATGCAAACCGTAGCACAATCTGGGTTCAGCACTCCACGCACGCGAACATGATCGCCAACCTGAAAGCCGCCCAAATTATCCAACACGTACAACCCGCCGGCACTTGCCCGTCCGACAGGCGGGTCAGCCTGGAACAACACGCACTCCACGCCCTGCACGAGCAGGCCGCAACCATCGAAATAGCCCGGAACAAGCGAAACTGCCTCAGCAAGTCGCTTTTCGATGATCTTGTATGCGTATTCAAAAGAAGCACGCTCATCCTCAGAAAACCGCTGGTCTAGCGACAGCTTTTTCATAAACTCAGCAGTCGCTTTGTCTCCATAGTTTTCCAATATCATCAGTAAATGAGTGTTTGCCCTACTGTACCCACCAGGAATTAGTGAGTCTTCCAGTGCCCGAAGTGCGTCAGACGTAGCTATTCTGGCCAGTGCGCTACGTGCAAAATCTCCTACGGCATCCCCACGAGTCGCATAGTCTTTGAGGCCTGCTACGGCCCAAGCATCTTTCTGAAGGCCAACTATCGCGATACTCAGCAGGTCGGCTGAGGCAAGCTTGTATTCGAGGTATTGACGTGGAAACCTCCACCCTTGCATATAGAGTGTCTCAGCAGCGAGACGATTCTCTCCACCAATGTCACAGGGCAGTGGAGTTTCTCTCAAGGTCCTCCAGCAGAGAATTTCCCGCCAGGCCCATTCTGACTGTTCGTCCGGTGGTATCTGGGTCAATCTATATTCAAGTCGGATAATAGCCGATTCTAGGGCGTTCTTGACGGGAAATTGTTTTTCGTCAAGTACTATCTGCTCAAACAGTTTAAGTGTGTTGTGATCTCCGAGTCCGATGAGCATCTCCACTCCGGCTGTCCGTACCTCCAAAGGGCCGCTTTGGCTGACGATCATCTCAGCAATGGGCCGTCCATCGTTGGGGTCCAGGTATGCAATCGCTGTGACCGCATCTCTTCTAAAGTTTCCATAGATTACCTCGTACAATGCAATCTCAGCCACCGGGCTGACCGGCGCCAATTTGGCCAGCATGAGCAGAGCCAGTTTTCTTGAATTGGGATCCTCGATTTTTGTCTGGAGAAATTCTACGGCGGAAGCAGCGTTGTGTTTGTTCACGAAGCTGTCCGCAGCATCCTGCATATCATAGTACATAATTCCGCTGGGCCATTTCGGCTCTTCAGGTACAGTGTCAAGCGCTTGTTGAAAATCCGAGACGATATCCTGCGAATAGCAGACACAAAACAATAATGAAACAAGTGCTATCACCGGAATAAACGTTTTCTTTGGAGTGTTCATAGGTATCTGCTCCCTGATCGGAAAAGTCACAATTATTTCATCTTCAGCGTTTTCTTAGTAAAGCCAGCCCGCCAAAACCGATCAGTCTCCCGGCAGTTTCTGGCCAGGAGCCAGCCGCTGATGATAGCTGCCTCCCAACGCCTTTATTCCTCCAAATCCGAGCACCAGTTCCTGCTGCAAGCGTTTATCTTTGTCTGCGACATATAGCTCGTGCGTGATGTCTCTAAGGTCCGCGGTCCGCTCAGAAATTTGCTCAAAGATGGAATACCAATTCGCAAGTTAACAACCATACTTGAGTCACTGAGCGAAAATGATTCAAAGACAAAAAATGCCACTGCCCTGACGGAAATGGTTCGCAAATCATTGAGCAGAACAATCACCGAGCAGTACAAAGACGAGACCGGCAAGATTTCGGCCAATTGACTCATTCAAATACCCTCCGACCCCCGCGTCCCGATGGATCGGGACAGGAGCGGGGGCGTCTTGCTCTGACTTTACCAGATTTGCTGCCAAGATTCAAGAAAATAGTGATTGTCGCTATTCCTGCCCGCCTTTTGCGGTTCTGGCCCGCCCAGTTAAAGATTATCGCGGCTGCACGCCGATATTAGTACTGATATCCAGTGGGTTCCCGCACAGTTGGGTCCCCGTCGTCCAAAAACGCTGCCGGTAGTGATGCCATCGACACAAACACAATCGGTTGCCAATAGTCTGCTCTGTCTGCCGCTTGGACAGACCGCTAAGGAGTTCCTTGATTATTTGACCGTCGAAGCTGGGCTATCGACCAACACCGTCCTGGCCTACGGTCGCGACCTGAAACGGTTTCTGGAACACTGTAAGCGTGTCCCTTCGGCAAGCTCAGGGCAGGCTCTGAGCACAGCCGAAGGATCCAGCTCGATCGAGACGCTGGAGCAGATAAAGCCGGCTGTAATACAGGGCTATCTCCGCAGCCTCGGCAGAAGCCAAAAAAGCGAATCGTCGATTAAGCGGGCTCTTGTAGCCATACGGATGCTGCTAAGATTTGCCAGGCTTATGGGACTGGTCAAAGACGACCAGGCTGCAACTACGGAGTTCCCAAAGGTTTGGCAGAAATTGCCTGTCGTTTGCAGCAAGCAGCAGGTTGTCAACCTCCTGGACGCTCCGCAGCCTTGTGAACCCTTTTACCTCCGCGATAAGGCAATGCTCGAATTACTTTATGCCACCGGAGTGCGTGCCAGTGAGCTGGCAGGCCTGAAAATGCCGGACCTGAACCTGGATATTGGCTACCTGCGATGCGTGGGCAAAGGCGCTAGAGAGCGAATAATACCTGTGGGCAAAGCCGCCATTGCAGCAGTAGGGCAGTACCTGCGAGAGCTACGGCCCACCTTATTTCGCCGATCGGGCCACGGGGCGCGGGTCACGGGCGACGATTTTCTGCTGCTCTCCCGAACAGGCAGGCCTCTGAGTCGTATTGAGGTTTGGAGATTAGTTAAAAAATATGCAATCCGTGCCGGTATGCCCAGAAATCTAACTGTCCACACGCTGAGACATTGTTTCGCAACACATTTGCTGACCGGAGGAGCTGACCTGCGGAGTATTCAAGAAATGCTTGGCCACGTGGATATAGCCACTACCCAGATATATACACACGTTGACCAAGAAAGATTGCGAAGGATTCACAAAAAATTTCACCCGAGGCCATGAATTGAATTAAATTGACAATTGCAAATTGAAAATTGTCAATTTATGATAAACCGAGCTGACGGGCACGAGTTTTGTTTAGGGCTACCCGAATGAGCGTCAAGCACCTATATGCGGTCATGCTGGTGTTGGCAATGATATGCCAAAAGGTTGCGGTCGGACAGGACCAGCCAACTTTACCAGCCAAAGAAGCAACCGCAGAAACCAAACCCGACGAACAACTGGAAATCAACAAGAATGCCCTGCTACAAGGCCCAAGCGAAGAGATACGCACAAAGGCGGCGGCCGTCATGCTGTTTAGTGAAAACCTGCTGGCCAGAAAAATCTTGCTGGACGCCCTGAAACAAAGTGAGAACGCCCCAGCCCGGATGGCGGTCTGCAAGGCGTTGAGTCAGGCCAGGTTGGTGCAGAAGCCTATGCAGAATGAGGGTGATTTTGTCGAGCCTTTGATCAGTATTCTTAGCACCAATGAGGATACGGCTACGATAAGATTGGCGGCTGAAGCGACCTTGATGTTTGAATACGAGCTGATCCAGAAACAGCTCGAAGAAATGGTGACAAACACCGCCCTGCCGGCCCAGGTCAGACTAAACGCAATGTACGTGCTGAAGCTGTATCCGGATATCAGGGCTGCAACCAGACTTATAGGTCTGGTTGATGACCCTGATAGTAAAGTGGCTGCCGCCGCGCAGAAAGCTTTGGATAGCCTGGGAATACCTATAGACAAAGACGCCGAGATGCGAAAGCAAGACATAAACAGACTTCTGCGCCAGGGACCGGTGGCGTTCCTGCGAAAACGGTTGATCCGCCTGGAAACAGAGCTTCGCAACCTGGACACAGAGATGAAATCGTGGCGAAACCGGTATCTATCAGAGTTGAGCAAGAGGTACGATTCCATAACTGATGAGGTAGCCCAAACCGATTTCCTGGCCGAACAATTAGGTAGCTCAGACCCAGTAGTGAAATTGTGGGCGTTGGAAAGGGTCTATCAGAGCCGAGTGGGCAGCCCATCAAAAACAACATTGCCGGCCAAGCTCGGGCCTATTCTG
>Ga0315296_10005228_pt1 | contig 10402 bp, 6 predicted proteins | sample YL17G14_18_MG_FD_203921 | JGI IMG/M metagenome (GOLD analysis project Ga0315296, IMG submission 203921) | Sediment microbial communities from Yellowstone Lake, YNP, Wyoming, USA - YL17G14_18 | ecosystem: Environmental > Aquatic > Freshwater > Lake > Sediment | place: USA: Wyoming | collected... | reverse complement strand
TTATGGCGGCACCGCACAGGCGAGCATGTCTTCGTCTACTGTTGGCAATATTGCGGACTTGAATAACGATAACACTGTGAGCCACGCCGACGTGAAGATGCTCGCGGAGAGATGGCTGCATCAGGAATCGCTGGTGGCTGAAGACCTTGACCGAAACGGCGTCGTTAGTTTAAGCGATTTCTGTATCCTTGCGGACGAATGGCTCTGGAAAGAATGACCCCAAGGCAAAATAGCCTTTCACAGATAAGAACATGGCCAAAAAACTGGCTAAGTTCAAAAAAGCCCAATAACAGAAGGTCATTGAAAAGGATTCCGGCCTGCGGTAAAGTTCGCGACCCAGATTAACACGATTAAAAACTGAAATTATCCAGATTTGGGTAAAACTGGCATATTTTGGTTATTTTTCAGGGATGATATTAATTTTTGGCGTAAAACCTGGCTTCGCAGGTCATCTTGTAGAGCTTGGGCAAAATAGGCAAGAAAAAATGGGCTAAAAAGTGTGCAAAAATGAGCAGAAATGCGCAGAAGTTAGCGGACATTTGCAAAAACGCGCGCGTTTTGAGCAGAAATTGACAAGAAATTATCACTTTTTACAAATTAACATTTTGTTAATATGGGGCAAATAGGTAAATCTATAAGCGGTGGATGGTGACTGATTACCCACCCTTTGTGCGCTACGACCCATTCTCTGCCGGAATTTTTTTTTGTATTTTTTGACTTTTCTTACAAATCCTCTTGACAAATCGATGGTTCTGTCGATAGACCTAGCGGTAGGACAATCGATAGCTTTATCGACAGATTCAACTATAGAAGCGCCGATTAAACTATCGTTCGGAATATCAGGCGGTCATTATGGGAAAAGATGCAGATGTCGGGCCAGACAATCGCTAAAGCAATCCTTTCTCTTTTAGAAGAAGACCATCTCCTGACGCCCGGTGACATTGCGAAAAAGCTTAACAAAGATAAGGCACGGGTTTCCGGTTACCTTGAAGCAATGGTTGATTACGGAGAAGTCTCGGTAAAGAAAGTTGCGAACAGTAAAGTCTACTTCCTAAATAAGCAACTGAAATAGGGATACATAAGACTCAATGTGCAAGTGTGCTTATTGCGAAAGAACGACCAAGATAAGGCAGGAAGATAAATGAAAAACATGTTTTGTAATGATAGAGACCTAAGAAACGAGGCCTCGGTCGAAGCTCTTTTTGTAGATAGGCTTCTTAACGTTCTTAAGTATCCCGACAATAGGGTTAGACGCAAGGAATCAATAGAAGAAATAGTAATTGGGCGGGGAAGGAAAAAGGAAAAATACAAGCCTGATTATGTTTTGCTGGATTCCAGCGCACGCCCGATAGTCGTGGTAGATGCAAAGGGACCGGCAGAGAAGCCTCAAGATTACCATTACCAAGTATCAGCGTATGCACTTTACTTGAACCAAAAGTTTACAGATGAGAATCCCGTAATATATACGGTAGTGACCAACGGATATGAGTTCATTGTATATCCTTGGGACAGTGATCGACCGGTATTTTTCCTCACTTTTGAAGAATTTGTAGACGGAGGTACAAAATTCCTAGAGTTAAGGTCAAATCTTTCATTCTCCGCATTTAATCAGGTGGCAGCTACTAAAGATGTTTTCGATTTTAGTAGGCCAGGATTAACGACCCTTACAAGAGTATTCAATGACTGCCATAACGTGATTTGGAAAAAAGAGAAAATTAGCCCGACTGATGCTTTTTACGAATTTTCAAAGATAATGTTTATAAAGATACGGGAGGACAACAAAATACACTCAATAATTAACAGAGGAACAAAGCCGAAACGAGAGGACTTTGTATTTTCAAGCGCCTGGATTCAGAATCAGTCGGCAGTGGAACCTAATCCGGTCGACTCGATCTTGTTCAGACAAATTCAGTCAGACCTTGAGCGGCAAATCCGACAGAGGCAGAAAAAGAGAATTTTCGGTCAGGGAGAGAGACTTGCCTTGAAGGCCTCTACAACTTATGAGGTGGTAAGAGAACTCGAAAATTTTGATTTATATGGGATAGACGAGGATTTGAATGGGCGCATGTTTGAGACATTTCTGAACGCGACAGTCCGTGGTAAAGACCTTGGTCAATTTTTCACACCAAGGGGTGTGGTTCACTATATGGTAGAATGCGCCCCAATATTTATGTCATCTAATAGGAAAAAGCCAATTTCAGAACGCATGGCATATATTTTAGATGGGTGTTGCGGAAGCGGAGGATTCCTTATTGACGCTATGGCACGGTTCATCAGGGTTGCAAACAACATTTCGAACCTCACGGACAAGGAACGTAGCGATTGTATAGAGGAAGTAAAGAACAATCATCTGTTTGGAATTGACGCAAACGATAAAATCAGCAGGATAGCCAGACTAAACATGTACCTGCATGGTGACGGAGGGAGCAAGATATTCAAAGCGGATACATTAGATAAAGAACTCCTGGTCGAGGAAGGGATACCAGAAGAAGAACAGGAAGGAGCCAATGAACTTAGGAAATACATTATAAGCGAACAGCTAAAATTTGATATAGTCCTAAGTAATCCGCCCTTTAGTATGAAGTACCAGATAGAGGACAGGCACGAGACCAGAATCTTAGAATCCTACCAGATAGCTAAGAGCACATCGGGAACACAATCTGCTTCGGAGAAATCGAATGTGCTATTTCTGGAAAGGTATATGGACTTGGTAAAACCGGGCACGGGGGAAATTCTGACGATTATTGACGACACGGTCCTTAACGGGGAAAAAAGTCAACGTTACCGAGATTTTATTTTCGAAAACTTTATCGTAATCCAAGTTGTTTCACTCCCATTCAATACTTTCTTTAGGGCAGATGCAAATATTAAGACCTCTATGGTACATCTGAGGAGAAAAGCTCAAGGCGAAAGTCAGAGTACCCTCTTCATGGCTATTACGAACAACATCGGGCATGACGACCATTCGAGGGATACGCCTGAAAGAAATAATTTACACGTTGTCTCTAACCTATTTGAAGAGTGGAGAAGCGGGAAAGGCATCAAGGACCAGATAATTTATAACCAGCACCCCGATGAACCGTTAGGTTGTCCTTTACAGGTGTTCGAAGTGCAGGCGGATTCCATAAACCCCAAAAGGTTAGATGCATTTTATTACGCTCCCGAGTTGAAAGAATTAAAAGCGCAGATTTTGAGTCTCGAGAACCAAGGCAGAATAAGCATACGTAAGGGCTCCGAATTCACACTATTGCCAGAATTAAAACAACTGGATGCAGATAACTTCAAAGGAACGATCTTCAAATACTTTGAGATTGGAGATGTAACCATTGATGGGATGATAGTTAAGCACAGAGAAGACTATTTTGAAAATCTGCCTACGAGAGCGAGGATCCGAGTGCATAAAGGAGATGTCATTTTTGCAAAGAACAACAGCAGCAGAGGTACGACAGTGTTGATACCGGATTGGTTTGATGGTGGGCTTGTAACAACTGGGTTCATAGGAATACGGCCGTCGAGCGAAGAAGAAGGTCTTATTCTGTGGAATGCCTTAGAATCAGAATTATTCAGGAAGCAAGTTTATTACCTTGCGATTACAGCGTCCCAACCAGAGATTAGGGAAAAAATATTCAAAGAAGACATGATGATACCCTGGCCAAGAGAAAACAAGGATAGAGAGCGTATAGTAGAAAAAGCCAGATCAGTCTTTACCGCTCGCAATAGCCTCACGAATTTGTTACAAGCCGCAACGAGCAGCTTCGACAGTCTTTTGACGTAAGGCTTGAGTGCCACCGAGGCTTTGCTATTATACCCTTCTTAATTCTGCCTTTTCTCTGTGCTCTCTGTGGCCGGTTCTTTATCAGTCCCAGCTACTTGCCGCCGGTCAGCCAACCGCTGGTAAGAATTTCAAGGTCGGTGGCATTAACTGTGCCCGATTGATTAAGATCGGCACTATCACCGGCATCAGCGGATGCGTCGGGCTTGCCAGCCTTCCACCGAGCAGCGAAAAGTGCGAAGTCAACCATATCCACGCCGTCTGGGCAAAATTCATCGCCTGGCCTTATCTGCCAAGTAAGCTTGGGATAACCCGTGTGCTCGCAGAGCGTCCATCCGCCTTCGGCGGACCAGCCGGCAGCAGCAAAAGTCGCCCAGGTCTGCATTTGGGCCGTTGTCTTTCCTATTCCACAAGCACTTACCCGCTGGCCTGAAGTTTCTATGTCCCAGAAACAGCCGGTACATTCTCCGCTGGATGTTCCCGCCAAGCCTCCAGAATTCTCGCCGCCAACCTTGCCCGCTGAGTAGCAATTTTTCAACGGACCGCTGCGGTTCACGCCGACCAGTCCCCCAATGCAAGTTTCTTGTTGAGGCCCGGAGACATTTGCGACTGAATAGGAGCCTGTCACAAGCCCATTATTTGTGCCGACCAAGCCGCCGACTTGCGTACTGCCGCTCACGTTTCCGCCTACATAGCAGGCTTCAATCGCCCCGCCGTTGAAGCCGACCAATCCTCCTACGCAGGCATATCCGGTTACCGTGACATCCCTTAGGCCGAGGTTTCTGATTTCGCCTGTCCCGCCTGTGCAGCCAAACAAGCCAACACAAATACAAGGCCGGTTTATATCCAGCCCTGTTATCACGTGCCCTTTGCCGTCGAAAACACCCTCGAAGGGGGCAGTGTAGCGTCCAATAGGTGTGAAGCCATAGCCGTGGTTCCAGTTTGCCGTAACGGAAGCATCTATGTCACTTGCCAGCTCGTAGCAAGCGGTCAAGTCCCTTTCTATTTGCTGTAGCTCGTAGACGTTTGTAATTATGTACGGGTCATTCTGCGTTCCGCCGCCGCTGCCGGTAAAGCCGCGTATGGTAAAGGTCTGTACGTCTGCCGAACTACCTTCGCCTGCCGAGTTTTTCGCCTGAGCGCTAAAATAATAAGTGCCCGCAGTCAAACCGGTCTGCTGTTCAAAAAACAATTGTCCGCTCGTCTTGCAGTCAGCAGGGTCACTCCACCCGGTACAACACCAAAAGCCCCATGTCCGATAGGTAAACCTATATTGACAAGGCTCACCGCCATCATCAAGCACCAAACCCCGCAGTGTAGCAATTTTACGCCCGACATCGGTCGGGGCGAGAGTCATTACTTTTGGCGGCACCACCGGTCCGGGCGGATCACAAGATAGCACTAAATCCACCGGCGACTCGGCGATAACCGGCACTGCCGCGCCCGGACTCTGACTCAATACATATCCTGGCGGGAGGACGTCACTGTGCTGCTGCGTAATCACGCCGACAACCAGGCCGGCGGAGATAATCGCCGAGGCCGCATCCGCCTGGGCCATGCCCACAACATCGGGGACGGTGACCATCGGCAACTCGACAGCGGTAATGATAAGTTCGAAGCTATTCAATCTGCCGGTGTCGAAGTAAAAGGCATCGTAAATCTGCAGCCGCCAGAGGCCGAAGCAATCCTGGCCATCAAAAGTCGCCAGGCGAAATGGCTCTCTCGGCCTGAATCGGCCAGTAAAGGGTGCTTCACCTTCCTTGATAGAAAGGGACGCTTCATCATCAAATATGGTGTCCGTGTAATTCGGGTCGACGCGGAACTCTTTTTTGAAGTCGTACATATTCAAACAGATTCTGTCGCCGGCAGGGCTTTGAAGAAAAAGCTGTAAATCGAAGACGTTCGTGTGTCTCAGATTGATGCGGACATCCAAGTCGCTGATAGTCAGATGGTCAGGGATTTCTATAACTGCGTCGTCCGTCCAGCCGCGTGTGCTGTCGGGGTCGGCGGGGATCAGCAGGTTGAAACTGCCCGCGTAGGTATGGACCGAGCCGGCAACGGCAGAAAAACCAGAGCAACTGATAATGGCGAAACTCAGGGCAATCCGTTTAGCTGCGGTGCAAGAGTCCATTCCGTGCCAGCGCGAAAGACGACGTATCCAAATGGTTGCTATCCCGTAAGTCCGCGGTGAAACCGCGATTAGCCCCCGCACCTGCCCCGCGGCCAGCGCAGCGAGCTGTGGCGGGGACTGCCTCGGCCACAGGTGCCGAGGCTAAAGCCCTGCGTTTCACGCGGTGTCTCAATCAATGCCACTTATACCTTATCTGGGGTCGGCGGGCAACGCATTATTTGCTCTTGTGGGCATTTGCCGCGCCGTAACTACCGTCGGTCTTCGGCTGGGGTATATGGATCTCGGTCTTGAGGATGCTATGATATACATCGGTATTGCTTTCGCCGGGGTCCAGCACACCTAATTCACCGCAGGGACCGTGGTTCAGCAGACTATCAATCAGTCCGCAGGCGGCAGGCAGCCCGCACCTCCAGGGAGCGAGGCTGACGGCGTCAAGCATCGGGCTTGGGCTGTTCTTCTCAGCCGCAGCCAAGGCAGCCAGGAGGACGGCATAATCGCCGGTTAAGCCTGAGCCGCCCTGACAAGACGCAGGCGCATCTATATTAATTTGCCGCTCGCCCGCCAGAGCCCCGCCTGCGCGGGGCCAAGCCTGCCCCTGCGAAAGCAGGGGTATGGCGGGTAAACCTGACGGATAAAGATCAACTGCAACTGCGGTGACCGTATGCGAGGTCATGGCAACACGTTCGTCCGGGTCTACCGCCACGTAGAGCAGCTGCCATTGTCCCGGCACGGCCAGACCCTCCGGGAGGCTGCCTATATAACATCCTGCCTCGTGTGAGTACGCCAACTCTATAATGGTATTAGGCCTGGTGACGCCGGCCGGCGGAAAAACGACCGCGTACACGGTGCAGTCCTGAGCGAGGCGACAGTTGCGAACGCCGGCCCTCACACAGACCGATTTGCCCACGACAGCCAACCCTTCCAGACGGATTGCGCCCTGATCCATAACACAATAGGCCTGGCCGGAAATCTGTAAGCAGGGCATCCGCTCGAGCTGCGGACACTGCCCCGGTATAGTGGAGTCCGCAGACATTTCGCCCGTAGTGCTGGTGCCGGCGGCAAAGAATTGGGGACTCTGATCATCGTAGAGGTCCAAGATGAATTGTCTGGCCCTGCTCCAGGCCTGCTCCTCTACAAGCCCTTCTGAAGAAATCTGATTCCAGAAGTGCCGGCTGAAGGACAGCAGGCCGCCGTCCTCAATTATATGAGACTGCCAGCCTCCAAGGATGCTGCCTTGCGATGAGGTGACAATTGTAACGCCCGGGCCGGTGGCAGCTAAGTCATATATGAAGCTGCCGGAGAGCGGAAATTCAAGAACCGCGGTTGCCCGCAGCAACGGGCATACAGCAGCGCCCGCTTCTATCTGCCGCTGCTCGATGCTCGCCTGCAGCGCGCTGAGCCAAGAAGCCAGCTCGCCCGCCGAAACGGCGTCATCCTTATTAATGTAGAATGTGTTTGGCCCGCCGGAGCCTGAGACGACGTAGATCAGAAGTGGGCTGTACCAGGCGTCTGCCTGCTCAGTAATGCAGAGCTTTTCCGCCGCCCAGCTCTCGATTGCAGCTTTGAGATGCTCAGCCGTAGCCAAGGCGTCCACGTCAGGCTGTCCATCGAGATCGCAATCTGCAGATAGGTCAGGATGCAGAAGATAGATTCTGTCGGCAGGCAGCCCCAGCGACGACCGCAGCACTGTATAGGCGTCTTTTGCCAAACTATTAATGCTGTTTTGCAGATCTTCACATTGACCCGTCAGTTGATTCCAAGCCCGCCCGCCGTAGCCGGCGACGATAATCGCAGAACGTGCGGGCGGAAGAATCGGGATAATCGCCTCGCAATAGGCGTCGCCGTAAAAGACGCAGGCGTGATAAAGTCCGGCACTTTTTACCGCCGAGTGCGCAGAGGACGCAGAGATTTTTAATTTTGATTTTTCCTCCGCGGTCTCGGCGTTCTCTGCGGTGGGTTCTACAAGCCGAGTCGAGGGGCAGGACGTCACCCTTAAATCAAACGGCAGATCTGTTAAATCCTGCTGGAAATGAAACTCATAACGGTATGAGCCTTCTACATTCAGGCCGACGTTGCCGTCAAATACCACCTGCCCGTGCGGATCGACAATGCTCATCCGCACCGTCTGGCCGGTGTCGCCCGCCGGGAAGGGATGGACCGACCCGGTGAGCCAGAACCTCGTACCATTGCTCAACCTTTCCTGCTCCAATTGAAGGCTCACAGCGCACCGGCTGGGCTCACACGCTGAAGCTGCGCCGGCCTTCGCCAAGCTCAGTCGAGCCCCGGCGATGATAAACCCCGCTGCCAAGATCGTCAGCAAGACAGCAGGCCGCTTTAGACTTTGTCCCTTTTTGCTCATGATTGGCTTCTCCATTATTTATTTGACGACAGCAGATTAAAAAAAGGAACCTTAAGGCTAGCGCTCTATCACTGATGATTTTGTAGAGCGTCGTTTCCCGCTCGCTGTGGAACCCGGCTTGTTGGGTTTCCGGATTCCTCAGCCCAGGAATAACGCCTATACATCGAGAACTGATAGAGCACTATATGCCCCCTTGATTCAGGAGGTTTACCTTAAGGCTCCCGGGACTAGACCATGAAAAAGCTTTTTCGGGTCTATCGTCCTGGATTTACACATCAAGAAGCGACCTTCGGCCCAGTCCGTGCGTTACTTGCAGTCCCACTAATCGGCCGGCAATACTGCCGGGTTAGCATCAGGGCCCACCAGCAATACTTCCAAAGACGCCTATACCAGCATAGGCGACATTGGTACTAGCTCCGTAGGGAGAAATAACCATCTGCACGTCCAGACCTACAAAGTCCTGGATGCCCACGGCTGCCCCGATGCCGCCGTCCCTTACCAGGTATTGCTCAAGCGTGGGCTTGAGACACTGGTATTGAATCCCCAGGCTCGGATTGCCGCCAACAGTTTGCAATTGCGTGCCGAGCACATTCGCAGTTTGGCCGACGCCAAAGAGACCGTTCATACCTACCGCGTATGCGCCCTGGACGAGCACGCCGTTTTGAGTCTGCAGCGCTGTCACAAAGCTATAGGGATTGTTGGACCGCTGGTTCTGGGCTACCACGCCTACATTCATGTTTTGGGCTGCACCCGTCGGGCCGCCCACCAGCAGAACACCGTTTTCTGCCCCAAGCAGATAGCCCTGAGCTTGGCCTACAGCCCCGAACGACGCACAGACAGGCAGAAAGATCACTATAAGAAAAACACCCAATCCTTTACGCATGTTTTTAGTCCTTTCTTGACGAGTTTCGCATTTACTCCGTAAGAGGGAGCCCTAAAGGCGTTACTGCTCTTCTGGAGCGGCCCTGCCACTTCAGGGCTCCCTCTTGACTAACGACCACGAGCAAAGCTCCTCGTCCCTTCAGCCAATCGAGGTGTCCCTACATATCAATCTGCGTCTGACTTGTCATAACACCCAGACCAGCGATAACAGTCCCAGTTGTGGAGGGGCCGCCACTGACACTTGAAAACTGACCGGCGGCCACCGCGTTCACCTCGCTCATAGTGCCAGCACTATTGCCCGCCGCTTGTTGCTGCACGACACCGAGGCTGTGGATGGCGTTAGCAGCGCCGGTGCCATCGTTTTTCATGACGCCCTGAGTTAAGACTACCTCAAGCCCTTGGCTTTCCAGCTTGGGGCTACAGCCATCACCTATAAACTGCATTTGACCGCCTCCGACCAAGGCCGTTTGCCCGATGACCCACAAGCCGCCGCAAGTAGCTCCGATGCAGCCATCTTGAATGAACGTGACCACTTGCTGCTGGTTGGCCCAGCTACAGATCTTCTGGTCCTGTTGAGTCTGGTAGATCGTGGCCAGATTCATGTTAGAAGCCGAGCCACCTGCGCCACTAAGAGTCACCAGGTTATTCGATACAATACCAAAATCCTGCATCTGGAGCTTGAAGTCCGGAGGACAGTCCGGAAGCACCGCCAGCGCAGGACTGGACAACAGCACCATCGCTACTAAAGAGAAGAGAATTGACTTTAACATTTTAGGAACTCCTTTTCGTTACTTTATGCCTTACACATCTCCTTTTCGATTGCCAACCACACATTGGCAATCACTACAAACAGAGAGCTTTTTGTTTCCCGTTTGCCTCCTTTCCCCCCCCAACCACAAGTTCCTCACACTCGTTTCTGGAGACCTTCGATCTCCAACGAAGAAAATTAGTGTATTGTTAGGTTCTGCACCTGGCGTCCTTGCTGAAACCCGGCCATCTCAAAAAGCTCTCGACTGACCTTGACTCCCGGGGACGCATCTTGTGCCGTAGGATCAGCGAGGTGCTCGGCGTTTTGCGTTGTTACGATGGGAGCCTGTGCCGGCCTTGTCATCGCGGCGGAGACTCCCTGGACAGGCTGCCCGGTCTGCTGGACGGCCTGAGGCCTTACGCGGATTTTATCGTAGAGGCATTTGGGAATACCCCTTCTGAAGGTGGCCTCCGGCCAATACCTGTAACCTTCGCCGCTAACGAGAGCCTT